>OAUU01000035.1_pt1 | contig 151343 bp, 134 predicted proteins | sample 1501381 | NCBI WGS metagenome assembly OAUU01 (sample SAMEA2580057, study PRJEB22360) | human gut metagenome | reverse complement strand
ACATCTCTGCGTATTCTCCCATACAATACCTTCTTTCGGTATTTAGGAATAAACACAATGTGATACTGGCATTTCCAACGAGTATGTGATAAACTTTTATTGTCCATTTGGACCGCCTCCTTTGATTTTGAGTTTGGCTTGCGACACCATTCTCATTCTATCACAGGAGGCTTTATTTTGTTATCCTCACCACTTCCGACTACTCTATTCTCCCCAGCATAGCTGGGGGATTAGACTTTTCATTCAATACAGCCTCTATGCAGTCTGCTAAAGCAACCTTTTCCTTCACAGGATTACCAGTATAATGGTACATCAAATACCTCGTATCCATAACAATTCCTTGAATACGTTCATAGTATTTTTTGTTTTCTCTCCAATCACCAACCGCTTCTCCAATATTCCCTACAACCGAGGTGAGTTTAAAATAATTCTTGGCCATATTGTAGGGCATAATGAATGCATTAAATAATGAATTAGTATCCACACCTTTATATTTTTCCAAATACTCACCATATGTAATCTGTTTGTTGATTGATGAACCATTTGGAAGATGATCTGGTATGCCTGTCCATCCATACTTATAACATTTTGCGTCCAGAATATAATACTTCCCGTTATAAATCATGATGGTATCCGGCATTAACGGACGTTTTTCTTTATACTTGCCATAGTCCAACAACCAGCGTGAACGTGGGAAATACTTTTCTTTATCCTTTTCTCCAAAGGCTCTATCAATCAGTTTCTCCCAAACATAATCGAAATTATCTGTTCCGAAGTAGAACTGCTTCTCTGATGTCTTCTCATCCATATACTGGAGCATATCCTTCATGGATTGGAACAAATTACGTTTCTTATCATCATTCGTATTTCCTAATTTTGCATTTAGAATAGCAATGGATGTTTTCACATCCGGATGTGGCCCTGGCTGTTCGGGCATATATGGAACATAGAGCCATCCCAGCTTTTTAAATGCTTCATATACGCAGAACCTATTGATTAAAGTAATCTGCTTTGTATCATTCGGTGTTGTTGCCCGCACGGTAAACTCTGTATAAATAAAAGAACTTATTCCATCTCTTTGCTGTACCAAAGGAATTTGATTTCTTACTGTTCTTGGCCAGTCTTGCTTTCCCGTGGCACTGGTTCTAAATGTAGGATCTACTTCTACATAATATTTTCCGCCGATTGAAAAATAATACTCTATAACATTCTTATAAGCATTGATTGGAAAATCCACCGTTTGCGGGGCAGCAAACTTATTGACAGCCAGAAGCCTGTCTTCTTTTGTTGTAAATTCAGACAAAACCTGAATTAAATGTTTAATGTCTGTTCTTATTTCAGCATCCGTCTCAGGTAACTGGTATCCAATAGGGAAATAGACCATTACGTTGTCAGAGTCTGCCTTAATCCCAACAAAGCGATCACCATCTTCATTTGTATTTACATGACAATGTTTCGTGATATCATCCTCCTGCAGTGCTGTATTCAACGCAGTATCCAAATCCATATTATCTCACCGCCTTACTGCTCGTCTCTTATGAATGCATTTCTTACATTTTCCTTGAACATTGAAAAACGATTTATCTTTTCCGCATACATAAATACACGAATTACTTGTTCTAAACTCTGATAGGTGGTTGTTTCAAAAACAATCTCCCTATTAAATTTGAATGCATCATCCCATAAATATTTGATAACTTTTTCAGGGAATTTTCGATTTTGCTTCATTGCACTACGGATTTTATACAATCTATCCTTTTCTGTTTCTGTAATAGTTCCTGATTGTTCTTTCTTACGCAGCGCATCATATTCACCATCAGAAAGATTGCCCATCTCATCATTATACATCAAATCTTTCAAATGCACAAAATATGCACCCAGACGTTTATCCTCTGCCGATGTCATGCGAGCATTATTTCCGACAATAATACTGTTAATCTCTGTACAGAATGTCTTCCATGTTACGCCCGTGTCAAGAATTTCTGCATCAGCTAAACTCTTGTCTACATGTTCAAAATTATTTTCAATCAATCGCATTTCCCATCTACGCTGGAAAGCAGTATCAAGCGTAAACACGTTCTGGTCAGAGATATTCATTGTTCCAATAATTGATAAATTGGATGGAATACGGACTTTATGTCTTGCATCCCCATAAACAATCTTAGCGATATTCGCATTTGTTATTCCATATTCGCTTGTTCCAATCGGGTATCCATCATCATCCGATTCTCGAAGTTCTGTTTTTCTATCAAGTAACTGAAATACTTCTCCAAAAATTGCCGGTGCATTACCACGATTTATCTCTTCAATAATGAGGATATATTCTTTTTCTGGATCATTATACGCATCATGAAGAATATTTGTAAAAGGACCGGGTGTGAATTTGTAGCTTACCTGCCCTTCCTCATCAACATTAGGCAAAATCTGTCCAATGAAATCAGAATATGTATAATCAGGGTGGAAAACCAAACGTTCAACATTTGTACCCTTCTTACAATATTCGTGTTCTATTGTCCAACTCTTTCCAGAACCAGGCACGCCATACAGAAGAACATTAGATCCGCTTGATACTCTTCTTTCTTCCAAATCAGTTAATTGGATTCCTGTATTCTGAGACTGTAGTTCTTCCAGCCCTATTACTTTGGTTGCAGATAACTGTAAAAGGGTATCTACTCGTTTCTGATACTCTTCCAGACTCTCAGCGATGTCCGTAGCCGCTGTCACACTACCACCAGAATACTGTAAATATGGATTCATTTCGTCTGATAACAGTGATTTAAGAATCCTCAATGCACCTTTAGCTTCTTTATCGCCATTTATATCTACTGATTGTGATGTTTCCAGAATTTTTTTGTAAATACCATTCTGGTTAAAAATAACATCTCTTGTTCCATCAACCAACTTGAATACCGCACCTTCTGATAATGCAGTAAACAAGTACGTCAATGTTTTTTCGCATTCTGGATCAACTGCTACGTTGAATCCAATCCATGACATTAAAACTCTGATATACGCATTTTCATTCCCCGAAATAACACTGTGGATTATATCCGCATTAACGGAAAATGTGAGTTTTTTTTGATATCTAACACCGCCTGTTCTTTCTGCACTCGCGGGCTTAGTCTCGTCCACGAAATTAACCTTTGCCAATTTCCATACCAGCTCAAACGCTACAATCAATGCTTCCATCTGTGATTTGAACAACTGATTTTGATTTACTCCAGATATCAATGCGTCAAAATCAATCTGTTCCTCTTCACAGATTTCGCTTAAGTAGTCAATAAGCCATTGCTCTATTTCGTCTGTAAGGACGATTTTATCTCCATTGCTTACAGAATATATTAATTCTGCCGGATGGTCAGAACATTCCCAAAGCAACACAGCCAAGGCAAGTGTGCTTTTCACATGAGGAAGAGAAGACTTAATTCCTAATTTTAAATCCATATCATCATATGCCAAAATAGTATCCGGTCTATTCATGTGCTTTATCCTCCTTAATGTCCTTCATGATAACTTCCGCAATAGCTCCTGCCAGAAGTGGTGGAACTGCATTTCCTACCTGCTTCATCTGTGAGCCTTTATTTCCAACAAATACAAAGTTATCTGGGAAAGACTGTATTCTTGCCGCTTCACGCACCGTAATCGCTCTGTCCAAAAACGGATGTGTAAACTTTCCAGATGACGGTGTATCAAAACGTGTAGTTATTGTAACAGAAATTTCCTCTTTTCGCATCCTTGTCCATGTCCCGCTATAAATGGATTTTGTTAAATGTTCTTTCGGAAGAACTTCTTTTCCAGCATTCGGTGGAATTAAAGCCAATCTTTCCAATGCTAATTTGGAATGTTTCGTCACTACATGGTTATGCAAAATAGAACTTTCACGTCTCAACTTCTTTTGATAGTCACTTTGTGGTTCATTTTTATATTCCTGTTCTTCCTTACCCTCTCCGGACTGCAAATACGCCAGGTCACTAATGGCATCCCAAACAGTAACTGTTTTATCTAGTGGTGCTGGCAATTCTGGAGCATTTCCATCTTTTTTTCCGATAATAACTGCACGTCTTCTATTTTGAGGAACGCCATAATCTGCAGCATTTAAAACTCCCATGTTCAACGAGTACCCCATTGAATCAAATAATTCCATTATTTCATTTCTAAAAAAACCACCCTCTGCTGACAATAAATTAGGGACATTTTCCATAACAAAATATCTTGGTTTCACAAGTTCCACAACTGCAACATAGTATTTAAACAAGAAATTTCTTTCATCATGTATAGTCTTTCTCTGACCTTTTTGTGAGAACCCCTGGCAAGGTGGTCCTCCAATGACTACATCAATTTTTCCCTTGTATTTTCCAAAAACCTCTTCCAGATTTAAGGATGTAATGTCACCAACAATCATTTTTGTATTCTTATGATTTAACTGATAAGCAGCCGCAATCGAAGCATCATACTCATTGGCTAATACCACATCAAATCCATGTTGCTCAAACCCAAGAGACAATCCGCCCACCCCGGCAAACAAATCTATAACTTTTGGTCTCATCTTCATGCCTCCTGTATTCTCTGATTAGATATTTTATAGTAAGTCTCATCAAGCTCGATTCCAATAAAATTTCTATCAAGCCTTTTTGCAACGACACCTGTTGTTCCACTTCCCATAAACGGATCCATGACACAATCCCCTTCATTAGAAAGCACTTTCACAAAATGATTGATTAAACTTTCTGGCTTTTGTGTCGGATGTTTACCATATTTTCTCTCCCCATTTGGTGTAACAGAAGTTTCCACAAAATCATGAAGCATTGAACCTTCGTTATTAAATGTTCCAGTTCTTGTTTTATATGTGAAGTATATCCACGCTTCTGTTGAATTTACAAAATGCAAGTTCATATTGCGTGGCATCGGATTTGTTTTATGCCAAATTCCAGTAGTCTTATAATAAAAACCATGCTTCTCTGCTAGTTTAATTATCGTTTCTACCTTTATGATAGACATAAACACTATCATAGATCCGCCTTTTCGCATCACACGAGCTGCCGACTCAAAGAAGGAATCCATAGATGTTGACCACTCGTCAAATTCCATGTTATCCCACCCTGCTGTCGCAAAAAAATTGTCTCTCATTTTATGCAAATTCGTATCTCTATTTTTCATAAAATTGCCAAGATTATATGGCGGATCAGTTACAATCAAATCTACTGTCCCCGCTTCAATGTCTTTCATGGCATCTATACAATTTCGATTATATAATTTCATCTCAGCCATAGCCAATCCTTTCCTGTTCATATATTCCTGTGCCTTGTTAAAATTCATTTATATCAAGTCCCTGCTCGAACATTCGCTGATAACGTTCATATGACATTACCACTGCTATTGGCTTTCCATTCTTTTGAATGAAAGCGGTTTTATCTTCCTCTACCAATCCCCTAATCAATTTTGAAGATTGTCCACGGTTGAACTCTCCAATATTCAAATGTTCCATCGGTGTCTTTACTCTTTTATCGCTCAATCGTAGTACCTCCTTCCGCACTAATACATTTTCTATTATACCATATATAATTAACATTACAACATGAATTACACTCTTTATTTCTGTTTGTTTTTACATTGTAAAAGTAATTACTTTTGCAACTCATTTTACAATATTTTGTTTCACAGAACCACTTCCATAATTCTCAAAAATATGGTACACTTCTAAATACCAACTTTCAGAAAGGAGTGCATTATACATGAGCCGTTCAATCGACCAATTCACAACACCTTTTTCACCGGCAGAAGCATTCTGCATTGGTGGTATTATTTCTTCATGTGATGTACATACAAATGAAACCGGAACATCCACATGGGTACTTCCTGTTATTCATAATCCTCAGAAGGCAATGCCAGAAAACCTTTCTGCGCATAAAAAACATCTTCAAAAGATTTTTTCAAAAATACCATCACAGTTGATTTCAAAAGGTGAGACTGATTATAAAAAATACATGCAGCCTAATAAAGACGGTTTTGTATTTCTTTTTAGATCAGACAACATTCATACCCCAGAGGATCTAATCAACTGCTTTGCCCATGACATTCTTTCTTCTGATGAATCAATTCGCTGTGCCTTTCTTTCTGGAGTGTTTGACGGAAGGAGTTCTTGGGATAAAAACGGAAAAATGATTACACTGGATAGCTGTAATGAATTATGTACCCAAACAATTTGCTCGGTTATAGATAGTCTTGGACTCGATATAAAATATAATAATAACCCGTCGCGCGAAAGATCTTCTGGGCAAGGCAGACCACGAAAGGCTCAGCTCAGAATTTATTCAACAAGTGTTCCAGACTTCATAAAAAAAGTAGGACTTGTTTCCCCTACTAGGATAAAAGATATCGAAAATGCAAGTATATGTAACTTTGAGGAAGAAACTGATAAAACCCTTAGTGGCCTTACCACTATATTAGGCTTGCGTTTTTCTACACGGACCCGCAAATATAAAAAGAAGCCTGTCAAAAAGATTTCTATCGAATCAGACTTGGACAAAAAATTACTTGATAACATTGATGCTAAAATTGGGAAAAAATCCACAGAATCGCCTACTTATCAAGGAAAGCCGAAAAAGAAAAAGAAACCAACTAAAATTTCTTCCACCGAAGCATATCCCCGCGATACGAATACCGCTTTAAATGCTTTAGAGATCGCTAACTATAAATGTGAAATTGATCCAGAGCATCCAACCTTTATTCGTAAAAAGAATAATTTGCCTTACACGGAACCGCATCATCTGATTCCTATGGCATATTCTGACAATTTTGATTTTTCTCTGGATGTAGAAGAAAATATTGTTTCATTATGCAGTCACTGCCACAATCAAATCCATTATGGTAAAGACGTTGAAGTTATTTTACGACCTCTTTACGAACAACGAAAAGATATGTTGGCACGCGTGGGACTCTATATTAAATACGCTGAGCTTCTTAAAATGTATAAGTAATCAAAAACGGAACTGAGCTATAACAAAATAGCCTGTTCCGTTTTTAATATTTTTATCTTCTCCCGTTCATCTGCCATTTATCATGTTTCTTAATACTCCTTACGGCCTGTGGCAATGTTCCCGCCCTCCCATGCAGATGATACGGATGGGATGCCTTATGCTTATGAAATATCACGCAGTTCCCTTCCGCTGGATAATCCGTATTATGTAGATACCAGTAATGCCCGGTATTTCTGGACTGTACCGTCACATCATGCTCACTCAGCATAATAATGTTGAAATATTGGGGATTGATTTTCTCAAACTGTTTTGCATCAAACATCCACTTCCCCCTCTCCAGCAAACCAAGAAGCTAATGCCTGATCCAAAACTCCCATGATTTCATCCGTTGATTTACCCTTAAAATATTTCTTCTTTATCTGGGCAAACATCTTTGCATCTGATACTGGCCTTTCTTTCGTGCTTCCCACCAGAATATCTTTCACTTTATCCGCTGTAAGAGAACCGGCTTCCTTATGTAGTTCCACAGCCTGAGCATTGTTTATTTTCCCACCATGCGCATCCAAAGCCATACATACTTGTCCCTGTTCCTCTTCCGACAGATAGGATAATTCCACTGCTGCCACCATTGCCATTGCACCATCATCCACCATTTCCTTAATCTGGTCAGTTGTCTGGTTCAATCTCATATACCTTGCAATGTTGCGTCCGGTCATTCCATAATCCTCTCCAATGGAATCTCTGCTTTTTGACTTGTGGACATCATGTCCACAAGTCTCTGGCACGTCCACACCATTCAACATTGCAATCTCTTCCAGAATGTCATTTCGTCTACCCTGGCACATGACTTTCTCATATCGCTCTGCCAATACTGCTGCCTTTTCCGAAGGCAAAAGTTCTTCAAAAGACCTCTGCAACATATTAGTTTCTATCACATACACATATGCTTCTCTCTCAGTCAGATTCTCTTTGATGATTGCTGGAATCTCCGTAATGCCCGCAATCTTAGCAGCATTCCAACGATTATGACCGGAAAGCATCTCATACCCGTCCGCGATTTTCTGTACAATAACCGGAATAAGAATCCCATGCTCTCTGATACTCTCCACCATATCATCAAGGCGTTTTCCCTCGTATAATCGGAACGGATGATTGTGGAATGGTACTATCTTCTCCACAGGTATCATTGCCTGTCCATTAACAACCGAATTTACCGCTTCTTCCGGCGGACTAATTAAGTCCACCGCATCCTGAAATACTTTTCTTTTTGGTGCATTAGCCTTCATCTGCAATCAACTCCTTTGCCAAATTCTGATATGCTCTACATGCCTTCGTTCTTGGCGCATATTCCAACAACGGTTCTCCATAATATACGGATTCTCCGACTTTTACTGTACTTGGAATCTTGCTGCCAAAGATACGAATTTTCTCATTGAATGCCTCAACAACTTCTTCTGTAATAACCTTACAGAGATTTGTCCTTTCTTCACACATAGTCAGCAAAATCCCGGATATACTTAATTTGGTATTGATACGATTCTTAATTTTCTTAATAGTCAGAAGTACATCTTCTAATCCCACCATTGCCCAAAACTGTGGATTTGCCACTATTATCACTTCATCTGCAGCAGCAAGTGCATTGATAGTCAATGTATTAAGTGATGGACACGTATCGACTAAAATATAATCATATTTCTCTCTTAACGGTTCCAGAATACATGCCAGAATCCTCTCTGCACCCATTGGTAGTGTCAACTTTATACGTCCAAAATCGGCTCAACCCCAGTAAAATCAAGGGTTTCAGGGGCTATGAGCCTTTACCTCCCCTTTCTTTGGCTTGGGCGACCCAAATTTTACGTCGGGAACCCAGTCAAGACCGGGCTGAAAGCCCGTTAAATTCAGCCTTGACGGGGTTTCCGTAAGTAAAATATAATCGACCAGCATCAAGGAAAGGGGTTCGATTTTTTCATAATCCGTTTTACACTACCCACCCATTTCTAATCTTAATTTCGCATCCACCGCAGACAGCACTTTGGATGATGGTATAAAATCAACTCCATTTCTGTTAATAATGTACTCCGCCGGGTTTGGCTGTTCTTCTTCGTCCATCTGATTCATCATCAAGTCACCAATACTGATTGTAACTGTTTTTACATCTTCTACTACACATCTGGTGATATTTGCCGAACTGTCAAAATCCACCACCAAAACATTCTTTCCTAATTTTTTCAATGAATATGCCAGGTTATAAGTGGAGACGGACTTGCCGACTCCACCTTTCATGGCTGATAAAACGATAATCTTCGCCATAATCACTTTCTTCCTTTCTTGCCATGATATTTGCAATCTTCCGCTACCATCATGCACTTACCACATGGAGCATGATATTCAACTTCTTCCGGCTCTCTCGGAGTGATAATCAGTTTCCCATCTTCACATTCCACCTGAATCAGACTTCCGATATCGAACCCTGTTTGTTTCAACCAGTCTCCTTTTAAAATGATGGTTGGTGTGTCCTTGTAGTTGTAACCACTCACGTTATATACTTTCATTTTTCTGAATTTCTTAAATGCCATAATATTGTCTCCTTAGATTTGCCTTGTTTTAGATAAGATTTACAGACCTTGTATCGGATGCAGAATCATCCGAGAATTTGTATGTAACAGCCCAACGGCACCACCTCCCTTACACGAAAAAAAGAACTGCTAATGTTTTGACGCACTAACAGTTCTCTTCTATAAGTTCAGTGTATTAAATTTTTTCTCCGTTCTTTACTCTCTGTAGTTCTTCTGTATCTACGCTGAGTTTAACACGGGTATCCGGTTTTGCATTTCGGTTGCCCAAGAGACATACAGTCTCCACATGGCACGTCATCGGGAATTGGTCAACCCCTCGGACTTTCTTTACTTCATACCCCAGCTCCCCAAGCACCTTCACATCTCGTGCCAGCGTTGCGGAATCGCAGGATACATACACGATGCGGTCCGGCTGCATGCTGGCCATGGTGTGGAGGAGGTTTTCTTCGCAGCCTTTTCTCGGCGGATCGACGACGATGACGTCCGCGTGGGCGTGTTCGCCCGGGTGGTCTTTGGCGTACTGTTCGTAGTAGGCCGGAAGAATCTCTTCCGATTTTCCAACGAAAAATTCAGCGTTTTCGATCTCGTTGATTTTCGCATTGTTCTTCGCATCCGCGATTGCCTCCGGGACGATTTCGACGCCGTAGACTTTTTTGGCTTTCTGCGCGAGGAACAGGGAAATCGTTCCGATGCCGCAGTAGAGATCCCAGACCGTCTCATTTCCAGTGAGGCCTGCGTATTCCAGGGCAAGGCCGTACAGCTTTTCCGTCTGCGCCGGGTTGACCTGGTAGAAGGACAGCGGGGAGATCCGATATTTTACGTTTCCAATATAGTCGGTGATATACCCCTGTCCCCACAGGCAGCGGATTTCTTTTCCCATGATCACATTGGTCCGCTCACGGTTTGCGCTTAGGGTAATGCTTGTCATGCCTTCGAGTTCTGTCAGCGATTTGATGAGTTTCTCCTCGGCCGGCAGTTTCTTTCCGTTCACAACGAGACAGACCATAATCTCTTTCGTCATAAATCCAAACCGGATCAGCACATGGCGCACCAGGCCTTTGCCGGTCTCCTCGTTGTATGCCGGAACGCCGTTCTCCTCCATCCAGGCAAGAATGCGGTTCAGAATCTCCTCGTTCTGCTCCACGCCGAGATAACAGTTCCGGTTTTCCATGATCTGATGCGTTCTTCCCGCATAAAATCCCGTAATCAGCTTTCCATTTCTATCCTGCCCGATCGGAAACTGGGCTTTGTTTCGATAGCGGAACGGATTTTCCATCCCCACGATCGGCTCCATCGGGATCTCCGTCATGCCGCCGATGCGCTGGAGATTTCCGGCGATTTTCTTCTCCTTAAAGCGAAGCTGCTCCGCATAGTCGAGCATCTGCAACTGGCATCCGCCGCACGGACGTGCAACCGGGCAGACCGGCTCGACGCGGTGTGCGGACGGCTCGATCAGGCGCATCAGGCGCGCGTAGCCGTAATTTTTCTTTGCTTTGATCACTTTTACCTCGGCAAGATCGCCGATGACGGTGTCCTTGACAAAGAGGGTATAGCCCTCGCATTTGCCTATACCCTCTCCGTCGTGTCCCATATCTTCAATTTTCACCGTCAGTACATCATTTTTCTGATAGCTCATGAAAAGTCTCCTGTTCTGCGGATGTTGGACTCAAAGAACCGGTTGTAGCCAAGCCACTCATTGCCGGCCGGCGCTGCGTCAAACAGCTCGGTCAGGGTTTCCATTTTGGCATCGGCATTGTCCGCCAGGTTCAGCGCTACCGCCTCTACCATTGCCGGTTTTTTCGGGGAACCGTATTCCAGCTCGCCGTGGTGCGCCAGAATGCAGTGCTTTAACTGATTCTCGAGTTCCTGTGGGAAACCGTCGATCTTCTGCGCCGCATCGTGTACCATCTCCGCACCGATCATAATGTGGCCGAGCAGCTGTCCGTCATTGGTGTAATCGTTCTGCGGGAATAAGGAGAGTTCTTTCGTCTTTCCGATATCGTGCAGAATCGCTGCCGTAATCAGCAGATCGCGGTTCAGAATCGGATACGATTTTACCATAAAATCACAGAAACGGGTGACACTTAACGTATGCTCTAAAAGGCCGCCGACGAATCCGTGATGTACGCTTTTTGCTGCAGAGCTCATGCGGAACCGTTTTGCGGTCTCCTGATCCTGGATAAAATAATACGTCAGCAGTTCGGAGAGATACTGATTTTTCACCGTTCCGATCCAGGAGAGCAGCTCCTGATACATCGTATTGATGTCGTAACGGCTCGTCGGCAGATAGTCCGCCGGATTATATTCGCCCTCTTCCGCTTTTCTTGCATTTTTAATGGAAACCTGAAGTGCTCCATTGAAACTGGAAACATCTCCCATAATATCTACATAATCCAGTGCTTCAAATTCACGGATTCCCATAGAATTCGGATCCCAGATTTTCGCATCGATCGTACCGGTTTTATCCTGTAAGATCACGTTTTCGTACTGTTTTCCGTTTTTGGTAACAGCCGACTGTTTATGTTTGCAGAGATAAATTCCGGAAATGCGGTTTCCTTCCCGGAGTTCGTTGATATACTTCATAAAAATAAATCCTCTTTTTCTAAAATAAATGCGGACACAGTGTTCCGTTTTTGTTTCTATGATGCCGTTTTTATGATGCAAAGCCTGTGCTCCTGCATGCCTTACCAATTCTACCAGATTTTCCTGCAGAATGCACGTATTTTTTCATCCGCCAGTGGAAAACCATTCGAAAAGAAAAGCTTCCGGAAGCCCCACCGGCTAAAACCGGCTTTTTCTGCTCCCGAAAGCCTCTGTTTTTTATACTTCCCCCATCGTCACATCAAACGTCATCTCCGCATACCCTTCGGCGCCTTTCCGCATCGCCGTCACGGTAACCACGTCTCCTGTGCTGTATTTGCCAAGCTGTTCATGGTACTGTTTGATCGTCTCAACCTTGTGCTCCCCGACCTTTACAATCACATCGTACTCTTTCATGCCCGCCATCATCGCCGGAGAATCGTCTGCGACGCGGCTGATGAGAACGCCTTTTGGAATGCCGGTTTTATCGGAAAGTTCTTCTGTGACATCCTGTCCGCGGATGCCGATATACGCGCGGCTCACGTTGTTGGAAAGATTTTCGATCAGCTTTTTGATCTGGGAAATCGCAATGCCCGTCACCACGTTGTTTCCCTTGGCGCTGTAACTCTGCGCAATAATGCCGACGATTTCGCCGTCAAGATTTACCAGAATGCCGCTGCCGTCCGTGCTGCCGAGGATGTCGGTGGTCAGCAGATTGTACTCATTGTCCAGCGCGGAAATCTTGTTCGTAACCGAAGTCACCACACCGTACGCAATCGAATCGCTGTAGCCGACCGGGCTTCCGACAGCCACGACCGGGTCACCCTGGCTGACGAGATACGAACTGCCGAGCGGCGCAACCGCAAGACCGTCCCGTGTTTCCTCATCCAGCTTCGATTCATCCACCTTCACAATCGTAAGGCCGGTGCTCGGATCGTGGCGCTGGTATGTGGCATCCACCATCGTCTCGTCCCAGAAGGTGACCTGAATCCGCTCCACATTTTCCACGATGCGGTATTCCGTCAGAATAAAGAGATCCTGCCCGTTGTCCGCAACAATCAGACCGGAAATCTGCTGCTGGTTTTCATAGTTCTGGTTAAAATAGTCCATCTGATTGGTAATGCCGATGACGGTAACCAGCGCTCGTTTTGGTTTTTCCGTTACTTCCAGCATATCCTGGTAGAGCGCTTCATAATTTTTCAGGCTGCTGTCCTTTTCCTCCGCATCCGTTTCCCCATCGACACTGGAAACCTCGCTGCCCTCCTCCGGCTCTTCGGAAGTGCTGCTTTCCGTTCCCTCTGCCGCTCCATTCTCCTCTGTGCTTTCGGAAACCATACTTTCGGATACACTGCTTTCTGAAGTACTGCTATCCACTGTAGAACTGCTGATTTCCGAACCGGAGCCGCTGCTGTCTACCGACGCACTCGCCGAAGATGCGGTAATTGTCTCATCCGGCTCCTGTCCGCTGTTTGGATCCTCATCTCCCGGGATATCCACTTTCGCCGGCGGCTCTTCCCTGGTAACTGCTTCTGCAATCTTTGGCTCTGTCACCGCAAATACCGCAGCCGCAACCAGACCGCCAAGCGCCGCAAGTGCCAGCCATCCGGCAATCAGAAGAACAATCTTTTTCCAGTCGGGCGGCTGCTTTTTGATGCTCTCTTTCATGAATTTGTAAGATTTTGGGTCATTTTCCATACATTTCTTTCTCCATACATCTGTATTCCATACCGAACTGCTCTGCGCATATGCGCTTCCGCAATCTTCACATATATAAAAAACTTTACCAGATAGATATGAACATTTTATGAAGACTGTTACATTTTTTTCTCATTTGCGCAACATCCTGCATTTTCTCGTTCTTGGGGTTTCTTTCTTTTCTTTTTTAAGGTATAATTGGGGGAGTGGAAAAACCTGTGACCCACATTCCACTTCCGGTCTGTACTTCCCGTGCAGATATATGATCAGATCGCTACTGTTCACTCAGCAGTGAAACACTTGCTGTTTCGCTGCGTAAAAAAGTGATTCAGGTGTGAGCAGCCCTCCTTTTGCGAAGCAAAACTTTAAATGAGGGCTGCGAATGTTACAGTTCGCAGGGTACCTGTGAACTGTAACATCAGATCCGTGCGGTATTGCATCAAAAATACCGCGTTATCTGTAGACAATGACTGAATTATGAATTACGAAAAGGTAAGTATTATGAATCAGAAAGCATTAAAAACGCTCGAATACGACAAAATTATCGAACAACTGGCTTCGTATGCCAGTTCTCCGCTGGGCCGGAAGAAATGTCTGGAGCTCGTTCCTTCTTCTTCCCTCTCCCAGATTACGCGGATGCAGCACGAGACACACGACGCGCTCACCCGGCTCTTTAAAAAAGGCCACATTTCCTTTGGTGATGCCAAAGATATCCGCGGCGCATTAAAGCGTCTCGAAATCGGCAGCTCCATGAACATCACGGAGCTTCTGCAGACCGCCGCACTTCTGGAAAACACGGCACGCGTCAAAGCGTACGGCCGCCGCGAAAATGCGGACCAGACGCCGGACAGTCTCGAAGATCTCTTCGAAACACTGGAGCCTCTGACGCTGCTTTCCACGGAAATCCGCCGCTGTATTCTCTCCGAGGATGAAATCAGCGATGATGCAAGCCCGAATCTACGCCGCATCCGTCGTTCCATCAAATCGTGTGAGGAAAAAATCCACAGCCAGTTAATCTCGCTCGTCAACGGTTCCTACCGCACGTATCTGCAGGATGCCGTCATCACGATGCGCGACGGCCGCTACTGTATCCCGATCAAATCCGAGTACAAAGGCCAGGTTCCTGGCATGGTACATGACCAGTCCTCGACCGGTTCCACCTTCTTTGTCGAGCCGATGGCCGTTGTCAAACTGAACAACGATATCCGTGAGCTGGAAATTGAAGAAGCAAAAGAAATCGAGGTCATCCTCTCTACGTTGAGTGCCCAGGCAGACCTGCACCGCGATGAGATCCGTTACGACCTCGAAAACATGGTAGAGCTTGACTTCATCTTCGCGCGCGCCGCTCTTGCAATGGAGCAGAACGCCAATGAGCCGATCTTCAACACCGAAGGTAAAATCCACCTGCGCAAGGCACGCCACCCGCTGATCAATGCGAAAAAAGTCGTTCCGATTGATCTGTCGCTCGGCGAAGATTTCGACCTTCTGATCGTCACCGGACCGAATACCGGTGGTAAGACGGTTTCCTTAAAGACGGTCGGACTCTTAACACTGATGGGCCAGTCCGGACTTCACATTCCGGCACTCGACCGCTCCTCCCTTTCCGTTTTCGACGAGGTTTACGCCGATATCGGTGATGAGCAGAGCATCGAGCAGTCGTTGAGTACCTTCTCCTCCCACATGACGAATGTGGTTTCCTTCCTCGACAAGGCAGACCGCAATTCCCTCGTCCTGTTCGATGAGCTCGGCGCCGGTACCGACCCGACAGAGGGCGCGGCGCTTGCCATCGCGATCCTCTCTACGCTCCACGAGCGCGGCATCCGCACCATGGCAACGACACACTACAGTGAACTGAAAATCTATGCCTTATCCACACCGGGCGTGGAGAATGCCTGCTGTGAATTCGATGTCGAGACTTTAAGCCCGACATACCGCCTGCTCGTCGGCGTTCCTGGAAAGAGTAATGCATTTGCGATTTCCAGCAAACTCGGCCTGCCGGACTACATCATCAACAAGGCAAAAGACGAAATCAGCGAGCAGGATGAATCGTTTGAGGACGTTCTGACCACTCTCGAGCAGAACCGGATCACGCTGGAACGCGAAAAAGAAGAGCTTGCCCGCACCCGCGCGGAAGTCGAATCCCTGAAGCAGAGCCTTGCCAAGAATCAGGAACAGATCGACGCAAGAAAAGAAAAGATGATCTCCAATGCAACCGAGGAGGCACAGAGAATTCTCCGCGAGGCGAAGGAATACGCCGACCAGACGATGCGCGATTTCCAGAAATTTGGAAAAGAGAATGTTTCCGTCCGCGAAATGGAGCAGAAACGTACCGCTCTGCGTGAAAAAATGAACAAGCTCGATAAGAAAAAGGCAAAGGAAGTGCCGAAGCGCACCGGAAATCTCCGCCCGCAGGATCTTCATCTCGGCGATGCCGTCAAAGTCTTAAGCATGAATCTCAAAGGTACTGTCAGCACCCGCCCAGATTCGAAGGGAAATCTCTTCGTCCAGATGGGTATCATGCGGACCAAAGTGCATATCTCCGACCTTGTGCTGATCGACGAGGCTGTCATCACCGGCCCGTCCATCTCCCGCACAAGCAGCGGAAAATCGAAGCTTTCCAAGGCTGCCACGATTTCTACCGAGATCAATCTGCTCGGAAAAACGGTGGATGAAGCGGTTGCCGAACTCGACAAATATCTCGATGACGCTTATCTCTCCCATCTGCCGAGTGTCCGCGTTGTCCACGGAAAAGGAACGGGCGCACTGCGGAAAGGCATTCACAATTATCTGCGCCGCCAGAAACACGTAGCGGACTTCCATTTAGCGGAATTTGGCGAGGGCGATGCCGGCGTTACGATTGTTACGTTTAAGAAATAAAAACTCAGGAAAATATGGGACGGAACGCATACTGTATGCGGTTCCGTCCTGTCCCCAGTGAAGGAGAATCTTTTATGGCTTCCAAACAGAAAATTCTGATCGTCGATGACGATAACAATATCGCAGAACTGATTTCTCTCTATCTGACCAAGGAATGCTATGACACAAAAATTGTAAACGATGGAGAAGAGGCTGTCCGGGAGTTTCACTCCTTCCAGCCGAACCTGATTCTGCTCGACCTGATGCTGCCCGGCATGGACGGCTACCAGGTCTGCCGCGAAATCCGGCACGATTCCGATGTTCCGATCATCATGCTCTCGGCAAAGGGCGAGGTGTTCGACAAAGTCCTCGGCCTGGAACTCGGCGCGGATGACTACATCATCAAACCATTTGATTCCAAGGAGCTCGTTGCCCGTGTGAAAGCAGTGCTGCGGAGATTTCAGCCATCACGCACGATCCCGGTGTCCGCGACCGCAGGAAAATGTGTCGAGTACCCGGATCTTATCATCAACCAGACGAACTATTCCGTCATTTACCAGGGCCGCACCGTCGATATGCCGCCGAAGGAACTGGAGCTTCTCTACTTCCTTGCTTCCTCACCAAACCAGGTCTTTACGCGAGAACAACTCCTCGACCATATCTGGGGCTATGAGTACATCGGCGATACCCGCACGGTAGACGTTCATATCAAACGTCTCCGCGAAAAAATCAAGGACCATGCCTCCTGGGCCATCACGACGGTGTGGGGCATCGGTTACAAGTTTGAGGTTAAAAAATAATGCGACGCACGCTTTACCGGAAATTAATTCTCATTTATGTCATTCTCGCCATTGCCGGCTTTACGCTGATCTCAACGGTCGGCTCCCGCATGGTGGAGGACAGTCTGGTCTCCAGCGCGAGCACCAGTCTGTACCGGGAGGCCACGCAGATCGCTTCCAAACAGGGAGACCTTTATTACCACAGTGAGCGTTCCCTGACGGATCTTTACAATTCGCTCAGTACACTGGCTTCCTATCACAATTCCCAGATCTGGCTCATCAGCGCAGACGGGGAAATTCTGCTGAACACGGCAGCTGCACTCGATGAGGAAAACCCGGAGATCATCGACGGTTTTGATCCAGTTGCGCTCGGCAGCGAGTATTACAGCACGGGAACGTTTTTCGGCTATTTCGAAGACAAAATTCTGAGCGTCATGGTTCCCGTCACCTCCGATTTCCGGATCAATGGCTATGTCGCCATCCACCTTCCGCTGCAGGACGTCTATCAGCAGAGGGAAAGTCTGCTGGCACGGATTGATTTTCTGTTCCTGCTCGTGTTCGGACTCTCGTTTGTGATTCTGATCTTTTTCTCCCTCGTCGTGTACCGGCCGCTGAAAAAGATCATCAACGGTGCAAAGGAGTATGCCTCCGGCAACCTGACCCACAAAATTGATGTTAAATCTCACGATGAGATGGGGTATCTCGCTTCCACGCTGAACTACATGTCCGGCGAGCTGAACAAGACCGGCGAATACCAGCGGAAATTTGTGGCGAACGTCTCTCACGACTTCCGCTCACCGCTGACCTCGATCAAAGGCTACGTGGAGGCAATCCTCGACGGAACGATTCCGCCGGAAATGCAGGAAAAATATCTGAAAATCGTTCTGTTTGAGACAGAACGGCTGCACAAGCTGACGCAGAGCCTGCTGACGCTGAACGACATCGACGATAAAGGGAATATGCTCGATCTGACCTCGTTTGACATCAACGCCGTCATCAAGGATACCGCCGCTTCGTTTGAGGGAACCTGCACGAAAAAGCGGATTTCCATTTCGCTGATCCTCGCATCGCGCACCTTATACGTCTGCGCCGATATGGGAAAAATCCAGCAGGTGCTGTACAATCTCATTGATAATGCAATCAAATTCAGCAACAACGATTCCACCATCACAGTTGAGACAACGGAGAAGCACGGTAAAGTCTTCGTCTCCGTCAAGGACACCGGCTGCGGCATTCCAAAGGCAAGCATCACGAAAATCTGGGAGCGCTTCTACAAGCTCGACGCCTCCCGCGGCAAGGACCGCAAAGGAACGGGACTTGGGCTTTCGATCGTCAAAGAGATCATCACTGCGCATAACCAGAATATCAATGTCATCAGTACAGAGGGCGTTGGTACCGAATTTATCTTTACACTCGCCAAAGGCGAAGCACCAAAATAAGCCCCTCCGCCGAGGGGCTTTTTTGCCAGACATATCAAACTAACTCTGGAGGTAATTTTCACTATGAACCCAAACACCATTGATTCCATCATCAAACAGCTCATTGCATCCCACACCACCATTTCCACCATGGAAAGCTGCACTTCCGGCCTGATCGCCTCCCTGATCACCGACACCGAAGGCGCCTCCGCCATTTTCCCCGGCGGCTACGTCACGTATCTGAACGAAACCAAAGTCCTCGTCGGCGTCGACCCTTCCGTCATCGAAATCCACGGCGTCTACTCCCCCGAATGCGCCGAAGCCATGGCCCGCACAGTACAAGAAAACCTGCACACCGCCATCGCCATCGGAATCACCGGCACAACCGGAAATCTCGACCCCAACAACGCTGACAGCGTACAGGGCGTCGTCTACTTCTGTATTTTATACAAAGCCCAAGCCCACACCTTCACCTTCCAGACCAACGTCTCCGGCATGACCCGCCACGAAATCAAACAGCTTTACGCAGAGCAGGTCTTTGCCGAATTGGAAATGATCTTAACTTCTTCCTTATAAAAAGAATGCAGCTCCGTCTACGATCACCAGAGTCCCGTCCGTCTACCTCCACTCATGCGTCCGCAAATGCCCCGCGAGCTGCATATGGTCAAAGTTATTCTGCCGCAGTGCCTCGTACAGTACGATCGCCACGGAATTTGAAAGGTTCAGCGACCGAATATCATTAATCATCGGAATCCGCACCGCCGTCTCCTGATTATCGTACAGAATATCCTCCGGAATCCCCGCGCTTTCCTTTCCGAACATGATAAAGCAGTCCTCTTCATACTGCACATCCACATACGTCTGCGGCCCCTTCGTCGTCGCATAGTAAATCTTCGCCCCCGGATTTTTCTCCAGAAAATCCTCGTAACTCTCATACACTGTCACATCCAGCTTCGACCAGTAATCCAGCCCCGCGCGCCTGACCGCCTTGTCCGAAATATCAAACCCCAGCGGCTTAATCAGATGCAGCCTCGTCCCCGTCGCCACACACGTCCGTCCGATATTACCTGTATTTGCTGGAATCTCCGGCTCATGAAGAACAATATTCAAATGTGCCATTTTACCAATCACTCCTGTCGTATATTTAAGCCTTATCTGCCAACCCGGTACATCTCATCCATCTGCGGCTTATCCAGATACCGGACCTCTTCCCCGTTCCGGAGAATCCTCTCCTTCCCGGATGTCGTCCGCCCAATCACCGCCGATGGAATCCCTTCGAGTGCCATTTTCTGCACCAGCCCCTCGCCGTCCGCCGCCGCAATCAGCAGCGCCCCCGTCGAAAGCATCTGATACGGATTCACCCCGAAAAATTCACAGATCTCCACCGTCTCCTGCTGGATCGGAATCCTCTTCAGCGCCACATCAAGCCCGATACCCGCGCCGTCCGCCATCTCCCAGAGCGCCCCGAAAATCCCGCCCTCCGAGAGATCCTGCATCGCAGCCGCACCGTGCTCGATCGCAATCTCCGCCTCACGGCAGACAGAGTAATCCTCCGAAAAATCCGCCGCCCCATGGATAAATCCCGGAGAAAATCTCGTCAGAAGCTCATCCCTTCTTGTCTTTGCCAGATAAGACACCGCGCCAAGCGCAATCCCCTTCGTCACGACAAGATCCAAATCCGCTGTCACACACGACGGATCAAACAGCCCAGCACGCGTTGTCCCGCCTGCCGCCGTCACGGTAAGCACCGGATACAAAACCCCGTCCGTCACCTCCGTATGCCCGCCGATCACCGCAGTTCCATACCGCACACACGCACCGTCAACCACCCGCATCAGCTCCTTTAAATCCTTTTCTTCCATCGCCTCCGGCAGCATCAGCGACACCAGCACTCCTTTTGCCGATGCCCCCGCCGCGGCCACACTGTTGCACACCCGGCAGACCGCGAGCACCGCATCCTCCGGATCCTTCACCAGCACCGGCGCACACGAAAACACCTGCGTCTCCTTTTCTCCTGCAAATGCCGATACCCCACGTCCGACCGCCGGCCCTGCTGCGTCCTCTCTTTTCTGCCCCAGCATCTTAAACACCGAGCGCACCAGCACGCTCTGCTGTAATTTACCCTTTCGCATCCCTTGTCCTCCTCGAACTTCCTGTTTCAAACGAAAAAGCAGACGTCATGTTCTTACGCAACGAAACAGCAAGTGTTTCACTGCTAAGTGAACAGTAACCAGAAAACGCCTAGTCCTCATCGTCCTCCGTTTTCTCTGTATCGCTGCTGTCTTCCTTCTTCTCCGAAGAACTCGATGACGAACTGCTCTGGCTGTATTTCGCTGCAACTTCCTTTGCTTTTGCAAGATCATTTGCCGCAATCGCCGCCTGCATTTCCGCACGCGCCGCTGCATTGTCCGTCTTTGTTCCCACGGTATAGACATCCGATGTCATGCGGTAAGTGCTGGAATTCACCTGCTCCTTCGTCTCATTTCCATTGTCATTCACAATCTTCCACAGCCGCGCCGTCGAACCCTGATAGCCGTACGATGTCTGTTCAATTGTTCCAAACGATGCATTCGCATCTTCCGTCAGGCTCGGCGTCGGATCCTCCGTGTTTGTCGTCTCACTCTCATAGCGGACCGTGCGGTTCGGATCTCTCATCTCATGGCCGTAGATGGCAAAATGCAGGGTGCTTCCGTCCGCGCTCGCCTCAATATAAATCGGCGCATCCGTATTGTTGATGAATTTCAGGTCTTTCAATCCCTCTGCAATCGCCGCATCCATCGACGGATCCACATAGTGGACAATCATGGAATGGCTGTACCGCTCCGTCACCTCAAGCTCTGCTTTTAAGACAGCAACATAGAGCGTTGTGGAAACCTGGCAGATACCGCCGCCGTACGAATCGACGACCTTGCCCATCTCATACGATGCTGCCAGTGCATAACCATTTTCCGCATCAAACGGCACAACGACCGCCTCTACGGAAAACTCCTCGCCCGGCTGTACCAGCGTTCCGTTAATCTTCTCTGCGCCGACTGCGACATTCTGTTTTCTGCCGCTCGTACCGTTGCCATACTCCGTCGTACCCTCGCCGAGCAGATCTTTGACAAGTGCAAGCTGCTCCGGATTACCGCCTGCCGGTGTTTCTTCTGTTACCAGTTCTACGCCGCCGATGCCGCCCCGCCAGCTTGTCGTCAGGTAATTGACAACCTTCGCCGTGGACTCATCCACGTTGACGCTGCATCCGGTCTGGCCCGGATTGACGATAAATTCGCCGTTTTCGCGGGTCAGCGTTGCATCTGTTGCCTCGCGGTTCAGCACGGCTGTGTTGTTTTCTACCGCCTGGCGCGCTGCCTCGCCATCGACTGTATATTTCAGGGAAAACGTCACCGTCTCTCCATTTTTGAGCCGGTTCTGTGTCAGGAACCGCTTCAGTACATTGCCTTCCTGCCCGATTGTGACGGCTTCTCTTGCCACCTCCGGGTTGGCGCAGGAAAGTCCGAGATCCCCTGCTGTCACCTGTGCATTCTGCTCTCCGGCAGACAGGTTGATAACCGAGGGTTTTAACTGTTCAATTTTGTCGTTTACTGCCTGTGTGATCTGCTCTTCGGTCATACCGCCGACGGAAATGTCTTCTACATAGATTCCGTCCAGCGCTGTCCGGTCATCCGCTTTGACTGGTTCTGCCAGAAAGCAGAATGCGAATGCGATAAGCATCACCAGCAGGCCTCTCATTTTTCTGCTGTTTTTCATACTGTGCCTCTTCTTGATCCGTTTCCCATTTCAATCTGTCTTTTACAGAATCTCTTTACACCAGCCATAAAAGTGCTGGAAGAACCATACCAAGCACCATAACCACTGCAAGAATCAATGCCAGCATCTTTGCTGCATTTCTCTTCTTTGCCAGCGGATCTTTCTTCTTTTTCTGTGCCTCTGTCGGGGCTTTTCGATTGACTTTATTACTCATCGTTCCATCCTTTCTTTTTCTCTTCTATTTTTTCTCAGTTCTCTGTCGTTTTTCCATTCTTCCATGTGCCAGAATAATCTGATCGATCATGCGGGATGCACGGCTTTTTGTGAGTGCTCCCCACTCCGGTTCGAGATCCAGCTCATGGTACCGGATCAGGTCCGCCAGATATTTTTTCTGCGCCTCCGTCGCCGGAACCTCGCGTTTCATTTTGGCCTTCAGAGGCGCTGCGGCAAACCATTCCGGGTGATCTTCCGAAAATCCTTCTTCCAGTTTTCGGAACAGTGCCAGCGTTTCCAGCACATCGTCCATTGCACGGTGTGCGTGTTCCCGCGGGATCTGATAGTAGCCGCAGAGTGCTTCAAGGCTTCTGCTCTCCAGATCCGGGAGGGCTTTCCGTGCAATTTTCAACGTATCCCACGCTTCTTTTTCAAAGTCCAGACGGGCATTTATCGCTGCCTGCTTGATGAAGCTGTAATCAAACAGAATATTGTGCCCCAAAAGCGGCAGGCCGCCGCAGAAATCCAGAAAGCCGCGGACAGCAGTCTCCACATCGGGCGCATTCGCAATCATCTCATCCCGGATTCCGGTGAGTTCCGTGATCCGCTCCGGCACTTTTCTGCCCGGATTGACGAAAGTCTCATACGATGCCGTGACCTCTCCGCCCTGCACTTTTACTGCACCGATCTCCAGAATCTGGTCTTCCTTTACAGAAAGACCCGTTGTCTCAAGATCGAGCACTACAAAATCTTGTATTTTCATCTTTTATTACCTTTTCTAGTATCTCATGTTCTTTTGAAATGTCAAGCGTAAAAAAGCTCACTGCAGTCGATCAGCTCCGCATTTCCCGTCAGCGGATCGCGCTTCTGATAATCAAACAGGAGTACCGTACGCGCCTTTTCCCCGTTTCCGAGCACATCGTAATCAAAAACTTCCACATGCGTCATGCGCTGCAGCTGCTTCCAATCGTATGTCGTATACGATGGCAGAAGCGTTCTCGTTTCGGCTTCCTTCTGGTAAAAATCACGCGATTCGTTTTTCCATTCCGACGGATCCTTTGCAAAATGCGGCCGCGTCTTCATATTTTCCCGCGCATACAGATCGAGTACCATCATCTGGCGGAAGAATGCTTCGTCCTGCTGTTTTTCGTCCCGTAAAAACTCGAGCAGAATTTCATACCGCTGGATCCGGTTATGCGCCGCCTCACTGTAGCCCTTCGCCCGGTAGAAATCACCGAGTTCCTGGAAGAAGTCGAACGGGTTCTCATACAACCGCTCGATCATCGGCAGCGTGTGGACAAACTGACCGCTGTTGTAATAGACTTCTACCATCTCTTCCACGTCTTTCAGTTTCAGCACATCATCATACGGCAGCCATTTTGTATAAAGCACCTCATACGGCTCCCGTTCCTGATAATGGCAGTCATATTCTTTCGTATGCTCATACATAAAGGAGCCTCGAAGCACTTTTAAAAATCCGAGCTGCAGCTGCTGCGGCCGGAGCGCATAGACATCCGCAAAAGAACGGCGGAAACTTGCATAGTCCTCGTAGGGAAGTCCCGCAATCAGGTCCAGATGCTGGTGGATGTTTCTTCCTTTCGCAATCCGATTGACAATCTCTGTCACTTTTCCAAAATCCATCTTCCGGTGAATTGCTTCGATCGTCTGCGGATTCGTAGACTGAACGCCGATCTCGAGCTGTACGAGTCCCGGCCGCAGCGTATTCAAAAGTTCCAGCTCTTCTTCCGTAATCAGATCGGCAGCAATTTCAAAATGGAAATTTGTCACACCATTATCATGTTCTGCGATGAATTTCCAGATCGCCATTGCGTGATCTTTTTTGCAGTTGAAGGTACGATCTACAAATTTAACCTGCGGTACCTTCTGCTCCAAAAAGAAGGCAAGCTCCTTTTTTACGAGATCGAGATTTCGGAACCGGAGCCTTTTATCAATGGAAGAAAGGCAGTAGCTGCACGAGAACGGACAGCCACGGCTCGACTCATAATAAATGATGCGGTTCTCAAATTTTTTCAGATTTGCATAGGGAAAATCCACCTCGGACAGATCCATAACCGGACGCCACGGGTTGCTTTTGACTGCACCGTCTGCATCACGGTATGTAATGCCATGGATCTCCTCCAGCGTTTTCCCCTCCATCCCATTCCCCTGGTTCTGATAATAAACTGCTATTTCCCGGAAAGTCACTTCTCCCTCGCCTTTCATAATTCCGGCAAGGAACGGATACTGCTCCAGCATCTCCTCTGCATGGTACGAAACCTCCGGCCCGCCAAGCCAGATCTTTGTTTTCGGACTGATTTTATGATATTCTGTAATCAGATCCTCTACGATTGATATATTCCAGATGTAGCAGGAAACGCAGACAACGTCTGCACGCGCCAGAAACAGGCTTCGCAGCATGGAATCCTTTGACTGATTGATCGTAAATTCGCGAATCTCCGGGAACACGCCGGCTTTCTCCGCGCTCGCCTGCAGTGTATAAACTGCGAGATTGGAATGAATATATTTTGCGTTGACCGCAGTCAGAATAATTTTCATAATCTTTCTAATACTTCTCCTTGGTTCCTCTTTGCATATCTTTTATACTACCACATTCTCGAACGAAAATACACCGCCATTCCTCCAAAAGCACAATTTTTTCGCGATTTTCGATAAAACAGTTGCAATTTTCGCGAATCCATGTTATATTAACAGAGGTTTCCAACAGGAAATCAAAATGCCCAGATAGCTCAGTTGGTAGAGCAGAGGACTGAAAATCCTCGTGTCGCTGGTTCGATTCCGGCTCTGGGCATTTTTTGCTGCACAAAAGCAGGATTCACATTTTTTGCCACAGCAAAATCCGGCAGAATCTCCTGTCTCCTATCGCAAAAAAACTCTGCACCGCATCCCCGGAAATTCCCGGATGGATACGGTACAGAGTTTTTTTCATCGCATAACTGCCCAAGAAAACATTTCGTTTTTACAGATTTTTGATGAACTCCCATGCTTCATCATCAAATTTTCTATCTCTGAAATAGTACTGTTTATCTTCTTCGGTAATCTTCCGAATGACTTTACACGGATTTCCTGCTGCAATCGACCAGTCCGGAATGTCCTTTGTTACAACACTTCCGCCGCCGATAACAACGTTATCTCCGATATGTACACCTGGTAAAATAACGGTATTTCCGCCAATCCAGACATTATCTCCGATGGTAACTTCAATGCCGTATTCATACGCACTGTTTCTTGCCGCCGGATGCACCGGATGACCTGCAGTATAGATGGCAACGTTCGGCGCCATCTGGCAGTTGTCTCCGATTTTTACCTTTGCCACATCGAGGATGGTGCAGTTATAATTTGCAAAGAAATTTTTTCCAACCTCAATATGAAAGCCATAGTCACAGTAAAATGGCGGATTGACAAATGCACCCTCGGATTTTCCAAACAGTTCTTTTACAATGGCTGCGATTCCGTCAAAATCCGAACGGTCGATGGTGTTCAGTTTCTGCGTCAGTCTTCTCGCATTCATCTGCTGCTCCATGACCTCGGCATCGGAAATGTACGGTAACTGTCTGTCTCTTCTCTCTACGTTTTTCATTGTTCTGTATCCTCCCTGGTAATATTATTCACCCACTGATATTTTTTATAGTGTCTGTAAACGGCAGGAAGCTTAATCATTTCATCCAGATTCAGCAGGAAATAAACGACCATGACCGGCGCATGAAATACAAACGCTGCCAGCGCACCAAGTGGTACCACAATAACCCACATGGTAATCGTATCGCAGATCATACCGAATTTCGTGTCGCCGCCTGCGCAGAAAATTCCGCCGACTACCGTTGCATTCATCGTCTTTCCCGTCAGGTAATAGGCACAGATCAATAGCATACTCTGCAGATAACTTTTTGCTGTATCACTTAATGTTGTGCAGGAACGGACAATAGCCGGGCTTACCGCCAGCAGAATCAGACCGGAAATAATTCCCGTAGCCAGTGCCAGATGGCAGAGACGGTCACCATATTCCCTTGCTTTTTCCGTATTTCCGCTGCCCAGTTCATTTCCAACCAGAATACCGGTTCCTCCGCTGATTCCAAATGCCACACAAAGTAAAATATTCTTTGTAATATTGGCAATGGAATTGGCTGCTACTGCATCACTTCCCATATGACCAAGGATAACAGAAAACATTGTAAATCCACAGCCCCAGGCAAGTTCATTGGCAAGAATCGGCGTCGTATAACGCGCAAAGTCTTTTCCTAAAATTCCACTGCTGCTGGTCAGAAAATCCAAGCGGATTTTCACCGCATCGGTTCTCCAGTTTTCCAGGATGCAAAGAACAAACTCCACGATACGTGCAAGCAGAGTTGCCACTGCCGCTCCGGCAACTGCCATCTTTGGAACGCCAAACAAGCCATAGATAAAAACGGCATTCAGGATCAGATTCAGCACGGTTGCACTCGTACCATAAACAGTACTTCTCGCTGTTCTTCCCGTATTTTTCATGATGCACAGATACACCTGGGAAAGACCGGAAAATAAATAGGACCAGCCTGCAATTTTCAGGTAGCTGCTGCCGATCCGCACCAGTTCCTCTTCTCCGGTAAAAATCCGCATCAGAAACTGTGGTGCAAAAAAGCATGCAAGAAAGAAAATCGCAGAAATAAGCAGTGCGATCCGAAAGGCAAGTGCCATAATTTTTTCTACAGAAGCTTTGTCTTTCTTTCCCCAGTACTGTGCCGCCATGACCGTTGTTCCGATCGTAATCGCCGCATAAAAGAGATTCAGGACAAAAGAAATCTGTGTGGCAAGCGAAACTGCAGACAGTGAATTCTGATCCAGCGTACCGACCATTAACGCATCGGACGCACTTACCAGTGCATTCATCAGATTCTGTACAACCATCGGGATCAGCAGTGCAAGAAGTTTCCGGTAGAATCCTGGATCTTTTTTCTTGATTTCCCTCTGATTTTTCATTTCTTTTTCCTTTTTTCTGTTTTATTCCATACACGTATATGTTATAATCATATTATCTTAGGTTTTGCGTTTTTTCTACGACAATATTCCTTATTTTTTATAATAATTGTACTTTTTCACGGAGGTTTTTATGATGAATGACCCAATTACAAAAGTCATGCAGGACGCATCCGAGATCGTCCGCTACGATGAAGTCGGCATCCCGCTTTACATCCGGGAAGGACTGCTTTCTTCCTATCCGGATCACCGGGCGCTCTGCCACTGGCATGAGGATATCGAATGGGTACAGATCCGCTCCGGTCAGATGAACTACTATATCAATGGAAAAAGAGTCCTTTTAAACGCCGGGGAGGCGATTATCGTCAATTCCCGCCAGATGCACTACGGATATTCTGAAAACGGCCAGGAATGTGACTTTATCTGTATCCTGTGCCATCCGAAAATCCTCACCGCGAACAGCGTTCTGTACCAGTCTTATATTACGCCGGTGCTTTCGAATCCGGCTCTGGAATATCTTCATCTGAAGCCGGAAAATCCGGAAGATACTGAAGCGCTGCAGACCCTCCCGGAAATTCTCCGGCTGAAGAAGGAACAGCCGACCGCCTACGAAATCGAGGCTGCTGCTCTGCTTTCCCTTTTGTGGTGCCGTCTTTTGCGCACGCATCCGATGATGCCGGACGGCAACACCGCCGTCTCACAGGATCCAGATCTTCTGATCCAGCGCGATATGGTTTCCTATATTTACAGCCACTACAGTGAATCCATCAATCTGGATGAGATCGCCGCCGCCGGAAAAGTCTGCCGCAATAAATGCTGTCAGATTTTCCGCCGCTATCTTTGCCAGAGCCCGATTGATTTTCTGAATCATTACCGTCTGGAAGTGAGCTGTCATCTGCTAAACACAACCAAAATGTCCATCGCGGAAATCTGTACCGCATGCGGTTTCAATCATCAGAGCTATTATTCCAAAATCTTTCTGCGTACTTACCATTGTACGCCGAGAGATTTCCGGAAACGCGCAGAAGTCCTGCCAACATAACCGGATTTTTTTCTGTACACGTTTTTTTGTTAAAAAAAAGGAAGAATTTTGCTAGACATTTTTCCGATCCCTGTTATAATAAAATTACAAAGGTGTTGCGCTAAACCTAACCAAAACACTATATTTTCCATTTATTTTACAAGGAGGATGACATGGTAAAAAAATTTGTCTACGGAACCCCATTTGAAACCGAAGCTGTTGTAAAAGAGATCCCCTCTTCCGAAGGAAACCCGGATTACGGTACCTTCTCCACCGAGAACGGCTTCTCCTTCACTACAAAGTTTGCTGACGATGACATGGTATTCGGACTTGGCGAAGCCAATCGCGGCATCAACAAACGCGGCTTTCTTTACATCAGTGACTGCGCCGATGATCCAAATCACGTAGAGAGCAAAACCTCTCTGTATGCAGCACACAACTTCATCATCATCTCCGGTGAGACACACGTAGGATTCTTCTTCGATTATCCGGGCACCCTGCGTTTCGATATCGGCTACACGACTTCCGATACAATGACCGTTTCCTGCGAAAACGCAGATCTCTACGTTTACATGATCACCGGTGATTCCGATCTTGATATCGTAAAACAGTTCCGCGGCATCATCGGACGCAGCTACATTGCTCCGAAGTTTGCTTTCGGTTACGGTCAGAGCCGCTGGGGCTACAAAACAGAGGATGATTTCCGCACGGTAGTGAAAAAATACCGCGAAAACCATGTACCGCTCGATATGGTTTACATGGATATCGACTACATGCAGGATTACAAGGACTTCACCGTAAATGAAGAACGTTTCCCGGATTTCGAGGGCTTTGTACAGGATATGAAAAAAGAAAAGATCCATCTCGTTCCGATCATCGATGCCGGTGTGAAAGTCGAAAAGGATTATGACATTTACGAAGAGGGCTGTGAAAACGGCTACTTCTGCCGCCGTGAGGATGGATCCTACTTCGAAGCTACTGTATGGCCGGGCTGGACTCATTTCCCGGATGTCTTAAATGCCGATGCCAGAAAATGGTTTGGCGACAAATACGATGTTCTCGTTTCCAAAGGAATCGATGCCTTTTGGAATGACATGAACGAGCCATCCATCTTCTATTCTCAGGAAGGCCTTGCTGATTTCAAAGAGACTGCAAAGAAATACGTGGAAGGTGACCCGGAAGTTCCGCACTACATGGTAGGTGGAAAGCTTCAGGCACTGGCAAACAACCATGAGGACTATAAACGCTTTTATCACAACGTAAACGGCGAACAGATCCGCCACGACAAGGTACACAATCTGTTTGGCTACAACATGACCCGTTCTGCAGGTGAAGCTTTTGAACGAATTTCCCCGGATAAGCGAATCCTGATGTTCTCCCGTTCTTCCTACATCGGCATGCACCGTTACGGCGGAATCTGGACCGGAGACAACTGCTCGTGGTGGTCACACATCCTGCTGAACCTGAAGATGATGCCGTCCCTCAATATGTGCGGTTTCCTTTATACCGGAGCCGACCTCGGTGGATTCGGTGCAAATACCACAAGAGACCTGCTGCTCCGCTGGCTGGCACTTGGTGTTTTCACTCCTCTGATGAGAAACCATGCCGCACTCGGAACACGTGAGCAGGAACCTTACCAGTTTGAGCATATCGAAGACTTCCGCAACGTCATCGGCGTCCGCTACCGCCTCGTTCCGTATCTGTACAGCGAGTACATGAAGGCTGCTTTAAACGATGATATGTACTTCAAACCGCTTGCCTTCGTTTATCCGGACGACAAGCTGGCAAGAAATACAGAAGATCAGTTGATGATCGGTAATGAGATCATGATTGCACCGGTTTACACTCAGAATGCCATCGGCCGTTATGTATATCTGCCGGAAGAAATGATGTTTGTAAAATTCCTCGGCAATGGAAACATGTTCCAGGAGGTTCTTCCGAAAGGTATCCACTACGTAGAAGTTGCCCTGAATGAGGTTCCTCTCTTCATCCGCAAAGGCTGCGCAATCCCGGTTGCCGATTTTGCAGAATCCGTACCGGATATCAAAGAGGAAAGCATCCGCATGGTCGGATACGAAGGTGCTTCCTACGAGCGTTATACCGATGACGGAGTTTCCCGTATCTGATTTTAAACACAATTTTTGAATCATCTCTCCCCTTTACAGGAGTTCTTCGGAATCCAAAGCTTCCGGGAACTCCTGTAATTTTTTTCAACCGCCTCCCGAGCGTTCCTTTTGTCCGATCGTTCTCCCGACAAAAAGCGGGAATCTCCTGCATCTTCTCTCGGAGTTCCCGTCTTTGTTATTCTCTCTTCTCTTTATTCTGTCTTCGGAAGCCGCACTTCTACAACAGCTCCGTAATTTTCATCCATATTAGAACACGTAATGCTTGCCCGTTCACCGTACATCAGTGCCAGACGGCGTTTGATATTGGAAATGCCGACATGGTGACGGCCATGATAGATGATCGGTGTATCATGTTCGATCGCATCCAACGCTTCTTTTCGGAATCCGTTTCCGGTATCGGAAATGCAGATGTAGAGGTACTCGCCGTCTTCATACGTTTCATTTGTCAGATACAGGGAAATTTCGCTCTTCCGGTCCAGGGATACACCGTGTACCACGGAGTTTTCCACCAGTGTCTGCAGCAGAAGAGACGGAACCTTCCATTCTCCAATATCACCGTCCATCGTCTCTTCAAAGGAAAAGGCTTCTTCCCCGTACCGTAGCTTCTGGATGCGGATATATGCCTCAATGTGTTCCAGCTCTTCCTCCACATTCCGCTGTTTCTTGGAATCCTGAAAAATATAGCGCATATAATCTGACAGTACTGTTGTGATTTCCACAATTTCTCCCTCATGGTTCTTATCTGCAATGCCATGAATCAGACTCAGGCAGTTCAGAAAAAAATGCGGCTTGATCTGTTCCTGCGTGTATTCCAGCTCTGCTTTCTGTTCGGCAAGCTCTTTCTCGTAGATCGCAATTTTTAATCCCTGTATTTTCCGCAACAATTCCTTAAACTTACCACTCACAGACTCCAGCTCTAACAAATTGTTGTTGCCATCCTCATTCAGACTCTGCTCTTTTTCCAGATCCTCCAGTTTTTGTCCGAATTTTTCCAGCGGTACCAGAATCCGGTGGTAATATGCTGTAATTTCCAATGCGCAGACAATCAGAAGAACCGCGATCAGAACGACAAATGCAATCTGCATAATCAGTACATTCTCAAGAATACCTCCTCCCGGCAGAACCATAAGATTGATTTTTCCGACCGTGCCAAGCTGGTAGGAATAGACCGTCGCATTTTTCTTCTTCTTCTTTCCCGCTTTGGAAAAATCGATAATCTCATTCTTATATTTTTCCGATGTGTCTGCCTGCGTCATCACGCGTCCTCTGGCATCTACCATAAACGGAATGACATCATACTCCTCTGTTTTGGCGCGGATGGTCCGGAAAATCAGATTCAGATTGATGACACAGCCGATAACTTTTTTGTTTTTCGCGTACCAGCCGACAATATAGTCGTCATCGCCAAATGTAATCACAGTCCATTGTGTGCTGATCGAATCCCTGGATGTCATAATCTGCAGATATGACATCAGCATCTGATTCAGTGTTGTCATTCCCTTACTCTCGGTAAACATAGTTCCACTGTCCGTAATCAGAACATTGGCTTTCTGACCGTAGACAAAGAAGGTCTGTACCTCATGATAACGGATTTTCAGTACACGGTTTCGCTCTCGCAGCGTCTGCTCCATTTCATAATACTGAGCATCTGTCGATGTTATCTGATCCGGGATTTCTTTGATATTGCTGTCAGAATCCAGCAGATAGATCAGTTCACTGTTGATCTGCGACATATCACGGTTGATCTGATCAACATAGAGCTTTGCCGTATCGGCAATGTATTTATCTGCCAGCTTGCGGTTTTCCCAAATGCCCCAGAGCAGGCAGACAACAAGCCCCATCAAAACCAGAAAAACCGGAGTTCCAAGCCGCAGTGACGTATCTTTCATACTGCGTATTCGAACGCTATGCAGCATCCTTCGTTTTCCTTTCTGCCAGAGATTCATAAGCACATCCACCCCTCTTTTTTTCTACAGAGCAACTGCCGGACGCCGCACCTTACCGCGCAGCTCCGGCAGTCATTTTACACTCACGGAATATATTTGCAGCTATGTTCTTTGTAACACAACCCATTATATCACATTTTTTCGCTTTGTCCATGCAGAGTCCGTGTTTCACATGGTGAAAACAGGATTCTTTGTTACCGTTTGCCGGGTACCGGTGAGCGGTAACATTCTCTTATTCAGAAAAAATGTTCAGCAGATGTTCTGTATCTGCTCCTTCCCTTACGAATACCGGAATGATATCCATCGGTGCAGCAACCGTTACGTTCTGTCCTCCCTCATACTTTTCTCCGGTCCATGCGTTAAACCATGCCGTTCCATCCGGGAGATAAACCTCGCGCTCCGTTACGTGATCCTCCATCACAGGTGCAACATAAAGATCCGGTCCGAACAGATAGGCATCCTCCACATTCCAGCTTTCCTGATCTGTCGGGAAATCATAGAAAACAGGCCGCATCATCGGAGTTCCGTCCTCATGTGCTTTCTTCATCTGTGTCCGGATATAATCTCTCAGGCGCTCACGCAGGAAAATGTATTTCTTTGAAATTTCATATGCCTTATCGCCAAAGCTCCAGATCTCATTATCGCTGCCGGAGCCGATCTGCTCTGCACCGTAGCCCTCCTGTGGATTGCGGTTTCCATGCAGACGCATGACAGGACAGAAGCATCCGTACTCAAACCAGCGGATGTACAGACGATGGAAATCCGGGTCATCGATTCTGGCACCGTGGAAACCGCCAATATCGGTGGTCCACCACGGAATACCGGCAATCGCCATGTTAAGCCCTGCCTGTACCTGGCGCCGGAAACACTCGAAGGTACTTACAATATCGCCTGACCATACGAGTGCACCATATTTCGCGCTGCCTGCCCAGGCAGAACGGATCAGGCTGATTGGCATAGTATCGCCTTCTGCCGTCATGCCGTCATAGAACGCTTTCAGATAATATTTCGGATAAACATTTCCGACCTCCTGTACGCTTCCGAGCTGATAGCGGTAGTTCTTGAAATCATAAACGCTGTATTCCGGCTCTGCCACATCCAGCCAGAAGAGTTTTGCACCCTGATCGTAATAATTTTTCTTGATCTTCTCCCAGACATATGTTCTTGCATCCGGGTTAGTCGCATCGAAGAAAACTTCATTTCCGCCGCAGAGCATCGTCAGCGGTACACCGTGCTCCGTGCGAACCAGATAGCCCTTCTCTTTCATCTCCTCGAAGTTTTCGGAATAAATGTCAACGGTCGGCCATACCGACACAACAACCTGAATTCCCATCTCCTTTAATTCGCGGCACATGCCCGGCACATCCGGCCAGTATTTCGGATCAAATTTGAACTCGCCCTGCTTCGTCCAGTGGAAGAAATCGACGACAATCACATCAAGCGGTACGCCAAGCTCTTTGTATTTTCTTGCTACAGACAGAAGCTGTTCCTGGTTCCAGTAGCGGAGCTTACACTGCCAAAAGCCCATGCCGTATTCCGGCATCATCGGCGGTTTTCCGGTCAGCGTCATATAATTCTCCTCGATCTCGGCGGGGGTATCACCTGCAATCACAAGGTAATCAATTTCTTTCCCGGATTCCGTTACCCATTCCGTTCCATTGTTTGCAAACATCACCTGTCCGACGCCCGGATTGTTCCATAAGAAACCGTAGCCGATACTGGAAAGATAGAAAGGAACACTGACCTGAGAGTTTCTCTGCGCCAGCTCCAGCATACAGCCCTTCAGATCCAGCTCATGCTGCTGATACTGTCCCATTCCGAAGATTTTCTCGCCTTTTCTTGCTACAAACCGCGCCACAATGCGGAAATTATCCCCGACACCGTTGCTGTACTCGCGTCCCATGATATTGAGCGGCATGCTTTCCTCATCGCGTAGACGGCGGAAATGCTCCTTTAACAGAGCTCTTCCATCCTCATGATAGAACGTAATAACGCTGCCGGAATCGATCACTGCATGAATCTTTCCATTTGTGATTTTTCCGTAGGAAGTATCCGTTCCCTCGTACATATTGGCAAAGGCTCCGCCTTTTGCTGATGGATCCTCAAAGATTTCAACCTCCCCCGCATGCGCATCCTTTGCTTCCAGTGCCCAGTCACGGCCGGTAAAGCTTCGGTTTTTTGTCGCGCGCACACGCAGTGCATCTTTCCCCCACGCTTCGATGCAGACGGTCTCGCCATCGTAGGAATAAATTAACTTACCCTCTTTTTCCAAAAACATGTAAAAATCCTCCTTTTGTCAAAAACGGCAGGTCATTTCTGATACTTCCTAAAAGCGGCCGGTTTTTTCCTGACCTGCCGTTTCTCCTGCTGTTTTGCACTTCAGACATTGACCCGCCGGATCAACGCCTGATTCTTACAGGTAATATTTTTTTCTGTTTATTTTGCCAGATTTTCTTTGTATGCATTGTAAGCATCTGTCTGAATCTGAAGGAACTCGTCAATGCCCATAGCTTTCAGCTGATCGATGTAGGAATCCCACTCATCATCGATGCCGCCGTCTACTACCCAGTGCGCATACTGTGCTTCTACGTATTTATAGATATCCGTTCCGATTGCAGTGATTCTGGAAAGGTCTTCGTCAGTGTACTGAACCATTGGGAATCCGCAGTTCTTTTCTGTATCAACATATTTTTCGTTGATTGCATCATCTGCCAGTTTGATACCATCGCCCTGTCCTTCCGGAAGAGAAACTTTGTCATAGAAATCCTCGTTCATGTATTTCGGACCAAAATCACGTAAGGAATTGGACCATGCAGAGGTATCAAGAGAAGATCCATCGCTTGGTACATCTACGTTGTAGGTTCCATCACCATTATCTGTGATCTGGCTTCCGATCGTACCATAGAAGGTCTGTAACGATGCAAGATCGGTGTAAAATTCATCCGCCCATTTCAGCAGGGTGTCAGGATCTTTACAGTCTTTGGAGATCATGAGCTCACGGTCGGAAATATCAAGGTAGTTGGTTGCTGCTTCTACGTAGTGTTTTCCATCGTAGCCTTCTACTGCCTCAAGAGTCTTAAACTGATCTACGTTCGGGCCAACCTCAGCATCTGCAGTCCATCCAAAGATAAGACCTACCTGAGAACCGCCATCTGCCTGCTGTTTTGCTGTCTTCATGGAGCCATCCTGAGTGAAGTACTCCGGATCAACAACGCCCTCTTCCCATAACTGACGCATCCATTTTACTGCTTCTTTGTAATTTTCTTCCATCGGCATGAAGACCGGTTTTCCTTCGCCATTCAGTCCCATGTAGTTTCCGTCACGGCTTACCATGGTTCCGAATGGGGAAAGGATGTGGCGCAGATCACCGCTTAACAGTCCGCTGCCTGCTGCATTTGTGATACCGATCTCGTTGGTCGGATCGCCATCGCCGTCAGCATCTTCTGTCGCAAATTTAACAAGAACCTCCTCCAGTTCTTTATAGGTCTTCGGAGTTTCCAGTCCTAAGTTATCCAGCCATTCCTGGTTGATGCACATAACATCGCCGCAAACCTTCGGACGAAGCGGAAGCTTCTTCGGTAAGCTGTAGATTCTTCCGTCACGGCTGGTGCAGACTGCTTTCAGTTCCGGATCAGCCTCAAAGGCTGCTTTCAGGTTCGGCATATCTTTTTCGATCAGATCTGTCAGATCCAGGAAGGCCGATTTGTTCTGTGCCATATCTGCCTGTGTTAAGCAGATGGAGCCAAGAAATGCATCCGGGAGGTCTCCGGAAGCCAGCAGCAGAGATTTCTGCTCGGACCAGTCACTATTGTAATAAACCTGCCAGTCGATGTTGATATTCATCTTGTCCTCGATTTCTTTCATGACGCCTTCCTTCAGGAAATCGGTCGGCCAGGAATCCGTCCATCTTACCGTTGCAATTTTGTAGGTTGGGCGGTCGCTGGTATCTGTCGTGTCACCGGCAGAAGATTCTGTCTTTGCAGAACTTGCTGCAGTGCTTCCACTCGTACTTTCCGCTCCTCCATTGCTTCCACATCCTGCAAGCAGTCCGGCTGCCATTGCGGCCGAAAGAGCAACGCTCCAGGCCATTTTTGTTTTCTTTCGCATCATCATCTCTCCTTTATGATTTTTATTTGCAATACTTCTCTCCTGTCCGCAGGATCAGCCTTTCAGTGATCCGAGCATAACACCCTGATTGAAGTATTTCTGCACTAACGGGTACATACACATGATCGGCGCGGAGGAAACCACGATGATCGCGTATTTGATGAGGTCGGCCATCTGCTTTGCCTCAACGGCTGCAGCGCCGGTACTCATGGCACTCATGGTCTGATTGCCGACCAGAATGCTTCGAAGGACAATCTGCAGCGGCTGCAGACTTTCGCTTCGGATATAAATCAATGCATTAAAGTAGGAGTTCCACTGTCCTACTGCTGCCCACAGGGCAATAACAGCGATAACGGCTTTGGAAAGCGGGAGAACAATCTTGAAGAAGAATCCAAGGTATCCACATCCATCCAGCTGCGCCGCCTCCCAGAGATCCTCCGGGATACTGTTGTTGAAGAACGTTCGTCCTACGATGATGTAATACGTTACAACGGAGAACGGAACAACCATAACCCAGAAGGTGTCCAGAAGATGAAATCTCTGTACTGCCAGGTAGGTCGGGATCAGACCGCCGGTGAAGAACATCGGGATCAGGTAAAATGCTGTGAAAAATCTTCTTCCATACAAATGCTTTCTGGAAAGCGCGTAGGAAGCCGGAATATTGACAACGAGTGTCACAAGCGTTCCCATAATTACGTAAGCAATCGTATTACGGTAGCCGGTCCACAGCTTTGCATAGCTCGCCAGCTGTTTGTATCCTTTGAAGTTAACTCCTTTCGGAAGGAACATAATCTGTCCGTTAGATACGGCTGCCGGATCACTGAACGATGCAATGATGATGAAGTACATCGGATACAGGGTGATGATGATCAGAAGCACGCCGATCGTATACAGGATGATATCGAAAATCCAGTCTTCTCTGGATTTCTTTACTTTATTTGTTGATACTGCTTTTGCTTTACTCATATTTTTGCTCTCCATTCCTATGTAGGCTCAAAATTCTGTCAGATCAGTGAGGTATCACTCATTTTACTGGAAATGAAGTTGACTGCCAGAAGAAGAATCAGGTTGATAATGTTGTTGAACAGGCCAATTGCAGCGGAAAGGCTGTACTGGCTGCTCACAAGACCCATCTTATACACATAGGTGGAAATGATCTCACTTGAAGTACTGTTCAGTGTATTCTGCAGCAGGTAAACCTTCTCAAATCCAATGCTCATAACGCTTCCCATTCTCATGATAAACATGATGGTTGCCGTCGGCAGCAGAGCCGGAACGTCGATGTGGAGCATTTTGTGCCATTTGTTGGCACCGTCCATTGTTGCCGCTTCATACAGGGTCGGGTCTACAGAGGAAAGTGTTGCGATATAGAGGATACTGTCCCATCCTACATGCTGCCATGCCTCAGACCATACATAAATGTGCGGGAATGCTTTTGCACTTCCCATCAGGTTCGGGAGCTTGAATCCAAGCAGTCCGACCAGCTTTGCGATAATACCTGTACTTGGGGAAAGAAACAGGATCAGCATTCCGGCCATAACAACGGTAGAGATGAAGTGCGGCAGGTAGGTTGATACCTGGAAGAATTTTTTAAATTTCTGTGCCTTCATCTGGTTAACCAGCAGTCCCATGATAACCGGAAGCGGGAATGTTACCGCGATGGTATAAAGACTGATGATGATTGTGTTTTTGATGGTCAGACCGAACTGATAGGAGTTAAAGTACTGTTTGAAGTATTTCAGTCCAGCCCAGCTGCTTCCCATAATTCCATCCGCAGGTGTAAAGTTTTTAAATGCAATCACAATTCCGTACATTGGATAGTACGTAAACAGTGCAAAAATGATGATGGAAGGAAGCATCAGTAAGTATAATGGCCTGCTTCTTCTCACTCCCTCTACAAATCCTATGGAGCTTTTCTTTTTGGTTTTACTATGGTTGGCGCTCACATATCATCCCTTCTTTCCTTTAAATTTTCGTAACGGTTCAGACCCCCATCGCGATTTTTCTTCCATTTCGCATGGCTCTGAAACAGTTACCATTTTTCTTTTTCATGCTCTCGTTTCAACCGATGAACATATTATACAAAAATAGGGGGCACTTTTCTATCATTTTCCGGCAGTCTGTATATTAAAAAAGAGATGTTTTTTCACATCTCTTTTTTAAACAGAACGTTTTTTTGTTATTGACATCGTTTTTTTGTTATTTTTGTCTGCTCCGGTACTCATTTGGTGTACATCCGACCAGCTCCCGGAATGTTTTACTGAAATAAGAAAAATTTCCATAGCCGACTTCCATCGCAATTTTGCTAATCGGAAGTGAGGAACTGCGTAAATACTCCTTGGCTCGCTCAATGCGCCGCTCAGCAATATAATTCGGAAGCGACATTCCCGTTGTTTTCATAAAAATTTTGGAAACATAATCTTCTGAGAGGAACACTTTTCCCGCAAGCACGGATCTTGAAAGATCCTCGTTCAGATTCTGTTCGATATAGTCTTTTAGCTGCTCCACCACATTGTCACTGCGGGATTCGTTCTTTTTCTGACCTTCCAGCACATCAAACAGATAATCGATGAACGCATGGGCACCTACCACAGAGAGAACCGCCTCTCTCCGTTTCGTTTCATACTCTTCACTGTCAAAAATCTGACCGAAAACGATATTGCTCTCTTTTAAATAAACATATATATTCTGTATCATTTCTTCAAAAAAACGACTTGTGAAATCTTTTCGCAGACCGCCGCTTTTCTCACGCTTTTTCAGATATTCCTGCAGCTTTTCCCGCACAGCCGCAAGGGAATCGGATCGCTCCATCTCAGCCAGATACGTTTTCCACGGCACTTCCTGATAATCACGCTCTACGAAGGACCAGCGTGTCTCATACAGAATCCCTGTTTCATCCGGCACTACATACTTTTCCATCTCTTCGAGCTGATCGCGGCTCTTTGAAATCTCATCCAGTACCGCCGGTTTTCCCATATACATGCAGAATCTTGCCGGAAACGCGCCCGCCAGACAGGTGCGCAGTCCTGCCAGCTCCTCTTTTGTTCCCATCGCACTTCCCTGGTTCCGTAATACAACCGCCCATTCCAGATCGCTGACATGTACCACGGTTTCCAGTTTCATTTCTGTTGTTTCCACATATTCCGTCAGAACATTTGTAATCACAAAATTATATAAACTGATCTCTTTTTTATAATGTTCCTTATCCGGAATTTCCAGTACCCGCAGCAGAATCAGACGGAAGGTCTCATCCGGAGTACAATATCCGCTCTTTTTTGCCCTTTCAATCCAATACTCCTCCTGCAGACACTGAACCAGAAGATCCTCCCAGAATTGCTTTTCGTTCTCTCCTTTTTTCTCCTGTTTCTTCTGTTTTTGATGTTTTTCCTGCACAATTTCGACAATTCTGCACAGCGCTGTTTCCAGATCCGCGTTGGAAATCGGTTTTAGCAGATATTCCCTTGACGACAGCTTCAGTGCCATCTGCGCATACGCGAAATTTGCATAGCTGCTCAGAAAGGTGCATTCGATATCCAGCTTTTTGTACCGGATCCATTCCAGAAGCTCCAGCCCGTTGCCCTGCGGCATATCAATGTCACACAGCAGCATTTCTATCGGATACTCTTCTAGCAGCTTCTGCGCCTGGCGGATGTTGTTCGCCGTAAATACCATATCAATTCCAATTCCGCTCCAGTTGACGGTTTCTTCCAGCTTTTCCACCAGAAGCTTATCATCATCTACAATCAGAATACTCAGTCCCATAGGTAACCCCCACTATATTTTTTCTTCTTTTTTCTATAGAAAAAAGCCAGCTGACAGACTCTTATTTTTCTGTCAGCTGGCCTGTTTAAAAACCATTATAACCTGTTTATTCTTTTCCGTCAAAGCAATAGGTGCACATTTTGCATTTCGGCAGTCCGATCGACTCTACCAGATCGTCCAGACGGTGATACCTGAGACTGGTGAAATTCTGACGGCGGCAGATTTCCTGACACATGGACTCGTAGCGGTCGCTGGTCGGATCTGCATACTCTTCCAGTGCTTTCTCTGCATTTTTTCCCTCTTTCTCCAGAATAATCCGTCTGGTAATCAGATCCAGTTCCGACTTGGAGCGGGAGAAATTCAGAAATTTACAGCCGTACAAAAGCGGCGGGCATGCCGGACGGACATGAACCTCTTTTGCGCCGCTCTGATATAAAAATTCCGTTGTCTCACGGAGCTGTGTGCCACGCACGATAGAATCGTCGATCAGCAGCAGTTTTTTCTGATCGATCAGTGCCTGCACCGGGATCAGCTTCATTCGGGCAATCAGATTTCTCTGTTCCTGATTTGTCGGCATAAAGGAGCGCGGCCAGGTCGGGGTATATTTGATAAATGGTCTTGCAAACGGAACTTTGGACTCATTTGCATAGCCGATTGCATGGGCAATTCCGGAATCCGGCACGCCTGCAATGAGATCCGGGTGGACATTGCTTCCCGCATCACGTTTGGCAAGCATGGCACCGCAATGATACCGCATCTCCTCTACATTGATCCCCTCATAGGACGCAGTCGGGTAACCATAGTAAACCCACAGGAAGGAACAGATCTTCATCTCCTCCTGTGGCGGTGTGATCATCTCGACGCTCTCCGGCGTAATAAAGTCAATCTCACCCGGTCCGAGTTCATGGTAATCCGTGTAACCCAGGTTCAGATATGCAAAATTTTCAAAGGATGCGCAGTACGCTCCCTCTTTCTTTCCAATAACAAGCGGGGTGCGGCCTTTTTTATCGCGCGCAGCGTAGATACCGTCTTTTGTCAGCAGCAGCAATGTCATGGAACCGTCTACAACATCCTGCAGATGGCGGATGCCCTCCGGAATCGTCTTTTCACTGCAGATCAGAGATGCCGCAAGCTCGGTTGCATTGATCTGACCGGTGCTCATCTCCTGGAAATGGGTACGGCCGTTGCCGTAAACCTCTTTTAAAAGCTGATCCATGTTGTTGATTTTTCCAACCGTGGTAATCGCAAAGCTTCCAAGGTGTGACTGGATCAGAAGCGGCTGCGGTTCATAGTCGGAAATGCAGCCAATGCCGAGGTTTCCCTCCATTTCTTCCACATCACGCTCAAATTTTGTACGGAACGGTGAATTTTCAATGTTGTGGATGGCACGTGAAAAGCCATTTGCCCCGTATGTCGCCATACCGCCTCTTCTTGTTCCGAGATGTGAGTGATAGTCTACTCCGTAAAACAGTTCCAGTGTACAGTCTTTTCTTGATGCAACGCCAAAAAAGCCTCCCATTTCTTGTCTACCTCTCTTTGTGTATTTTTTCTCCCTTTGGTTCTCTTAAATGTGAATGCCCGGCAAACCGGGATGCCTGGTTACTGTTCACCGCTGTGGGAACCGCAACTAGTCTTCTTTTAGTGTACCACGATCTTCTCCGTACTGTAAAGTACAACTAATAAATTTGATATAAAAAATAATCTACATTAATAAATAAATTTACAGCTTTTTCCACAAAGATTCTACCGTAAAATCAAAAAAAGAAAGTATTGATTCTTTTTATCGGTTATGATACTTTAGAACTGTTTACGAATGTTGGTTTTGCGTTAAACGCAATAAAAAGATTCATTCTTATTTTATTAATTCTTAAGAGGAGGTTTTTACCATGGTTTCACTTTTGTTACCTGTCATTTATCTGGCATTCATCAGTCTCGGACTGCCGGATTCTCTGCTCGGCTCGGCGTGGCCGGTCATGTATCAGGAGCTTGGAACTTCTGTTTCTTCTGCCGGCATCATTTCTATGATTATTGCCGCCGGAACAATCGTATCCAGTTTGAACAGCGACCGTCTGAATACTCGCTTCGGCACCGGAAAAATCACGGCGGTAAGCGTTCTCACAACAGCGGTTGCGCTGTTTGGTTTCTCCGTCAGCCACTCTTTTCTCGCCCTCTGCCTCTGGGGTATCCCCTATGGCCTCGGCGCCGGAAGCGTGGACGCAGCCCTGAACAACTACGTTGCCCTGCACTACAAAGCCCGCCATATGAGCTGGCTGCACTGTATGTGGGGCGTCGGATGCAGCACCGGTCCGGTCGTCATGGGATATGCCATCAATCATTCCACCTGGAACAACGGCTACCGTACCATCGCCCTGTTCCAGATTGTGCTGACTCTGATTTTATTTTTCAGTCTTCCGCTTTGGCAGAAGCCATCTGCTGATGCTTCTGCAGATGAGAACTCCGTTCCGGAGCAGAGAAGTTTTTCCCGCCTGATCCGCGTTCCCGGTGTCAAAGAGGTTCTGACCTGCTTCTTCTGCTACTGCGCGGTAGAATCTACTGCCGGCATGTGGGCTGCAAGCTACTGTACTCTGTTCCGCGGCATTGATGCAAAACGCGCAGCAAGCTGGGCAAGCCTGTTCTACGTTGGCATCACGATCGGACGGTTCTTCTGCGGTTTCATCACGATGAAATTAAATGATCAGAAAATGATTCGGCTGGGACAGGCTGTCATCGCAATCGGCACGATTCTGATGCTGCCGCCGCTTGGCGATTCCCTTCTGTTTATCGGCCTGATCCTGATCGGACTTGGCTGTGCGCCGATTTATCCTTCCATCATTCACGAGACACCGGCAAACTTCGGTGCTGACTTAAGCCAGGGAATCATCGGCATCCAGATGGCCTTTGCTTACGTCGGAACCTGCCTGATGCCGCCGGTTTTCGGCGTTCTCGGCCAGCATATTTCCTTCGGACTGTATCCGGTATTCCTGATGGCCATTTTGATTCTGATGGTTGTAATGGCAGAGCGGATGCACCGTGTGACGGCGGAAAAAAGAAATTCTTATAAAGCCAATTATTAATTCCATTGTCCTGCAGCAGGAATTCGGTTTTTGATATGTTGCGTACAGGAAAATTCAACGATGTTTCCTGTAAGTAAAAATACATCTGATCAAGGTACTCCCTGAGCAGATGTATTTTTTTAAATTGCGGAAATATTTTTTAAGCACGCTCCTGCTCGAACTCTTTTGCCACATCCTCCAGCAGATTCAAGCGGATATTTTGTCAACACAACGCAAAAACCGGAATGCTTACACATTCCGGTTTCCAGTAGAGCGCGAGACGGGATTCGAACCCGCGACCCCAACCTTGGCAAGGTTGTACTCCACCCCTGAGCCACTCGCGCATTTTTAATTTTTTATCTTGTTAAGTGCTCGCTGCACCTTACAAATGATACTATACAGGAACTCCCCTCATTTGTCAACACTTATTTTCAATTTTTTTCAAAAAAATCAAAAAACATCTACGATTCACCCAATTTTCACCCTCCTGGCGGATCCAGCCGCTTTACCCCCGTCCCCACCGTCAGACCTCGCGTGGCTTCGTATCTGCGATGCAGGTACGAAGCCACGCGAGGTCGTCCGAGGTCGTCCGTCCTTTCTCCCCTACGCCTTCAGAATCGCGCTCAGCACATACTGATTATTTGAGAAGTTTTTCTGCGAAATATCCCCGAGTCTGATCAGGTCAACATCCAGCCACAGCTCCTCTGCTGCCACCATCATATTTGCAAACATAATCCCGAAATTCACCTCATCCCACTTCCGAAGCTTCTCCACACTGTGCTTCTTCGAGAAAATATGAATCCTGTTATCATACACCACAAATCTCCACGGCTGGCTGTTCATACTGGATGGCGACAGTCTCGCCGCTTCCAGCATCTGCGTCATCCACTGTCGCGGCACCTCTTTGAACACACAAAGATCCTCCAGCGGCAGTCTCTTTGCTTCACTTTGCCGTCTCGTATGCGAACCATGACTCTTACCAAAAGCGACGATCCCCACCAGCCGCTTTCCGTTCTTCTCAAGCTCCGCCTTTTTCACACGATTACTTCCGATAAAGCAGGTTCCCAGTCCGATACTGCACAGATACAGCACCATCTGTTCCATAATATAACCCACGTTCATCAGATATCGTTCTGACTCCTCCGAATAAAAAGCCATATAATACGGCGCCTTCACACTGAACATACTGAGCATTCTCTCCTGCCCTTTTCTGTTGTCCAGAATCGCCATATCCACACCGATGCCCGAAAACAGTGCCGGCATCTCCTTATAATGCTCCCAAATCTTATCCAAAGTCTGCGGCGGAAGCGTATCAAAACAATAATTCCTTACTGATTTTCTAACAAAAATAGCCTCATATAAATTCATACTCTCACCCTTACTTCATCTGCTATCCGTCTGTTTTTGTTACAGTTCACTGCTGAATGAACAGTAATATTTCTTTCATAGCCGGCCGCGGCCCGCTCCCCATTTTTACAGAAGCAACGCCGCATTCCGAAAAATTTACGTTTAATCTTCCGCATTCGACAGAAATACGGAAATTCTCCCTCTTAATCGCAAATATTTTTCAATTTCCAGCTCATCCATTTTTACTCTGTAATAATATTGTAACATATCCAAAAACTTTTTCAAGGGAAAAACGCGCCAAATTTTGTATATTTTTCACACATATTTCCCATCAAATTTATGCAACTTTAAAACCTGTGCTTACGCTTCCGCGGTCAGCTTCTCCAGCTCCTCCACATAAGAAGCAAACACATCCAGCGCCTCTTCCACAGGCTCCGGCTTCGTCATATCGACGCCGCAGATCTTCAAAAGGTCGATCGGATCCATCGAGCAGCCGCCGCTTAAGAACTGTTTGTACTTCTCCACGATACCCGGCTCCCCTGCCAGGATCTTGCTGCTGATCGCAATCGCCGCCGAAAATCCCGTTGCATACTGATATACATAGAACGGTGTATAAAAATGCGGAATTCTCGCCCATTCCAGCGCGATCTGCGGATCCGAAATCATATCCGGTCCGAAATACTCCTTGTTGATCGACAGATACAGCTCCGAAATACCGTCCGCCGTCAGCGTGCCTTCCTCTGCCATCTTCTCATGAATCCGCTTCTCAAACTCCGCAAACATCGTCTGGCGGAACACCGTTCCCTTAAACTGATCCAGGAAATAATTCAGCAGGAAAATCTTCTCCTCTTTTTCTTTCGCACGCTTCAGCAGATAGCGGATCAGCAGTGCCTCGTTGCAGGTTGATGCCACCTCAGCGACAAAGAGACGGTACTCCGCATACGTAAACGGCTGTGTATGGTTCGAATACCAGGAATGCAGCGAATGGCCCATCTCATGCGCCAGTGTGAAGACCGAATCGATATTTCCGTTAAAGCTCATCAGCACATACGGATGGGAATCGTAAGAACCCCAGGAGTAAGCACCGCTCTTTTTTCCTTCGTTCTCATAAACATCCACCCAGCGCTCCGAAAAGCCCTTGTCCAGCAGTGCCACATAATCATCCCCGAGCACGGCAAGCGCTTTTTTCACGATCTCGATCGCCTGCTCATACGTATATTTCTGCTCGTACTCTTTCGTCAGAGAAACGTAAACATCATACATATGAAGTTCATCCACACCGAGCAGCTTCTTACGCAGTGCCACGTAGCGGTACATCGCCGGCATTTTTGCATGAATCGCCTCGAGCAGCTTGTCGTAAACCGAAACCGGGATATTTCCGCCATCCAGCGATGCAGCCAGTGCAGATGGATATTTTCTTACATCTGCAAAGAATGCGGCCTGTTTCAGATTGGCACCGAACGTTGCGGCGAGCATGTTTTTGTGTTTTTCATACTCCGCATAATACTTCTCAAACGCTTCTTTTCTGACCCGGCGGTCCTTCGACTGTAAAAATCCGACGAAGGTGCCGTGGCTCAGTGGAACCTGATTTTCCTCTTCATCCGTGACCGGCTGGAATCTGAGGTCTGCGTTCGAAAATGCCGAGAAAATCTGATCCGGGCTGGATGCCATCTCTCCGGCTTTTGCAAGAACCGCCTCCATCTCCGGCGAGAGAATGTGCTCTTTCTTGCGGAAGTTTTCTTTTAATATGCGATCATACAGACGGAGCGGCTCATATGCTTTTTCAAATTCTGTAACCGTCTCCTCGTCAAGCTCCAGGATCTCCGGCTCTACGAAAGAAGAGGCATCCGCAAGAACAGCCATCATGCTGTCCATCTTTCCGGCATAGCCCTGATACTTCTGATTTCCCATATCCTGGTGATATTTCTGGCTTGCATAGACATACAGGCTGGAAAAGACGCGGCTGATGTCATCCAGACCGGAAAGAACGTCATACAGCGCTTCTGCACTCTCTTTCATTGTTCCCTGTTTTGCGCGGAACGCTTCTATTTTCTTCGCAAGCTCCTGCTCTGTTTTCTCAAATTCTTCATCACTACCGAACAAACTCGAAAGATCCCAGCAGTACGCCGGATCCATCTCTTCTCTTTTTTTCAGTTTAATTTCTGCCATATTTCTCCCTTCATCCATCTTTTTAGACGGAACTATTTCTGCGGTTTTTCTTCTAATACTAATGTGCCGCACTTACGCTTAGTTTACCACAATTTAACCTCTAAATCTAAAATTTTTTCTTAATTTTCTTGACAAATCCATAAACCGATTGTATGATTGTACTATCGAATTAATACAGTAATACAAAAGGAGTGAATGCCATATGCCATGGAATCTTGATTCCTCGCGGCCGATCTATCTGCAGATCATCGAGCGGGTACAGATGGACATCATCACCGGGCGCTATCAGCCGGGCGATAAGCTTCCGTCCGTCCGCGATCTTGCGCAGGAGGCCGCCGTCAACCCGAACACAATGCAGAAAGCGCTTTCCGAACTGGAACGCAGCGGACTGATCTATTCCCAGCGGACCAGCGGACGCTTTATTACCGAAGATAAGGAGTTGATTCATCAGATGAAAAAAGAACTTGCCGCCGCAGAAGTATCTGCTTTTGTTGCCCATATGAAACAGCTCGGCATAACCCCGGAGGAAATCCGGCAGCTACTTGCCGAAACGATTGAGGAGGAAGAAAATCATGAGTGAACTTATAACGTGTAAAGACCTGACGAAGCGCTTCGGAAACCACACCGCGCTCGATCATCTCAACCTTTCCCTGGATTCCGGGAAAATTATCGGACTGCTGGGGCCCAACGGAAGCGGAAAGACGACGCTCTTAAAGCTGCTGAACGGACTGCTGACCCCGAGTGAGGGTGAAGTCCTCATCGCCGGAAATCATCCCGGTATTGAGACAAAACGGATCGTCTCCTATCTGCCGGATAAAATGTATCTCGGCAGCTGGATGCGCGTCTCGGATCTTTTAACGTATTACAGCGATTTCTTTGAGGACTTTGACATGTCCCGCGCCAATGCCATGCTGGAATCCTTAAAAATCAGCCCGAAGGACCGTTTGAAAACGATGTCGAAGGGAACGAAAGAGAAAGTCCAGCTCATCCTCACGATGAGCCGCCGCGCAAAGCTCTACTGCCTCGACGAGCCGATTGCAGGCGTCGATCCGGCAGCACGCGATTACATTTTATCTACGATTTTAAACAACTACGAACCAGACGCATCCATCCTCATCTCAACACATCTGATTTCCGATGTCGAAAATATTCTCGATGAGGTCATCTTTATCCAGGAGGGCCAGTTAAAACTGCACGCCTCGGTTGAGGATATCCGGATGCAGGAGGGTGAATCGATTGATTCTTATTTCAGGGAGGTATTCAAATGTTAAAAAAATGTCTGAAACATGAGTGGAAAGCATGCTGGAAAAACATGGCGCTGCTGAACGGTGCCGCCATTTTCATGGGCGCTTTCGGAGGCTTCGGATTCCTCTTTTCCCAGCTTTCTGAGCTGCCGGATCTGCTGATCGTCCTCTATCTGTTTGCGTACGTTTTGATTGTGATCGCCGCATCCGTCATGACACAGGTGCTGATGATCCAGCGCTACTATAAAAATCTTTTTACCGACGAAGGGTATCTGACCAACGTCCTTCCGGTATCGGCAACGGATCATATTCTCTCCAAAATGCTGGTTTTCGGCGCATGGAGCATCTTAAACGCACTTTCCGTTCTCGCTTCCTTCGCTTTTTTGCTTCTGCCGTCCGCAATCCGGTATTTTACCGCAAACACCCTGCTTTTTTACAACAAGACCATGACCTTTTCCGATTTTCTGTCCTATCTCTGGGCACAGATTACCTGTGTTGCCGATGCTGCTTTTTCCCTGATCGGCATCACGAACCACATCGGTATGGCACTGTTTTCCATCGTTGGCTTCTTCGCTTCGCTGTTCTTTGGCATTCTTCTGTTCTATGCCGCCATCAGCATCGGAAGCCTGGTATCCAGCCACAAAATTCTGACGGCTGTCCTCGCTTACATCGGCATGACTACCGTAATCCAGATCTTCGGCGGAATCAGCATCGTCCGTGTTTTCCAGGACTCCACACCGACTGCTGTGGTTACCACATCCTCGGTTTCCACACTTATCATCACCGTGGTGCTCTGCGTTGTTCTGTTCCTGATCTGCCGCTATATCTTAAGCAGACGGCTGAATCTTTCATAAAAATTGCATTAAAAAGCGCCGCCGCGGACGAACCGAATCGTCTGCGGCGGCGTTTTGTATGCATGTTCTGCCATTATGCCAGATGCCAGATATCCTCATTGTACTGTGCAATGGTACGGTCGGAGGAGAAGAAGCCTGCTTTTGCGATGTTGATCAGGCACTTCTTGTTCCATGCATCTTTGTTCTCGTAGTCTTTGTATACTCTTTCTTTTGTCTTGATGTACTCTTTCAGGTCGAGCAGCGTCATGAACCAGTCTTTGTTCAGGATCTCTTTGTAGAGTCTCTCCAGGCAAACCTTGTCGCCGATAGCAAGAAGCTCATCGCTGACGATGAAATCAACCAGCTTTGCAATCTCCGGATCTTCGTCATAGATGTCTTTTGAGCAGTAAGCAGCATCTGCGTACAGGTCGATGACATCCTGCGGTTTCTTTCCGAAGATGTAGATGTTCTCTTTTCCGACAAGATCGCCAATCTCAACGTTTGCACCGTCTTCTGTTCCAAGCGTCAGGGCACCGTTCAGCATGAATTTCATGTTTCCGGTTCCGGAAGCCTCTTTGGATGCCAGGGAGATCTGCTCGGAGATATCTGCTGCCGGGATCACCTTTGCAGCTTTTGATACGTTGTAGTTCTCAAGCATAATCACTTTGAAGTACGGGCTTACCTCAGGATCGTTATCAATCAGCTCCTGCAGGCACAGGATCAGATGGATGATATCTTTTGCGATGATATAAGCCGGTGCAGCCTTTGCACCGAATACCATGGTGATCGGGGTTTTCGGCTTGTTGCCGCTCTTGATATCCATGTATTTGTAAATAGCGTACAGGGCGTTCATCTGCTGGCGTTTGTACTCATGAAGACGTTTTACCTGTACATCGATGATGGAATTTTCATCCAGCGCGATATTCTGTGTCTCATACAGGAACTGTTTGAGATCCAGTTTACGGTTGTGTTTGATCTCTTCAAGTTTTGCAAGAACCTTCTTGTTGTCTTTGTATTTAAGCAGTTTTTCCAGCTCGTCGGCATCTTTTTTGAATCCCGGTCCGATCAGACTCTCGATGTACTGTGCCAGTTCACGGTTGCAGTGCAGCAGCCAGCGGCGGAAAGTGATTCCGTTTGTCTTGTTGTTGAATTTCTCCGGATAAATATCGTAGAACGGTTTCAGCTCGGAGTTTTTCAGGATCTCGGTGTGCAGTGCTGCAACGCCGTTAACAGAAAATCCGTAGTGGATATCCATGTGTGCCATGTGGACGCGCTGATCCTTGTCGATGATCGCTACTTTCTCATCTTTGTATTTCTTCTTTGCCTGTGCGTCCAGCTCGTGGATAATCGGCATCAGGTGCGGAACAACCTCCTCGAGGTAATCGATCGGCCATTTTTCCAGTGCCTCTGCCAGGATGGTGTGGTTGGTGTAAGCACAAGTCTTGCTTACAACATCGATGGCTTCCTGCATGGTAAAGCCTCTCTCCTGCAGCAGACGGATCAGCTCCGGAATGACCATGGACGGATGGGTATCGTTGATCTGGATCACAACGTGATCATACAGCTTATGCAGATCGTAGCCCTTCTGCTCGCACTCCATCAGGATGAACTGTGCGCCGTTGCTGACCATGAAATACTGCTGGTAGATACGAAGCAGCTGTCCGGCACGGTCGCTGTCATCTGGGTAGAGGAACAGTGTCAGGTTTTTCTGGATCTGATGCTTGTCAAAGTTGATGCTGTCTGATGGAACGATGCTCTCATCTACCGTGTCTACATCGAACAGATGCAGACGGTTACAGCCATTGTTGTAACCCGGTACGTCGATATCATACAGGGTAGAATGCATCGTGAAGTTTTTATACGGAACTGCAAAGGATACCGGCTGTCTGACGAGCCAGCTCTCATTTGTGATCCATGGATTTTTCACTTCTTTCTGTTTGTGGTCGACCAGAAGCTGGCGGAACAGGCCGAAGTGATAATTAAGGCCGATACCGTCTCCCGGCAATCCAAGTGTTGCGATGGAATCAAGGAAGCATGCTGCCAGACGGCCAAGGCCTCCATTTCCAAGGGACGGCTCCATCTCCATCTCCTCGATCTCCGTCAGTTCTCTTCCGTGAGTAGCGAGTGCTTTTTCTACTTCCTCGTACATACCAAGGTTGATCAGGTTGTTGGACAGCAGTTTTCCGATCAGAAACTCTGCTGAAATATAATACAGCTTCTTATTTCCGGTGTTTCTTTTGCGACCTGCCATCTCCTGTTTGGTGATAACCATCAGGGCTTCAAAGATTTCGCTCTTTGTGCAGTTGTCCAGATCTCTTCCAAAACGCTCTTTTAAGATTGCCTGAATTCTTTCTTCCATTCTTTTTTCTCCTCGTGTTGCTGTGGAAAATTCCCACAGTGTAATTTGGTTGCGCTGCCGTTCCAGATTTCCTGCAATCGGCAGCTTTCACAGCTCCATGCAAAGCTTTTCCCTGAATGGAACTGTTCACTTCTGAATCACTTTTTTGTGGCAGCAAAACAGCAAATACTTTACTGCTGCGCAATCCGCGACTTTGTGGATTCCCTTACGACGAGTTCCCCATCGTATACTTTGCTGCAGGGTTCTTCTTTTCCTGAAATTAAGGAAAACAGCATCTTCGCCGTCTCTGCGGCAAGCTGCTCCACCGGCTGGCGGATCGTTGTGATACTGGGTATATAATACTCTCCCGCATCAATTCCGTCAAATCCGGCAACGGAAATGTCATCCGGCACGGTAAGCCCTGCCTCTTTTAAGGCACGGCACGCACCGATTGCCAGCGTATCCGCGGTGGCATACAGCGCGGAAAAATCCGTCTTCTTTTCCAGAATTTCTTTTGTTATCTTGTACCCTGTGGCGAAAGAATACGTATCGTCCTTCGTCATATGAAATACCAGATCAGGGTCATAAGGTATCCCATGATCCAGTAAAGCCTGGCGGTACGCATTCAGACGGAGGCGTCCGATACTGATGTCGTCCTCGCAGGCGGTAATGATGGCAATGCGCCGGTGCCCGAGACCGCAGAGATAATCTACCATCTTATAGCTTTCCCTGTAGTCATCGACCGATACGCTCGCGCACGGTTTTCCTCCGTCTGAAACCGCCCCGATTGTACTGATCACGTACGGAACCGGGATCTGCGCCATTTTCTCATGCGGATGCGTAAAGTTTCCGCCGAGGAAAATGATGCCGCGCAGCCGTTTTTCTTTGACGATCTCGATCGCGGAGTCTACCTCATTTGCCTTTTCCTCTACTCGCTCAATAATGCAGGCGTATTTCTTTTTTCGCACAACTTCTTCAATCACACTGATCATGTTGTTGAAGAACATGTTGTCCATGCCTTTTACCAGAATGGCAATCGCTTTGGCATTCGACCGCTTCAGGTTTCTGGCACTGTTGTTCGGTACGTAATTCGATTCGGCAATCACCTTTAAGATCATCTCTTTTGTTTCCGGATTGATGTCCGGATGATTGTTCATCGCTCTCGATACGGTACTCACGCCTACCTTACATTTGCGGGCAATATCCCTGATTGTTACCTGTTCCATATTCTGCAGGCCTCTCCTTTAAACTCTGTACCTGTTCTGCCGGAATCTCTTCCGGCTTGTTTCCCCGGCCTGTTTTGCTTTCTCTCCGGCGCGTATTTTTATTTTGCAATACGTGCTGTAATCTGTGTCAGCCGATGAATTCTCTTTGCCATTTCCGGTGTAAACTGTCCCGGAAGCAGGCGCCATTTCCAGTTATTTCCAAGTGTAGACGGATAGTTAATTCTCGCCTCCGTTCCAAGACCTAAAAATTCCTGCATCGGAGTGACAGCCAGATTTGCCACGCTCTCCATTGACATGCGAATGAAATCCCACGGGAGTTCCTCGTCGGTACTCTTTGCATTTCCCATATACTCTTTGGAGAATTCGCGGTCTTCCTCACTCATGACATAATACCATCCAAGAATGGTATCATTGTCGTGTGTTCCGGTGTAGACAACACAGTTTTTCTCGTAATTGTGCGGCAGATAATCGCTCTCCTCACGGGAGTCAAAAGCAAACTGCAGCACCTTCATACCCGGATAGCCGGACTCTTTTACCATTTCGATCACGCTCTCGGTAAGGTATCCCAGGTCTTCTGCGATGACATCCACATCGCCGAGCTTTTCTTTGACGGTGTTGAACAGATCCATGCCCGGTCCTTTTTCCCAGTGGCCGCGCTCTGCCGTCTGGTCACCGAACGGGATGGAATAATATTCATCAAATCCGCGGAAATGGTCGATGCGGACAGTATCGTACAGTTTAAACACGTGAGCCAGACGTAACAGCCACCATGCATAACCTGTGCTCTTATGATAATCCCATCTGTATAACGGATTGCCCCAGAGCTGTCCGGTTGCGGAGAACGCATCCGGCGGGCATCCGGCAACTGCTTTTGGCTGGTTGTCCTCATCAAACTGGAACAGAACCGGATTTGCCCAGGTGTCAGCGCTGTCAAATGCCACATAAATCGGAATATCACCGATGATACGGATACCCTTTTCATTTGCGTATGCTTTCAGTGCTTTCCACTGTTTCAGGAACATAAACTGCTGGAATTTGTAAAATGCAACCTCCTCGGCAAGTTCTTCCCGTTTCTGATTCAGTGCTGCTTCTTCTCTGTCCTTTAATTCTGCCGGCCACTCACTCCAGCTGATTCCGCCGAGTGCATCCTTAATCGCCATATACAGCGCATAATCCTCCAGCCAGTAACCATTTTCCGATACAAATGCATCATATACGTCATCTGCCGCAAATCTTTCAAATGCTTTTCTGAGTACTTTGAAACGGGACAGATAAATCTTTTCGTAATCAATATACTCTGCATTGTCGCCGAAATCGCACGCATCACACTCTTCTTCTGTCAGAAGTCCCTCTTTTACCAGGGTCTCCAGATCAATAAAATATGGATTTCCTGCAAAAGTAGAGAACGACTGGTACGGCGAATCTCCATATCCCGTCGGTCCAAGTGGAAGAATCTGCCAGTAGCTCTGGCCGGCCTCCTCCAGGCGATCCACAAATTCATACGCTTCTTTCGAAAAACATCCGATACCATATCGGGACGGCAGCGAAGCTACCGGAAGTAAAATACCACTTGCTCTCATTTTTAAACCCTTTCTCCTTGTCGTTTTTTCTATCCATCCGACCCCACAAATACATAATTCCTGTTCACGGATACGCAGCAAATTGTAACTTATACAGCCCTTCTAGCCAGCTCTTTTTGTTTCGTAAAAACAGGGCTGCCTGTATCTCGTCTGTATTTCCGGAAACGGTGTCGGTAACGTTTCCGGAACTTGTTATATTTACAATACCATACTCTGCATCAAAAAACAACCCCCAAACTCCTTATCATATTTACCAAATATTGAATCCTCTGTTTATTCAAAACAACGAATTTGCATTTTTGTAACGATGCAAAACCATACCGCAAAAGACAGCATGTGGGGACGGAACCACTTTGGAGGCTTGGAAATCATGAATTTTCCAGGCCTCCCGCATAGATTCTTCCTCCGCATGCTGTCTTTTGCGGTATCTGTTTTTCACTTAAAACTCCAGAATAATCTTTGTTCCGGTTCCAAGTGTACTCTCAATTTTAATCTTCGCATCATGAAGAATTGCTCCATGCTTCACAATGGAAAGTCCAAGTCCGGTACCTCCCGTTTCACGGGAATGACTCTTATCTACACGATAGAACCGTTCAAAGATCCGCTCCTGATCTTCCTTTGCAATTCCGATTCCGGTATCTGCCACAGATACCACTGCCCGTCCGTTTCTTCCGCGTGAAACCGTCACTTCAACTTCACCGTCCTTGCGGTTGTACTTGATCGCATTGTCGCAGAGATTGTAGATCATCTCATAGAGAACCTGTCTTGCACCTTTGATCCGGCAGCTCTCTCCTCTCAGTGTCATCTTCACCTGCTGCTCCTTTGCACGTATGGAAAGATGTCCCTCGACATCACGGCAGGTCTGCATCAGATCCACTTCCTCCATCGGGATCGACTGGTCGTTTTCGTCCAGTCTGGACAGCTTGATAATATCCTCGACAAGAGAGCTTAACCGGCTCGCCTCACTGTGGATTCTGCCCGCAAATTTGGGAATATCCTCCGGTTTTACCATGTTGTTTTCGATGATCTCCGCATATCCGGAAATCGACATCAGCGGTGTTTTCAGCTCATGTGACACATTGGCTGAAAACTCACGGCGCATCACCTCGGCCTTCTGTTTTTCCGTCACATCCAGCACCAGGATTACCGCACCGGATACAACATTGTCCACACGCACCGGATTTGCAAGAAGCTGATAGACTCTTCCATTTATCTCCAGCATCCGTTCCTCGGAACTGCCCTCCAGCGCATGATCCAGTGCCTCCTTCAGCTGCTCGTTGCGGCTGACTGTCACGATATTGTGGTTGATGCACTCCTCCGCTGTCACATCAAACAGATTCTGTGCCGAACGGTTGATGGAGAGTACGACCGACTGGTTTGTCACGATCAGACCATCCTTCATATATTCCGTGATTGCAAGATACTCCTCCTGATTATGGCGGAGCTCCTCCATCTGCTGCTGAATCTGCTTCTGCTGCTGATGAATTCTTCCAAGCAACGGACTCAATTCCTCATACGCTTTGTTGTCCAGCGGATGATTCAGATCAATCTCATTGATCGGCTTTACAAGCGCCTTTGTCATATGGCTGACCATCAGCAGCTCCACGACAAGGACTGCCGCAATCAGTACAACCACCAGCCATATATTCCGCAGCATCACACCGAACACACTGTCTGTTGTCAGGGAAACACGGATGATTTTTCTATTGTCCAGGCGCAATGCCGTATAATATGTTTTGCTCCGCAGGGTCTCGGAATAACGGGAAATATTGCTTTCCCCGGTCTTTTCCGCCTCAATCACCTCCGGCCGCCCGGAATGGTTTCCCATCATGTTCTCATCCTCGACCGAATCAAACAGAACGGTTCCGTCCGTGTCAATCAGGGTAACCCGGCTTGCCGTAATCTTGCCGGCCGGTTTATCCAGACTGTCATCACCCATCTTGTCCAGAAAATACCTGTAATACTCACATTCATTTCTCACCGAAACACGAAGCTGCTCCGCCGTATTGTTGTACATCGCCCAGCTCATGGTGAAAAAGGTCAGGATAATTGCTGCGATAATCAACGCTCCCGCATGTTGAAAGACTTTTTTACGCATCTTACTTTCTCAGCCTCCTATCCGGTATCCCACGCCGCGGACCGTCTCGATCAGCTCGCCGCATTCGCCCAGCTTCTGGCGGAGTGTACGCACATGAACGTCTACCGTACGGGTTTCTCCGTCAAAATCATAGCCCCAGACATGGCCGAGCAGACGGTCTCTCGTAAGGACAATTCCTTTATTTTCCATTAAAAATTTCAGCAGTTCAAACTCTTTTAAGGTCAGGGTAACCTTCTCCCCTTTGGCCAGAACCTGATGCTGTTTCACTTGGATCTGCAGATCCCCGGTCTCCAGCACATCGTTTTCCTTCTCTTCTTTTCCGGCACGGCGCAGCACGGCACGTACCCTTGCGATAAATTCCATCATGCCGAACGGCTTGGTAATATAGTCATCGGCTCCGCAGTCCAGGCCCATGACCTTATCATACTCAGCGCCCTTTGCCGTTACCATAATGACCGGAATTTCTTTTGTTACTTCCGATGCTTTGAGGCGTGAAAGAATTTCAAGCCCATCCTCTCCCGGAAGCATGATATCCAGAAGGATCAGGTCCGGAAGCTGTTCTGCAATAGCTGCATTCAGCTCTTTTCCGCTTTCCAGGCCTTTTGCGGTAAAACCGCTCGATTCCAGTGTGTATACGATCAGTTCCCGTATATTTCTTTCATCTTCCACGCAGTAAATCATCTGTTATTCCCCTTTATGGTGACCGTTAATGGAGTACACAACCCATTCCGCAATATTTGTTGCATGGTCACCGATTCTTTCATAATATTTTGCAATCATCAGATAGTCCAGAGACTGGACGTCTGTGGTAATGCCCTTTCGCATACCCTGCAGAATTTCATCCTTGACCTCATCAAAAAGGTCATCTACGATATCATCGGAATTGATGACCTCCCGTGCAAGCTTCAGATCCTGTTTAACGTATGCATCGATGCATTTTGTTACCATAGAAGCTGTTGCTTTCGCCATATCCTTCAGGCGGATGCTTGCATCCGGCACATCAAGACTCGTTACCTTTACGATATCCGCAATATCCGCTGCCTGATCCCCGATCCGCTCCATGTCGGTAATCATTTTTAATGCCGCCGATACCTGGCGCAGATCACGCGCTACCGGCTGTTGCTGTAAAATGATGCGGAAGCAGAGATCCTCGATCTCCCGTTCTTTCGCATCGACAACCTGATCTTTTTTGATAATCTCTTCTGCTGCTCTTTGGTTTCCCTCCAGCAGAACCTCATATGTCCGTCCGATCGCCTGTTCACAGAGTGCGCCAAGCTCAATCAGCTCCGTGTGCAGAATTTCCATCTGATGCTCAAATCTTTCCCTCATATCAGCCAAACCTCCCTGTAATGTAATCCTCTGTCCGTTTATCCTTCGGCATGGAGAAAATCCGTTCGGTCTCTCCGTATTCTACTACCTCTCCTAACAGGAAAAATGCGGTTTTGTCGGAAATTCTGGCTGCCTGCTGCATATTGTGTGTTACCATGACAATAGTATAATCTTTTTTCAGTTCTACCGCAAGATCTTCGATTTTGGAAGTAGAAATCGGATCCAGTGCTGAGGTTGGTTCGTCCATCAGAAGAACCTCCGGCTGTACGGCAAGGGCACGCGCAATGCAAAGACGCTGCTGCTGTCCGCCGGACATGCCAAGTGCGCTTTTCTTCAAACGGTCCTTCACCTCATCCCAGATTGCTGCCTGTCGAAGAGACTGCTCCACAATATCATCCAGCTTCGCTTTGGAGCGGACACCATGTGTTCTCGGTCCGTAGGCAATGTTGTCGTAAATGCTCATCGGGAACGGATTTGGTTTCTGGAATACCATGCCGACCCGTTTGCGGAGTCCGTTGACATCCATTTTTCCGCCGTAGATGTTTTCTCCGTCCAACAGCATTTCACCGGTGATCCGGCAGCCCGGAACGAGATCATTCATTCTGTTGATGGATTTTAACAGGGTCGATTTACCACAGCCGGAAGGTCCGATAAAAGCCGTCACTTCATTGGCATCAATGCTCAGGTTGATATTTTTTAAGGCATGAAAGTCTCCGTAATAAAGATCCATATTGGATACATCTATTTTGCTCATGTTTTTTCCTCGTCTCTCTTTTATTTCTTTGCAATTTTCTTCGCAATCATTCCGGAACAGCCGTTGATCAGAAGGACAATCAGCATCAGGATGACGCCGGTTGCATACATCTGATTCATATAGAGGCCTTCACTGGAAAGTGCATACATATGAACGGCAAGGGTACGGCCGGAATCCATAAGGCCTGCCACCTTTGCAATCGTTCCTGCTGTGAAAAGAAGTGCTGCCGTCTCTCCTACGACACGGCCTGTCGCAAGAATGACACCGGAAAGAATGCCGGGGACGGCAGATGGAAGAACAATTTTAAAAATCGTACGAAGCTTTCCGGCTCCCAGTCCAAAGCTTGCCTCCCGATAGGAATCCGGAACCGATTTTAAGGCTTCTTCTGCTGTTCGCATAATCAGCGGAAGAATCATGATGGCAAGGGTACAGGCACCGGACATCATAGAGTATCCCATTTTCAGGGTTTTCGTAAAAAACAGCATACCGAACAAACCGTAAACGATCGACGGAATACCGGAAAGGGTCTCTGCCGTAATCCGGATCAGGCCAACCATCGTTCCGCGCTTGTTGGCATATTCAACCAGATAAATTGCCGAGAAAATACCAAGCGGTGCCGCAAGCAGCAGGGAAAGTACCGTCATCGTAACGGTGTTGATGATTGCCGGAAGCATCGTAACATTCTCTGTATTATAGGTCCATGCAAACTGCTCCAGTGTCAGGTTTTTCACACCGTGGATCAGAATAAATCCAACCAGAAAAACCAGAACGGCAAGTGCAAGAATGGCTGCGCCCCAGGTAATTCCGGTCAGCACGGAGGAAAAAACACTTTTGTGATACGTAACCTTTGTTCTTTCTTTTTCTTTTGTATTTATTTTTACAGCTTCCATTGTATTTACAGCTCCATTTCCTTTAATCATCATAAGGTACCCTCCGGTTCAGCATAGACACCGATAAATTGATCAGCAGGATAAAGACAAACAGCACAACACCCGTTGCAATCAGCGCTTCCCGGTGAAGTCCGGATGCATATCCCATCTCCAGTACAATATTGGCTGTCATGGTACGAAGGCCTTCTGTGATTCCTTTTGGCATACGAGGCTGGTTTCCGGCAATCATAATCACTGCCATTGTCTCTCCGATGGCACGTCCGATGCCAAGCACGATACCTGCCAGGATTCCGGATTTTGCCGCCGGAACAACTGCAAAGAAAACGCTCTGGGAATGCGTGGCACCAAGACCAAGGCTTGCTTCATAGTAGGATTCCGGAACACTCGTAATGGCGGATTCTGTTACACCGACCACAGTCGGAAGAATCATAACGGCCAAAAGAATGGATGCCGTCAGCATTGTGTTTCCGTTTTTTCCGGTCAGCTGTGCCATCAATGGGACGATTACAACCAGTCCGAAAAATCCATATACGATAGACGGAATACCAGCCATCAGGTTAATGCCTGATTTACAGATGCCGTAAAATTTTTTCGGGCAGTAACGGGAAAGAAAAACCGAAGTAAGAATGGCAACCGGCACACCCATCAGGATTGCAAGGCCGGTCACGCAGATACTGCCGACAATCATCGGCAGGATACCGAAAATGTTGTTTCCCGGTTTCCACACGGTACCGGTCAAAAATTTCAGCGGTCCGATTTTAAAAATGGCAGGAACGCCATTCATGAACAGGAAAATGCAGATCAGTGCAACAGCCAGTACGGAGCAGCACGCCGCAATCAGGAATACAAGTTTCATGATCGTTTCTCTTAGTTTCATAAGATAAATCCTTTCATTTCATTGTTTCGCGGAGCGTGTTTGAAAAAGACTTTCGTTTTTTTCCTTACGAACTGCTTTTTCAAGCACGTTCCGAAAGACAGCTTCTTTTTCTGAACATTTTCGGATACGGAAGTAAGAGCGATTTTCCATTGTTCGCCCTTACTTCTTTTTCCATTGCTTTATACATTCTTTATTTTACATCTGCCCAGTCGGTTGTGTCGCCAACATAGATGCTCTTTACCTGATCGCTGGTCAGCCCATCGGTCGGGTTCTCTTTGTTTACGATGACAGCAATACCATCGGTTGCGATTACGGTTGCGGTAAGCCCTAAGGATTTCTCTTCATCCTTTAAGTCACGGGATGCCATACCGATGTCGCAGAGACCGTCGCTTGCGGAAGTGATACCTGTTGTGGAATCTCTCTGCTGTACTTCGATGTTAGCGTTTGAATTTACTTTTGTATAAGCCTCTTTTAATTTTTCCATCAGTGGTGTTACAGAAGAAGATCCTGCTACCACAACCTTTTCACCGCCGCAGCTTCCTTCGTAGGCTTTGGTATCTTTGATTGCAATATATCCGTCATCTGAAACAACCTGCTGTCCGTCGGTGCTTAAGATGTAGTCCATGAAATCCTGCGCATCTGCGGAAAGACCGTCTTTTGTTACAATGTTGAACGGACGGCTTACTTTATAGGAACCGTTTTCTACGTTCTCTGCGCTTGCCTCTGCTCCGTCGATTTTCAGTGCTTTGACTTCATCATTTAAGGATCCAAGGGAGATATAACCGATTGCGTACTGGTTACCTGCCACCGTGCTCATCATAACGGAAGTATTGTTGGTGATCTGTGCATCAACGGTGGTGTTGTCTACTTTCTCACCTGCATCGTTTTTCTCTTCTACACCGAACAGCTCGATGAATGCACCTCTGGTACCGGAACCATCCTCACGGGAGATCACGCTGATCTGTCCGGAGAAATCTCCGCCTGCTGCGTTGCTGTCACCGTCTGTGCTGCCATCTGCCTCTGTTGCAGAAGCCTCTTTTGTAGTGTCTGCTGTGGAAGAACTGCTGCTGTCGCTGCTTCCACATCCTGCAAGCATTCCTGCAGCCATCATTGCGGTTAAGGTGATTGCAATTACTTTTCTCTTCATAATATTCTTTTCTCCTCTTTTCACACGGGATTTTTGTGATTTCTATTTTGTAAAATCGCAATCCCGATGTTTTTTACATTTCGTTTTTACAGGTATCATCATAACAACGGCGTGTAAAATGCAAAATCTCGGAGAAGTTAATTTTATGTAAAATAAAAATTTTTCCATTTTACATTCCATTTTTTCCGGTCGTAAACCGCTCCGTCATAACTATCGCAGATGGCACAATTTTTTCCGCGCAGTGCGATCCTGCCCGAAGGGTCCTTTTTCTCCGCAGAAACTTTCAACAAGATTTCCCATAGAAAAAAAGGATCCCCGGAATACTCTTTTTTCAGAGTATTCCGGGGATCCTTTTTTTCTAAAGCATGTGCCAAAGCGGATATTCGCAATCCGCTTATTCCGTCATCGGCACGTCAAGCTTTTCAGACGCTTCTTTTAACAGATCGATGATCGGCAGATGCTGCGGGCATACACTCTCGCACTGACCGCACTGCACGCAGTCTTCTGCTTTTCCCGATGTTTCCAGCAGCTTTTTATAATAATTTTTCGCGCGGTCTTCTTCTCCATACAGGCGGATGGTATTCAATGCCTTGAATACATCTGGAATCGCGATTCCCATCGGACATCCGTCGCAGCAGTAACGACAGGCGGTACATGGAACTGCCGGACTCTTTTTCAGCGCTTCCTGTGCTTTGGCGATCACTGCTTTTTCTTCCTCATTTAACGGTACAAAATTTCGGAAGGTTTTGATATTATCCTCCATCTGTTCCTCGTTTGACATACCGGAGAGCACGGTTGCAACACCCGGGAGGGAAGCCGCAAAGCGGAGTGCCCAGGACGCAATTGATGCATCCGGATGAACGCGTTTCATCTCTGCTTCAATCTCTTTGCCTGCTGATGCAAGGGAACCGCCCTTTACCGGCTCCATAACAAGGAACGGCATATCGTATTTCCGAAGCACCTCATACAGACGTCCGGACTGGATCAGCGGATTGTCCCAGTCAGCATAGTTCATCTGGATCTGGACAATTTCAACCTCCGGATGCTCGGAGAGAATCTTGTCAAGCAGCTCCGGCGTTCCGTGGAAGGAGAAACCAAAGTGTTTGATCAATCCCTCTTCTTTTTTCTTCTTGGCCCAGTTAAAACAGTCGTATTTCACATAGCCTTCATAGTTTGCGCCGTCCTCGACACTGTGCAGCAGGTAATAATCAAAGTAGCCTGCTCCGGTGCGCGCGAGCTGATCGTTGAAAATGCGGTCACGGCCTTCGATGCCCTCGTCCATCATCCACTGCGGGAGTTTTGTCGTCAAAGTAAAACTTTCTCTCGGATGACGCTCTACCAGCGCTTTTTTCACGATGCTCTCCGATTTTCCGCCGCAGTACATATAGGCGGTGTCAAAATAGTTCATTCCGGAGGCAAGGTACGCATCAACCATTTTACAGATCTGCTCCAGATCCAGTTCTCCGTCCTTCTCCGGAAGGCGCATCATGCCAAATCCTAATTTCGGCATTTTTGTTACATCTACACTCATGGTAAAATCCCCTTTCTTTTCCGCGGAAAACATTCGTTTCCTCAGTATTGTTGAGAAAATTGTAGCATTAAAGTGTACTTGAAAGTCAATAGTTTTTTTAATTTTCGTCAAAATTTTTCTTTGACTTTTTCCGTTTCCGGTGGTATTCTGATAAAAAATTATGATTACAAAAGGAGTAGCACTATGATCTGGAAAAACCAGTTTCTTCACCTCACAAATGGCGATGTTTCAGCTGTTTATGGGGATAGTGCGCTCTTTTTTAAGTAAACTTCACTTTTTGAGTTCTTAAAATTCTATAGAAAACGCACATATCTCCCAATCAAAATTTTACTATATTTTGACAAGGAGATTTTTTTATGTCTGAGAAAACTATCAGAAAACAAATACGAACTTTATATCTTATGACCACGGTCGGCTATTTTCAGATTGCGGCGGCTTCGTGGGTTGCACTGCTCGCACTCCGTGGATTTTCGCTGCTGCAGATCGGGATGCTCGAAAGTATTTTCCATATTGTGAGCCTCTGCTTTGAACTCCCCTCCGGCGTTGTCGCCGATGTTTTCGGGCGACGAAAAACGCTGATTGCAAGTCAGATGGCCTCCCTGATTTCCGGTACGCTGATGATTTTTTCCACCGGCTTTGCTACAACGGCGCTTGCACTTGGATGCAGTGCGCTCAGCTATAACCTTGCATCCGGCACACGTGAGGCACTTGCGTATGACAGTCTGAAGCAGAACGGGGACGAAAGATTTTATGCCCGTTTTTCTTCTACCGAAATGATGCTGTACCGTATCACCAATTCCACCGCAACGCTCTGCGCAGGTCTTGCCCTGTGGCTGGGATACCGGCGCGCGTATGCGATTGATCTCTTCTTCGGGCTGATTGCGCTTGGCGTTTCATTCCGCCTTGCGGAAGTAAAAACGGACGCAACACCAGTTCATTATCCTGTTGGACAGGAAATCGTTTCGGTTGTGCAGGAAAGCTGGCAGTTTCTTGTCCGTGAGAAAAAAGCAAGAAATATTATGCTGGTGAACGCACTCATCGGTGCCGTTTCCACGCTGGTTCTCTTCTTTTTACAGGCGAAGCTGCCACTCACCAGCATGAACAGCGCGCTGCTTGGACCTGCCCTCTTCGTGATGGGACTCGGCGCGGCACTGGGATCGCGGATGACGGCATACTTTCACAAATACCGCTACCGCGCGATTCTGCTGTTTGGCACGATCGGTGTACTTTTCGCCTTTCTTATGAGCTTTACCGGACTGCCGGCCCTTATGGTCTTCGGCGGATTTGTCGGATCCTTTTCCGATGATTTTCTTGAAGTCCGGACCGATATTCTGCTCAATGACATGATCCCGTCCAGGCAGCGGGCGACGCTGATGTCGGTGAACTCGTTTGTCTTTTCCATGATTATGATCGTCCTTTCCACCGTATTTGGATGGATCATGTGATCGTCAAAAATTTACTTTCATTGAAAAACGCTCATCAGTTTTTTTGCTGATGAGCGTTTTTTTCAAAAAATGATCAAACACCGCCGCTCCCTGCCAGAGCGCCGTCCGGGGTCTGCGGGGGTGTACTTCCCCCCTCCACATTCTCCACCACTTTTTCTTTCTTCAACCACTTCCAGACATCGCCATATACGCGGTACTTCTCTTTCTCGTTCAGTATTTCATGCCGCATTCCCGGATACAGCTTTCCTCTGACATTGCGGTACCCGATCAGCCGCATATGGTCAATGGATTTTTTAAAGCGCCGCACATTCACATAACACGGATCATCCCCGCCGGACAAAAACAGCACCGGTAGCTTCCGGTTTGTGCAATGCCATCCATGGAATCCATACGTCTCCTTCAGCAGATCATTCAGCGCAAAAAAAGCATCATCCGAAAACGTAAAGCCACAGAGTGGGTTTTCTTCATACTCCCGCACCACCTCCGGGTCCGAACAGCACCAGGCGAACCGGCTCTTCTCATCCGCAAACCGCGCCGCAAACGATCCAAACGACATCGCCTCCAGAAGATTGCTCCGATGCTCATCCCCGAGCACCGCCGCTTCCGCGTGTCCTACAGCCGCCCCCAGCGGCCGCAGATAATTTTTGCTCGGCGAACCGCACACAATCAGCGCATCCAGCTCCTGGTCGTGTTCCTTCGCGTATGCGCGCACAACCAGGGATCCCATACTGTGTCCCATCAGAACAAACGGAAGATCCGGGTACTCCTTCTTTGCCCACTTCGTGACAAGAAACAGATCCTCCACAAGTCCTGCGCCGCCTGCGCCGTACATAAATCCGAGGTCCTGCTCCGACTTCACACTCTTTCCGTGCCCGCGGTGATCATGAATCACACACACTACACCGTGTTCCGCCATAAACTCCATAAACGGCAGATACCGCTCCTTGTATTCGCTCATTCCATGGCTGAGCTGCAGAAGCGCCGTCCGCTGTACGCCCTCCTCCGGCTCCACCACAAGCCCGTCAAGCACCAGTCCATCCACCTTCGACTGAATCGTAAAACCTCTTTGCATTGCACCTTCCCCTTTCTTCCAGAACGATGCCGAACTGCCCGAAATTCTAAACCTCCGTGTCCTCCGAAATTTCCGGCGGAACCGCAAACGACAATGTAATCCGATCGTAGCACTCCTCGCACAGATCAAACTCATGCTTTTCCAGATCCTTCCCGGAAAAGTACCCCCACGTCGTGTCGACCGAGCAGATCCCCTCCAGCAGCATTCCATTCTGTATTTTCATGCTTTTTCCGCAGCAGTTACACACCGCCGCTTCCAGCTCATTTGTGTTTTTGTTGTATTTCCGCATTTTTCTTCCTCCCGTGTATCAAAAAACGTTTCTTTCTTCGTTCCTGACACAAAACAGAAATCAGATTCTCCTGTGTCCTGTCGATTGTAACACACCTTTCCCGCCATTCCTACTGGGAATGAAAGGAAAGTCCTGTGCGTTAAATGCGTATACAATAACAATTTCTCTCTACCTCTTCGGAACCGATTCATCCGTCCGGCTCATCAGCACCGCATCCTCCTTTGGAAGATCGTAGTACCCCTTCCTGAGGCCGTCCTGCACAAAGCCAAGACTCTCATACAGATTCCGCGCCGGCGTATTGCTAAGGCGCACATCCAGATGAATCACGCGCACCTTTCTTTCCTGCATCCGATGGAACAGTTCCTCCATCAGCGCGCGTCCGATGCCGCGCCGTCTCGCCTTTTCTGCCACGCAGACATTCGTAATCTCGCTCTCATCAAACGAAATCAGAATTCCGAGATATCCTAAAATTTCGCCGTCCTCCTCCGCAACGAGAAACAACGCGTCGTCCCGGATCAGAAATGTAAAAAATCCCGTCTCTGTCCACGGAATCGAAAAGTTGGCCTCCTCAATCGGCATCACCTGCTCCAGATCGTCGATCTGCATTTCCCGGATTGTGATCATTCGCTCTTCTCTCCGTTTTTCTGTGGTAGTGTCAACTTTATACGTCCAAAATCGGCTCAACCCCAGTAAAATCAAGGGTTTCAGGGGCTATGAGCCTTTACCTCCCCTTTCTTTGGCTTGGGCGACCCAAATTTTACGTCGGGAACCCAGTCAAGACCGGGCTGAAAGCCCGTTAAATTCAGCCTTGACGGGGTTTCCGTAAGTAAAATATAATCGACCAGCATCAAGGAAAGGGGTTCGATTTTTTCATAATCCGTTTTACACTACCTTTTCTGTTTTTTCAGCACATCGGCGTGCTTCACAGATTCCCGTTCGGCTCTTTCCCGCTCCGCCTGCGATTTTCTCAGGTATTCCGGCTCATGCTCCTCGGCCGTCTGAATCTTTCCTTCTTTATAATAAACCTCAGCCAGTGCTGCGACTGCGGCCGCTCTCTGGCGGTTCACGTGCGCCGGTGCAAACGAAAACGGAATCGTAAGAAGCTCCTGCAATTTTTCCCGGTAAACCGCAACGCCGTCCCCCAGGAAAATAACCTCATGGTCAAGACAATTCAGGCCCTCCGCCAGTGCCTCAATGCTCATCGTATCCTGTTCCCAGACCGTATCGAGACGATGATCCGTGTAGCAGTAAACTCCGGTATAGACCTGGTTTCTTCTCGCATCCATGATCGGGCAGACAAATTTGTTAGTATCCCAGATATTGTACGCGATTGCCGCCGTCGTTGGAATGGAAATCAGCGGCTTGTCGAGCGCCAATCCAAGTCCCTTGGCTGTTGCAGAACCGATGCGAAGACCGGTAAACGAGCCCGGACCTCCGGCAACTGCAATCGCATCGATCGTCGAAAGATCCAGCTCTGTCATGTTCGAGATTTCATCCAGCATCGGAAGCAGAGTCTGGGAATGTGTTTTTTTATAATTTACGGTGTATTCCGCAAGCAGTGTGTCATTTTCAACAACAGCCACCGAAGCCACTAGGCCGGAGCTGTCCAGTGCAAGTATTTTCATAGTTTTTTATTTCCTTTCCGATATTTCCTTCCTGTGCCAACTCATTTTGGCAATCTGCCGGAAACAGGGATCTTTGCGATCCCCTTTTGTTTTCCACCACATTCAGGATTTTTTCCTTTTATTCCACCGTAATTTTCCGGTAATCAAACCCTTTCTCCAGGTCTTTTTCTATCGTAATCGAAATCGCACCCTCCGGGATCAGCTCTTCAATCAGTTCTGCCCATTCGATCAGGCAGACACCCTCACCGAAAAAGTAATCATCGTATCCGATTTCTTCCATTTCTTCTATATCACCGATTCGGTAAACATCGAAATGATAAAATGGCAGACGTCCTTCCGTATATTCCTGAATAATGGTAAATGTGGGACTGTTGACTGCCTCTGTAATACCAAGTCCTTTTGCAAAGCCCTGCGTCAGAACGGTTTTTCCAACACCGAGGTCTCCGTTTAATGTATAAATCTGGCCCGGCTTCGCCGCTTTTCCCAGCTTTTCGCCAAGACTGTACGTCTCTTCTGCCGAATTTGTTTCTATCATCATATGCAATATTCTCCTCTTTTTCTGCCTATCATTTTAACACAAACAAAAAGGTAATACAACCGCAGAACGAAACCGCTTTTCCCTGCTTTTCCTTGCTTTTTTTATCCGTTTTCGTTATACTATGTATCAGAGTTTCGCGGCCTAAAAACGTCCCACTCCTGTTTTTTCGGCCCGGAAAACGCGGTAAAACACGCTCTGCGCTTTTGTCCGCGTAAATCAAAAAGGAAAGAGATCAAAACTGTTATGCTGACTGTAATGAAATTTGGCGGAAGCTCCGTCGCAGATCTTGCACACATCCGCAATGTAGCCCAGCGCTGCATCGAAAAGCAGCAGGCCGGAAGCCAGGTCATCGTTGTTCTCTCCGCCATGGGAAAAACAACGGACGGACTGATCGCAACCGCAAAACAGATTACGGAAAAACCGTCCCGCCGCGAGATGGATATGCTCCTTGCCACCGGTGAACAGGTTTCCGTTTCCCTCATGGCCATGACCATGATCCAGATGGGTGTCAGTGCTGTTTCTTTAAATGCCTGGCAGGTACCGATGCACACGACCTCCGATTACCAGAACGCGCGCTTCAAACGGATCGACACCGAGCGCATCCGCAAAGAGCTGGATGATAACAAAATTGTCATTGTCACCGGTTTCCAGGGAATCAACAAGTACGATGATATCACGACCCTTGGACGCGGCGGCTCCGATACGACTGCGGTTGCCCTTGCGGCAGAGCTGCATGCGGATGTCTGTGAAATCTACACGGATGTAGACGGCGTCTACACCGCAGATCCGCGGATTGTACCGAATGCGCGCAAAATGGAAGAGGTAACTTACGATGAAATGCTGGAGATGGCTTCGCTCGGCGCAAAAGTCCTTCACAGCAGATGCGTGGAAATCGCAAAAAAATACGGCGTGGAACTTCTGGTCTGCTCCAGTCTGAACCGGAATTCCGGAACGATGGTAAGGGAGAAAACCAAAATGGAAAAAATGTTAATCAGCGGCGTGGCTGCCGACAAAAATGTGGCAAAAATCCGTGTTGCAGGCCTTGGCAACGATCCGGAGAGCACGTTCCGCCTCTTAAATTTACTGGATCGGAACAATCTGAACATCGATGTCATGATCCAGTCACTCGGAAAGGACGGCACAAAGTCCGTTTCCTTTACCGTTGCAAAGCCGGATATGCTGCGCACGATTGATGTGCTGAACGACAATAAGGATTCGCTCGGCATCAAAAAGCTGGATTATGATGAGAACGTGGCAAAGATTTCCGTCATCGGAGCCGGTGTCCGCTCCCATTCGGGCGTGGCTGCCAAAATGTTCGGCGCGCTCGCCAATGCAGGAATCAATACCGAGATGATTACCACCTCGGAAATCCGCATCACTGCCCTGATCGACGAAGCATACGCAGATCAGGCAATGCGTGCGATCCATGAGACATTCCTAGAGCGTGTCTGAAAAAAAGGAGGGACCCCTTTGATACCAGATTGCTACGTGCTTTGCACTCCAGCAATCATCAAAAACATTCGTAATCCGCTCATTTTTCTTCGAAAAATGGCTACTTACGTCTTATCAAGAAATCGTTTAAAAATCAGGAGGAAAACAATTATGTCTAACCCAATCGTTACAATTACTATGGAAAACGGCGATTTAATGAAAGCAGAGCTTTACCCGGAAATCGCGCCGAACACCGTAAACAACTTCATCAGTCTGGTAAAAAAAGGCTTCTATGACGGCCTGATCTTCCACCGCGTCATCCCGGGATTCATGATCCAGGGCGGAGATCCTGCAGGCACAGGCGCCGGCGGCCCGGATTACTGCATCAAGGGTGAGTTCTCCCAGAACGGATTTGAGAACAACCTCGCACACACCCCAGGCGTTCTCTCCATGGCACGTACCATGTTCCCGGACAGCGCAGGAAGCCAGTTCTTCATCATGCACAAAGCTGCTCCGCATCTGGACGGCGCATACGCTGCTTTCGGAAAAGTAACAGAAGGCCTGGAAGTCGTAGATAAAATCGCATCTGTCAACACCGACTACAGCGACAAACCGCTGCAGCCGCAGAGAATGGCTACCGTTACCGTTGAGACCTTCGGCGTCGAGTATCCGGAACCGGAGAAATGCTAAGGATGAACGATGAACTGATGTTAGTTGAACCGTCGGAGGAATACTTCGCCGAGCTCGCCGCCTACCGGAACGATTTTCTGGAAAACAGCGATTCCATGGACGGTTGCGGACCGCTTCGCCGGTTTGATGATATGAAGGCGTATCTTGAAGATACCATGCGGTATACCAGAGAGGAGACTCTGCCGGAGGGCATGGTTCTCGCAACACAGTTTCTGTGCATCCGCAAATCAGACAACCGCCTTGTCGGCATGATTCAGGTGCGCCACTACCTGAACGATTTTCTGCGCACCTTGGGCGGCCATATCGGCTACTCCGTCCGCCCGTCGGAACGCAGAAAAGGCTATGCCTCCTGGATGCTGAAAAATGTGCAGCCGTACTGCAAAAGCCTCGGCCTTTCCGAAATTCTGGTCTGCTGCCTGGATACCAACGAAGGAAGCCGCAGAACGATCCTGAAAAATGGCGGCCGGTTCGACGGCACCGCTTATCATGCCGATGAAAACAAAACACTGGAGCGTTACTGGATTACCCTGTGATTTTTAATCTTCCATTTCGCATGGCTCTGAATAGTTTCACAAATTTTTCTTGACATCCATGTCATTTCACTTTATAATTTGGAACTGCAAGCGAACAATTCTGTTCTTATGCAAAATATATGCCCCTGGTAAAAAACCGACGGACAGGCAGGGGGTAGTTGCCGAGCGTGGTTAAGAGCCACATTATTGATTGCGTTAAAAGCGCAAATTTTATGAGTTGATTACTTTATAATCGATGCTCTACGACGAGCACATCATCTTATGAAACGGTCAATAAGAGTACGTGACTATATATTTCTGCATAGGAAAACAGGGGGAAGCCTGGATTTTTACATATCCCCTGAAGTTTGCACAATACGATCATGTATAAATTTCGATTTTTAGACAGATGATGCACGTCATCTGTCTTTTTTTCGTGCTTATAGCCAAAGATGAACCCAACACCATTTTCTGAAAAAGGAGAACCAAACAATGTCAAAAGTTATGATCATCGGATGCGGCGGTGTTGCATCCGTAGCCATTCACAAATGCTGCCAGAACAGTGAAGTATTTTCTGAAATTATGATTGCAAGCCGCACCCTTTCCAAGTGCGATGCTTTAAAAGAAAAGCTGGCTCCGACCACAAAAACCATTATCACAACAGCAAAGGTGGATGCCGACTGCACAGAAGAATTAATCGCCTTAATCAAACAGTATCAGCCAGATGCCGTATTAAATCTGGCTCTTCCTTATCAGGATCTTACCATTATGGATGCCTGCCTCGCATGTAAGGTTCCTTACATTGATACTGCAAACTACGAAGCAGAAAACACGGATGATCCGGCATGGCGCGCAATCTACGAAAAGAGATGCGAAGAGCTTGGCTTTTCCGCCTACTTTGATTATTCCTGGCAGTGGGCTTATATGGACCGTTTCAAAGAAGCCGGCATCACCGGTCTTCTCGGAACCGGCTTTGACCCTGGTGTCACCAGTGTCTTTGCAGCCTATGCACAGAAACACTATTTCGATGAAATTCACACGATTGATATTCTGGACTGCAACGGCGGCGATCATGGATATCCGTTTGCAACCAACTTCAATCCGGAAATCAACCTCCGCGAGGTATCCGCTCCCGGTTCTTACTGGGAAAACGGCCACTGGGTGGAAATTCCGCCAATGTCGATCAAACGGGAATATAACTTCGATGAGGTAGGCGAGAAGGATATGTACCTTCTTCACCATGAAGAAATTGAGGCTCTTGCCAAAAACATCCCGGGCGTAAAAAGAATCCGCTTTTTCATAACCTTCGGCCAGAGCTATCTGACCCATATGAAATGTCTGGAAAATGTAGGACTTCTCTCGACCACTCCGATTACCTTCAATGGACAACAGATCGTACCGATCCAGTTTTTAAAAGAGCTTCTCCCGGATCCTTCCACTCTTGGTCCGCGCACCGTGGGTAAAACCAACATCGGCTGTATTTTTACCGGTATCAAGGACGGAAAAGAAAGAAGCATTTACATTTACAATGTCTGCGACCACCAGGAATGCTACCGGGAAGTAGAGTCTCAGGCGATTTCCTACACCACCGGCGTTCCGGCTATGATCGGAACCATGATGGTCGTGAACGGCCTCTGGAACAAGCCGGGTGTCTACACCACAGATGAATTCGATCCGGATCCGTATATGGAAGCACTCAACAAGTGGGGTCTTCCGTGGAAGGTCGTAGAAAATCCTGTTTTAGTAGATTAAGCCTATGTATAAGATAAACGAACTGCCAACTCCCTGTTTTGTCATTGATGAAGGCAAACTGGAAGAAAACTTAAAGCTCCTGCACCAGGTAGAAGAACGCACCGGTGCAAAAATTCTGCTGGCTCAGAAATGCTTTTCCTGTTTTTCGGAATATCCGCTGATTGGAAAATATATCAGCGGAACGACTGCCAGCGGACTCTATGAGGCGCGGCTTGGCAAGGAAGAAATGGGGCTGGAGAATCATGTGTATTCTCCGGCCTACCGCCCGCAGGATATGGAAGAGCTCGCACAAATCTGCGATCACATTATTTTCAATTCAGAAAAGCAGCTCCGAACGTATCTCCCCGTACTTGAGGCTTCCGGAACCGCAAAAGCCGGGCTTCGCATCAACCCGGAATGCTCCACGCAGGAAGGCCATGCGATTTATGATCCCTGTGCGCCCGGCTCCCGCATGGGCATCCGCGCCTGCGATTTTACAGACGAACTGGCCGATCTTGTGGACGGTCTTCATTTTCATACCCTCTGTGAACAGAATTCGGATGATCTGGAAACCACGCTGCGCGCCGTGGAAGAAAAATTCGGCAAGTGGCTTTTTAAAATGAACTGGCTCAACATGGGAGGAGGACATCATATCACCCGTGAGGATTACGATATCGAACGCCTGATTTCCTGTATCAACCGTATGAAAGAAACGTATGGTCTTCAGATTTACCTGGAGCCCGGGGAAGCAGTTGCCTTAAACGCAGGCTACAATGTCACGGAAGTTCTCGATATTGTTGAAAATAACGGAAAAATTTTAATTCTTGACACTTCCGCTGCCTGCCATATGCCGGATGTGCTTGAGATGCCGTACCGCCCTCCGCTCAAAGACAGCGGACTGCCCGGGGAAAAGCCTTATACCTACCGCCTTTCCTGCAATACCTGCCTGGCGGGCGACGTAATCGGCGAATATTCCTTCGATTCCCAAATCCGGATCGGTGACAGACTGTATTTTGAAGATATGGCGATTTATTCGATGGTAAAAACCAATACCTTTAACGGAATCCCACTCCCTTCCATCGCGGTGATGGACAAAGCTGGAAACTGCCGAATGATAAAGGAGTTTGGATATGAAGATTTCAAAAACCGATTGTCTTAGAACCCCAAAAGCCGATGGCTTTTACATGCCGGGCGAATTTGAGTCCCACGAAGGCACGCTGATGATCTGGCCGTGGCGTCCCGGTTCCTGGAATTACGGGGCAAAAGCGGCAAGAACGGCATTTGCAGAAATTGCAGAAGCAATTGCCGCTTATGAGCAGGTTTATCTTTTCGTCCGGCCACAGGATAAAGCATCGGCACAGGAACTGCTTTCCTCCGACCGGATTCATCTGATCGAAGCCCAAACAGAGGATGCCTGGGCGAGAGATACCGGCGCTACGTTTGTGGTCAACGACCAGGGCGGACGAAGAGGCATTCAATGGGAATTCAACGCCTGGGGCGGCCAGTATGACGGTCTGTACTCCCACTTTGAACGTGACCGTGAGGTTCCGGAACGAATCTGCAATTTTCTCGGAGATTCCTTCTATAATGCCCGCCCCTTTGTTCTGGAAGGCGGCTCCATCCATGTTGACGGGGAAGGAACCCTGCTTACGACCGAAGAATGTCTGTTGAGTCCGGGGCGCAATCCTTCTCTTACAAGAGCGGAAATTGAAGAAAAGCTGCGTCAGTATCTTTCGGTCGAGAAAATCATCTGGCTGCCTTTTGGTATTTACAACGATGAAACCAACGGCCATATCGATAATATGTGCTGCTTTGTAAAGCCAGGAGAAGTACTTCTTGCCTGGACAGATGACGAAAACGATCCTCAGTATGCCAGAAGCAGGGCCGCTTTTGATCTTCTCTCCCATACCGTTGACGCGAAGGGACGAAGCTTTGTAATTCACAAGCTGCCCATTCCAAAGCATCCCATCTGTATTACAGAAGAAGATCTTCTCGGCTATGATTTTGAAGCTGGCGAAGATCAGCGGGAAGCCGGAGAACGCCTTGCTGCCAGCTATATCAATTTTTATCTTGCCAATCACTGTGTCCTTCTTCCCCGTTTCGGCGATGAAAACGATACCGTGGCTGCAGAAATTCTCGGAAAATGCTTTCCGGATCGACGGATCCTCCCTGTCGATGCACGCGTCATTCTGACCGGCGGAGGCAACATTCACTGTATTACCCAGCAGATTCCGGCAAAGAAAAGAGGAAACAGATTATGAGAAATATAAAAATTGCCGCACTGCAGTTTTCATGCTGCAGCCAGGTACAGGAAAATATAGACAAAGCAGAGACCATGGTCCGTGAAGCCGCTTCCAACGGTGCCAATCTCATCCTTCTTCCTGAATTATTTGAAAGACCGTATTTTTGTCAGGAAAAGCGATACGATTATTATGATTATGCCCTGCCCTTGACAGAAAATCCCGCTGTCCGGCGTTTTCAGGCCGTTGCCGGAGAACTTGGAGTCGTGATTCCGGTCAGCTTTTATGAAAGAGATGTTCAGCGCCTGTTTAATTCCATTGCCATGATTGATGCAGACGGATCCATTCTTGGCGTTTACCGCAAGACCCATATCCCGGACGATCATTTTTATCAGGAAAAATTCTATTTCACTCCGGGAGATACGGGATTCAAAGTCTTTGAAACACGTTTTGGAACCGTCGGCGTCGGCATCTGCTGGGACCAGTGGTTTCCGGAAACAGCACGATGTATGGCTGTTCAGGGAGCTGAAATCCTGCTCTATCCTACCGCGATCGGAAGTGAGCCGATCCTGAATGTAGACAGCAGCGGGCACTGGCGGCGCGTCATGCAGGGACATGCTGCCGCAAATCTTGTTCCGGTTGCTGCTGCAAACCGGATTGGTACCGAAACCGTAACGCCCTGTGAAGAAAATGGCGGCCAGTCCTCTTCTCTTACCTTCTACGGTTCTTCCTTTATTGCCGATGCAACCGGTGAACTCGTGGCATCTGCTGGAAGAGATACCGAGGAAATCCTGTATGCCTCCTTCGATCTGGATGCCCTGCGCGAAGAACGTTTTTCCTGGGGGCTTTTCCGTGACCGGCGGCCGGAAACTTACCGTATCATGACGAAACAGTAAAGCCCTGTCGCTTCCTACAGCGGTGCACTGCATCACATTTCTAACTACAAAGGAGAACCGCTATGCAATATGGAGTTTTATGTCTGCTGCCGCCTGCGGCGATGCTGATTTTTGCATTAAAAACGAAAAAATCTTTCGAAGCTCTGATTTTCGGAACCCTGGTTGCCTATCTCATCATGTACAAAGCGGCTTTTATCGGACCCTGGTGTGATCTGCTGCTTTCGGAGATCAGCAACGCAGATAACCAGTATATTCTTCTTCTCTGCGGACTGTTCGGAGGCTTCATCTTCCTGCTCCGCGAGGCAAAAGGAACACTTGGTTTTTCCAACCTGTTAAGCCGCTTCTGTAAAAATGAACGGATCACCATGATGATGTCGGTATTTCTCGGAATCATTATTTTTGTCGATGATTATCTCAACATCATGACCGTTGAAACCTGTATGAAGGATGTCTGTGATAAACGAAAAGTCCCACGCCAGGCCCTTGCCTATATCATTGACTCAACCGGTGCACCTGTCTGTGCACTGATTCCCTTTTCCACCTGGGTAGTTTTTTATTCCGGTGTTTTTATTCAGGAACCGGACATTCTCAATATGGGCTTTTCCACCGGTATGAGTGTTTACTTAAAAGTGCTTCCTTATATGTTTTATCCCATGGCTGCACTTCTGGTTGTCATTCTGTTTGCCTGCAAACTGATGCCAAAGCTCGGAAAAATGAAAGATGCCTATATCGATCTGGAAAAGAAAGAGCAGACACCGGAGCATCCAAAAATGCACAATGCCCCTTCCGTTGACATTGCCATGGCCGGAATGAGCGTTGATTACCCGCCCGAAAATACCAATGCCGGAAATATACTGGATTTTCTGATCCCCATCGGAATTCTGATCGGTGTGACAGTAGCCACACAGGATATGATGCAGGCGATTATTCTTGCTCTTGCTTCCTGTATGATTCTTTATCTTCCGCGGAAAAAAATGACCTTTACGCGGTACGTGGAACTGTTCTTTGCCGGCTTTGCAGATATTCTTCCGGTTCTCGCCATTCTTCTTGCATCCTTTATGATCAAGACTGCCTGCGGCGAAATGGGACTCTCGGAATACGTCATCAACCTGTGTGTTCCGTATATGAATGCCAAAACACTGGCAGCTATTATTTTTGTTGTCATTGCAGTTCTGACCTTTGTCACCAGCTCTTTCTGGGGAATTGAGGCCGTAGCCGTTTCCATCGTTGTTCCGCTTGCCATCGCCCTTGATGCTAATGTACTTCTGGCGCTTGGCGCTGTCGTATCCGGCGGTGTTTTCGGAAGCCATGCATGCTTCTATTCCGACGCAACGGTTCTTTCCTCCGCGACCTGCGAGATTGACAATATGTCGCATGCCGTATCGCAGTTCCCTTACGTCCTGATCAGTGCTGCTCTCGCCGTAGCAGGATTCTTAATCTGCGGAATTTTTGCTCTTTAAAAAGCACCCTTAAACTAAAAAAAGTCTTCGACGATCGGATTTTCCCAGATTCGTCGAAGGCTTTTTTTGTTTTTTTATTCTTTTACACTCAACCGCACCAGCGCACGCTGCAGCTTGGCTTCGGCAATACGGTATTCTTTGTCCGTCAGACCGCCGTTTGCCAGCGCCTGCTCGGCCCTGTGTTTGGCAGCCTCGGCGCGCTCTGCATCAATATCCTCTTCCCACTCCCAGGTCGTTGCCAGGACACGGCAGACCCCGTTCATCATGGAAAGCATTCCGCCGATGCAGGCGGCATTTCTTCTCGTTCCGTCCTCAAGCACAATATGCGCCTCGCCCATACCGAGTGCAGTGCAGTAATTGCAGTGCCCCGGCAGAATTGCCAGGTCGCCGCTGATGGTTCTGCAGACAACGCGCGCTACGTCACCCTCATAGAGAAGTCCGTCCGGCGTGCCGACACGTAAAGGAAATGTACTCATACGTCATTCCTCCTTTACTGATTCAGTGCTTTTGCTTTTTCAAATACCTCGTCGATGGTACCTGCAAACAGGAAGCAGCTCTCCGGAAGATCATCGCACTCGCCGTCGAGGATCATGCGGAATCCGCGCAGAGTTTCTTTTAACGGCACGTATTTTCCTTCCATACCGGTAAACTGCTCCGCTACCGAGAAGCTCTGGGACAGGAAACGCTGTACCTTACGGGCACGGCTGACCGTCAGCTTATCCTCTTCGGACAGCTCGTCCATACCCATGATGGCGATGATATCCTGCAGCTCTTTGTATCTCTGCAGCACCTGCTGTACGGCACGCGCTACCTCATAGTGCTCATGACCCACGATTTCCGGTGTCAGAATACGGCTGGTAGAATCAAGCGGATCAACGGCCGGATAAATACCCTGGCTGGAAATTTCACGGGAAAGTACCGTCGTGGCATCCAGATGGGTAAATGTCGTTGCCGGAGCCGGGTCGGTCAGGTCATCGGCCGGCACGTAAACAGCCTGTACCGATGTGATGGATCCCTTTCTTGTGGAAGTAATACGCTCCTGCAGTGCGCCCATCTCGGTTGCCAGCGTCGGCTGGTATCCTACTGCGGACGGCATACGGCCAAGCAGAGCCGAAACCTCGGAACCTGCCTGCGTAAATCGGAAAATATTATCGATGAACAGCAGCACATCCTGATTTTTCACATCACGGAAATATTCTGCCATGGTAAGGCCGGAAAGTCCGACACGCATACGCGCTCCCGGTGGCTCGTTCATCTGTCCATAGACCAGTGCTGTCTTGTCGATAACACCGCTCTCTTTCATCTCGTTGTAAAGGTCATTTCCTTCACGGGTACGCTCTCCGACACCGGTGAAAACGGAAAGTCCGCCGTGTGCCGTTGCCACGTTGTGGATCAGCTCCATGATAAGGACTGTTTTTCCAACGCCGGCACCACCGAACAGACCGATTTTTCCGCCCTTGGCATACGGGCAGATCAGGTCAACGACCTTGATTCCGGTTTCGAGGATTTCCGTTGCCGGAACCTGTTCCTCATAGGACGGCGGATCGCGGTGGATCGGCCATTTTTCTGCTGTTTCCGGTGCCGGCTTATTGTCTACGGTCTCACCGAGCAGGTTGAACACGCGGCCTAAGCACTCCTCTCCGACCGGAACGGCGATCGGGCCGCCCGTGTCGACTGCTTTCGTTCCGCGGACAAGTCCGTCTGTGGACTTCATGGCAATGCAGCGAACCATGTTGTCGCCCGTCTGCTGCGCCACTTCCACAACCAGCTTCTCGCCGTGGTTGTCTATCTCGATGGCATTCAGAAGTGCCGGCAGCTCTCCTTCCGGAAAACGGATGTCCAGAACAGGACCCGTTACCTGCACAACCTCGCCAATGTGTTTTTCACTCATTTAACGACTTCTCCTCACTTTTCTTGTTTCCACTCTTACACGCCTTCCGCACCGCCGACGATCTCCGTGATCTCCTGCGTAATGCTTGCCTGACGGGCACGGTTGTAATACAGATTGAGCTGTTCAATCATCTCCTCTGCATTTCCCGTTGCCGCCTCCATTGCGGTACGGCGTGCCGCAAGCTCACTTGCCACACTCTCACAGATACCGCCGTAGATCAGGCCGCCTAAGTATTCCGGCACAATCGCTTCGAATACCTCGACACCGTTTGGCTCATACAGGATCAGATTCCGGATTTTTTTCGCTTCCGGATCCTCTCCGTCCTCTTTTGCAATGTCAATCAGAGGCAGGATCGGCACGGAAACCGGCATCTGCGACAGCATCGACACGAATTTCGTATAACAAAGCTCCACATGTCCGAAGGTTCCTTTCCGGAACTCACGGCACAGTGCGCGCGCGATCTCAAAGCTGTCTGCCACGGAAAGATTTGCGATCTCGGCAAAGCTGTCCGTCAGGATTTCCAGCTTCCGGGATTTTGCATACTCCACTGCCTTTTTGCCGACCGGAACCACACAGATCTCTTTTCCTTTGGCATCTGCCTCAAAGCATCGGAACAGATTCGCGTTGTATCCGCCCGCAAGGCCGCGGTCTCCGGCAACCAGCACGTAGCAGCATTTCTCGTTTTTTGCCTCTTTTGCATAAATGGAATAAAATTCCGTGTTTCCTTTTGCAATATCCTGCAAAGTGCGGTACAGCTCCTGAAAATACGGACGGCAGGTATCAGCCCGCTCCTTCGCTTTTCGCAGCTTGGAGGACGCTACAAGTTCCATCGCCTTGGTAATCTGCATCGTGCTTTCGACACTTTTGATCCGCAGCTTTACGGCTTTCATGTTTGCAGCCATAGGCTCCTCCTTCTTTCCTTATTTTGCAGGTCTTGTATTGATAAAGTTTTCGGTATACGATTCGAGTGCACTTTTCAGCTTCTCTTCGGTATCTGCCTCGAGTTTTCCGGTTGCGGAAATCTCCTGCATCACGGCAGCACCCTCTGCATCGGTATCAAGCCAGGTATACAGTCCGTCCTCATAGGCGCGGACATCCTCAGCTGCAACCTTTGACAGAATTCCTTTCGTTACCGCATAAAGAATGGCCACCTGTTTTTCTACCGGAACCGGTGCATTCTGGTTCTGTTTTAATACTTCCACGATACGCACACCCTGCTCCAGACGCGCCTTTGTATCGGCATCCAGGTCGGATCCGAACTGTGCAAAGCTTGCCAGCTCGCGGTACTGGGAATAGATCAGTTTCAGAGTTCCGGCTACCTTCTTCATCGCCTTAATCTGCGCATTTCCACCGACACGGGATACGGATACGCCAGGGTTTACCGCCGGCATAACGCCCGAGTGGAACAGCTCTGTCTCAAGGAAAATCTGGCCGTCTGTGATGGAGATGACGTTCGTCGGAATATAGGCGGAAATATCGCCTGCCTGGGTCTCAATGATCGGCAGTGCCGTCATGGAACCGCCGCCGTGTTCATCGTCCAGCTTTGCGGCACGCTCCAGAAGTCTGGAATGGAGATAGAAAACATCTCCCGGATAAGCCTCACGTCCCGGCGGACGGCGGATCAGCAGGGAGAGTGCACGGTATGCAACCGCGTGCTTACTTAAGTCATCGTAAATGATCAGCACATCTTTTCCCTGATACATAAAGTACTCGCCCATGGCACAGCCGGAATACGGTACGATATACTGCAGCGGGCTCGCTTCGGATGCCGTCGCTGCCACGACGATGGTGTACGCCATTGCGCCGTTCTTCTCAAGATTTTCTACTAAGGACGCTACTGTCGAACGTTTCTGTCCGATGGCAACGTAGATACAGATCACATCCTTGCCTTTCTGGTTCAGAATGGTATCGGTTGCGATCGTTGTCTTTCCGGTCTGACGGTCTCCGATGATCAGCTCTCGCTGACCTCTTCCGATCGGAACCATGGAATCGATCGCTTTAATACCGGTCTGCAGCGGCTGATTAACACCTTTTCTCTCACAGATGCCCGGTGCCGGGCTTTCAATCGGACGGTACTCTGCTGCCGTAATCGGGCCTGCGCCGTCGATTGGCTGGCCGAGCGCGTTGACAACGCGTCCGATCATGCCTTCTCCGACCGGAACCGAAACAACCTTTCCCGTTCTTTTTACAAGCTGTCCCTCGCTGATGTTCTCGCCGGAACCGAATAAAACGACAGATACGCTGTTTTCCTCGAGGTTCTGTGCCATTCCATAGCTTCCATCCTCAAATTCCAGCAGCTCGCCTGCCATGCAGTTCGAAAGACCGCTGGCTCTTGCGATTCCGTCTCCGACCATCAGAACGGTGCCTGTCTCATCCTGCCGGATCGCATTTTCATAATATTTGATCTGGCTGCGGATGACCTTGGATATTTCTTCTGGTTTCAGTTGCATTTTTTCCTCCTACACCACTGTATCGCTGATTCTTCTGGAAACCTCGGACAAACGTCCCTTTACGGTTCCGTCAAACAGCTTTCCGTCGAGCTCCACGCGGACACCCGCCAGAACGGACGGATCGGTTTTCAGTTCCATCACGACTGTTTTTCCGCTCATTGTTTCCAGTTTTTTCTTCAGAAGCTCTTCCTGTTCCTTCGACAGGGATGCTGCGCTCGTCACAACTGCCTCGGCAATATTGTGGGCTGCGTAGTATCTGCGCTGAAACGCTTCCTGGCATCCGCCGAATTCACGGAGAAGATTTTTTTCACACAGCAGTTTGATAAAATTGACCAAATACGGTTCCGCCTGGCTGCCAAATGCCGCGTCGATCAGCCCGATCCGCTCTTTTCGCGGAATCGAAGGCTCCGATAAAAGGCGCGGATACTCCGGATTTTCCCGGAACAGAGCTCGGATCTCCTTCATCTCGGAAAGGATTTCCTCTTCGAGATGCTCCTCCTGGGCCAGCTCATACAGGCTCCCACCGTATACTCTGGCAGTTTCTGTCATGATGCTTCACCTACATTCGATATAAATTCATCTATCAGCTTCTCATGGTCTTTTTCATTAATCTCACGTTCAATGACCTTTCCGGCAATATCCATGGCAATGCCGCCGATCTCGCCTTTGACTTCATTGACCGCTTTCTTTTTCTCCTGGGCAATCTCTTTTTCTGCCTTGTTTTTCAGGGCAGCTGCCTGTTCGGAAGCTTCTTTTACGATTTTCTCGCTCTGCAGCGTCGCTGTCTTTCTGGCGCTTTCGAGAATCTCGTTGGCCTTTGCCTTAGCCTCCTGCATATTCTGCTCATATTCCTCTTTGATGGCGTTGGCTTCTTTTTTTGCCGCCTCTGCGTCTGTAATCTCCGCATCGGCTGCCGCACGCCGTTTTTCCAGCATCTCATTGATCGGTTTGAAAAGGAACCGTTTGATCAGATACATCTGGATAAAGAGGTTGCAGATCTGTGCGATAAAAGTCCAGGGGACAATTCCTACCAGTTCCTGAACCTGCATAGTTTCTTTCCTCCTAGCAATCATTTACTCCTTGCAACTATTTCAGGAAGTTCATGAACATTCCCGGTGCTACGAAGATCAGAAGCAGGCCGGTTACGAAACCGTAAATACCGGTGGTCTCTGCGATCGCGCATCCAAGAAGCATCGTACTTGTTACATCACCTTTGCATTCCGGCTGACGTCCGATTGCCTCAAGTGCCTTTGCTACGGCGTTACCTTCACCGATACCAGGTCCGATACCTGCGATCAGGGAGCATCCTGCGCCGATTGCGCATCCTGCGAGAGCGATACCTTTTGCTAAAATCTGAAAATCCATCTTGTTTTCCTCCTGTATTTTCTTTTTGTAAACCTCATTTTTTAATCTCTTTAGCCTTCCTCTGCTGCATTCGCAATGTACATGACAGTCAGCATACAGAAAATAAAGGCCTGCATCACGCCGGAAAACCAGTCAAAATAGACCGACAGAACAGCCGGAACACCGACGTCCAGAATCGGGATCTGTGAAAGGGTTCTTCCGAGCACGCCGGGAAGCAGTCCCAGCAGCTTTCCGCTTGCCAGTGCCAGCGATCCGTAGATCAGGGCATTGATGACAACGCCGGAAAGGATGTTTCCAAAGTGACGGCACGCCATACTGATCGGCGTTGCGAGCTCCGACAAAACGTTAAACGGTGTCATAACCGCAATCGGAGTCGTAAAGCCTTTCAGATATCCGCCAAAACCATTCGTTTTGATCTTCTGTGTTGTGATCATGATAAAGACCACAACAGCCCAGGCCGCCTCTGTGGAAAGATCCGCTGTCGGACTTCGAAGTCCGATCAGGCTGATCAGGTTTGAGACAACGCTGGTCGCGAAAAGCGCCGACACAAAAGGAATCAGATAGCGGAATTTTTCTCCCATGTTGCCGATGACAAATTTGTTTGCGGTTTCCACAATCATTTCTGCCACCGCCTGGCGTTTGGAGATGTTCCGTATCTTCAAATCTCTTGTGAGCCAGATGCAAAGTCCGGTAATGAGTGCCATTACAATCCAGCTTACCACCAGCGTTTCGCTGATCTGAATTTTCCCGAACAGCGGAAAATCGATCGGGATCGTAAAAAAGACTTTTGCACCGGAGATATCAACCTCCATTCTCTTTTCTCACCTCCTCTGTATGAGATAAAATAAAAAATTTGAACCTTTTGTCAAAGCGGATCTTCACAATCCGCTTCGCTGCTTGCTCATAACCGAATCGCTGCTTCGCAGTTTCGGTTTCAAAACGCCGTCCCGTCTTTGCGGCTTTCACCTGAGATCAGGTTCAGCGCTTTATGCTGTTTTTTATGCCCATCAGCTTGATGGCCGTTCCCGGAATTAAAAGCGGCAGGATTCCTGCGGCAAACTGGAAGCATGGAAGCACAATCGCCAGAACTGCCCAGAGCATCTGCATCAGATTTCTCTGCGAATAGCTTGCCTGCATCCGCCGCTTTGCTCCCGCCTCGTCTGTCTCGGACACTGCTTTCTGTACTGCCATACCCATCAGGAAAAAGTTTAGCACCGCAACGGCACCGCCTCCGATTCCCCCGAGGACCACCCGGTAGTCAAATGGGATTTTTTCCGGCCAGATCAGGTGCAGGATCAGAAACCCGACCCACATCACAACCACGCCGACAACAGTATAGATGGCAACATTTTTCGTCTCCTTTTTTACGGCCGGCTGGACCTTGTCTCCGAAATTGCTCATATCGCCTTGTTTCCTTTCTGAGGGATTTTCCCCTTAAAATCAGTCTGAAATCTTTTCTCTGCCACTTGATCTTCGTCAACTGTGAAAACTTTTTCAGACACGTTCTAAATATGTCGGTTGAAAGACACCCGCTTTTTCTTCTTTTTTCCGTCCGGCTCCGTCTCGATGCGTTTCTGATGCTGCAGAACGCTCTGCCCGAATTTCCAGGCTGTCACGGCACCGCCTCCGATCCCAAAGAAAAAGCCGATCAGATAAATCCATGTTCCAACCGAAAAGCGGTCGCAAAGCCACCAGCAGAGTGCCAGACAAAGAAAAAGAGGCGTCACAAGGGACAGTCCGAATTGTGTCAACATTGTGAGATTGGTAATCATCCCCGTCCACTTCTTCATATCCTGTCCCTTTCTGCCGTCTCTTTTTTGTCAGACTTTCGGGTCTGTGTTCTGTCTTCCATTTTTGTAACCGCTTAGTCAGATTGTACCATAAACGTTTTCATAAGACAAATGAATTTGTATATTTTCCAAATTATTTGTTTTTATTTACATTCTTTTCATAATAATTGGAACAATTTTCTCATTTTGTCCCATTATAGAATCGCAGCGCGCACCACGCTTCTTATTTTTTGAAAAAAACTGTGGTTTTATTCTACACATACTGCCGTTTTTTCTTTCCAACCGGAAAGCTGATAGCTTACCTCATAGTGTCCCGGCTCCAGCAGGTATCTACCGTTTTCTTCTGCTCCGAGCACTTCTGCAACTGCTTCTTTTTCACTTTTGGCAACCATTGGAAGTACGGCCTCTGCGGTACAGTCGAACGGAACATCCATGGTGATGGTCACGTGCTCTTTATCGGAAAGCTCCCAGCGAATGCCGTACATTCCCGATGCAGAATCATATTTTGCCTCTGCATACCGAAGATCCCAGTTCAGCGTCGGTGCAAACTGTACGGTTTTGACACCCGGATGGGACTCCATCGTGTTGATGCCGGCAACGTGACGGAACATCCATTCCTGGATGGAGCCGTAAGCATAATGGTTCATACTGTTCATGCTGATGCCGGAAATCGTACCGTCCGCAAGAAGAGAATTCCAGCGTTCCCAGACGGTAGTTGCACCAAGTTTAACCTCATAAAGCCAACCCGGAAATTCCTCGTTCAACAACAGTTCGTAGGCAAGATCATTCATGCCGTTGTCGGTGAGCACATTGTTCAGCAATGGTGTTCCGACAAATCCCGTCTTCAGTTTGTGGTTACTCTGCTCAAACAGCTTCAGAAGCTGCCGTTTTGTCAGCTCTTCGTTCTTTGACAGATGGTATTTCAGCGTCAGCAGCAGCGCCGTCTGTGTTTTGATGCAGCAACGGCCTGTTGCGCTGTAATATTCTTCCTGTACCACAGCAAACTGCTCCTCGGACAGCTTCTGATACTTCTCCTGCTCCTCGCGGTATCCCAGCACACCGGCCGCTTTTGCCACGATTCCTGCGCTGATCGCATAATACAGATTTGCAATAAACTCCTCGTCCGTTGCACCCATGACCTGCTCCGCTCCCTGTACCGGATTGTCCAGTGCCAGCCAGTCGCCGAAGTGGAAAATATACCGCCAGCCGTGGTTATCCCCATCCACTTTCGTGATGTAATCCACCCACGATTTCATGCTCACAAACTGATCTTCCAGAATGCTCTTATCCCCGTAAAACAGATACAGATTCCACGGAATGATGCACGCCGCATCGCCCCAGACACACGCTGCATCCTCGACGCCGCACGACGGCACCACGTGCGGCACCTTTCCGCCGAGCACGCTCTGCTCTTTTGCCATGTCGTACAGGTATTTTGCATAGAATGCATACGTATCTTCGAGATACATCGCCGTCGACGAGAACACCTGTGCATCACCCGTCCATCCCATGCGCTCATCACGCTGCGGGCAGTCGGTCGGAACATCTACAAAATTGCACTTTAATCCCCAGCGCACATTACTGATGAGTTGGTTGACCAAATCACTTCCTGTTTTCATCCAGCCTGTCGCGGTGATATTGCTGTAGTAAGCAAGTCCGGTGAAATCCTCCTTTTTCAGATCCGGAATACCCTCGATTTTTACATAACGGTATCCATAGAAGGTAAAATGCGGCACAAGATCTATTTCCGTTCCATCCGAAATATAAATGTATTCGGATTTCGCACTCCGCAGATTGTCATTGTAGAAATTGCCGTGCTGCAGAATTTCTCCCGTCTGAACATGTACTTTTGTTCCTTTTGGCACGTTGACATGAAGTTTAAAGATTCCCGTGAATTCCTGTCCCATATCGAAAACCAGCTCACCTGCCGGAGTATGAATCAATTCTTTTGGCTGGAAAGTTTCATGAATCGTCACCGGAAGACTCATGCGATCGGTCAGTTCCCCTTTCGGTGCATCACAGAGGACTGCCTGCTCTGCAGGAAGATCCGGCAGCGTATCATCCCGATGCTCGCCGTCGTAGAGATTGGAGAATGAAATTTTGCTGCGTTGTACCTGCCATGTCTCATCCGTGCCGATGACTTCTTCCGAGCCGTCTGTATACATAAGATGCAGCTCCGCAATCAGCTTCCAGTCATTTCCGTAAAAGCCTTTATCCTCAAACGCACTGAAACCAAACCGTGCCTTATACCAGCCGTTGCCAAGCAGTACACGGAGTGTTCCCTCGTTCGAAAACTCCTCTGTCACATCGTATGTCTGATACTGTACCCACTCATTGTAATCATTGCTGTACGGTGTCAGATATTCATTTCCGACACGCTTCTCATCAACAAACACTTCATACAGTCCAAGTCCGCATATATACAGCCGTGCTTTTGCCACTTCTTTTACCGGAATAATTTTCTTTTCAAAATAAGGATGGCGTTTTTCTTCACTGCTGCAGGAGACCCATTTGGCAGACCATGCTTCCTCCCGCTTTCCAGTTTCAAAAAACTGCACTTCGCTTACTGCTTTTTCTCCGGCATCGCTGCCTGCTTCCACCGTCCAGTAATACCGTGTTCTCGGCTCCAACTCCAGTTTCACCGGATAGCAAAGGCTGCTCGCTTTCGTATCCTCCCCCGAGTCAAACAACAGATGTTCCATCGCTTCATCCGATGATACGCGGATTCTTGCATAACTCTGCTGCTTTCCCTTCGCTTCTTTTATTTTCCACGAAAAGGCCGTCCGCTCCATCCGAAATCCCATCGGATTTTCCAGATGATTCACTTGTGCGTGATAAATTTTCATCTTTAAATTCCTCCTCCATTTTTGTATTTCAAATATCCCCATTTTTTTCATTTTATCATAGTGCATGTTTTCAAAAAAGGTTCTGTTTTGCAGAAAAAAGCATCTTTATTTGCACCCATTCTGGACAAAGCCTGTGCTTTTTTCTCCGTATCATACTCCTTTCTCCCGTCCCTGAATATCAAAAATGCCGGATTTTCTGCCACAAATCCGACATTTTTGATTTCCATCCCTATCTTATCTTCAGTTCAGCAATTCATCCGCCAGCGTTCTCTTCGGCACATAGTGCACATCGTTCTCATCCCGGTAATAATTCGTATTCCCATCCTCCGGCACATCCACCAGATGAATCTCCTCCGCCGGTTTTCCAAACGCCACAATCAAAAGCGGCCGGATCTCCTCAGGCAGTCCAAGTACCTCCATTACCTCGCCCGCCTGAAAATTCCCGATCATACAACCGCCAAGCCCCTTCTCCACCGCCGCAAGCAGCATCGTCTGCGCTACAATTCCGACATCCTTCTGATACCGGTTCAGATTCTCATCAATCCTCTTATCCTGGCAGATCACAACAAAGCCCGTCGGCCGTTTCCCCGGATGCGGCAAAATCATCTCCGGCAGCGCCCGCGCCCACTTCGTCAGCCCCTGCACCTTCTCCACTTCTTCCGGCTCCCACGCCAGAAAATACTTCAACGGCTGCTTATTCACACTCGAAGGACAAAGCCGCGCACAATCCACAAACCCTTCCAACGTCTCCCGCGAAATCCTCACCGACTCATCAAAACCACGATAACTCCTGTTCTTCAACACCAGATCCCTTAACATGTCCCATATCCTCCTGTCTCAAATTTACTTTCTACCACCCACTCTACCACACCTCCCCACCCCCTATCAATCACCTTTTTCTCATTTTCCCTCTTGACATACTTTGATATTCAAAGTATTATATATCTAGTTTTCAAAACCACATAGTAAGGTTTTTTACATTACATTTTTACCAATACCAGATCCCGTGCCCGCCGCCGTGTCGGGGATGTTCCTCCAGGATGGCGCATTTGCAGGAGGCCTGCAAACTCTTAGGCTATGGAATTTTGCGTTGCTTGAAAAAACGGCACTGTCTGAGTGCAGCGAGTTCGCCGTTTTTTCAAGCGCCCTTAGCAAAATCCCAAAGCCTTAGAGTTTCCTGGCCTCCGAAACCGCGCCATCCTGGAGGAACATCCCCGGCGCGGCGGCGGGCACGGGATCGTCCATTTATCAAAAAGGAGAATTCATATGTTACCAAATTTAAAAATAGGAAATCTCACCGCCAAATACCCCATCATCCAAGGCGGAATGGGCGTTGGCATCAGCCTCTCATCCCTCGCCGGTGCCGTTGCCAAAGCCGGCGGAATCGGCGTCATCTCCGCCGCCCAGCCCGGCTGGCGCGATCCGGAATTCGCGCGTGATCCCTTAAGTGCCAATCTCCGCGCACTCGCCTTCCACATCCGCCGCGCCAAAGAAATTTCAAATGGCGGCATCATCGGCGTCAATATCATGTGCGCCCTGACCCACTACGAGGAATACGTCCGCTGCTGCATCGAAAACGGAGCCGATCTCATCATCTCCGGGGCCGGTCTCCCGACCGATCTGCCAAAATACACAAAGGGAAGCTCCATCAAGCTCGCCCCTATCGTTTCCCCTCCCCGGACTGCCAAGGTTCTTCTGAAGCTTTGGGACAATCACTATCACCGCGTCCCTGATCTCGTTGTCATCGAAGGTCCTGCAGCCGGAGGCCATCTCGGCTACTCCGCCGAAACCGTAGAAGAGACAGCCGCGCGCGGCTACGATGACAAAATCGGGGAAATTCTGCAGATCGTACATGGCTACGAAGAAAAATACGCCTGTACCATCCCCGTCGTCTTTGCCGGAGGCGTCTACACCCACGAGGATATCCTCCACTATCTGTCGCTTGGCTGCGCAGGTGTCCAGATGGCTACCCGTTTCGTTGTCACGGAAGAATGCGACGCCGATCCGCGCTACAAGCAGGCATACCTGAATGCCAAAAAAGAAGATATCACGATCATGCACAGTCCGGTCGGTATGCCGGGCCGCGCAATCCGCAATCCGTTTCTGACGGAACGCGAACAGGAACGGGAAAAAATCTCACACTGCTACCAGTGCCTCAAAAAATGCGACAAAGCCTCCATTCCCTACTGTATTACCACAGCCCTGGCCCGCGCTGCCGATGGCGATACCGACAACGCTCTTCTTTTCTGCGGGGAAAACGCATGGCGTCTCGATCACATGACCACTGTGCCGGAGCTGATGGCGGAACTGGTCGGGGAATCCCTGCCGGACAGCAAAAAATAAAAAATTTAGTAGTGACTTTCCTTCCCAATAATGTTACAATCTTCTCTATGATGTCAGCATAAAAAGTCTTCAAGAACTGACCATAAACCCAAAATTTTCGTAACACACAAAAACACAAAAGGAAGGAACTCTATGAGCAAACACAACAAATCCCGCAGCTCGTTTTCCGGCAAAATCGGTTACGTGCTGGCTGCAGCAGGCGCTTCCGTCGGACTTGGAAATATCTGGCGTTTTCCCTACCTCGCAGCAAAATACGGCGGAGGAATTTTCCTCCTCATTTATATCCTGCTGGCGCTCACCTTCGGCTACTCCATGATCGTTGCCGAGTCCGCCATCGGACGCATGACACGAAAAAGCCCGGTCGGCGCTTTCCAGTCGTTCGGCAAATCGAAATGGCTTTCCGCCGGAGGTTGGATCAACGCCATTATCCCGATTCTGATCGTTCCATACTACTCTGTCATCGGAGGATGGGTCATCAAATATCTGATCGAATACGTGAAGGGCAACAGTACCCTGCTCGCAGAGGACGGCTATTTTTCCGGCTTCATCTCAAACGGAGTTTCCACAGAGCTCTGTTTTGCCGTTTTCTGCCTTATTACGGTCGCCATCATCTACGCCGGTGTGCGAAACGGCATTGAACGCGTTTCCAAGGTGATGATGCCGATTCTGATCGTCCTTTCCGTTATCATTGCCGTTTATTCCGTGACAAGACCGGGCGCACTGGCAGGCGTGAAGTATTTCCTGGTTCCGAACCTCAAAAACTTTTCGTGGATGTCCGTTGTTGCCGCCATGGGACAGATGTTCTACTCCCTCTCGATTGCGATGGGTATTCTGATCACCTTTGGCTCCTACATGAAAAAAGACACCTCGATTGAGGATTCCACACGCAACGTCGAAATCTTTGACACTGCCATTGCGATCATGGCAGGCCTGATGATCATCCCTGCCGTCTTTGCCTTCTCAGGCGGAGATCCCGATACCCTGCAGGCAGGACCGTCCCTGATGTTCATCACCATCCCGAAGGTATTCGCCAATATGGGCTTTGGCACTGTGATCGGTATTCTGTTTTTCCTTCTGGTGCTGTTTGCCGCACTGACCAGCTCCATTGCACTGACAGAAAGCGCCGTTTCCACCTTTGAGGATGAGCTCGGCTGGGGCCGTAAAAAATCGACCGTTCTGATCGGCGTTATCATGATTGCGCTCGGAACGCTCTCCTGCCTTGGCTACGGACCGCTTTCCTCCGTCACCATTCTTGGCATGCAGTTCCTGGATTTCTTCGACTTCCTGACAAACTCCGTAATGATGCCAATTGCTGCCATTGCCACCTGTCTTCTCGTTTCGAGAGTCATCGGTGTGGCAAAAATCGAGGAAGAAATCATCCATGGCGAGAGCCGCTTCCGCAGAAAGAAAATCTTTCTTGTCATGATCCAGTATCTCTGCCCGGTGTTTGCGCTGATCATTCTGTTCAGCTCCGTGGCAAATGCATTCGGCTGGATCACCATGTAGTTGGAATATCGTTATTTTGAAAAGATGTCCTGATACACAAAAAAAAGATGGTTTTTCGAATTTTTCACGATTCGAAAGACCATCTTTTTTTATTTTTCCCGCGATTTCTTCCCTGTTTTTACTCTGTTTTTATGCCAACCTGTAAATCCGTCAGCAACAGAATATCTTCTTCCTTCAGATACAGCCGGGATGGAATTCCCTTCCCGGGATTCCAGTCCGTTTTTGCAATTTTCCACTGCATCCAAGTACAGCTGCCATTTTTCCGAAAAGAAACATTCCATTCAAACGGATCCTCCCAGATTTTTGTCTCTCCAACCGGAAATACATTGGTTGTCGTTTCTTCCTTCTCCAGAAAATGTGCCCGGATACCGACAGCACAGATGGCCTTTGGAATTTCCCGTTTTTCCAGACGCAGTGTTACGCCCCAATCCGGCGCCTGCAGTGTATGGGCATCCACCCGTTCTGCCATGGAAATATTCTTACAGCCGGACAGAATCGCCGCCGTTCGTGTTTTGGGATTCTGGAAAAATTCTTTCAGTGGTTCGATCACCTCGATCTGTCCGCAGTTCATACAGCTGACGGTATCACAGAGCCGGTACACCTCGTCACGATTATGCGATACAAAAATAACCGGTTTTCCGACAGCCTTCAGATGCGCCTGCATTTCCTGCTCCAGCTGCCATTTCAGATACGTATCAAGTGCGGAAAACGGTTCATCGAGCAGGATCAGCTCCGGTTCCGCCGCGAGCATCCGCGCCATCGCCACACGCTGCTTCTGGCCGCCGGAGAGCTGTCCCGGCAGCTTTTTCTCCATCCCTTCGAGCTGAAACTGACGGATCAGCTGCTCCGTTTTCGTCGGATCCGGCTTCTTTCCCATGCCGGCCTGAATATTCTGCACGACGCTCATATGCGGAAACAGGGCATAATCCTGGAACATATAGCCGACCTTCCGCTTCTGCGGCGGCAGATTGATTCTTTTTTCCGAATCAAACAGCACCTTTCCATCGAGCACAATCCTTCCTGCATCCGGCTTTTCAATACCAGCTATGCACTTTAAGGTCATGCTCTTTCCACAGCCTGATGCACCGAGAACTGCAAAAATCTCCTCTTCCACCCGAAATTTCACATGCATGAAAAAGCCGTCCAGTTTTTTTGTAATATCTACTTCAAGTGCCATTTCTTATCCTCTCTACCACTGTTTCTGATTTTTCTTTCCCCTGTTTCCGAGAAGATTCATCATCGTCATGGTCAGGAATCCGATAAGCAGCACCACAACAGACCAGAAGCCTGCCGTTTTGTAATCTCCATCCTGGATGACCATCGCAATTTTCTGGGAAACGGTGCCCGTCTTCCCCGGAATATTTCCGGCCAGCATTGACGTTGCGCCGTACTCACCGAGCGCTCTTGTAAATGCCAATACGGTTCCGGAAAGCACACCCGGACCTGCCGATGGAAGTACCACTTTCCAGAAAATCTTCCACTCCGACATTCCAAGTGTCCGTGCCGCATAGATCAGGTTCGTATCCACCTGCTCAAATGCCGCTCTCGTATTGCGGTACATCAGCGGAAACGCGATGATCGTTGCCGCCAGAATACAGCCAAGCCATGTCTGCACTGCCTTGATACCGAAATTCTCATATAGTGCAGCACCAAACGGACGGCGGAGGCTGAAAATCAGAAGCAGGAAAAAGCCTGCAACGGTCGGCGGCAGAATCATCGGAAGGGTCAGAAAGCCATCGATCATCGCGCGCACGCCCGGTCGCAGCTTCATGACTGCACGTGCGAAAAAAATGCCCATAAAAAAGGAAAGAATCGTCGCCACAATACCGGTCTTGATCGAAATGACAAGCGGGCTCCAGTCCAGTGACTGTAAAAAATCCAGTATTTCCTGCATAACATTTCCTTTCTATCCACGGCAGCCCTGCATGCCTGTATCACGCATCCTGCCTGGATTTTCTCTGATACAAAACCACCGTCCGCAGAAACGAAATCTTTCTTTTTCGGACGGTGATTTCAAATCCCCGCTGTTTTTCAGGGAAGCTTCTTTTATTCTACCTCTGTATCAAAGTAATAGCTCCGGAAAATAGCAGCTGCTTCATCGGAAGTCAGAAATTCCACAAAATCCTTTGCGGCTGCCTGCTCCGTCTCATCCGCCTCTTTGTTGACAACCTGTGCGGCAGGGTAAATGACATTTCCGGTCAGATCGTACGGAACCACCTGCAGAACCTTCAGACGGTCCTCCAGACCGTATGTATCAGAATAGTAGACCGTACCAACCTCGTTGGAGCCTTCTGCCACTGCTGATGTAACGGCACCGACGTTTGCGCATTCATTGATCTCCACACCGCCAAGCGCCTCAGAAACCTGCTGGGTTGTGATTGCTGATACATCGTCTGCTTTTTCCAGGATGCCAGCCTTTACCAGAGCCTCTCTTGTATATTTTCCAACCGGAACGGAGCCGTCTGCCAGTGCGATGCTGGATGCTTTGTTCAGATCTTCCAATCCGGTAACCTGTGTATTGCTTCCCTCATAGGTCACAACGCAGACCTGATTGTTGACAATGTTGTGACGGGTTCCTTCTACCAGAAGCTCTTCGCCTTCCAGCTGATCCATCTGTTTTGCTGCAGCAGAGAAGAATACGTCACAGGATGCGCCCTCTTCGATCTGTGTCATCAGTGTTCCTGAGCTGTCATAGCTTCCAACCAGTTTGACCTTCGGCTGTGTTTTGTTGTACTCGCTGATCAGCGCTTCCATAACAGAGTTCAGGCTCTTGGCCGCAAATACGGTCACCGTGGTCTCATCAAATACTTCTCCCTCTGCTGCGGAAGAGCTGTCTGCCGTTTCTGTCTTGCTTTCCGAAGACGCGCCGGCAGAGACATCCGAACTGCTCTTGCTGTCAGAAGACTCTGCCGTGCCGGAAGATCCGCATGCGCCAAGTGAAAGTGCCATAACGGCTGTCAGAAGAATGGATGCTGTTTTCTTTTTCATTACGATTTACTCCTCATTTCTTTTGTTTTGCACCAGCCATCACGTATGAAGCGCCGGATGTGCCCCTTTTCGCTTTCCGGTTTTTGCCGACCGGATCTGAATCAGCTGCGCGGCAATGCTGATCGCAATTTCCGCCGGAGTTTCGCTTCCGATCTCAATTCCGATCGGCGCATAGACTCCATCGAGCTGTTTTTTCGTAAAGCCCTGCGCTTCCAGCTTATCACGCACATATTTTGTCTTTCTGCGGCTTCCCACCACACCAATATACGATGCGTCAGTACGAAGTGCAAACGCCTCGGCATCCGCATCACACCGGTGGCCGCGCGTCACAATCACAAGATAATCGTTTTTCTGGATGGAAAGGACCTCATCCAGTTTCGTAAAATCCACCAGCATCGTCTGCCCGGCATCCGGGAACAGTGCTTTATCCACATATTCCTCCCTGTCATCGAGTACGATACAGCAGAAATCCAGATGATGCAGCACCGGAACGAGTTCCTGTGCCAGATGGCCGCCGCCGAACAGATAAACCTTTCCGTCGTAGCAGAATTCCTCGGCATAATACGTTTTTCCGTCCAGTTCCTGAATTCGGCAGTGTCCCGCTTTTTCCTGTGCCGCCGGAAGCAGTTCCCATGCTTCTTTTTCCAGCACGCGGATGCCGGTTCCGTCCAGCGCAAAGAAAATCCAGTAACTGCGGTACTGCTCCTGCGCCGCAAGTGCCTCCGTAAGTGCCGTCTGTTCTCCGCAGGAACCATCTACAAAGTAAAAGCAGACCTTCACCCGGCCGCCGCAGACCATACCAAGGCCTTTTCCCTCTCCGGATCCAAGATCGTATTCCCGGTATTCGCATTTTTTCTGTTTCAGAAGCTCTCCCGCGTGGAGAACTGCCTGATACTCCAGGTTTCCGCCGCCAATCGTACCGAAAATTCTTCCTTCTTTGCCAACCAGCATATACGCGCCCGTTGTGCGCGGGATGGAACCATCCCCTTCTGCGATAAAAGCAAGAACGGTGTCTGTGTTCCTTTCCATCCGCTCCAGAAGGATACGATAAAGTTCTTCCATTTTTGTATTCCTCTCATCCTCTGTTTCTGATGTTTGTTTTACTTTCTTCTGCTGCGATTTCCCGGATCGTATCACCCTTTTTTATCCTTCCGCCGTGCAGCACCACCGCGAAAACGCCCTCCCGCGGCATAATACACTCTCCCATCCGTTTGAAAATCTCGCAGTGGCTGTGACATTCCTTTCCGATCTGTGTCATTTCAAGTACTACATCTCCGCACCGGAACCGCGTACCGACCGGCAGATTTCGAAAATCATACCCTTCCACAATCAGATTTTCCCCGAATGCACCGAGCGGAATATCCGCCCCTTTCGCACGGAATGCTTCGATTTTCTCATAGGACAGGAGACTTACCTGACGGTGCCAGTGGCCGGCGTGCGCATCCCCTTTGATGCCCCAGTCCTCCACCAGTTCTGCTTCCTCTACCTCATGCTTTGCTGTTCCTCTTTTTTCACTGATACAAATTCCAATCACTTTTCCCATCGTATGTTCCTGTTCTTTCTTCTATTTCAGCGATCCTGCCCTTCACCCGCCGATGCCGGACATCAGATGATGTTCTGTCATATCATTCGGATGTTCAAAGCAGTGTTCCATCGGTTTTTGAAAAATTGCCTGCTCCATCACCGCCTGCAGCTCCGGTGCATTTTTCTTTTGCAGAACCTCCCGCAAATCCACGCCGCTCTCGTAGCAGAGACAAAGCTTTAAAAAGCCGCGGCTCGTCAGCCGTACGCGGTTGCAGCTTTTACAGAATTTCCCGTGCATCGCACTGATAAAACCGACCGGAACAGACAGCTTCTCGTATTTTTCATAAACAGCAGGCCCGTTTCCCTCCGGGATCAGAATTTCTCCGCCGGACCGGTCATTTTCATCTCCTGCCGTGCAGCCCGATGTCCGTGCACCGTACCACTGCTCCAGCTCCGTTTTCAGAGCTTCATTCGACGGTCCCACGTACGATTTTCCGGCCCCCACAGGCATCATTTCAATAAACCGTATCGGAACCTGCGCCTGTTCGGCAAACGCCACCAATTCCTGCGCATGCAGCTCCTTTCGGTGTACGGTATTTAGCTTCACCAAAAGGAGCGCCTCCTTTGCCGCACAGATTCCCTGTTTTACCAGTTCCAGTGCATTTCGCCCGGTCAGCGCCTCAAATTCTGCCGCGTCCACCGTATCAAGGCTCACATTCACGCTGTCACAGCCTGCTGCTTTTAGCTCCTTGGCGCAGGATGCCAGACGCACGCCGTTCGTTGTAATTCCAACCGACTGTACGCCCGGCACCGCTTTGATTTCCCGCACCAGCTCCACGCACTCTTTTCTGACCAGCGGCTCCCCTCCGGTAATCCGGTAATGGGTGATACCAAGCGCCGTCGCGGCACGCACAATGCTTAAGATCTCTTCCACGGAAAGCAGCGGCTCTTTTCCCACACCTTCCATGCCGCACCCGGACGCATGCTCCGGCATACAGTAACGGCATCTCAAATTGCATGCGTCTGTGATGGAAATCCGCAGGTAATCAATTGTTCTCCCATATTGATCCTTCATCTCTTATCTGCCTTTTCCAAATCCGCAGTTCGGGAAGGTACAGACCTTACAGTTCAGACAGAGTCCGCCCTCACCAAGACCGGCCAGCTCATCTGCTGTCACCTCGTCATCTGCAATCAGGCGCGGCAGTACGAGATCAAAAACGGTCCGTTTCGCATACATCACACAGCCCGGCAGGCCGACAATCGGCGTACCGTTTTTGGCGTATGCCAGAAGGAACATCGCTCCCGGCAGCACCGGTGCGCCGTAAGAAACCATCCGTGCTCCCGTATTTTTAATCGCCAGCGGTGTCTTGTCATCCGGGTCCACACTCATGCCTCCGGTGCAGAACACGAGATCCGCGCCTGCCTCCATCGCTCTTTGACATCCATCTGTGATTTTGGATGCATCATCATCGTAAACCTCGTGAAACACCATCTCTGCGCCGAACTCTGCCAGCTTTTCCTCGATAACCGGTGTGAAGGTATCCTCGATTCTGTGGTAATATACTTCATTTCCCGTTGTCAGAACGGCAAATTTTTTCTTGCGGAACGGCTTTAAGGTCAGAATAGGCCCATCAGAACAAACAGCCCTTGCCGTCTCCATTTTCTCTTTTTCAATGACAAGCGGAATGATTCTCGTTCCTGCCAGCTTGTCCCCTTTTTTCACACACGTATCGCCATGGCGTGCTGCAATCATCATTTCGCCAAGACGGTTCACCTTTTTCAACTTCTCGCGGTCAACCTTTAAAAGGCCGTCGCAGTCCGCAATCAGCTCAATTTTCCCCTCCTTGACCTCGGACGGATGCATGTGGTCGTTTCGGCACATTTCATACAGAATCTGCGCCGCCTCGTTCTCATGCAGCATGGTCTCATCCTTTTCCCAGATGTAAATGTTGTCTTTCCCAACGCTTAAGAGAACAGGGATATCCTCTTTTGTAATGATGTGGCCTTTGCGGAACACCGCATCTTTTGTCACACCTTTAATAATCTGTGTAATATCGTGGCAGAGCACCTGACCTACCGCATCTTCTGTTTTCATCAATTTCATAGCCTGCTCCATTCCTGCTGCCCGCATTTCCGGCAGCATCTGCTTTTACTCCAGTTCTCCGCAGATCACTTCCAACACACTTCCCGCAATGCACCGCGCCTTGTCGGAAATGGTAAAGCAGTTCTGCAGCTCCTCTTTCCGCGGATCAATGTCCGCAATTTTAAATCCCTTTGTCACCGGGTATCCGTCCCGGATCAGTCCGCGCAAAAGTCCGCTAAGGGACGCTTTCACCGGCACACAGCCGTTTTCCGTTTCAATTTCCGCAATCATAGCCCCTGCTTCCACGATATCCCCGATAGAAGCCACGTTCCGCAGAATTCCTTCCGCTTCGGCATGCATCACACGTTCTTTTCCATACCCGCCGATGATGCCCGGAATGCCGGTATTCGGAACTGCACTTCCGCTTCGGATCACACGGCCGAGATTGTGGCCGCGCTTCGTCTCAATCACAACATCCACATCCGCTCCTGCCGTAAAGCCGGGTCCGAGCGCTATGGTAAGCGGCGCCATCTCCCTGCCGGTACCGAGATTTTTCTTTGCCAGAATTGCGTCCACCACAACTTGCGGGTGAAGCTCAAAAATACTGATTCCTGCCGGATCAACCAGCACCGGAACGGCATTTTCACTCCAGATCCGTTCCATTTCCCGCAGAAGGGCTTCCTTTCTGTTTTTTGTATCGGTAAGATCCACCTCTATACGCACGGCTTTCACGCTCTCTACCTGCGCATTTTTCGCATATACAGCCTCACTGAGCGCCACCTGCCGCCGGATCGCTGCCGGGTGTTCCGCCTCGAGAACCAGCAGATGAAATCCAGCCTGTTTTAAACGGTGAATCGTGCCTGTTGCAAGGTCTCCCGCACCCCGCACAACAAGTAAATCTGTCTTTTTCATCTTCTTTTGTTTTCCTTCTTCTTTTCTGCAGCCGCCGTTTTGTGCCGTCATCTGCGGTCTGCATCGTTATTCTTACATGAGAATAACGCTTTTCCCATTTATAAACATACAGGAAAGGACCCGTTTTGTCAACGTGTCCTCCTAAAAAATATTGTCTTCTTTTTAACTGAATGAACCGTAACTAATTATCCTCTCTTCCAAACCACTTCTGGAATGAAACGCTGGCACTTGCCCGGACTTCCTTTTCAAAGCTCCGGTATTTTTCCAGAAATTCCTTTCCCTCCCGGGTCAGTACCGTCTGCCCGCCGCTGCTGCCGCCCCGGTTTCCCTGTACCAGGGAAATGCCGAGATCCTCCTCTGCGCGCTTTAAAATTTTCCAGCCCTTGGAATATGCCATCTGCATGCATTTGCAGCCCCTGGAGAGAGATCCTGTTTCTTCTATATGCTCCATCAGCTCCGCCACACCGGGACCAAATGCGTGATCCGTCCGGCTCACACGCAGCCGCATGTCATACCGCAGCTCCTGCTGCACTGTTTTTTCTTCGTCTGCCATCTCCATTTCACCCGATTTCTTAATTTCTTACCTTCTTTGTTTTTCTTTCCGGTTTTCTCTGTAAAATAGTCTTTGCACCGGAATCTGTCAAATGCTCCAGCTTCTGCCTGGCTTACAGCAAAATACGGTATTCCGCCTCATATCCAATTCCCGCAGCATGAAGTGCCTGCCGGATCTTGTTTCCTTCCTCCGGCGCTGCTTTCCAGGCAAGGCCGCAGCCCGCCGTAATCTCCCGCGGAACCGGGATCATCCTTCCCGGCAGGCCGTGTGTTCGCGCATATTGTTCCATCTGCATCGCCTGCGTTGTTCCTTCGAAGGTCAGAATCCAGGTTTCTTTTCGCTGTCTCATCACACGTTTCCCCTTTTCGGCGTTTTTTTGTTTCCCACTTCCAGTCAGCTTTCCACTTCCGGTCCACCTTCCGTTTCCGCAAACTCACACAGGGCCTGTGCCGCCATTCGCACCTCTTCCTCCTGCAGAACATGGGAAAAGCTGAATCGCACCGCTCCCTGCTTTCGCGTTCCGAGAGACTTATGCATCAAGGGGGCACAGTGCGCCCCGCTTCGGGTGGCAATTCCATATTCCTCATACAGCCAGTCGCTGACGTACCCTGAATCATACGAACCGATATTTAAAGCTACGGTTGGAACCTTCTGCTGCAGATCCTTCGTTCCATACAGGATCAGACCCGGAATATCACGGATCTCTTCCAGGAAGAGACGCATCCACTCCATCTCTTTCTGATAAATGGCCGCGATCCCCGTCTTTTCCAGATATTCCAGTGCTCCCGAAAGTCCCGCAATCCCATGGACATTCAGCGTTCCCGCCTCGAGATGCTCCGGCATTGCAGACGGCTGCTCCTTCTCATAGCTTCGGATTCCGCTTCCGCCCATCTTCAGCGGACGAATGAAAAGACCCGGCCGAACATAAATCCCGCCCGTTCCCTGCGGTCCTAAAAGGCCTTTATGACCGGAAAAACAGAGTACGTCAATTCCGCTTTTCTGCACATCAATCGGCAGAATTCCCGCTGTCTGTGCCGCATCGACAAGCAGCAGCAGAGAATACCGTTCCGCAATCGTATGCACCCGCGCAAGATCGATCCGGTTTCCGGTCAGATTGGACGCATGCGTAATGACAATCGCTTTTGTGTTTTTCTTTACAGCTGCTTCCATCTGATCATATTCGGGCATTCCTTCCTCATCTGCCGGAATGATGGAGAGCTCCAGTCCCCGTTTTTCCAGGGCATACAGGGGACGCAAAACGGAATTATGCTCACAGACCGTTGTAATTACATGGTCCCCCTGGTGAAACAGCCCGAAAATTGCTGTATTCAGCGCCTCTGTATCATTGCACGTAAAAGCAATCCGTTCCGGGCTTTCTGCATGAAACAGTGCGGCAAGCCGCATTCTTGTTTCAAAAACCACGCGCCCCGCATCCATCGTCGCATCGTGCACACCGCGCCCGGCATTTCCGCAGCCGTGCAGCGCCTGGAGCATACGCTCCTCCACCTCTTTTGGGTGCCACAGCGAGGTTGCCGCTGAATCAAGGTAAATCATGGCCGGATCACACGATCCGCACGGCTCATGCGCTCCACAATGTCATACATATTGGTCACGCCGCCGACCTGCAGCTTTTCTGTAATGCCGTAAAAATTAAGGCATGTTCCGCAGGTCAGAATTTCTACCCCGCGTGCTGCCAGATTTCTGAAATCCTCCAGCGATTCCGAACCCTCGCACGTCAGCTTTGCGCCGCTGTTATAGCACAAAATGGTATCCGGCAGCTCATCCTGCTGCGTCAGCGCATAGAGAAAGCTCTTCATCAGAATATTTCCCAGTTCTTCTGCGCCTTCGCCCATATGGTCTGCGGAAAGCACAACCAGCTTTGTTTTCTCTGCAGATGGTACCAGGCAGACGGTATCCTCCTGTGCTTTCACCGTCCCTGCTTCCGCTACGGTCAGTTCCACATGATACTCTTTTTCTTTCTCCTCTTTTACCAGAAAACCGTATCCCTTCTGCTGTGCCATTTTTTCCAGGTTCTGAACTGCAATTTCATTGTCCACCAGAACCTCAACCTTTCCACCGTTCTGAAGTTCTGCAATGGCATTTTTTGCCTTTACCAGCGGTACCGGGCATACATCCCCGATTGCATGAACGATCTTTTTCTCCATCTCTGACATTTTTCTTCTCCTTTTTCAATTTTCTCGATTCTTTCACCATTTCAGGCTTTATATCTTCACTTTTCAGCGTTGCATTCCGGCTTTTGGGTTTTGCACGCACTATTTTCAGCTTTGTATTTCTGCCTTTTGCTTTACACGCACTATTTTCAGCTTTACATTCCTGCTTTTTGCTCTGCACGCACTGTTTCCGGCTTTTTTGCTTTGCACGCACTATTTCCGGCTCTGCGTTACATAAATCTCGGTTCCTGCCGGCTCGGTAATTTTTCCCACGATTGCCGCCGGAATCCCCTGTTCCCGCAGTTCCTTCTGCAGATTTTTTGCATCTCTTTCGCCCACTGCCAGCAAAAGTCCTCCCGATGTCTGCGGATCAAAGAGAACCTCCTGCATACCAAACGGAATTTCATGAAACGTTATATACCTTTCCAGGTGATTCCGGTTCCGCTGGCCTGCCGCTGTGATGAGAAATTCCTCCGCCGCTTCTGCAGCTCCCGTAAACACAGGAATCTGGTCTGCCCAGATATGGCAGGAAACGCCGGATTCCATCATCTCATGCAGATGGCCGAGAAAACTAAAGCCCGTCACATCCGTACATGCGTGAACCTCATACTTCCGCGCCGTCTCCGAGGCGTATTTATTCAGTGTCATCATCGACTCCACCGCTTTCTGAAACCCTTCCGGATTTTCCTCCCCCACCCGGTGTGCCGCGCAGAGAATGCCGGTTCCAAGCGGCTTCGTCAAAATCAGCAGGTCGCCCACACGGCCTGTATTGTTCTGCCAGATTCGGTTCGGATGTACCGTTCCGGTTACGGAAAGACCGTATTTTACGCTGTCATCCGCGATTGAATGCCCTCCCGAGAGCGAGCCGCCCGCCTCCTGTACCTTTTCTGCACCGCCGCGCATAATTTCACCCAAAAGATTCAGATCCATCTGCTCCGGAAAACAGACGATATTGAGTGCCGTCCGCACCTCGCCGCCCATTGCATAAATATCACTTAATGCATTCGCCGCCGCAATTCTTCCGAAGGTATACGGATCCTCCACGACCGGCGGAAAAAAATCCAGCGTCTGTACCATCGCCAGATCATCTCTCAGACGATACACGGACGCGTCATCTTTGCTGTCGTAGCCGACCAGAAGATTCAGATCTTTTTCTCCCTTCGGCAGCTTCTCCAGGATATGCTCCAGTACACCCGCTCCAAGCTTCGCCGTACAGCCGCCGCTTCTGCAGAATACAATTTTTTCTTTCTGTTCTTCCATGATTTTTTGCTTCACCTCTCCCGGAATTTTTTTCTGCCGGATTTTTTTCAAAATTTCGCGTGACCAGGAACGAACATGCGACGCTCCGTTTTCCAGTCAGCTTCTTTTTCAGCTTCTTGCGCACTCTCCATCCGTTCCGCGCAGAAGTCCCAGCGCATGCGGCAGCGTGTCGAGTACAAATCCAAGACTTTCTTCCACCGCCTTCGGGCTTCCGGGCAGATTGATGATCAGAGTCCGGCCGCGAATGGCACTGACGGCCCGGCTCAGCATCGCCCGTTTTGTAATCGCCATGCTTCCCGCACGGATCGCCTCCGCAATACCGGGTGCCACACGGTTTGAAACCGCCAGCGTTGCTTCCGGGGTCACATCCCGCAGGGAAAATCCCGTGCCGCCCGTTGTCAGAACGAGATCACACCGCTCCAGATCGGCAAGACGGATCAGCTCCTCTTCGATCCCTTCCTGCTCATCCGGCAAAATACGCATCGAAACAATCTCATACTGCTCTTTAGGCAACAGTTCCCTGATTCTTGGCCCGCTTTTATCCTCACGCTCTCCCCGATAGCCTTTGTCGCTTAAGGTTACAATTCCTACCCGGAAAGCCGCCGCGTTTTTCTTCTCTTCTGCTGTTTCCATCCTGTTTTTTCATCCTTTCTCTTACAGCTCTGATCCGCTCTTCTACTCCTCACACACATAATGTCCGCTTTTCCCGCCATCCTTTTCCAGCAGATGGATTTCACTGATTTCCATGCCGCGGTCCATCGCTTTACACATATCGTAAATGGTCAGCAGTGCCGTCGAAACACCGATCAGCGCCTCCATCTCCACACCGGTCTTTCCGACACACGATGTCGTGCAGACAGCCGTGATCGTACGGTCTGTTTCACACAGGGTAAAGGTTACCTCACAGTTTGTCAGCGGCACAATATGGCACAGCGGAATCAGCTCCGCATTCTTCTTCGCCCCCATAATACCTGCGAGCCGCGCCACACCAAGGACATCTCCTTTTTTCGCTGTGTGATCCCGTACTGCCGCAAATACCTCCGGATTCACCCTGATTTTTCCGGATGCGCGCGCAATGCGGTACGTATCCGGCTTTTCATGGACATCCACCATGACGGCGCTGCCGTCCTTCTTAAAATGAGTAAATTCTGCCATTTTTCTCCTCCGTTTTTTTCCTGTACGCTCCGGATCTTTCTCTCTGGATCTTTCACTCCGGCTCTTTCGCTCCGGATTTTTCTCTCTGAAGCGTGTCTGCCCTTCCATGCCAGGAACACGCCATGCTGCCTTCTCCCGTCATCTGGTTCTTTGGCACACAGGTGACGAAAATGTGTCGGATTCCGCGCCTCTGCAGCAGCTCCGCAATTTTTCGAACCGCCTTTTTATGCTCCTTTTCCTCATACTGATGAAGAACCGCATAAAAAGCTCTGCCGTCCAGATCTTTTTGCTGTCCCCATTCTGCTGCGATCAGCTCTGCCAGATCCTCTTCTGTGATGCTGTGATCCATAGTACAGCCAAGCCTTCCGGCCGCAAGCTCTGCCCGAAAACAGCTCTTTTCAAGCGGCTGTCCAAGCGCCGAAAGTCCCGTCACGCCGACCACAAGATCGGAACAGGAACGCAGCGCCGGCTCATGCTCTGCCGGCACCTTGCACGGCAGATGCCTTGCCCCGTCCGCCTCGATCAGGGTCAGATCTGCTTTTTTCCGTGCAGTCTCAAACAGCTGCTCCTCCGGCATCGCTATCTTTTTTGGATCCCGGCAGTCACTTCCGATAATCGCCGCACAGCCTGCCTGAAATTTTCTTTCCACCTCTTTTAGGGTGCGACCCCGCCATTCTTCCGGTGGGCAATAAAGATGCGTCGAGGTTGTAACCAGCACCTTCTGTCCGTTTCGAACACCAAAGCCTGCCATCTCATACAGCAGCGTCGTTTTCCCACCGCCTCCAAGCAGCGAAACCACATGGTTCGGTTCCAGTAAAAACGGAAACGCCGTCTCCATTTCCACAGGTACCATCGTCTGCCTTTCTGTCGCTTTCCAGATTCGAAGCATCCTTTTGGCCCCCTTCTCTTTCCTTTCTCACTCTACCATACTCATTTTTTACTGTCAAATCTTCCCCGAAAGAGGAGGGCTGCTCACGCCTGAATCACTTTCTTACGCAGCGCAACAGCAAGTGTTTCACTGCTGAGTGAAGAGTAACCGTGTTACAGTTCGCTCCTGCCCGGATGACTTTTGCTCTATAGAGCGAAAAAAACTGCCCCGACAGGATGTTTCCCATCAGAGCAGTTCTGCTTTTACTGAACATGTACGGTAAGAACCGCCATATTTGATTGATTTCCGTTGCTGTCCGTCACATGGTAGGTCAGGGTATAATCTCCCGGTGTCGCGGTATCTACCTCGCCGTCCACCTGAATCTCCGCAAAAAGCGTCTTCTGACTGTCTGCGTCGTCCGTAATCTCTTTGATGTAGCTGATTTTGTCCAGCTCACTTCCGGCTTTCACCGTCGTCTCGTACGTATTCAGATACATTCTCGGGCTTTTGGATGGCAGTGCTTCGATTTCCATTTTGGCATTTGCCTCATTTTTCACACCCTCGGTATCATTCTGCTGTGCTTCTTCCGCCGCCGGAGCAGCATCGCTGCCCTCTGCTTCTGCGTTTTCCTCCGGCGCAGCCGCATCCCCTGCCGCTTTATAATTCACGCGGCGTGTCACCTTCGTCACATTGTTGTGGCTGTCCTTTGCAGCATAGATCACCGATGCACCGGTACGGTCATCATTTGGAAAAATATTTTCGATGATAACAGAATCAGTCACATCCCCGTCTCTGTCATCGGTTGCCGTGACGCCTTCCAGCAGCAAAGCCGTATCGCTTCCCTCCTCGTACGTCACATCCGCACCGGACGGAACCGCGATTTCCGGTCCTTTTCGGTCACCCGTTACCATCACTGCAGCTGTACCGGCAAAAAGAGCCAGACACAGGACAATCAGACCTGCAAGAATTCCTTTTTTCATGGCTGTTACTCGTCCTCCTCCTGGCCGTACTCGCCATAATACTTATACTGGCCATACTTGCCATACTTGCCGTATTTACCATATGCCTGCTTCTGCATATCCACCTTGTTCAGGACAACGCCAAGCAACGGACAGTTGCTCTTTTCCAGCTGGCTCTTTACTTCCTGGGCAAAACGATAGCTGATGACACCGGACTCAATGACCATGATGGAGCCGTCACTGATTTCTGCAACAATAGCGCTGTCGATTACGCTTCCGAGCGGCGGGGTATCTACGATTACATAATCATATACCTTACGGAGTGCATTTAAAAGACTGCGGAAATTCTTTCCGCCCAGAAGCTCTGCCGGGTTCGGCGGGAACGGTCCGGAATAGATCATGTAAAAATTCTTGATATTGGTAGCACAGATCACATCCTCCAGGCTTGCCTGTCCGGAAAGGAAATGTGCCAGTCCGCGAACCGATTTCTCTGTTTTTGTTCTTCCGAGAAGAACGGATTTACGAAGATCGGCATCAATCAGAATCACTCGTTTTCCGATCTCGGCCAGTGAAATACCAAGCTGCATCGATACGCTGCTCTTTCCTTCGTTCGGAGTGCAGCTCGTAATTGCAATGACTTTCTTGTCTTCTCCGCAGAACTGAAGGTTGGTACGGAGAGATTTGTAGGCTTCCACAATCTGATAACCCGATTTTTCCTGTTTTACTACTACCTGATTCACGTTCCGTATCCTCCCTTATTTTTTTCTTCCACGGCCGTTTTTGTTTTTCTTCTTGCTCTTTTTCTGTCCTTCTCTGATCGGAATGATACCGAGTGTGCTGACACCCAGATAACGCTCTACATCCTCAGACGTCTGGATCGTGTCGTTGGTCAGATAAACAACAATGATAACAATGATTGCGATAAAGGCTCCTGCTACCGCGCCGATCAGTCCGTTTTTCTTGATGCTCGGACTTACCGGCCCATCCGGGATATTTGCCTCATCTACCACATTTACGGCTTCAGTGTTCATAACATTCTGGATATGATCCGCTGCTGCCACACGGATTGCATCCGCTATCTGACTTGCCATATACGGATCCCCATCCTTTACCGTGATCGAAAGAATACGCGTGTCGTTCTGCGTAGTAACGGTAAGCTTCTTCAGAAACTGCTCATACGTAAGATCCAGATTCAGCTGTGCAATGACGGTTTCCACCACCTGACGGCTCTGGATCAGCTCCGCATAGTCCTTGGTCAGAAGGGAGCTTGCCTGCAGGTCTCCGCTTGTTACGGTATTGCTGCTGTCCTGTTTGGACAGTACATACATTTTCGTTGTCGATTCATACTGCGGCTTCATCAATACCTTGCTGACCAGTACCAGCAGAAGGCCAAGTGCCAGTGCTGCTAAAATCACATAGCCGATTTTGCTGCAGAGCACGCGGAGCAGTTCTAGTAAATCGATTTCAATTTCATCCTGATTCTGTTGATTCGTTTCCATCTTTTTCTCCTGACTGTTTTAGATTTCTCCGGCATCCCTTAAGATTTCCAACGGATTATCATGGAAAATCCGGTTGGCGTATGCCTCTCCCATTTTCTTTGAAACACAGGCAGCACCTGCTCCTATGTTCGGGATTCGTGTTTTTGTATTGTGGGAATCACTGCCGACAAAGCTGAGCAGATCCTCCTTCATCAGTTTTCTGCAGTACCGTTTTGCACCCCAGGTGTACTTTCCGAGAATACTTTCCACATTGACCTGCAGTTTTGCGCCCATGTCCACCAGATCGCCCGAAAATCCAACATCCTTTACCGTCGCCTGATAGCGCTCCACATGCGCGATAATCGGTTCATAGCCGCAGGACAGTACATTGTATACCCTCTCACGGATATGCTGTGCGGAATCTCCCTCGGAAAACTCCAGCAAAACATAAGACGAACCGGCCATGGTCACGTATTTTCGTTTTTCCAGAATTTCCTGAAGATCCATGTTGGAATGAAGCTCACATCCAAGGTAAAGCGACAGATCCGGATACTCCTTTTTTGCCGCCTCCTGCAGCTTCTGAAACTGCTCATGTACCTTTTTTGCCGGTGTTTCAAACATCCGACGCCGATAATGTGGTGTCACGATGATGTTCCGGACTCCGTCCCGATACTCCATTTTCAGCATGGCCAGAGACTCTTCCAGATCCGATGCACCGTCGTCTACCCCCGGAACCATATGGCAGTGTACATCAAATAAATCCTTCATACCTTATCCCTCTTTTGTGTTTCTTTACATGCTCTAAGTTGCCCGGCACAGGAAACAGCAGACATTTCCTTGCCGTGTGAACCGTAGTTCTTTCTCCCAGTCACACACACTCAGACACTCTATTGTAGTATACATCATTTTGTGATCTCTGGCAACAAAAAAAACATGCTCTGCCTTTGTTTTTACCCAAAAAGAGACCCACATCTTCCATGTCGGCCTCCACGTTTTTTCGTTTTACACATTTCATTTTCTGCAGATGAAAACCCCTGCCTCTTTTGTGATCGCAATTCCGCCGTGTTTCTGAATTTTCTTTTCCAGAAATTCTTTGAATTCCCGCTGTCTCGGATACAGATACTCATTCTGATTTCCATGGCAGGAAAGGATATAGTCCAGAAGCGGCTCCGGCCGGTCGACCCAGAGACTGTCCTCGTAGATTCTTTTCTCTACGCTGCCAAAATAAGGCTTTAACTGCTTTTCTCCGTGATCCAGACCAAAAATAGTATGCAGCGCCACCTCCGAAAGATTGATCTGCAGATCAAACTCCTGTACCAGATCGGTAATCTCTTTCATATGGCCTTTTCCATACGTACTGCAGTAGAACACGCCGTCATCTGAAAGCACACGGCTGATTTCCTGCAGACCGCGGGACAGATTCTGGACATAGAACAAAACATGATTTGCAATAATCCGGTCGTATTCCGCATCCGGAAACGGAAGCTTCTGGCAGTCCAGTGTCCGGAAATCAAAACAGGATGCCTTTTTTTCTCCCAGATTTTCCGCCGCATCCCGGATCATGCCGTCCGACAGGTCAGACAGACAGATATACTTTCCTTTCAGCACGGATGGCTCCGCTTTTTTCCAAAGCTGCCCGTTTCCGCAGCCGATCTCCAGAATCCGGCGTGCACCGTCAAAATCCATCTGTTCCAGAAGCCACGGGAACCATCCCTTTTTATTTTGGGAATACTGCTCGTGCAGCGAAATACGGATATTCAGGTTTTCCCCGTTTTTGTACTGCTCCACCAGCATCTTTTCCATATCGGTCAGATGAATCAGGTTCAGAATACCGGTCCAGTCGATCTGGTTCGTCTCCTCCAGAATCTGCGTCGTATTCTGCAGCGCCTTTTCCATCTGCTCCAGATTTTCCATTTTCTTGTGCACAAGTCCGATCTGCATTTTCAATGACTTCAGAATATCCGCGCTCGTATCGTGAATCGTCATATTTCCGATCTCATTCAGCGAAAATCCGAGATATTTCAGCGATAATATTTTCTGCAGCTTCAGAAAATCCTCATCCGAATACATCCGATAACCGGATTCGTTGATAAAGCTCGGCTTCAGCAGCCCTTTTTTGTCGTAATAGCGAATTGTCCGAATGGTCACATGGGCCATCCGGGCAAATTCACCAGTGGTATAATATTGATCCATATCCACCACTCCTTCGCAAAAGCCGCTTTTTTACGGCCTTTGCATTTCACTTTTCTCTCTTACAGACGGTCTTTGTACATCTCAGCGAAGTAGTTCTGATACTCACCGCTGATGATGTGTTTCCACCAGTCTTCATTGTCCAGATACCACTGAATTGTCTGTGCAATTCCGGTATCGAAGTTGTATTTTGGTTTCCATCCAAGTTCAGTCTCGATCTTGGTCGGGTCGATTGCATATCTTCTGTCATGGCCCGGGCGGTCTTTTACGTATTTGATCAGAGATTCCGGTTTGTCCAGAGCTTTCAGGATGGTCTGTACTACCTGAAGGTTTGTTCTCTCGTTGTGTCCGCCAATGTTGTAAACCTCACCTACTTTACCTTTATGGATAATCAGGTCGATTGCTTCGCAATGGTCGGATACGTGCAGCCAGTCTCTGACATTCTCACCGTTTCCGTATACCGGAAGCTCTTCATCTGCCAGTGCGCGGCTGATCATAAGCGGAATCAGCTTCTCCGGGAAGTGATACGGGCCGTAGTTGTTGGAGCATCTGGAAACGGTAACCGGGATACCGAAGGTTCTGTGGTAAGCCAGTACAAACAGGTCTGCGCTTGCTTTGGATGCAGAGTACGGGCTGGAGGTGTGGATCGGGGTATTCTCTGTAAAGAACAGGTCCGGGCGATCCAGCGGAAGGTCTCCGTAAACCTCATCGGTAGATACCTGATGATATCTCTTTACGCCGAATTTTCTGGAAGCATCCAGCAGTACACGGGTTCCCATTACGTTGGTCTGAACAAAGATGCCCGGATCCTCGATGGAACGGTCTACATGGCTCTCTGCTGCGAAATTGACAACAACGTCAAATTTCTCTTTTTCAAACAGATCCATGATGAAAGCTTCGTCTGCGATATCACCTTTTACAAATTTGTAGTTCGGTTTGTCCTCAACCGGTTTCAGAGTCTCCAGGTTTCCTGCATAGGTCAGCAGGTCCAGGTTTACGATCTGATAATCCGGGTATTTGTTTACCATGTGATGTACGAAGTTTCCGCCGATAAATCCGGCTCCGCCTGTTACTAATACTTTCATGCTTTTTCTCCTTTTTGATGTGTTTATCGTCTCAGTTTTATGTCAATTCAACTTGTTGTACTCTCACTATAACGGGTGACGTTGCGTCATGGTCAAGAGGAGAATGAAAAAAGTTTGTGAAAATCTTGTTTTTTCCCTCCGGAGTACATCTATCTTAAAATTTTTACGGCGATTCTCGTAATATACTGTTCCATTTCCTGACTGGTCAGCGCGTCCACCATATATTCCTCATAAAAGCGGTCGTCCAGCAAAAGTCTCTGTTCCGTGGCATACCAGAACAGCTTCCGGTACGCCGCTTCAATTCCCTGCCACGGTCCTTTATAATAATAGCAAAGATACTCTCCCTCCGGCCGAACCGTATATCGCACTTTCGCCGGCACACGATCAAAAATCAGATAAAAATCACGGTAATCCAGAAAATTCCCCGTTTCCAGTGTTTCCCGTTTCTGAACAAACCCAACATTATACGAACTTCGATTTCCGTATTGCCCACAGTAAGCATAGAGCTCTCCGATTTTCTGATTGACTGCCAGATTATCCGCTGACTCGCTGTGATTCGTGACAAGATACTGCAACGGCAGGGTATGAATTCCCACAGGACAGAAGGGATCTTTTTCAAACGCCTCACGGCATTCCACCGATGCCTGTGCCAGAAACCGCTTCTTTTCCCCAATCCAGCGCTGCATCTCGCGGAGCCGCTGCATTTTTTCGCGCACCACCTTCTCCTCCTGTTCCAGCAGTACTCCGAATTTTTCAGGACTTCGCTGTTCCAGATAATTTCGAATCTCTGCCAGCGGCATGCCCAGCTCCCGCAGCATTCCGATCACATCAAACGTTTCCATCTGATCCATCGCATAATACCGGTAGCCGTTTGTCCCTCTTCTTTTTGGTACGAACAGCCCAATCTCATCATAATGGAAGAGCGTTTCCTTTGTCGTGCCTACCAGCGCTGCAAATCGCCCCGCGCTTAAATACTCCTGTTTTCCCATTTCTGACTCCTTTTCCTGAATATGTGCTCTCGGAATTTTTCCTGTTTTTCACCTTTTTTGCACTTGACTATAGGGTTACCCTATCCTTTATAATAGCAAACGATTCAAATTTTCACAAGAAATCTTTCCCATCTAAAGCGTGTCTGAAAAAGGCTTTTCACACATAAAAAGGAGGTTTTTGATTATGAGCCAGTCACTCGCCAAGGATTTCAACTTCCGCTCTCTGCTGAAGTTTGCGTTTCCATCGATCATCATGATGATCTTTATGTCTCTCTACAGTATTGTGGATGGCTTTTTCATCGCACAGTACGTGGACAGCATGGCGCTTTCCGCCGCCAATATCGTCTATCCTGCCGTCAGCATTCTTCTTGCCGTCGGCATCATGTTCGGTACCGGAGGCAGCGCCGTCGTCGCTGCAAAGATCGGACAGGGAAAACAGGAGGAAGCCAACCGTAACTTTTCGGCCCTTACCCTTACCACACTGATCATCGGTATTCTTGGCGCAGTGCTCGGCAACCTGTTTTGCCGTCAGATCTGCCGTCTGCTCGGTGCAACGCCGGTGCTGATGGATTACGGTACCGCCTATCTGCGGACGATCCTTTCCTTTGCCCCGGTCTGTCTTCTCCAGGCGCTGTTCCAGTCCTTCTTTGTAACGGCAGGGCGCCCGGGACTCGGACTTTCCCTTACGGTGTCCGCCGGCATTACCAACATGCTTCTGGACTATCTGTTTGTCGTTCCGCTCCATCTTGGTGTTGCCGGAGCTGCCCTTGCCACCGGCCTTGGCCAGTGCATTCCGGCCGTTGCCGGCATTTTATACTTTACCTTTGCCCGCAAAGGCCTTCGCTTCACCCGTCCGGAATTTTCCAAAGGCCTGCTCTCCACAAGCTGCTTCAACGGTTCCTCCGAGATGGTCAGCAATCTTTCTGCAGCCGTTGTCACTTACCTTTTCAACATGCTGATGCTGAAATTTGAGGGCGAAATCGGTGTTGCCGCCATCACGGCGATTCTGTACGGACAGTTTCTCTTTGTTGCGCTGTACCTCGGCTACAGTATCGGCGTTGCACCTGTGTTCAGCTTCAACTACGGCAGCCGGAACAAACAGCGGCTGATCCGGCTTTACCGCATCAGTATCCGCTTCGTTGTGGTAAGCTCTGTGATCATTGCACTTGCGGCTGCCTTCGGCTCTCCGGTCATTTCCGCCGTTTTCATGCAGAAAGGCACGTACGGCTTTGAACTGACCCGCCACGGCGGATACCTGTTCTCCATCGCTTACCTGTTCTGCGGTACGAACATCGTCGCCTCCGGCATTTTCACCGCACTGTCAGACGGAAAGACCTCTGCTTTGATTTCCTTTTTGCGCACCTTCGTCTTTATCGTTCTCTCCGCGCTGCTTCTGCCGCTCGTGCTTGGCACCAACGGTGTGTGGCTGTCGATTCCGGTCGCTGAGTTTCTGACGCTGTTCATCTCCGTGCCGAAGCTGTCCCGCTATTTCAGGGATCCAAAAGTCGCACCGGAGACAGAAACGCGTTGATTCTCAAAACCCCGCACAACAGATCCGTTGTTTTCACAGGATCCGCTGTGCGGGGTTTCTCTTTTGCTACCACTTTTTCCCCGGGCAGTCCCGCAGTGCAATCGCTGCCCGCATCTCCACGTAGCAGCCGCACATGCGGCACATGCCGGACAGCAGCTTTTCACACTCCTTACAGATGGAAAGCCGCCGCTCGTATTCCTCCTCCGGCGTTTTATCGTCCGCCGGAATTCTTGCAATATAATCATACATATTCTGAAAAAAGCCTGCCTCGTCCATCTCACGAAGCAGGCATTTTTTACAGATCCTGGTATTTCCGTCCATCAAACTCCTCCGGAACCGAATCTTTTTTCATCCCAAATATCTTCTGGTTTTTATGGTTTCCCTATTTTACGGCGATATGAAGCACACTGCATGCCGGAATGGTAAAGGAAATTCCCTCTTTTGTTGCCTGCACACCGTCAAAGCCCTGAACGCCAACCGTCTCCGGCGCTTCAAAGGTGTTCTTATCCTGCATATAGCCGGTTACGATCTCGGCTTTGATCTCGCCGGCTTTTTTTCCAAGAAGTACCGCTTCTACCGGATATGCTTTCTCCAGATCCACATTCGTCATCGTAATATGAAGTACACCGTCTGCATCTACCGAAACAGATTCCGTCAGATTCGGAACCATGTATTCGTCTTCCAGACCAACCTGCTCTGTTTCCAGAGAGCTTGCCAGAAGATCATTTTCCTGATGTACCTGATACAGATCAAAAACATGATACGTCGGAGTTTTGACCATTTTTTCACCCTCTGTCAGGATCATCGACTGCAGAACATTGACCATCTGTGCGATATTTGCCATCTTGACACGGTCGCTGTGTTTGTTGAAGAGATTCAGGTTGATCCCTGCGACCAGTGCGTCACGCATGGTATTCTGCTGATACAGAAATCCCGGATTTGTTCCAGGCTCTACATCATACCAGGTACCCCACTCATCCACGATCATACCGACCTTTTTGTCCGGGTCATACTGATCCATAATGGCGCTGTGGCGGCGGATCAGCTCTTCCATATACATCGTCTTTTTCATGGTCTTATACCAGTCTTTTTCCGCAAACTCCGTTGCACTTCCCTTGTGATCCCAGGTTTCCGGCACCGTATAGTAATGAAGCGACAGGCCATCCATCATGCCATGCTGCTGTGGGGAGATTCTGCGGAAGCATGCTTTCATCACTTCCTGCGTCCACTCATAATCATCTGAATTGGCGCCGCAGGCAATCTTCCGGATCTTTTTGTTTCCATCGTAATCACGCACAAAGGTCTGATATCTGCGGTACATATTTCCGTAGAATTCCGGATTCATATTTCCGCCGCAGCCCCAGTTCTCATTGCCGATGCCGAAGAAATCGACGGTCCACGGCTTTTCGTGGCCATTTTCCGCACGAAGGTCTGCCATCGGAGATACCCCGTCAAATGTCATATATTCAACCCACTCCGACATCTCCTGCACAGTACCGCTTCCCATATTTCCGTTAATATAGGTTTCACATCCGATCTGACGGCAGAGCTCAAAAAATTCGTGGGTACCGAAGCTGTTGTCCTCGACAACACCGCCCCAGTTGGTGTTGATCATTTTTTTGCGGCTTTCTTTCGGTCCGATACCGTCTTTCCAGTGATATTCATCTGCAAAACATCCGCCCGGCCAGCGCAGTACCGGAACTTTGATATTTTTCAGTGCTTCAACAACATCGGTACGCATTCCGTTCACGTTCGGAATATCGGAATTTTCTCCTACATAGAGACCTTCATAAATACATCTTCCCAGATGCTCCGAAAACTGTCCCTGGATTTCCTTATTGATTTTTGAAAGCTTTCTGTTCGCATCAATTACTAACTTAGCCATAACTTGTCCCCTTTCGAGATCTTAAATTTGGCTTTATTATAGGAGATGTATCTCACTTGTGTCAATGAGCGTACAAGTTGTTTCCCCATGATTTTTTCAAAAAGTGCGGCCGTCTGGCTGCTGACCAAAAGGCCGCTTGTTTTATTTTTCATTCTGCATACGAAAAAACCGCCCTGGTTTTCACCAGGACGGTTACCGTCCGTGCGTTAGAGGATTCGAACCCCCGACCTTTTGGTCCGTAGCCAAACGCTCTATCCAGCTGAGCTAAACGCACATTTTTTGTCGCTTTAGAACTCTTTGTTTATCACTCGTTCCCGCTGACATCATGTATATTACACTATCCTAAGAGAAAAGTCAACACCTTTTCGAAAAAATTTTAAAATTTTTTCGAATAACAGTTTTTTGTGAAAATAAGGGCTTTTTCCCCTATTTCACAGTCCGCACCAGGTAGTCTTTCTTTCGCAGTTCCTCTTCAATCAGATCCAGGGTCTGCGCAGAGTCTGCCGATACGGTATGAAAATGTTCCCCTGATGTGATATTCTTCAGCGGCCGTGATTTTCCCTGCCGGATTTCTTCCATAAACAGTGCCACCTTATTTCGTGAACTGATATTAAGTTCCGCTCGCAGTTCTCCGTAAACCTCGTGACGCACAATCACATCCAGCACAACGCCGCCGAAATCCACAATTGTATTCAGCTCGTCCTGCATCTGCTCATCCGTGTGATTCACCGCAAAGACCCGCGTCTCTCTCACCGGGCTGCTGCAGATGTAGCCGCGGTTTGTCGCAATCACATCGTATCCGGTAGCGCGGATCAGGGCAATGTCCTGGACAATCACCTGACGGCTGACTTCACAGCTCTTCGCCAGCGCTGCACCGGAGACCGGCGTCTTACTGTTTGTTATTCTTTGAAGAATCTCTTCTCTTCGTTCCTTTCCACTCATCATAAAACAAGACCTCGCATTTCGTACACTTCCCTTATCTTATCACACTTTCCGCCGTTTCTACAATAGCAGGAAATCATTTTCCAAAAGCTTTGTCAAGGACTAAAACTTTATGAAATTTTCCGGGCTCTCGTATATTCGTCCCGCTAACTGCCAATCATGAACGTATAACAGTAACGAACGGTAACCATACGTTCCATGTTTCAGGAGGATGCATACCATGGCGATCAATAAAGTTGAACTGTGCGGAGTCAATACATCACGCCTTCCCGTACTGAATACCGAAGAAAAGGAGACTCTGCTGAAAAAGGCCCGCGAAGGAGATGCTGCTGCCCGCGAACGCTACATTCAGGGCAATCTGCGCCTTGTCTTAAGCGTGATCAAGCGCTTCTCCAACAGCAGTGAAAACGCCGACGATCTCTTTCAGATCGGCTGTATCGGCCTGATTAAGGCGATTGATAACTTCGACACGACCTTAAACGTCCGTTTCTCCACCTATGCCGTGCCGATGATCATCGGTGAAATCCGGCGGTATCTGCGTGACAACAATGCGATCCGCGTCAGCCGTTCCCTCAGGGATACTGCCTACCGCGCCATCTGCGCCCGCGAACTTTATCTCAAGCAGAACCAGAAAGAGCCTTCGATCGAGGAAATCGCCGCTGAAATCGGCATTGGAAAAGAGGATATCGTCTATGCCCTCGACGCAATCCAAAGCCCGATGAGTCTGTATGAGCCCGTCTACACGGAAGGCGGCGACACCCTGTATGTCATGGATCAGTTAAGTGATAAGAAAAATAAAGAAGAAAACTGGGTGCAGAACCTCGCCCTGCAGGACGCGGTCGCCCGTCTCAATGAGCGCGAACGCCAGATCATCCGCATGCGTTTCTATGAGGGGCAGACCCAGATGGAGGTTGCCCGGGAAATCGGCATCTCGCAGGCGCAGGTCAGCCGGCTGGAAAAGTCCGCCCTGCGCTCTATGCGGAATTATCTCTCCGACGAGCGGTAACGCCCGCCGTTCACTGAATTTCTGCAAACTGCAGCCGGTAATCCGACGGCGGCATTCCATAGTGTTTCCGGAACACACGGGAATAGTAAAAGGGATCTTCAAATCCGCACGACAGCGCCGTCTGTTTGACCGTCATCCCCATCTGCAGCAGCTTTTCTGACTGCTGCAGCCGATATTCCAGCAGATACTGTCCTGGTGACCGGCCGATTTTCTTCTGAAACAGACGGTTCAGCGTTGTGCGGCTGACCGCCATTTTCCGCGCAATTGTCTCCGCGCAGAACTCACTCCTGTGATACCCTGCGGCAATCAGAGCCATCGCTTCCATGATCCACGGATCTTCCTTCTTTCTCTCCTCCCGCTGCGGCTCCGCCAGATCCTGGTACACGCCCAGAAGCGCAAGCAGCACACCGACGGCCTCCTGGCTGTTCCGGCGATAGAGTTCCATCTGGCAGAGACGCTCAAAATACGGCAGAAGCCTTTCCTGACGGAGAGGCGGCGCCGCCGGCTGCTGTGGGTTCAGTACCGACCGTGCCAGAATCTGCCGGCATTGTTCCCCGACAAAATCAACCCACACATATTCCCACGGCTCGTTCTCATCCGGCGCGTACTGCACCACCTGCTCTGGACAGATTAAAAAGCTCTGTCCGGCGGTAAGTGTGTACGTCTTTTTCCCGCAGGTAAACGTTCCCTTTCCGCTTATAATATAATGTATAATATAGCACTGCCGTACACCCGGCCCCCAGGAATGCAGATCATGGCAGTCCTGCCGCCCGGCATCGACAGGCCGGATCCCGTTCATTTCTGATACAAGCATATTCTTTCCTTTTCCCGTATTTTATTCTTTATAAAGCAAAAATCCATGCTTTTGTCTTAAAATTCCATGGTTTTGCTCTGGAAATCCATCTATACTCAAAGTACATCAAAACTTACGGGAGGTCAATACTATGATCAAACTTACACCGCCGATGGGCTGGAATTCCTGGAACACCTTCGGAGAAAATATCAATGAAAAAATGATTTTTGAAACTGCTGATGTCATGGCCGAGAGTGGCCTGCGCGATAAAGGATACGAATATCTTGTCATCGACGACTGCTGGTCTTTACGTGAACGCGCTGAAAACGGCCGTCTTGTGCCGGATCCGGAAAAATTTCCGCATGGTATGAAAGCCGTTGCCGATTACGTTCATTCCAAAGGGCTGAAATTCGGTATGTATTCCTGCGCCGGAAACATGACGTGTGCCGGCTACCCTGGCAGCTATGAGCACGAATTTGTCGATGCGGAAACCTTCGCATCCTGGGATGTTGATTTCTTAAAATACGACTACTGCTACCACAGCCCGATCCTGCACGGAAAATATCTGTACCGCCGCATGGGACTGGCACTCGAGAACTGCGGCCGCGACATTCTCTTCTCTGCCTGCTCCTGGGGTGCTGATGAAACGCATGAGTGGATCAAAGAAACCGGCGCTTCCATGTGGCGTTCCACCGGCGACATCTTTGATACCTGGGATTCTGTCAAAGATCTCGTGGCACAGCAGGAAAAACTGCATCCGTACAACGGCGTCGGCTGCTTCAACGATATGGACATGCTGATCGTCGGCATGCATGGAAAAGGAAATGTTGGACTGGCCGGCTGCAGCGATGTCCAGTATCAGACACACTATGCACTGTGGGCATTCCTTGGCTCCCCGCTGATGATCGGCTGCGACATCCGCGAGATGAGCGACGAAACCCGCCGCATTCTCATGAATGACGAAATGATCCGCATCAACCAGGATCCGCTCTGCCGTCAGCCGTATAAAGTGAAAAACCATGCATGGAATGACAAGGTTCTGATCTATGTGAAGGCACTCGCAGACGGAGATCTCGCCATCGGTATGTTCAATCTCAGTGATGAAAAATCACGTGCAGCCATGAATCTCGATGAAATCGGCCTTCCGTTCTCCACCGGCCATACGCTGGAGCTCACAGAGGTCTGGACCGGCGATACGCTGCGCGCCCGCAATGCATCTCTCACTGCAGAACTTGAGCCGTTTGCATCGAAAGTATACCGTGCAAAGGTCGTAAAACTCTGATGGCAAGCTGCATGCAGTGCGGCAAAGAGCTGACGCACAATGAAATCGGCGCACACCGCAAATTCATCAACCGCGGCGCAGAACAGTTTTACTGTAAGCAATGCCTCGCCGCGCATCTCGGTGTCACGCCGGAACGGATTGACGAAAAAATTGAACTTTTTAAGCGCCAGGGGTGCACGCTGTTTGTCTGATACTGTAGATCACCAGTAACCAGAATCAGATCAGGTGCCTGACCTGTTATCTGGTCAATTAGCTCCTGATTGTTTTCTCCAAACTCGCTGTTGTGCAGATCTGTCAGCTGCAAGAGCCGAATTGAGGTATCAATTTTATCGGACGGGATCTGATCGGAATCGTAACTTAAAGAGTATTTCGATTGATAAAGGTTCCGTCCCACCATAATACCAATCCATAGCAGCACAATCATGACAAACGCCCGTTTCATGCTCTCCAAATTCCGGGTATTTGCAATACTATTTGTGATAGATAATCTGAATCTAAGCATTCTATAACTTCATTCCCTCCAATGGCCTCACTTGTGTACTTACCAGGAACAGGATGGTCACGTGGTACAGGAATTCCATTTTTTCCTAAATTATTCCTTAAACTAACCTCATAACAAATGTCAAGATGTCCGATATCTATGGCCTGTATTCCCTTTTGCTGTAATTTCCATGCCATTACAGTAGCTGTAGGTCCAAGAGCCATCAAAACTAATGGATCCTGATATTTTTTGCATTCAGATTCACATGCATATATTAATTCTGACATATAATCAAATGCCGACTCAGAAGGTCCTAATATTCTAGTAAAGCAAAAAATAAATAACTGGTTATATTATGCGTTCTATGCTATACTGGTATTATCAAGAAGAAAGAGGTACCGGTATGGCATACGCAAAAGCAATTGAATTAAACTCTGATGATGTTGAATATCTCCAGTCCCTTGTTCGCACAAGAACTATTCAGGCTCAGGTAGTTGACCGGGCTAAGATGCTTCTTTACAAAGCCAAGGGAGAATCTAACAGAAGCATTGCAACCCGTCTGGATGTCAACATAAATACAGTTAATCTCTGCCTTTCCAAATTCAAAGAAGGCGGCGTGCAGCGTGCTCTTTTTGATGATCAGCGAAAAGGCAGACCTGTAGAAATTACAGACGACGCTGTTGCCTGGATTATTGATGTTGCCTGTCAGCGTCCGGCAGACCTTGGTTATTCACAGGAACTCTGGACGCTGAAAAATCTGCATCAGCACATTCAGAATCATGCTGAAGAAGCGGGGTTCCCAAGATTAAAAACGATTACAAAACCTATGGTCCAGAAGATTCTGACACGCTGCGACATCAAGCCTTTTAAAATCAAGTATTACTGTGAAAGGCGTGATTCTGACTTCGAGTCAAAGATGCACGATGTTCTGGTGGTATATAAACAGGTGTCTATGCAGTTTGATGAGGAAGGCAGCATTATCATTCCAACCGACCAGCCAATGGTACATACCCTTTCCTGCGATGAAAAGCCAGGTATCCAGGCTATAGCAACAACAAGTGAGGATCTTCGTCCAAAGGACGGAAACGGCTGCGCATACAGAGATTACGAATATAAACGTCTTGGTACCTTATCTCTACTTGCAGGGATTGATCTTTTAACTGGTCTTGCAGTTCCTGTGGTAAGTAACACACACAAGAGTTCTGATTTTATTAAACTGCTTGAGAAATTTGATGAGATGTATCCAACTGGAGACATCATCAGAATCATATGTGATAATCATTCAGCCCATAAGTCCAAAGAGGTTCAGAACTACCTTGCAACAAAACCAGAAGGACGTTACATGTTTGTATTTACACCAACCCATGGTTCCTGGCTAAATTTGATTGAAAGCTTTTTCAGCAAGATGACAAAGCAGATGCTGAAGGGAATTCGAGTTAATACAAAGCAGGAACTTGAAGACAGAATTTATAAATATTTTGATGAAGTAAATGCAGATCCAGTAGTCTATCATTGGACTTATAAGCTCGATGAAATTTCACCAGAAGACGTTTCGTAAAATGTAGCCAGTTATTTATTATTTGATCTACTAGGCAGCAAATCCTCAATTTTAATTTTTTTTCTGATCTTTTTTTCTTCCTTCATAGCTCCCGCTCTCATTCTATTCGACATCTTCTCCCGTTTTCAGGCATCCTGTTTTTCCTGCTCCTGCAGACAGTCTTCGAGCAGATACAAAAGCTCCAGCGCCGAACGGAAACCGGCTTTCTGCTTTCCGCAGATCAGAAATCCCTGCAGACTGCAGTGCTGGCGGAACTGAATCTGAATGCTGACCATCCGCCCGGTTCCGGCCGGAAGCGTGGTCTCCTGCCGGTTTTTCATATCCTCCGTAAATTCCCATTCGTCTTTTTCTTCTTCCCGCAGGCTTCGCATACAGCTTCCCGCATCCGGCATACCGAGCAAATCATAAATCCGGTTCATCCGAAGCAGCATTTCCCCGTATCCCGCAAACGGAACATCGTAATGCAGAAGCGGCAGGCGGATCACACCTTTGGAATGGCTTCCGTTCAGCTCCTGAAAACATAAGAATAGTGCTGCATCTGCTGTTGTATGTACCTTTTCTCTGATTTCTTCCATTTCTTTTCTCATAATCTTCCCCATCTGCTCTTTGTATTTCTTTTTTGTAGTAACGTTATATGTAATATTTATTTTTGGAATATTATACCAAATCTATCTCACATCGTCAATCTGCTTATGCCTCTTTTTCTTTCGATTTTCACTTTCTTTTCTGTGTTTTTTCTACATGGAGTTTGCTTTTTTGATCTTTTTCGAGTTCTGGTGTCGCGGTGCGTCACTGTTCGTCGAACGATTTTATCAGAAGTGAGGCCTTTCGGCTTGAATGAAATCCTATGGATGTGCTAAACTACAGTTTGTAATCGTATGATCGTTCCTGTAATGATTTCATAGTTACAGTATCATGTTTTCCTGCGCCGGACAACCTCTTCGACGTGAACGGCTGCACATCGACGCAAACGGTAAATAATTCAGGAGGTGGTAATTTTGTACTCAGAGTTGATTTTTCCATTGAATTCTAACGATCCGGTTCTTCTCGAAATTCCGGTCATCATCACACAGGGCGCCTCGGAACGAATCCGGTTTCCGCTGGATGATCTCATCTATGTGGAGGCCTGTCAGCACCGGCTGATTCTGCATACCGTTCAGGGTGACTTTTCAACCCGGTGCACATTTGCCGGCCTGACGGTATGTCTTGCCCCAACCAGCCGTTTTTTCCGCAACGGAAAAGGTCTGCTGATCAATTTCTCCCACGTTGCACTCGTGCAGGCAACCGGCGAGGTTCTGCTGAAAAACGGACAGACCGTCTTCTGCAGCCGCAGACGGAAGCGTGAAACCCGCGAAGCCTTCCTCGCTTATGCCAGAACACTGTCCCGCCGCTTATAATATGATTTTGATTTTCTATGTCCTGCAGCCTTTGATCCACCGATACAAAGAACAGCAGCCGCTGGTTCTGTTTTCGAACCAACGGCTGCTGTCCTGTTTCTGTTTATTTTTCAGTTTTTCCCTGCCGCTTCCATCCGCGCCGCAAACTGCGCATAGAAATCGGTCTTTGTGTCATACGGAAGCAGATAAAACAGCTTCAGAATTCCCATGCTGATCTGCTGCCGCAGCGCGTCATCCTCTGTCCGGCGCGCCTCGTTCTGTTTTTCTTTCAGATAATAATGCCATTCGTTCGTAAACGCTTCATACTTTCCGAGCTCCGGCGTGTCGAGCCAGCGGCGGACTTTGACTTTTGTCTTATTCTCCTTCGGACATTCGCTGACCTGAAGAAAATAGGAAAACGTTCCGTTCTCATACAGCCGTCCCAGCGGAAACATCCGGCAGAAACCCGGCCGCGCATCGTGAATGCTGCACCGGCCCTCATCATTTAAGAAACTGCACTGGTCTGACTGCTCCGTCATTTTCAGATGCGGCAGAATCACACCGTCCACTACGCGGAGTGAAATATATCCCGCCGTCAGAATCTCCTCCATCGTTTTGCCGAGTTTTCTCTCGAGCCGGTAAAGATCCATCGGGTCGAGCACAATCGAGTCGCCCATCCCGCGGCAGCAGGCGGAGCATCCGCGGCAGTCGTCGCAGCCCACTTTTACCATGTCATTCGCTCCATATCGTTTTCCATCTGAAATCTTGTCTATATCTACGTTCCGTTCCATACTTTCTTCCTGTCTGTTCTTTATTTTTTATACTCAAAATCCGGAATCTGATGCCATCTCTCCCGGAAATAATGTGCCGCCAGTTTCGGCTTGCGGTCGCGGGTGAAGATTCCCTTCTTGTTGCCCTGCACGCGCAGAAGACTCTGGCTCGTCGCAAAGTCTGCAAAGTTCCATACCTGCTCGCCGACAACAAAATCAAAGGAATCAAAGACTGAATGGCTGGTACGGAAGCTGTTTGCCCCCTGCCATTTCATCAGCGAAATATCTTTGACATTATAGGATGACGGAACCGGCATGGAAAGCGTCTCTGCCAGCGGCTTTTCATACCATTTCTCTTCCATTCCCTTCCCATTGTCAAAAGCAAAGTCCCAGATGCCCGAAAGGTCACTGACAAACCGGGACGGTGTCATACTTGGATATAACATACTTTTGTTTCCTCCTTCTCCATTTTTCTTGTATATCCCCCTGTTTTTCCTGCCGGTTTACGTTCCGGCGCGCTCTGCCCCCACGACATGCAGCACCTGGTCCTTTACCTGGAATTTGATTTCCATTCCCGCAAAGGAAAGCCCGTAAATGCGCTCTTCACTGTTCTGATACGATGGGCGCGGGTCCTGCTCCAGCACTTTTTTCAGTGCCTCCCGGCGGTCCGCCGGAATTTTTTCCAGCAGCTCATCCGGAATTTCAACGGGAATGAAATATTCCTTCGTTTTTTCCGTAAAACTGCCAAGTGCCTCCGCATGGCTGTCCACATGCGGCAGATACGGTTTGATGTCCAGAATCGGCGTACCGTCCATCAGATCTGCCCCCGACAGATGAAGCACCGGCCCGAGTGCCGGATGCTGCTCCACACGCTCCAGCTTTACCGAAGAAAGCCCGATCGGATTGGGCCGGAACGGAGAGCGCGTTGCAAATACACCGACCCGCTTGTTTCCGCCAAGCCGCGGCGGCCGCACCATCGGTGACCAGGTGTCGCGCACAGCCTCGGAAAACTCCCAGATCAGCCAGAGATGGGAATATTCCTCGATGCCGCGCAGCGCATTCGCATCGCGGAACTCCGGTTCAAAGACGATCGTACTCTTTAATTCTTCAATCAGCCCGCTCTGCCGCGGAATCCCGAACTTTTCCGGGAAATCCGTGTGGATCCGGGCAATCACTTTCACTGCAATTTCTTCTGCCAAAACGTTTTTCTCCTTTATCCTTACCAGACTCTGAATAGGTTTATTCTAACATTTTGCCGGAAAAAAGTCCACCTGCCAGCCGGCGGTTGGCGGAAAAGTCTCAGAAAAGAACGGATTTCTCATAATTTGCAAATTCGTTTTTCTACCCTATGACCGAAAAAAAGAACAGGAACCGTTTTGCTGTTCCGATTCCTGTTCTCTCCTTTTTTATGCTCCAAGTTCCCGCATGCCTTTCAGCAGTCCTTCAATCTGTTCTGCTATTTCTTTTACTTTCGCTTCCAGTCCCAGCAGTTCCTGGCGGTACATCTGCTTTTTCTCTGTCGTATCAAAAGTATGTACCGTCTGAACCAGAAACGCTCCCGCCTTCGGCTGAAGTTCATCCGGCAGGTGCGTTTCCTTTAAGCGGATCCGAAAGCTTTCCAGGTCATTCCCTGCAGCCCTTAAATACTGATTCATGTGGATCCCTGTGTGGCGCATCATCGCTCTGCCCTCGCCGCGTACCTTTGCGTACGTTCTCTGGCTTTTGGCTGCGTACAGTGTCATCTGTACATACATCAGACTGGTCAGTGCCTTTTCTCCGGTCATTGCTGTTTCGTATAATTCTTTTTTCACTCTCTCGCTGCTCATACATTCCTCTTTCCGCCACTTTTGTTCCGCTGGCAACGGTTTGGATTGCTCCGGCAGTTCATGTTGTCTTTGGTATTCAGGAGTATAAAAAAAGACTCCTATCATGACGACTGCCACAATAAAAGTCTTGCGTTCTCATTTGATACGGACGTCTCTCGACATCGGCTGACGATTTCAAACCCACCCGGGATGCGTTTTTGTTTCCCGCGGCGTTTCGCTACTCCCTTTTACTTGTTGATGTGTATATTAGCATACTCCCTGTCGAATTGCAAGTATATTTTTTGCATTTTGTCCCTCATTTCATGCAACTTACGTTTTTTCATTTGTGTTTCTTCCTATATAAATGCACCGCCGGAAAGCATACCGCTCCGGCTGCCAGCACGAGAAAAACGATATCTGCATACATCTTCACATATCCCGCCGCCTGCTCCCACGCCACACCGACCGCAGCACCGGTTCCGACGAGAAGAATGTTCCACACCGTGCTTCCGATGATTGTAAACAGCAGAAATTTCGGCATCTCCATCCGTGCCATCCCGGCGGGGACGGAAATGAGGCTTCGGATGATGGGAATGCACCGGCCGAACAGAACGGCCCGCTGGCCTTTCTTCTGAAACCATGTAATCGTTTTCCAGGCATCCTCCGCGTGAAATCCTAGAAGATTCATCGGGCGGCTGTCGAGCAGTTCACTAAGGCTCTCCGGGCTGACAAGCGTTCCCGCTCCATAGAGAACCAGCGCCCCAAGAAGCGATCCTGCCGTGGATGACAGCACAACGCCCGCCGGATGCAGACGGGTGCATGTCGTCAGAAAACCGCCGAACGTCAGAATCACCTCGGAGGGAATCGGCGGAAAGACATTTTCCACGGCAATCAGAATCAGGACGCCGACATATCCAAAGCGGTTGACCATATCCAGGATTACGTTCTGCAAGCTTTCTCCGTTCCAGCAGCTCCGCACCGTTTTGAGACCTGCGGCGTTTTCCCGTCTCTGCTCCGCGTCACGGAATCGCTGCTTTTTCCTTCTTCCCCTGCATTCTATGCACCGCTGCCCCTTTGCATGACCCCTTTTTCCGCCAAAACTTTCCTCTGTTTACGATTCCGTCAGATTTTCTTTGTTTTGTTTTCATCTTCTCTTCAGAAAAGCTTTATCTCATGTACACATTCTGGTCACAATTTTTCCGTATACTAATCTCATCAACAACGAAGGAAACAAACACAAACCTCTATTGTTTTTCTATAAATTTTAACCAGGAGACAGCAAAGCACCCTTGGAAGCATGTCTCCAATGCCAACCTTTCTAATAGATAGATTTCTTTTTCATACCGCCGGGGCCCTAACAAGTCCCGGCCTCTCTCCTTTTTAGGAGATTTTTTTATTTTCAGCTCTTTTTTTCCTTAATTTTCTAAAGTTCCCACGATAATTTTTTCTTGCACGGGACTTTTCCGTATAGTAAAATGAAAACAGTTGTTTTTAACAGACACCATGGATAAAAAGGGAGAAAAATACCATGAAGATTGGATTTGACAATGAGAAGTACCTGAAAATGCAGTCTGAGCATATCCGCGACCGCATCAACCAGTTTGACAACAAGCTGTATCTGGAATTCGGCGGAAAGCTGTTCGACGATTTCCACGCATCCCGCGTTCTTCCGGGCTTTGCACCGGACGCCAAACTGCGCATGCTGATGCAGCTCTCCGACCAGGCAGAGATTGTAATGGCAATTTCCGCAGCCGATATTGAGAAAAACAAAATCCGCGGTGACCTCGGCATCACCTATGACAGCGACGTGCTCCGCCTGATTGATGAGTTCCGCGGACGCGGCCTCTATGTCGGCAGTGTTGTCATCACGCAGTATTCCGGACAGCACAGTGCAGACGCTTTCAAGAAGAGACTGCAGAAGCTCGGCATCCCGGTTTACATTCACTACACGATTCCGGGCTATCCGCACAATGTGCCGCTGATCGTGAGCGATGAGGGATACGGAAAGAACGAGTACATCGAGACAACCCGCCCGCTCGTTGTCGTTACCGCACCGGGACCGGGAAGCGGAAAGATGGCAACCTGCCTTTCCCAGCTTTACCATGAGCACAAACGCGGTGTAAACGCCGGCTATGCAAAATATGAGACCTTCCCGATCTGGAATCTGCCGCTGAAGCACCCGGTCAACCTGGCTTACGAGGCTGCTACCGCCGATCTGAACGATGTCAACATGATCGACCCGTTCCACCTCGAGGCGTACGGCGTTACCACCGTCAACTACAACCGTGACGTTGAGATTTTCCCGGTTCTGCGCGCGATCTTCCAGCAGATTTTCGGCGAGAGCCCGTACAAATCCCCGACAGACATGGGTGTCAACATGGCCGGAAACTGCATCATCGATGATGAGGCATGCCGCGAGGCTTCCCGTCAGGAGATCATCCGCCGCTACTACACTGCTGTGGACGGTATCGCAGACGGCTCCCGCTCCGAGACTGAGGCTTACAAAATCGAGCTTCTGATGAAACAGGAAAACATCGTTGCCGCAGACCGTACCACTGTTTCCCCGGCTCTCGTCCGTGCCGAGGCGACCGGCGCACCGGCTGCTGCCATGGAACTTCCGGACGGACGCGTCATCACCGGAAAGACCGGCGATCTGCTTGGATCGAGTGCAGCGCTTCTGCTGAATGCGTTAAAAGAGCTCTCCGGCATCGACCATGACGTACATGTTCTCTCACCGGAATCCATCGCTCCGATCCAGACCCTGAAAACCAAGTACCTCGGAAGCAAGAACCCGCGTCTTCATACCGACGAGGTTCTGATTGCGCTGTCTGCTACTGCTGCACAGAGCGAGGATGCACAGAAAGCACTCTCCTGCCTGCCGCAGTTAAAGGGCTGCCAGGTACACTCCAGCGTTATGCTCTCTGACGTGGACCGCAAAATGTTCCAGCGTCTGGGATGCGATCTGACCTGTGAGCCGAAATTTCAGTAAATAATTTTTCGTATATTAAACAAAAAAGTCCAGGGCATACGGTACTTTCCGTATCTGCCTGGACTTTTTCTATTTCCGGCTTCTGTTTATAAATTTTCTTTTCCGAATCCCATCGGCAGCAGCTCCTCGAGCGTCATCTCTTTCCAGGAACCGTCGCCCTTGCAGAGAAGAACGAGAAACTCGTTCGGATCAACGAATTCCCGCAGGACCTGGCGGCAGACACCGCACGGTGTGCAGAAATCCTCCGGCTCTGCCTCTCCCGGACCGCCGCAGACGGCGATCGCGTCAAATTCCGTTATGCCCTCGGATACGGCTTTGAAGACCGCGGTGCGCTCCGCGCAGTTTGTCGGTGTATACGCCGCATTTTCAATGTTGCATCCGGTATAAATCGCTCCATTCTTTGCCAGAACCGCCGCGCCTACGCGGAATTTCGAATACGGCACATACGCAAATTTCCGCGCCGCCAGAGCCTGTTTTACCAGCTCCTGTTTTATTTCTGTACTGATTTCCTGTTTCATATCCAGCATCCCCTTTCCAGTATCCCCTTATTTTTTCTTTCTTATTTCTGATCTTCCCGGATCAGAATCCGCAGTGCCTCGATGGCTACCTGAATCGCACCTTCCGTATCGTGCGTAATGTGGTTCTCCATGCCGCGTTTCACTCTCTCCTGATTTCCCATCACAAGAAAATCCGATCCGGCACGGACGCCGCGGGCACTTGCCACGATAAAGAGTGCCGCCGATTCCATCTCTGACGCTTTGCATCCAAGCTTCATCCATGCATCCCATTTTTTCAGCAGCTCATCGCCGACCGGCATCTGCTCCGGGTCGTGCTGGCCGTAGAAGGAATCCTTGCACTGTACCACGCCCGCATGCCATTTTTTCCCAAGATTCTTTGCCGCCTGCACCAGCGCATTCGTCACGGTAAGGTCTGCGACTGCCGGGAACTCGATTGGTGCGTATTCCTTTGACGTTCCCTCCGCACGGATCGCTCCCGTTGCCACCACGATATCGCCGCCCTCTACATCGAGTGCCATACCGCCGCATGTTCCGACGCGGATAAACGTATCGGCGCCACACTGGATCAGCTCTTCCATCGCGATAGAAGCCGACGGACCGCCGATGCCGGTAGATGTAACGGAAACCTTTACACCGTCCAAAGTACCCGTATAAGTCACAAATTCCCGGCTGTCTGCGACGAGCACCGGGTTCTCAAAGTAAGCTGCAATTTTTTTACACCGTTTGGGATCTCCCGGCAGAATCACGTACCGTCCCACATCGCCTTTTCGGATCTGCAGATGATACTGCAGCCCTTCTTCTCCTGAATAATTCTGCATATGCAAAAACCTCCTTTGTAATTTCGTATTCTCATAGTTCTATTTTATCACAGGCCGCACCGCAAATACAAGGCTTGACACCATTTCGCTTCCCCTTTCATTACGGATATAATCACGTTCCGCAGTTGCCTTTTCCCATTCGAGATGCTACAATAGGCACAGAAACCAGAGTTCTTACTTTCATTTTTACGAGGAGGGATTATTTTATGAGTTCCTATGTCATCAGCTGCTGCTCTACGGCAGACCTTACCGAAGAGCATTTCTCCAAACGGGAAATCTCATACATCTGTTTCCATTACAAATTAAATGACACCGAGTACGCGGACGATCTCGGCAAGTCCATGCCGTTCGATCAGTTCTATGCCGCCATGGCCGCCGGCGCTTCCACGAAAACATCCCAGGTGAATGCCGATGAATTTGAAGCCTATTTTGAAACATTCCTGCAGGACGGCAAAGACATTCTCCACGTCTGCCTCTCCTCCGGCATTTCCGGTGTCCTGAATTCTGCGATGATCGCCAAAGCCGACCTTGAAGAGCGCTACCCGGAACGGAAAATCCTCATCGTGGATTCCCTCGGCGCTTCCTCCGGCTATGGTCTTCTGATGGACCGCCTTGCCGATCTGCGCGATGAAGGAAAACCGCTGGAAGAGGTTTACGATTTTGCGATGAAAAACCGCCTCAAAGTCCATCACTGGTTCTTCTCCACGGACCTCACCTTTTACGTGCGCGGCGGCCGCATCTCCAAAGCCTCCGGCGCAATCGGCGGCCTCCTCGGCATCTGCCCGCTGCTCAACATGGACAACGAAGGACGGCTGATTCCGCGGTTCAAAATCCGTACGAAGAAAAAAGTCATCAAAAAAATCGTCGACCAGATGGAAGAAAACGCCGAGGGCGGCCTCTCCTACTCCGGCAAATGCTACATTTCCCAGTCCGCCTGCTACGACGATGCGCGGGCCGTTGCGGATCTTGTCGAGGAACGCTTTCCCAATCTGAACGGAAAAGTCGAGATCAACAGCATCGGAACCACCATCGGCAGCCACACAGGGCCGGGAACCGTGGCATTGTTTTTCTGGGGGAAAGAACGGGTGGATTAACTCTCCTGCACTTCCATCTATAGCAAGACCCGAAAATAATGCAAAAAAGGCAGTGCTGCAGAGCGCGAATTGCAAGGAACAGATTTGAAGGCGTACCGGGGTACGACGAAAATCTGTGACGCAGTAATTCACGCTCTGCGGTGCTGAATTTTTTGCATTATTTTCGGGTCTTGCTATAAAAACAGGGAAGAAAAAAGCTCTGCCCATTTGGGCAGAGCCTTCTTGTTTTCCTTCTATTCTTCTATCTTCCCTCTCCAACATTTCCGCACCAGTGCAAACACCAAATACCCGATGGCTACTCCAAGCGTATTCGTCACAACATCATCTAACTGGCAGAAGCCGCGCTCTGTTAAGAGCTGCACTGTTTCCAGCATCATGCTTGTGGAAAACGCCGCATAGACGCAGCACCATCCTTTCCGAAGAGACGGAACCGCCGCCGGCAGCAATACGCCGAACGGGAGAAACAGCAGAATATTTTCCACAAAATACCGGTCCGGCAGCCACTGGTTTCCCCAGGTTTCAAACAGCTTCACATCCACGCCCGTTCTCGAACCCGGTTCTCTGGAAAACAGCGTAATAGAAAACATCATCGCAAAATAGACTACTACCAGAAACCACAGCAGAAGCTGGGTGCCAGGAACCGCATGCGCATGCTCCAGCCGTTTTTGTTTCTTTATCATCTGCCGGTTTTTCCACGCTGCTGCAACCGTCACAAAGCCGACACCGACTGCAACGGCATGCGGCAGATACCGGAATGTATCAAAAATATCCTGTTCAATCGTCGTCAGATAAAGAGGAATTGCCATCTGCATCACCTTCCATATTTTCTTGGCCGGTCTGAAACACCTGCCAGATAGTCGAGACTGCAGTCATACGTCTTCGCCAGCAGCATCAGCGAATCCAGCGGAATCTCACGGATGCCTTTTTCATACCGGTTGTAGGTGTCCGGGTGACTGAAAATCTTCCGCGCCGCCTGTGTCATCGAGTAACCGCGTTCCAGACGGAGCTCTTTCAGCCGGATCAGCATTTTCTCCCGCTCCGGCGTTTCTTCTATTTTTCTGTGCATAGAGTTCCTTCTTTTTATTCCGTCTCCGCCGCCGCTTTTTCTGCCTCCGGCACATAACCCGGATTGTCGTCGTATCCTTCCAGGAAATTGTGGCGGATGCCGTGCTGCTTGTATCCGACCACGGTGTCAATGTTGACATTTTCGACACTGCGGAAAATATTGCTCTCCACGAACGGATTCACCTTTTTCAGGTTTTTGATCAGTTCCTTGATCTCCACGCGTTTCGAACGATTCTCCTCGTTATTGCAGGTCGTGCAGGTATCGGTAAACTTGCAGGCACACTGGATGAAATGCAGACCGTTATAATCTCTCCACGCCTTGATATCATCCTCACGCACCAAATACAGCGGGCGGATCAGCTCCATGCCCTCGAAGTGGATGCTGTGAAGCTTCGGCATCATCGTCTGCACCTGCGCACCGTAGAGCATTCCCATGAGGATCGTCTCGATGACATCATCGTAATGATGGCCGAGTGCAATCTTGTTGCAGCCGAGCTGCTGTGCAAAATGATACAGATGGCCGCGGCGCATTCTCGCGCAGAGATAACACGGGGAATTTTCCACATGGTAGACCGAATCGAAAATGTCTGTCTCGAAAATGGTGATCGGAATGTGGAGGCTCTTTGCGTTGTCCTCGATCACTTTGCGGTTCTCCGGGCTGTATCCCGGATCCATGACAACGAATTTTACTTCGAAATCAAATTTATTGTGAAGCTTTAACTCCTGAAAGCATTTCGCCATCAGCATCGAATCTTTTCCGCCGGAAATACAGACAGCAATTTTGTCGCCCGGTTTTACCAGCTCGTACGTATTGATCGCTTTCGTAAATTTGGACCAGATCGACTTTTTGAATTTTTTGCGGAGACTCTTCTCCACGTCTGCCGCCTTGTCCTGCTCCTCCGGCGCGCTCATCACATCCATCAGCCAGGCGATGTAACCGCCCTCCAGACTCACAGCGTCCCAGCCCTTCTCCTGTAATTCTTCCGCCGCTGCGACACTGAACCGGCCGCGGCTGCAGCAGATAATCGTCTTTTTGCTCCGATCAATCGCATCACTTGTCTCGATTTCTTCTGTCTTCATCACAAGCGCTCCCGGAATCGCGCCGTGGGAGATCTCTACCGCATCGCGGATATCGACGATCTGATAGCTTGACGGATCGAGCTCTTTTAGTTCTTTTATTGAAATACTGGTACTCATGTAATTTTTCCTTTTCTAATTTAAAATGCCTTACTTTTCTTCATTCTTTCATTGTATCGTTTTTTCTGTGACTGTCAAGAAAAAACGCGCAAAAACGGGGAGTCTCTGAACATTCGTTTCAAATCCTCCCCCACTTTTTTATTTTTTCCGAATATCCGCCATCGTCTTCAGCAGAAGTTCTTTCTTCCAGAAGACCAGCCCTGCACTTGCGAGCAGAATCGCGTAACGCAGGATTCTGTACGTGAAAATCAGATTGCAGATGATGCTTGCTCCAATCAGAAAAACGGAGCACACCACAAGAAATCCTGGACTCATCAGATTTTCCTGGATTCCTTCGTTCACCAGAATCCGTTTGCTCACAATATAATGGCCGACCGAATACAGTATATAGCATGCCAGCGTCGTGTAACCGGCCGCGATGTAACCGAACAGGCGGATAAAAATAAAGTTCAGCACCACATTCGCTCCAGCCGCCGCCATGGATGCAGCCATCAGAAACTGTGTTTTTTCATAATAAAACTGCGGCATCGAGAGAATATTATAAATGAAGATAAAGAACACACTCGCTGCCACCGGCGGAATGACGTACACCGCCTCGCGGTACTTCGGTGATCCGAAAATCAGCACCAGCTCCGGGCTGATCAGCATCAGCGCCACGGCTATGCCGACCACTACAATGCTCAGCAGCTGCAGCACCTTCCGCATCGAGCGGATGTCGCCCTTTTTGATCTTGCTGTACATCCACGGTGTCAATGCACTGTTCATACCGCTGATGAAAAGCTGCACCAGCATACCAATGCTGTACGCCAGTCCGTACAGCGCAACCTCCGTCTTTCCGACCATCTTGTCGATCATGATGCGGTCGCCCTGGTTCAGGATAATGCCGGACAGATAATGCGGCACAATCGGGATCCCGATCCGCAGCGCATAGCCCCAGTATTCTTTCGAAAAAAACTCTTTTCCTTTGCAGAACTGGAACACAATAATCGGCACACAGATGCAGACCTGCACCCCGACGATACCTAAGATCCGCATCATGGCCGTACCGCCATTCATGCGGATCAGCACCAGGCTCGCAATCGGGTTCATCAGCGCCTGCAGAATCGTCACACAGACCAGAATCCGGTATCGATACTCAAACCGCTGCCGCCCCGACCAGTAGGAAAGCGCCGGACTCAGCAGCGCTTCCAGAAACATCAGCAGAATCATGGATTTCGGCAGATTTAAAATCTTCTCCCAGAAACCCGATGTAAAACAATACAATGCAAAAACCGCACCCGTAATCACAAGCGTCAGTCCCTGCATTGCAGATGTATACTCATCCCGCTGTTTCTCGTACTTTGCCATCGCGTTGTCGTAAACACCATTAAATAAGTACAGCGACGTCAAAATCGTCAAAATCTGCAGCCAGGACAGATAAACCGTGTAGGTTCCGTACTCCTCGGTGCTCATCAGACGCGTGAAAATCGGAACTGTGATGAACGAAATGCCCTTCTGTAAGAAACTGCAGATCGTAAACCAAAGCGCCGCCTTCGCCTGGACGGAGAGAGAACGGTATTTTGAGGTAATGTTCATGTAAAATAGAACTCCTTGCTGTTGGTTATTTGCGTGTTTTATGGTAACACAAAATGGGGGGGACTGCAAGAGGAACATCCATTAAAATCCCCCATGGTTGAACGCTTCCATTCAACCATGGGGGATTCTCACTGCTTTATGTGTTTCGATTCCCAAATGATTCAGAATATACATATAGGCCAATGCATACGACTGACACACACCTCTTCCGTCCATCAGCACACCATAACTGGTATAATTCTTATAATTCAGATCATACTCTGCATGCAATACCAGATAATCGTGAATTACAAGCGCCTTCTGCTCATCTGTCATTGAATTGTTCGCCAGTTTGTAAATGGATGCCAGTTTCTCATCCACTGCATTAAAAATCTGTTTGGTTTCTTCCGGTGTTCCGAATGTATTGGTAATTCTCAAACCTGTATAGTATGCATCACCATACCAGGCAATGATTCTATTATACGTATCACTCGGAAAATACGGCGAATAGCCATAATAAAAGCTTAAGTCATAGGTATCCCTTCTTATTTTTAAATCTTTAATGGATACCCATTCATTTCCAGCCTTCATCGGCCCCGTATGTATCAATCCCGGACTCATCCTGCTGTGGTTCCATGGGTTTAATATCGCCCGTCGGCAATGTAACATCCTCATTTTCGTCCGCAAACGCCTTTTGCGGCATCACAAAAATGGATGCCGCAAGCAGAAACAAAAATGCTGTCAGTTTAACGATTCTCTTTTTTCTCCTCTCCATGCGCTTTTCCTCCCTGCAATTCTTCTAAATACAGTTTTGCATCTTTTAAGAAGCTGACCGCAATCATTACGATCACAATGCCGATCGGAAATGCCGCTACAATACTGACGGACTGCAGACTGTTCATGGAACTCTCTGCAAAAAGAAGTGCAATCGGAAGCAGGATCAGCAGAATACACCACATCAGCTGAATTCCTTTTGCCGGCTCTTCGCCGTCTTCCAGTTTCCGGTAGCTGTAGCACGATGCCGTCAATGCGATCGAGTCGAACGATGTCGCATAAAATGCAACCATCGTAACTAATACAACAACCATAATCAGCGGTGCACACGGCATGGTTTTGATCATCGACACGATCAGATGATATAAATCTCCATTTTCATTATATTGCGAAATGAAATCAATTGCACCTGAAATCTGCTTTCCCATCGAATAATTTCCAAGAATAATAAAGCTGACAAGCGTGGAACCCACACCAAAACCGTATCCGCCGAGAATTGTCTGGCGCACGGTTCTTCCGCGGGAAATGCTGCCAATGAAGAACGGTGCTGCCACACACCATACCATCCAGTATGCCCAGTAATAAATGGTCCAGTTCTGTGGGAAGTTTGTCGTACGCAACGGGTCCGTATACGTCGACAAGCCGATAAAGTTCTGAATCATTTTTCCAAGAGAAGAAAATCCAGTTTCAATAATATACCGCGTCTCTCCCCCAAACAGCAGAACGAAGGCAAGGAGTCCAAAAAACAGATAAATGCACACCTTGGCCAGAATGCTGATTCCTTTGAATCCATGCAGAAGAGAATAGGTATAAACACAGCAGGTGATCAGAAGAATGATAATATTAATCACAGTTCTGCTGACTTCCATATGGAACAGCTCGCCGATGATTTCCGCCATCAGAGGAGTTGCCACACTAAAAGTGGTAGCAGTTCCGGCCAGCAGTGCAAAGACAGCCAGAAGGTCAATCAGACGGCCGCCAATTCCATCTGTCTGTTTTCCCAGAATCGGACGGCACGCCTCGCTGTATTTCTGACGGTTTCGTTTTCTTACATGAAGCATAAAGCCAAACGCAACGGCCAGTACCAGATAGAATCCCCACGGGATAAAGCTCCAGTGAAACAGTGGAAATACGCCTGCCCAGTCCTGAACGCTGCCAAGTTCTGCGATGTGAGGATCTGTTGCGTACAAAATCCACTCAGAGAACGAATAAAACAGAATATCTGCTGCCAGACCACAGGTAAACATCATGCATCCCCATGCAAAAAAGGAATATTTTGGCTTCTCATCCGGCTTTCCAAGCACAATATTTCCGTATTTGGAGCCTGCCAGAAACAGAGACAGAAAGAAAATGCCAAGTCCGATGACCAGGTAATACGTTCCAAAGGTGTCTCCAAACAGAAATCGAATCTGGCCAAGTACCTGATTCGACTGCTCCGGTGCAAAGAAAAATACGATACATAGAGCAACGATCAGCGCCAGAGGCACCAGCGTGATCATCCAGTCGATTTCTTTTTTCTTCTGTTGGTTTTTACTGTTCATTTTCTTCCCTTTCTGCGTAATCCGCATACGATGCATCGAGTGCAACAAGCTCGCTGAAATTGTCTACTTCTATGATATCCTCTGCCTTCATTGGCCGGATGCCAAGCTGATACTCTTTCGGATAACAGAACATTGCCACATCGTCCCAGTAAATCTGACGGTTTTTCTTTACTTCAAACTCCTGCTCCAGATGGCCTTTCAGCCGCTTTCCATCTTCTGCTGTCCATCGGGAAATGCTGTATAGCTGCCATCCGCCCTTTCCGCCGGTTCTGCTGCAGCCTGTCACAATGCCGTTTTCCACGGTCTGCAGCCACTCGTCAGTCTCATCATCGGTCCACACGCTGTTGTAACCGGATCGCTCAAACTCCGGTTCCAGAATTTCCGGATGATAGATGATCTGGTCACCGTCAAGAATAATCGCATTTTCCAGATGTTCCCGCGCCACATACAGCGATGCGATGTTGTTGCAGGTATCGTACCACGGATTGTCGATCAGCTTCAGACCCGGGTACTCCTCTTCCAGTGTCTGGAACTGTTCTTTGAGGTAACCGATTACCACGTAAATCTCTGTAATTCCGTTTTTATGCAGCCCGTCGATGACGGTATCAATCATCCGCACACCGTTTACCCGGACCAGCGGCTTCGGCGTTTTTAATGTCACCGGCTTCATCCGGTTTCCCAGACCTGCTGCCATAATAATGGCACGCTCTACTTTGTACATGTTTCTTTTTCTTCCTCTCCCAGTTCCTGCTGGACAATTTTGTAATAATCTTTTGCGTAACGGTACTGCCGCAGAGAATACTCTCCGAATTCTACGCCTAAATTCCGTTTGTACTCGCACCAGTTGCTCCAGAGCAGACCGCAGACCGCGATGTAGCAGTAGATTTTTATGCGTGTTCTGTCGTCACAGTTTCCTTCAAAATAAAGATCAATCACATGATCCACCTGCTCTTTTTTGTAGAGAGAATAGATGCAGAACATTGCGATATCCACATGCGGATCCTGCATTCCGGCGTATTCCCAGTCGATCAGGCGGATCTCCTCTTTTCCGTTTTCTTCCACAAACAGAAAATTGTCCGGCACGGCATCAATGTGGGTGAGCACCCGCTCTCCGGCATTTGCTTCGATGTAATCCTTTAACTGAAGCACATGCGCTTTCGTCTTTTCGTAATCTTTATATGCTGACGGAGTTCCTTCCCAGAGGCTTTCATAGTATTCCATCTGTCCGAACAGGTCGAAGGAATGGTCTACTCTTAATTTCTGCCCGTGAAACTCCCGCAGTTTCTTCATGCATTTCTGAAGATCTTCTTCCTTTTCTGCATCGCAGACCCTCGCACCGTCGAGATATTCTGTGATTTTATAGCCGTTCTCCGGATTAATATAGGCAATCTCATCGCAGATCTTCCGTCCGGCGATCGTCTGATATACAGCGGCTTCCTGCCTGCGGTTGATCAGCTGATCTGTTCCCTCTCCCGGGATACGCATAATGTATTTTTTATCTTTGCAGGAGAATAAAAAGGATCGATTTGTCATTCCCTTTTTCAGAACTGTAATGTTTGTTACTTCGTCCTGCTGTGCTCCAAGTGCTTCACAGATCACCTGAATGGCATCCGTCTGCAGCTGGCTGGAATCGCTGTCAATCTCACGCAGCTGCTCATAAGTATTAATTTCTACGGCATCTGCTGCATGTACAACACGGGCGGTCACAATCATTCTGTCTTTCCGGTATAAGGTTTCCTCCCAGAACGCTCCGTCGTATCGGGAATCTCTTCCCAGTTCTTCCAGACGCTCCCGCACGATCGCTGCTTCCGCTTCCAATAGATAACAGATACCAATCATGGCGTTTCCGCCAGCCTGCCCTTTCTGTACAACCAGCTCCTGCTTCCGGTTTACACGAACGGTACTGTCATCATCTACCATATCACTGACCATGTACCAGGAGTATAATTCATTTCTGCTGTATGGATTCTTTTCACACCAGATATCACAGGGAATGATGTAGCTGTTTGATAAATGATCTGCCGCCGTTTTCAGGGAATGCAGATTGTTTTTCGACGCATAATCCGGAGCAACGATCAGGTCTACGCCGTATTCATCGATCAGATATTCATACTGCTCTTTCATAAATCCGACAACGACGTAAATCTCTGTAATGCCGACTTCATGAAGCTGACGGATTGTGCACTCAATCAGCCGCTCTCCTTTGATTTCTAGAAGTCCTTTCGGTGTCTCTGTATTAATCGGAACCATCCGCATACCAAATCCGGCGGCAAGAATAATGGCGTTTTTCGGCGCTTTTTCTTTTGCTTCACGCAGTGCCTTTTCTGTCGGACGGATCTCTTCATCCAGGTAACCTTCTGAAATCAGCTCCTTAATCGAACGATTAACAATACCAAGCGAATGGCCGGTCTGTGCGGCAAGGATACGCTGATTAATGAAGGGTTCATTCATTAGATTGTTCAATATATCTTGTTTTGAGTTGTTCATATACTTCCTTCTTTCATTTTTCATGAACTTTTGTTTTCGATTATACTATAACTTTATAGCTTTTTCAATCCCCTGTGTGTTAGGATAGTTGTCAGTGAAAGATAATTACTTTTGTGGTAGTATATATGTGAACTTCCTATAAAATTAACTCTCATAAAATTCCTTTTAAAGTATGCTACAACTGGCTTAAAGCAAGAACATGTCGAAACGAGAGTTAATATTTCAGGAAGTTCACATAAAAAGGTCCAAATAATTAACATTATTTGGACCACCTGTCAAAGGAAGCCTTTTTCCTTTTCGCCGTCATCAGGACTTCTTTGCGCTTCCATTCATAAATTTTTCTTAAAATTTACCTTTATTTTACCACACTACTCCCAAAACTACAATATATCTCCATTTTTCATTTTTTTTACATAGAACCTTTCTGGCCTAATACAATCAGTACAGTTTTAAACAAAATCTTAATATCCAGCATAAAGGACCATTCTGAAATGTACTTCGTATCCAGTTTTACAACCTCTTCAAAGTCCGTAATCTCACTTCGTCCGCTTACCTGCCACATACCGGTAAGACCTGGTTTAATAGCCAGACGGGCTCTGTGGTGCAGTTCGTATTTTTCCCACTCGTCTACTGTCGGCGGACGGGTTCCGATGAGGCTCATGTCACCTTTTAATACATTGAAGAACTGTGGGAATTCATCCAGTGAGGTTTTACGGATGAAATTTCCAATTCCCTTGCCAGGACCCTTTTCGCTGCCGATAACGCGCGGATCGTTCTCCATTTTGAACATCAGACCGTCGCTGACACGGTTCTGTTTCATCAATTCTTTTTTTCGCTCTTCCGCATCCATGTACATACTACGGAATTTATAGATCTTGAATTTTCTTCCGTTCTTTCCAACACGATACTGAGAGAAGAAAATCGGACCCGGGGATTTGATGTAGATCGCCGGTGCGACAAACAGAAAGATAATTCCGGTCAGGATACATCCCACAAGGCCGCCGCAGATGTCCATGATTCGTTTCAGGACAAGCTCACCGGCGCTTGCCATATTGATACAGGTAGTAATGACCGTGTAATTGCCCATACGCTCTACAGTCTGATTTTTGCCTTGCATTTCGTTGACATCTGCAATTTTTACGTGGATGGTAATTCCCATCTCGGCGAAAGCATTGAATACTTTCTGCGGGATTTCTCTTCCCTCCGGCAGAACGATCAGCACTTCGTCGAACCACTCGCGGCAGACATATTCGGCTGCTTTGGCAAGATTCGATACAACCGGCACACCATGAATTTTATATCCGGTTCTGTCTTGATCTACAAGGACAACGCCGGTCGGGCGGACACCGATATAATCGAAGGCAAGCATACTTTTTACAACAGACTGTGACTGTTTTTCGGTCGTAATAATTAAAAGAGAACGACCGCTGTGTTCTCCGCTGCCGCGCTTTTTCAGAAACAGTTTCCACCCGATGCGCATCAGGTAGGAAATGATTCCGTACAGAACGCCGGTCAGAATGATCGTTGCTCTGGAGAACTGATCTCCTTCTCGAATCAGGAACAGATAGAATACACCAAGAACGATGATGTATACCATGTTTTTAACTGTTTTCCCGATTTCTGCCAGATAACCGCGCTTCATAACGTTCTTGAACGAATCATCAAAGAACATGATCATCACCTGGATCAGTGCGAATACGATGGCCTCGTTTCGGTAAATGGCGCTTCCATATGGATTCAGACTATAATGTCTCAGAAAATAACCCATAATAAATGCAAGCTGAAGGCAGATAATATCAAGAATCATGAAATCCAAATGTTTCAGCCAGCCTGTAGATGATTTTTTGTACATACCTTTCTCTCCTGTCGTATTTCTCTTCTTTTCTGTAATCGTAATCTGACTTTTGACCGCATAATTTTTTCATTTTTTGTATTGCTTACTACTAATTCTGCTGGAAACTTGTTTTTCGTTCCTTCTGATGTCGTTTTTTCTATGTAGCCGCAGTCTTTCTGTGTCGAATACAGAATATAATTTTTTCTTTTTCCAAAGTATTTTATCCCATCTCTACCTATCTGTAAAGATGTGGACAGCTTTTTGGACATACTTTTTTCACATTTTTGTAAGAAATTATATTTTTTATTATTTCATCATATTCAGGATCTGTAACGTTTTCATTTTTTTCTCGACGTAGCGGTTCAGGTACGCACGCAGGAACCGTTCCAGTTCATCGAGAATGTCCTCGTTTACGGTAAATCCGTACAGCTTCTCCAGCGGCGCTGCGATCGCGTAGCGGCACGCCAGCACGGTAGCCGGCTGCAACAGCCATGGATCCTTGATGGTCTTTCCGCAGACAGGGCAGTAAATAGCGCTGTCACGCAGGGAGAAAACGGTCAGATTCTCTTTCGTGCTGCACTCCATGCAGGAGAACATCTGCGGTGCTTCTCCGCTGATTGTGATCGTCCGCAGTTCGAAGATGCACCGGATCAGGCGGAGATCCTGTTTTCCGCGGCGGATGGCGTTCATCGTCACGTACAGAAGATTCAGCATCTGGGTTTCATCGTTTCCTTCCTGGCCGAAATATTCGGCCAGTTCCAGAAAATAAAAGCCGTAATAAACGCCGGGCTGCATCTGCGCCAGATCGAGGAAGTATTCTTTAATGTTTGCGCCGGAGAGGGTGTAGCTGTCACGGCCCTCGTAGACCTGAAACTCGCCGAAGACGAACGGATTGGAGACGGCCATCAGCGGGCTTTTCATGCGGCGGGCGCCGCGCGCGAAGGCAGTGATTTTGCCGAGCTCCCGGGTCAGGATCACGACGCGCTTGTCATACTCTCCGACCGGGGAGGCGGATAATACCATTCCGCTTACATTGATTGGTTCTCGCATGTTTCTTCCTTATTATAATGCAATATTATAAATCGAGTTTCTTTTTATCATATCCGAAGTTCTTCACAAGGAAATCGCTGTCGCGCCAGTCTTTTTTGACTTTGACCCAGAGCTTCAGGTTGACTTTCTGCTCCAGCATCTGCTCCAGCTCATACCGCGCGTTGCTTCCGATCTTCTTGAGCATCGCGCCCTGTTTTCCGATGATGATGCCCTTGTGGGAATCGCGCTCGCAGATGATGGTCGCATCAATATCAACGATTTTTCCGTTCGGGCGGTCTTTCATCTGGTCGATCACAACGGCGATGCCGTGCGGGATCTCTTCGTTTAAGGCGTACAGTGCTTTCTCGCGGATGATCTCAGCCACGATCTGGCGCATCGGCTGATCGGTGATGGTGTCCTCATCGTAGAACTGCGGGCCGTACGGCAGGTATTTGAAGATGCTCGGAATGATGTCATCGGTGTTCTGATGGCGGAGTGCCGAGCACGGAATGATCTCGGCAAACTGGAACAGCTTACGGTACGTATCGATGAATTCCAGGATTTTGTCTTTCTCCACGGTATCGGTCTTGTTGATAATGAGGATGACCGGCGCATTGACTTTCTCCAGGATCTCTGCGATATGGCGCTCTCCTGCTCCGATGAAGTTGCTCGGCTCTACCAGCCAGAGAATCACATCGACTTCTTTTAACGTTTTCTCAGCTACATCGACCATGTACTCGCCGAGCTTATTTTTCGCCTTGTGGATACCCGGTGTGTCGAGGAACACGATCTGTCCCTCGTCACACGTATAAACGGTCTGGATGCGGTTGCGGGTGGTCTGCGGTTTCTTGGATGTAATCGCAATCTTCTGTCCGATCAGGTGGTTCATCAGCGTGGATTTTCCCACGTTCGGACGGCCGATCAGGGCTACAAAGCCGGATTTATAATTTGCATTGTTTTCCATTGCTGTCTCTTCTCCTCATTTATAAGTTCTCTACGTTCTTGAACAGTTCTTTCTCTTTCTGAATTGCCGCCTCGCTTCCGACAACGCAGATGTTGTTCTGTTTTAAGGCTGCATCTACAAGGTCTGCCAGTGCATGAATGTCATCCAGGGTTGCATCAAGGATCTGGTCTCTCTCCTGCTGGAAGTCTGCTTCGGTGATGCCGTTGAACCATGCGCTCTCGGAGGTCTGGCCTTTTGCGGACGGGTTCATCGGGACGTCGAGTTCGCTGATCGTTCCGATGATGTATTTGGTCATCTGGCGCTCGTCTGCTTCGAAATTGCGCACGTAATCGCCGATACCGCGGTATACTTCAAGGGTTCTTCCGACGTTCGGGTCACGGTAGGAAGAAATGCACGCGTTTCCGCCTCTTCCAAAAGCTCCGCCGCAGCCGTAAGCGCCGCCTTTGACACGGATGTTGATCCACAGATAGTCATAGCTCAGCATGACACGCAGGATGCGCAGGGCTCCTGTGTAGTCGTAGCCTTCGCGCTCGAAGTTTCCACAGAGTGCCACGTACTGTACCTGGCCGGAGGTCTGGAAGGCTTCGTTTTTCTGTTCAAAGTCATACACAATGCTGCCCGGCTCCACTTCGTCGGTGTACAGATTCTCTTTGAATGCTGCGATTTTTTCTTCCAGCGGTGCGTAGCCTGTCTCGTCTGCGGTATAGGAGACGGTCAGATTCTCTTTGCGGAAGATGTATTTCATCAGGGTCTGCAGATTTTTAATCAGTTCTGCTTTTTTCTCATCGAAGTTCTCGTCCAGATCTTTTAAGAGCTGGTAGAAGCCGATGCCTGCGATGCGGTCCTGGAAATTGCTCATCGGGGAGTAATAGGAAGCTGCACGCATCACAGCCGTTGCATTTCCGGCGGAAGACAGGCGGTTCTGCAGGCCGGATTTCATGCTGGAGATGATCTCGTGAAGACGTTTCTCGTCATCCAGGCGGGAAGTGTTCAGGATTTCCTCGATCATTTTCATGACGAAATCCAGTTTGTCGTACAGGAATTTCGCGCGGATGCCGAACATTCTGCGGCAGTCGTCATCATTTTCCGGAATGCGGAATACCTGCAGTCCGCAGTTGATGCCGCCGGTCTGTGCATTGATCTCGTTGAACAGTTCGCCGTAGGTGTAGTGTTCGGTGTCCACATATCCGAGAACGGATTTTAATACGCCCATGTACGGGATCAGATCGTTCGGCACATTTTTCGTATCAAACAGCAAGCTTAAGTAACCGATGCCGTTCGTGAATACGTTGTGATGAAGAACTGTCGTTCCATCGACTTCATGCTCGTCATTGTAAAGTTTGATAGACTCACGTTTGATATCGCTTCGTTTCAGGAGCGGAATCGTCTCGAGTACTTCCTCGCTCTCCTCTTCTTCCTGATATGCTGCCAGCTCTTTGGTGTCAGCAATGATTTTCTCGATCTCTTCTTTTGACAGGCTCTCTTTGTATTTCTGCAGTTTTTCTGCGGTCTTTGCATCATTTTCTGCGGCAAGACCGGTCTTTGGAATGAGGGTCACGATGGAGGCATGGGTGTTGTCCAGCAGATACGTCTGGATCAGGTTTTCGAAATAGCCTTCTTTTGCCAGTTTTTTCAGCTCATCGTAGATCGCAAGCTGCTGCAGGTAGGCGAACGGCTTGTTCTCGTCGTACAGCCAGCTGTCGAAGACGTCAATGCCGTACATCAGGCCCTTCGGGAAGCTGGAGAAGTCCGCCTCACGGAAACGGAATTCGAAATAGTTGATGCCTGCCTCGATGGCTTTCTGATCCATGCCGTTTTTCACGATATCCTCAAGGGTGCCGCGGATGATGGACAGGAATTTTTCTTTCTCATTTTCATCGGCGTTCTTGGCTACGATGGAGAAGAATGGCTGCAGGATGCCGTCCTCGTAGGAGCCGTAAACATCTTTTCCGATGTGTGCGTCAAGGAGTGCCTGTTTGACCGGGGCTCCCGGTGCGTCAAGGAGTGCATACTCCAGAACAGAAAATGCCACGTTTAATTTTACATCCAGACCGCTGCCGATAACCATGTTGTAGGACAGGTACGCATTGTTTTCAAGCGGATCGCCGTCGAGTACCGGGTACTCGTGTACAATGTCGAGGGTCTCTGCAAATGGTTTCTGATACGGAATTTCGGATTTTACTTCTTTTGCATTAAAATGGGACAGATATTTTTCATCCATCCATGCCAGTTTTTCTTCCATATCCATGTTTCCGTACAGGTAGATATAGCTGTTGGACGGATGGTAATAGGTCTGATGGAAATTCAGGAAGTTTTCGTAGGTCAGGTTCGGGATGCAGGACGGATCTCCGCCGGATTCTACGCCGTACGGAGTGTCCGGGAACAGGGTGTTGAAGGTTTCACGCTCCAGGACATCGTCTGCGGAGGAGAAGGCTCCTTTCATCTCGTTGTATACAACACCGTTGTAGGTCAGCGGGCCGTCTTCGCTTTCCAGATGATAGCTCCAGCCTTCCTGACGGAAGATTTCGTCATGTTTGTAAATGTTCGGGTAGAATACAGCATCCATGTAGACATGCATCAGGTTCTGGAAGTCGGCATCGTTGGTGCTGGCTACCGGGTACATGGTTTTATCCGGGTAGGTCATAGCATTTAAGAAGGTGTTCAGGGATCCTTTGACGAGTTCTACGAAGGGATCCTTTAACGGGAATTCGCGGGAGCCGCAGAGGACGCTGTGCTCGAGGATGTGGGCTACGCCGGTACTGTCGGCCGGCGGGGTACGGAACGCGATGTTGAAGACTTTGTTGTCATCTTCGTTTTCGAGAAGGAGCACGCGGGCACCGCTCTTGTTGTGGCGGAGGAGGTAGCCGTGTGCATGGATATCGTCAATCTGCTGTTCCTGCAGCAGGGTATAGGCTTTGCAATGTTCTGCGTTCATTTTTGTATATCCTTTCTTGTTTTTCTTAATTATTTCCGGTTTTATGCAGTCAAAAACGGACCGCAGTGCCCGTTTGCTGGGATTTTCTGCGGCCCTGTCGGTTTTATTCTTCGTTGTCGGTTTCTGCTGCGGTGTTCTCTGTCTCGTCGACGTGTTCTTTTACTTCGTCGTTTGCAGCGTTGTTCTGTGCATTTTTCTGTGCCTGTGCTGCAGCAGCCTGTGCCATCATTGCCTCAAGGTTCGGGCGGACGCTCTGTGCCTGGGCTCCCATGATTCTCTGGAGCTGTTCTCTGGTCAACAGAAGGTTGAAGCCGGACGGGTTGATGACGAAGCCTTTGGCCTGTTTCATCAGGTACGGCAGAAGGTGCTGGAACGGGATGGCTGCCAGACGGAGTTTTGCCTGCGGATCCGGACGGAATTTCTGGAATTCACCGATATCGGAAAACAGCGGCTGGAAGATGTCTTCGTTCTGGTTTTTGATGTACGGGATGCGCACGTCTGGTCCCGGGTTGGCCGGATCGAATTCGCCCTGTACCTGGGAGATGTCGATGGCAAGGATGAATTTGCTTCGCATCAGGTTGACAAGCATTTCTTCTTCGAGTTCACGCAGGTGCTGCATGCGCTCGGCATCGTCTCTTCTCTGGTTTGGTTTTCTGAGTTCCTGCAGAAAGTATACGACGGTGAGCTGTACGCCCGGGTTCAGAACCGGGAGGTGCTGTTTGTTCATTTTCTCCATGTCTGGTTTCGGGAAGATCTGCTCGAGCTCGATGCGGCGGGTCTGGTCGCCTTCGTGGAAGATGACCATATTGACGCCTTCGGCGTAGAGGCCCATATAGAAGTTCGGCATCTGCTTGCGCAGGACTTTTACGGTGAGCAGCGGGGTGTTCTTTTCTACATAGGATTTTGCAAACTCCTTGGCTGCTTCTTCTTCGGTAAACATGTATACCTGATCATCAAAGGTTTCCGGATCGCACTCTACGTATGGGAGTTTTGTGATCTGGGAAAAGGTCACATAGATGATTTCCATGCTCTGGAATTTCTTCATGGTGAAGCTGTTGTCTACTGTCATTTGTGGTTGAGTCCTTTCTTCGCTCTTAGAGGACGGTTTATCCTCAAAATATCTATGTGACATTATATCATACTTTTGATGGGTTGCCAAAGGTTTATTGCTTCAGTTCGCCATTTTTGCGTTCGGATAGATTTTTTCCATCCGGCTGTCCGGAAAACGTTCATCAATGAGCTGCTCTATGGCGTTTGCTGCTGGCTCGTTGTGGGCACGCTGGTCGTAGCGGGTGAGGGCCAGGGTGGAGACGAGGATGTTGGCGAGCATGAAGATGATCAGTATCCAGGTGATGATGTGGCCCTGTTTCAGGGGAATTTTTTCGATCCATTTGGAGAACAGGGGGTAGAGTTTTTTCAGCCATACGACGGCGGCGATTCCCCAGAAGAAGCAGTACAGGAGGTTGATGCGGCCGCCGAGGTTGAAGGGAATGTCGCTGTAGTCCCAGAAAACTTTTCCGAAGACGATTTCGGTGAAAACGCTGCAGAGGTATTCGTAGGCACCGCCGAGGAAGGTTCCGAATGCGAATAAAAAGCCATCGGAGCGGTTTCTGTAATTATAGAGGAACCAGGTGGCGAGGGCGATGGCGAGGCCCCAGACGATGCTGAACGGGCCCCAGACAAGGCTGCTGCGGCTCATCCAGACACCGGCAGTGATGCGGCAGAAGATGGTTTCTACGATATCACCTAAGAAGGCGCCGATGATGAACAGAAGGACGATTTTATAAAAGCTGCATCCATCGGCAAATACTTTCGATTTTTCTTTCTGCTTCGGAATCGGCTGCACCGACGGGTAGGCGCGCTCGACACGGGCTTCCAGGTAGCGGTACAGGCGGACGGAAAGCCGTTTGGTGAAGGCGTCGATCTGGTCGTTCATGGCGGCGATGCGCGGCATCTTTTTGGTGATGTGGCGCAGGACGGCGTAAGAACCGATGGCATCGACGACGAGGACTCCGAACAGGATCCACAGGGTGATGTGCATTACGCCGTTTGGGGCAAGATGGAGGAGGGTAAGGCCAAGGATGTTGCCGAATTTCAGGGCAAGGACACCAAGGATTCCCCAGAGAACGGAATACTGGAGGCAGATGTAGCCGTCCATGTTCCATTTTTTGTTGGAATAATCCCACCATTTGCCGTGGCCGATCCGTTCCAGGACGTGGCCTGCGATCCATTCGGCGGCGGTGGCGATGATCATACAGCCGAGAAACAGAAAGACCGGGCTGGACTGCAGTTCGTACAGGTAGCGGGTCATGAAAACAGCCGTGATTCCGTAGATGGCACACAGCGGGCCATTCAGAAAGCCTCTGTTTACCATGTGTTTTTTCCGAACAGCCGCCACTGTCGTTTCCAGAAGCCATCCAAGAAAGGCATAAAGGAAGAACAGCCCGAGGTAGTCGTAGATTGTGTAGTTCATCAAAATCTCCTTTTCTTTGTTCATATCGGGCTTGTAACCCCGTTTTTATGACATTATAGCATAGAACATGCAAAAGCAGAACCTTTTCAATGGAAAAAGGAAAAGTTCACAAAAAGAAAGCCACACCCTTTTGGGGCATGGCCTCTTTCTTTTCTCAGGCGGCGGCAATACGTACCGCCTGAGCGTTTATGTTACAGGTTCGGAGTAATCTGAACGAAAGAATTACTCTTCTGAGCCGTACAGTTTTACGAGTTTGTTCAGGTAAGTGTAACGGTCTTTTGCTTCCTGCTCGTTCTTGCCGAACAGTCTTTCTGCTTTCGCCGGGTTTGCACGTTTCAGAGAGTTGTAACGTACCTCGCCGTTCAGGAATTCCTGATAATCTCCTGACGGAGCCTTGGAATCCAGTGTGAATGCGCTCTTGCCTTCTGCAGCGAGTGCCGGGTTGAAGCGGAAGCAATGCCAGTATCCGGTCTGAACAGCGAGCTGCTCCTCGGTCTGTGCTTTGCTCATACCTTTCTTGATACCATGGTTGATACATGGAGCGTAAGCGATAATGAGGGACGGTCCCGGATATGCCTCTGCCTCTGCGATTGCTTTGACTGCCTGATTGTAATCAGCGCCCATAGCGATCTGTGCTACGTATACATAGCCATAGCTCATTGCGATGCTTGCCATATCTTTCTTCTTGGTTTCTTTACCGCCTGCTGCGAACTGTGCAACTGCACCAGTCGGAGTAGCTTTGGAGGACTGTCCGCCTGTGTTGGAGTAAACCTCGGTATCGAATACCATTACGTTGATATCTTTTCCGCTGGCAAGTACGTGGTCTACGCCGCCGAATCCGATATCGTAAGCCCATCCGTCACCACCGAAGATCCACTGGGATTTCTTAGCCAGGAAATCTTTCTGAGCAAGGATTTCTTTTGCTTTGTCACATCCGCAAGCTTCAAGAGCAGCAACAAGTTTGTCTGTAGCAGCGCCGTTTGTAGCACCTACAGCAAATGTATCCAGCCATTCCTGACCAGCTGCCTTAACGTCTTCGTTTGTTCCGTTAGCAACAACGTCTTCAACTTTTGCTTTTAAGCCATCGCGGATAGCTCTCTGAGCAAGAAGCATACCATAACCAAACTCAGCGTTATCTTCGAACAGAGAGTTGGACCATGCAGGACCCTGTCCCTTAGCGTTTACTGTGTATGGTGTAGATGGTGAGGAGTTACCCCAGATAGAAGAACATCCTGTTGCGTTTGCGATGTACATTCTGTCACCGAACAGCTGAGTGATCAGTTTAGCGTATGGTGTTTCACCACATCCTGCACAAGCTCCAGAGAACTCAAGCAGAGGCTGTTTGAACTGGCTGCCTTTAACAGTTGCTTCTTTAAATTTAGCGATAACATCTTCTTTAACCGGCAGTTTAACTGTGTAGTCAAAGTATTTCTGCTCGTCTGCGCTTGCTTCAAGGTTTTCCATAGCAAGTGCTTTCGCACCCTTCTTACCTGGGCAAACGTTTACACAAGAACCACATCCTGTACAGTCAAGTGCGGATACGGACATTGTGAATTTATATTCTTTCATACCTGTAAGGTCTAATGTCTTCATGCCTTCAGGAGCATTAGCTGCTTCTTCAGCTGTCAGAGCTACAGGACGGATAACTGCGTGCGGGCAGACATAAGCACATCTGTTACACTGGATACAGTTTTCCGGATTCCATACAGGAACGTTAACTGCGATACCACGTTTCTCATATGCAGCTGCACCTGATGGTGTAGTACCGTCTACATAATCCTTGAATGCAGATACAGGTAAGGAGTTACCTTCCTGAGCATTAACTTTAGCCTGGATATTGTTAACGAAATCGATAACATCCTGACGTCCTTCTGTTGCATGAGTCATATGAAGACCTTCGTCCTCAGCGTTCTTCCAGCTTTCCGGAACCTGGATCTCTACAACCTGTTTAGCACCAGCGTCGATAGCTGCCCAGTTCTTCTGTACGACATCATCACCTTTACGTCCGTATGTTGCCTTGGCAGCAGCTTTCATAAGGTCGATTGCCTGATCTTCTGGAATGATTCCTGTCAGTTTGAAGAATGCAGACTGAAGGATTGTGTTGATACGTGTTGGTCCCATGCCAGTTTCAATACCGATCTTAACACCGTCGATTGTGTAGAATTTGATATTGTGGTTAGCGATGAAAGCTTTTACCTGTCCTGGTAAATGTTTCTCAAGACCTTCCATATCCCATGCACAGTTAAGGAGGAATGTACCACCGTCAACAAGTTCCTGAACCATGTTGTATTTGTTTACGTAGGATGGATTATGACATGCTACGAAGTTTGCTTTGTGGATCAGGTATGTGGATTTGATCGGTTTCTTACCGAAACGTAAGTGGGACATTGTAACACCACCGGACTTCTTGGAGTCATAATCAAAGTAAGCCTGTGCGTACATGTCTGTGTTGTCACCGATGATCTTGATGGAGTTCTTGTTTGCACCTACGGTACCGTCTGCGCCAAGTCCCCAGAATTTGCAGTTGATGGTTCCTTCCGGAGTTGTTACCAGAGGAGCGCCAACCGGCAGAGACAGATTGGTAACATCGTCTACGATACCAATGGTAAATCTCTGTTTCTCTGTATTTTCATATACAGCAACGATCTGAGCCGGTGTGGTGTCCTTGGAACCAAGTCCGTAACGACCTGTGAATACCGGTGTGCTCTCGAATCTGCTGCCTTTTAATGCTGCTACTACGTCCAGGTACAGAGGCTCGCCAAGAGATCCTGGCTCTTTTGTTCTGTCCAGAACGGAAATCTGTTTTACAGTCTCCGGAATTGCATTGATGAGTGCTTCTGCGGAGAACGGACGGTACAGACGTACCTTTACAACGCCGACTTTCTTGCCTGCTGCTACGAGGTAATCGATGGTCTCCTCGATGGTATCGCAGACAGAACCCATAGCGATGATTACGTGCTCAGCGTCTGCTGCTCCATAGTAGTTGAACAGTTTGTAATCGGTTCCGATTTTCTCGTTTACTTTGTCCATGTACTCCTGTACGATTGCCGGAAGAGCATCGTAGTACGGGTTACATGCTTCTCTTGCCTGGAAGAAGATATCCGGGTTCTGTGC
>OAUU01000027.1_pt1 | contig 168053 bp, 142 predicted proteins | sample 1501381 | NCBI WGS metagenome assembly OAUU01 (sample SAMEA2580057, study PRJEB22360) | human gut metagenome | reverse complement strand
ACAATCTCCTTGCTCCTGCCTCAATCTTAACGCTTCCTGCGCCCCCTGCCGGTGCTGCTGCCTTTGGAGCTGCTGCCGGAGCGGCTGGTGCTGCTGCACGTCTTGGTGCTGCTGCCGGAGCACTTACGCTTCCGTTCTCTTCTACTGTAACATCATAAACATTTCCATTTACGGTAATTGTATAGCTTTTCATTTAATAAATCCTCCTGATCATAAAGGTAATCAATATCTTTTATTTCATATTGTGACTGGTTCTTTTATCTTCTGTGGATAGAACGAACGACAAAAGAATCTGTGGATGTTCCTTCGCTTGCTGCGATCGCTGCAGAAATAACAGCTACAAGTTCAAGGTCATCTGTAAGGTTTTCATTTACTGTCTCAACTGCCGGTGCTTTTGTTGCTTCTGTTTTTGCAGTTTCTTTCTTCGGAGCACCAACTTTTGAAATAAACTTAAAGCAGTAAATGATCAGACTGATAAGTATTAATACACAGAATACAGTTCCCATTCCCATCAAAGTATTGAGAGCTGCCTTTTCTAACTTCTCGCCTAATGTATACACGATATCTGCTGTTGCATCAGTCATCTCGATCTCTTCTGTCAGATAATTGTATTCATAGACGAATGTTACGTCCACATCTCTCTCAGAAAAATTTACGATCTGGTCAACGGTAACAGTATCGCTTGTCTTATCAATAGAGAACTCACCCAGACCAACAAATGTACCCACATCAGATGTCGTGTCCAGCCATGACTGTAAAAGACTGATCACAGCTTCTGCCTCTGTGTATTCTCTTCCATACTGTTTTGCATACTGCTTTGCATACTGCTCATTTGTCTCAATTGCCGCAGATAACTCCTCCTCAGAAGATGCTGCAATTGAAGTTGCCAAGTTCTGTGCGCTGCTCTGTAGATCAGAGTAACTCATTCCGCCGTAGTCAACATCCTGCGGATCAGCGGATCCACAAGCTGCGAGTGTCAGCGCCATGATGCAAAGACAAAGCATTAAAGATAATTTTTTCTTCATAACTTCACCTTTCTATTTTGTTCCATGTTTCTTATCCGGTGTGCATACACATTTTGTGTAAAGCATCTCAAATGCTGCAACAAGATATTTTCTTGTATCTGCAGGCTCAATGATCAGATCAACATAGCCTCTTCTTGCGGCAGTCACTACATTTGACTGTAATTTTTCATATTCTTTTGCTTTCTCAGCAAGAACATCTGCGGAAGCGTCTGCATACATAATTTTAGCTGCAAGTTCTGCATCCATCATACCGATCTTGGTCTCCGGCCATGCATATACTAAATCTGCTCCGATCGATTTGGAGTTCATGGTCACATAAGCACTTCCGAAAGCATCGCCTGCGATCAGGTTTACTTTTGGACAGGTTGCAGATGCGAATGCAGATGTCATATGGGCAAGTGCTTTTGCAAGTCCTTTTTCTGCACACATGCATGCCTTGAATCCTGTTACATTTGTGATAGATAAAACAGGGATCTCGAATGCATCACAGAAACGGATGAACTCAGATGCTTTCTCGCATCCTTTTACAGTAAGTGCTGCCTCAAAAGTCTCTGCTGTCTTTCCTTCTTCATCATGGATCTCTGTACAGTTTGCAACTGCACCGACCGTCATACCATTTAATTTGATAAATCCTGTCACCATGTTCTTTGCGTAATCAGCTTTTGTCTCAAAGAAGGCATGTCCGTCTGAAATCTCGCTTAAGAGATATCTTGCGTCGCCCTTCATAACATCCATGCTTGCACATGCGCGGTTTAAATCATCCTCACATTCCTCTGTGTAAACATCTCCCTCATTATTTAAAGGAAGCATGGATACTAACTCACTGATCTGTGCGAGGATCTCATCCTCTGTGCCGGCATAGTCAACACAGCCTGTCTCTTCGCTCTGGAATTTTGCTGCGGATGTATCGCATTTTTCAATTCTGTTGCCCTCGATCGCATTTGGGGAATTGATGAACATCTTAGCCTTGGTTGCTTCCATAAAAGCGAAATCAGATAAAGCTGGAACAACTGCAAGACCGCCGCCACAATTTCCAAATACGGCACTGATCTGTGGAATCACACCGGATGCCTCGATCTCTTTGGCATAAATCCTGCCAAATCCGTCTAATGCATCGACAGACTCCTGTAATCTCATACCTGCACAGTCAATAAAACCGATGACCGGTGCGCCCATTTTCATTGCCATGTCATATACATTGGCAATTTTCTTTGCATGCATCTCACCGATTGTTCCGTTTAATACGGATGCATCCTGGCTGTAAACATATACCAGATTGCCATCGATCAGACCATACCCTGTGATAACACCGTCGGATGGTGTGTCTGTGTCTGCAAGATTAAAGTCTGTATTTCTTGCTGTTACAAGAGAACCGATTTCCATAAAACTGTTCTCATCGACTAACTTGGTAATACGCTGCATTGCCAAGCTATCATTACTACTACTCATTCTTTAGCCCTCCATCTATAAAAAATTAACAAATTTCGCTATGATAATATTACCTCTTTTCCAAACAATTTTCAAGTGCATTGTTAATTTTTTGACAGAATTTTTTCCAGATCTTTACCACATATTGTCAGACAGCGAGTTTTAACACCTGTCTTAAGCACCACTCAAAATCCAGTTTCTCCATATCTTCTGTGGTCTCCACCTGATATTCCCGCAATACCATGCCGCCCAGTTTATAATAGATGACTCCGGCACAGCTTCCCTTTTTTACCGGTGCACTCAGTTTTTGTGCGATCCGATACTCCACTGTCACCTGTTCCCCCTCTCTGAGCAGTACGTGGGAGAGATCTTTTTTCAGGACGGCATGCAGTTTCATGTACACCTGTTCTCCGATTCTGCCGCCCTGTGCATGTTCAACGGGAACCGGTGCAAATCTGCTCCCGTCCAGTGCGATATCGTCCAGATCGCAGCGCTCATAAGCGGCAAGCCCATACTCCATAAGTTTTCTCGTATCCGACCATTTATAAGTTCTATTGTTCGGCCAGCCGCATGCAAGCAGTGCCACAATATATGTTTTTCCATTTTGCTCCAGCGCACCCACATAACAGTATCCGGCGTTTCCCGTAAATCCTGTTTTCCCGGAAACTGCCCCGTCCATCATCTTTAAAAATGCATTATGGTTGTAGCAATGGTAGGCATATTTTCCACTCACATCTGTAAACGTATACTCTGCCTCCCCGGTGATTTTCAAAAACTGGTCTGCCTTTGGAGATTCCTTAATGCAGTAGCGCATGATCCGCGCAAGGTCTTCCGCAGTCGTGTGGTGAAACTGACTGTCCTTCTGTGCGTCCAGACCATTGGGTGTTATAAAAAAAGTGTCCTTACACCCGATTTTTTTTGCATAGTCATTCATCAGCTTTGAAAAATGCTCCGTTGTACCGGCAACCTGCTCTGCGATAACGACTGCACAGTCATTAAAGGACTCTAGCATCATCGCGTAAATGAGATCTTTCATCCGGAATTTCTGTCCTGCGGGTGCACCCAGATGCACTTTTGGCGCCTTCGCTGCCTGCACAGACACCTCGGCGATCTGCTCTAAATCACAGTTTTCCAGTGCAATAATGCAGGTTAATATTTTGGTGGTACTCGCATTGGCAAGTGCTTCTGATCCGTTTTTACTATATAAAACGCGCCCGGAACCGCCATCCATTAAAACTGCCGCCTTTGCAAAAAGTTCCGTTTCTTTCGGCGGCTCCTGCGCTGCCAATATTTTTGCCGGATATGTAAACAAAATGACCAGACATATAATAATCGCAATTACTTTTTTCAAACCAAAAACCTATTTTTTCTCTTCACCCATCTATATGCAGAAATGAAATACGGTATGCTTTTGGATGATCCGTCCTGCAAAAATAAAAACGTTTTTCCACAAACAAAAATAGCGCAAAAAGTTACTCATGACTCTTTGCGCTCTGTTCTCCTTATATATCCAGTTTTACTTTCATCTCTTCTTCTGCTTCCTGCTTGAACTCCTCGATCTGAACCTGATCTAACATTGGCAGTTCATCCAGGGACTGCACACCAAAGCTTCTTAAGAACTCCTCCGTTGTGCCAAACAAAAGCGGACGTCCCGGTGCATCTAATCTGCCGAGTTCCTTCACCAGATTGTACTCGACTAACTTGTTGACCGCATGGTCGCAGGAAACACCGCGGATCTTCTCAATCTCCACCTTTGTGATTGGCTGCTTGTACGCAATAATAGAGAGTGTCTCTAAAAGTACATCCGTGAGCACATGTTTTTTCGGCTGCTTAGCAATCCGTATCAGGTACTCATACATTTCGCTTTTCGTGCACATCTGATAGGCTCCGTCCAGCTCGATGATCTTCATGCCAATGCTCGGCTTCTCATATTCTTTCATGAGATTCTCAATAATTTTCTTTGTCTCTTTTTTATCTAATTCCAATGCAGCGGCAATTTTTTCCAGTTCCACGGATTCTCCCATGGTAAAAAGGATTGCCTCCACAATCGCTTCATAATTCTTTTCTTCCATTCATCTATTCCCTATGCCATCAAGACCTGTTAAGCGGCCATTTTCGATTCTATCTTAATATCATCAAAAGTGTGTTCCTGTGAGATAAAAATCTTTCCCACCTTCATCAGCTCTAATATTGCCAAAAAAGTAACAATCACTTCCACCTTGCTCGCCTGCGCTTCCAGAAGGTTGCGGAAGCTGAAATTTCTGTGTGTTTTGCAGAAGTCCTCCACATACAGCATCTTATCCGAAAGTGAAACTTCTTCCTTCTCGATCTTACCAAACTTCGAACGCACCGGGTCAATCTTATCCACCTGTTTTTTCATAATGGACTTAAAAATCTGATCGAGCTTTGCCAGATTCATATCCCCGACTAATTCTGCAAGATCTACCGGTTCCTCATACTCTGCAACTTCCGGTGGGATCGTAGGTTCCTTAAAAAACACCTGCTCCGCATCCATCTGTCTGTCCCTGAGTTCATAAGCCATGCACTTGTACATCTTGTACTCCAGCAGCTGCTGTACAAGTTCTGCCCTCGGATCTTCCTCCTCTTCCTCCTCGGATTCTTTCTTCGGAAGCAGCATCCTGGACTTAATATCGATCAACGTGGCAGCCATGACCAGAAATTCACTCATGACATTTAAGTCATTCCGCTTCATCTCCGCGATATATTCCATGTACTGATTCGTGATCTCTACAATCGGGATATCATAAATATTCACTTTATTTTTTTCCAACAGATGTAAAAGCAGATCCAGTGGACCTTCAAACACCTGAAGTTTTACCGTCAGCTCCATATATGATAACTTCCTTGCAATGTTTCGTCCGGTCTGCCATGACACAAACCATAAGAATTTAATTTGTAAATCGCAACGTATCAATTTTATATGGAAACCGAAAAAAAAGCAAGCATAATGTACAGGTTCTCCGGCTAAAATGAAGTAGAAACGTCGCAGGCTGCGCCTTTTTGCAGATATGTGACACTGAAACCCAAAATTTTCGGAGGTATCCCAAATGCGCCTGTTATGCTCTGCCCTTCTTTCTGCAAACCTGCTCCTTGGAAGCAGTTTTTCCCTCCTGTCACCGTACCATTTTTTGTGTCAGGACAATATTCTCCCAAAAAACATTTTTTCCTTTGAGAGAACCTTTGTTCTTTCCGAGACACCGGCGGAATCCACTCCGGCGGCTGATTCGTCTGACGTTCTCAATCTGTCTGCCCCGAGCGTTCTTCTCATGGAAGCATCTACCGGAACGATTCTGTATGAAAAAAATTCCCATACAGTCCTCCGCCCTGCAAGTATCACGAAAATCATGACGCTAATTCTCATTTTTGACGCGATCGAATCCGGTCAGATTTCTTTAGAAGATACTGTCACCGTGTCAGAATACGCTGCCAGCATGGGTGGCTCGCAGGTCTTTTTGGAACCGAATGAAACGCAGACCGTCGACACCATGATCAAATGTATCAGCATCGCAAGTGCCAATGACGCATGCGTTGCCATGGCGGAATTTATCTGCGGCAGTGAAGCCGCTTTCGTAGAAAAAATGAATGAGCGTGCCAAAGGACTTGGCATGAACGACACTACATTTGTAAATTGTTGTGGTCTTGACGTTGACGGACATATGACAAGCGCCTATGATGTTGCCCTGATGTCCCGCGAGCTGACCACGAAATACCCACAGATCCATAATTATTCTACCATCTGGATGGATACGATCACGCACGTCACAAGACGCGGTTCGGAGGAATTTGGTCTGACAAACACCAACAAGCTGATCCGGCAATATCAGTATGCAACCGGGCTTAAGACCGGCTCGACGAGCCTTGCAAAGTACTGTGTCTCCGCCACCGCAGTAAAGGACGGCATGGAACTGATTGCAGTCGTCATGGCCGCCCCGGATTTTAAGATCCGGTTTGCCGATGCAGCCACACTTTTAAATTACGGTTTTTCCAAATGTCGGATTTATTCGGATGAGAACACCGACACACTCGCCGCACTCCCATTAAAAAAAGGAATTTCCGATGAAGTCTCTCTCTGCTACCGCTCCCCATTTCAATATGTGGTTACAGACGGTTCCGATCTCTCCGGTATCACTAAAGAACTGGAACTGCCGGAATCTGTGGAAGCCCCGGTTGCATCCGGTGATGTCATCGGGCGCGCTGTCTATAAACTGGGCGACAGGGAACTTGGAACGGTCGACATTTTATGCAGCGAGGATATTGCCGCCGCTGTCTACAAAGATTATTTTATGGAATCACTGCAAATGTACCTGCCATAAATCTGCGAATTATTACTGGAACAAAGTGTAAATAAACTGTATCAAAAAGCAAAGGGCAGAGAAACCTCTCACCGGCTCTCCACCCTTTGTTACCATTTTACAGCAACGGTGCAAACAGACGCATCATGCCCTGGAAAATACGAATGAACACATTCTGACCTCTGCAGAATTCCAATGTCATTTCCTCGGAAGCCGCAAAAGTATCCATACAGTCCTCTTTCAACTGCATCAAGGCTTTCGTTTTATACATAAACACACCACACTCAAAATGCAGGAACAGACTGCGGTAATCCAGATTGATACTTCCCACAGTTCCAATCTTATCATCACAGAGAAAACTCTTGGCATGAATAAAACCAGGTGTATACTGATAAATTTTTACACCACATTTGAGCAGCGGTTCATAATGGGACTGCGTCAAAAGGAAAATCATTTTCTTATCCGGGATTCCCGGTGTCACGATCCGCACATCCACACCACGCTTTGCAGCGTTGCACAAACTCACCAGCATCTCATTGTCAATGATCAGATACGGCGTAAAAATATACACATACCGCTCTGCATGGTTGATAATATTCAGATAAATATTCTCTCCTACTGTCTCATGATCCAACGGTGTATCACCATAAGGCTGTACAAAGCCGTCTCCCTCAAAAGGTTCTTTCTGGTATACCTGTGGCATGAACTGTTTGTAATCCTCAGAGGAATGGTTGATGTAATTCCACATTTCCAGAAACATCACAGTCATACTCCACACAGCTTCGCCCGCTAACCGGATCCCTGTATCTTTCCAGTAGCCAAACCGTGACGCCACATTGATATATTCATCCGCAAGATTGATTCCTCCGGTAAATCCAACCTTGCCATCAACCACAAAAATCTTCCGGTGATCCCGGTTATTCATAACAACGGACATGATCGGGCGGAATGGGTTAAATGCTGCACACTTAATGCCTTTTGCCTGCAATACCTTATAATATTTTGGCGGCAGTGTATTGATGCAGCCGATATCGTCATAAATCAGCCGGACATCCACACCCTCTTTGCTTTTTTGCTCAAGTACCTCCACGATGCGGTCAAACATCACTCCCTGATCTACGATAAAATATTCCAGGAAAATAAAATGTTCTGCCTTTTCCAGCTCTGCAAGCATATCCGGGAACATCTCTTCTCCACAGCTGTAATATTTTGTGGACGTATTATGATAAAGCGGAAATCCTGCCCAGTCATTGATATATCTGGACTGACGATAAACAGAAAGATCCTCTCTCTCTAACTGTTTTTTGATCTCCGGTGTCTGATAAAGGCATGCACTCACCTCCCGGTTCACGGAGTCCATACGTTCCTGTGTTTTCTTCGTAAGACTTGATCTGCCAAAAATCATATATAATAAGAGTCCAAGCACAGGGGACAACAGGATAATAAATGTCCACGAAAGTTTATTTGCCGGATTCGTCCAACGGTTTACGATCACAAGCACCACAATAATTGCGATTGTCCTGATCGCAAGATTTGCATATGTGAACTGATAACTGAACTGATACATGACCATTACAAGCCATAAAAACTGGAGAATAATGGAAACTGCAACGATTGAAAATCTTCCTAATAATAAATGTGCTATTTTTTTCATCTGTATTCTTCGCCCCTTTCCGATTATTCTAATATCAGAAAATGAAAATGTCAAACTACAAGGTTGTTCACATGTAGCATTCCCCAGCATTTTCTGCCAATCTGCTCCCCTCTCGGATATACACTTTCATAGAGTTTAAGTTTCATCTCTGTCGGCGTATAATCCGGGTATTTCTGATATGCAAGTGCGATCGCTCCGGAAACTACCGGTGCAGCCATTGAGGTTCCGCTTTTCACAATATATCCCTTTGCATCTTTACTGCAGCTTTTCACATTTGTTCCAGGTGCAAGGACTTCCGGTTTCACGATACAGCATTCCGTCGGCCCGAATCCGCTGTAATTTTTTGTCAGTCTCCCACTGTTTCCTGTTTCTGTCACATTATCATCCCAGCTTCCGACTGTCAGCACTTTTCTGGAAATCCCCGGAATTGTGACAGAGTTTTCCTTTGGGCCATTGTTTCCAGCCGCCGTCACTACCATAATTCCCTGATTCCACGCCTCGTCCACAGCATGAAGCAGCTGTTCCTGCTCGTTTTTCCCTGCACTTGCCATCATCCCGACTGAAATATTTAATATTTTCACCTGATATTTCTCCCTGTTTTGTAAAAGCCAGTCCATTCCCTCTAACACATGGCTGGTAACTCCGTTCCCCTTCCGGTCCAATACTTTTAGTACCACAAAACGAACCCTTGGCGCCACCCCGCTTAACAGCCGCACGCCACGCTTATCCTTAGACATCAGTCCACTGCCGCCAATGATTCCTGCGACATGCGTTCCATGCCCATTATCATCATACGCCGCAAGTTTCTTCTGGCAGAAATCCTCAAAATGTAAAATTCTCTGGTCAAAGTCCAGATGTGGGGCAATCCCGGTATCCATGACTGCCACAGTGATATTTTTGCCGTTCAAGCCCATTTTATATGCACGGTCACAATGAATGACACGTTTCACTCGATCCATAAATGTTATCCTTTTTTCTATCAGTATATGAAAATCAGAAACTTCCAGTGACAAAGCCAAAACAATAGCATGCACGCTCCGCGAACATTCTATTGTCAAACAAAATGAGGTATTCCCCGAAAGTAACACTTTTGGAAAACACCTCACATATTATTTTTTCTATTTTATTCGTTTATTAGTTGTTCTCTGGAACATCTTTCATGGAGAAGCTGATTCTTCCCATCTTGTCTTTTCCAAGGCAGACAACTGTTACTTTATCACCTAATGTAAGAACATCTTCTACACGATTGATTCTCTCTTTGGAAATCTTGGAAATGTGTACCATTCCTTCTTTTCCAGGAGCGAACTCGATAAATGCACCAAACTCTTTGATGCTTACAACTGTTCCGGTGAAGATCTGGCCTTCCTCAAAATCAGTTGTGATCGTCTTGATCATGTCGATTGCTTCCGCCATCTTCTCTTTGTCTGTTCCACATACAGATACTGCACCCTCATCTGTAATGTCGATCTTGACATCTGTGCGGGCAATGATCTCGTTGATGGTCTTACCTTTCTGACCAACCACATCACCGATCTTATTTGGATCGATCTGAATCTGGATGATCTTAGGAGCGTATGCACCAACTTCTTTACGAGGTTTTGAAATTGCTTTGGACATTACTTCATCCATAATGTAAAGTCTTGCCTCACGTGTTCTTGCAATTGCCTCCTCTACGATTGGTCTTGTCAGACCATGGATCTTAATATCCATCTGGATTGCTGTGATACCTTTATGGGTACCGGTTACTTTAAAGTCCATGTCTCCGAAGAAGTCCTCAAGTCCCTGAATATCCGTAAGTACGATATAATCATCATCTGTATCACCTGTTACAAGACCACAGGAGATACCTGCTACCATGGATTTGATTGGTACACCTGCAGCCATAAGTGCCATACAGGATGCACAGGTAGATGCCATGGAAGTAGAACCGTTAGACTCAAATGTCTCGGATACCGCACGGATTGCATATGGGAATTCCTCCTCAGAAGGAAGTACTGCAACAAGTGCTTTCTCAGCAAGTGCTCCGTGTCCAATCTCACGACGTCCCGGGCCACGGGATACTTTTGTCTCACCTACAGAGTATGCAGGGAAATTATACTGATGAATATATCTCTTTGTTGTAATATTTGCATCAAGTCCATCAATCTTCTGTACTTCAGATAATGGAGCCAATGTAACAACATCACAGATCTGTGTCTGTCCACGGGTAAACATTGCAGAACCATGTACTCTAGGAATCAGATCAACTTCTGCTGCCAATGGACGGATCTGGTTGATTGCACGGCCATCTGGACGTTTGTGATCTTTTAAGATCATCTTACGTACTGTCTTTTTCTGGTACTGGTAAACGGCCTCACCTAAAACAGCAAGCCATTCTTCCTTATCGGCAAATGCCTCTGCCAGTTTATCTGTGATCTCACGGATGTTCTCTTCACGTTTCTGTTTTTCATCTGTAAAAACTGCGTTCTCCATATCTTCCGGAGTTACGATCTCTTTCATTGCTGCAAACATCTCATCCTGGATTGCACAGCTTGTGTATTCATGTTTTGGTTTGCCACATTCCGCAACGATCTTATCCATAAACTGGATAATTGTCTGGTTTACATCATGGCATTTGTAGATTGCTTCGATCATTTTCTCTTCCGGGATTTCATTTGCTCCGGCTTCGATCATGATAACTTTTGTTCTGGTAGAAGCGACTGTTAACTGTAAATCGCCTTCATCCCATACTTTCTGGGATGGGTTTACGATGAACTCACCGTCTACCATACCCATCTGAGTCATGGCACATGGGCCATCGAATGGGATATCTGACATGGTTGTTACAAGTGCAGAACCGATCATACCAACCACCTCAGGGCGGCACTCTGGATCTACGGACATTACCATGTTATTCAAAGTAACATCATTACGATAATCCTTTGGGAATAATGGTCTCATTGGACGGTCGATAACACGGGAAGTAAGGATTGCATTCTCAGATGCTTTTCCCTCTCTCTTATTGAAACCGCCTGGAATCTTTCCTACTGCGTACATTTTCTCCTCGAACTCTACGCTTAATGGGAAGAAATCTACTCCATCCCTTGGCTTGTCTGATGCTACTACAGTAGATAATACAGTTGTCTCACCATATTTGATCAATGCAGCGCCGTTTGCCTGTGCGCACACTCTTCCGATATCTACCGTAAGAGTTCTGCCGGCAAGTTCCATTGAAAAACTTTTATACATGTTTTCTCTCCTTTAAATTTTGTATACGCCACAGCATACTGTGTGACTAAAACAGAAGTACCGAAACTACTGAACCATACATGCCTGTCTGCCATGTACCCTTCAGTGGTCTCGGGTATTTAGACTTCTGCCTCGTTTTATTGTACTAGAAATATTCGGAATATACAAGCAAAAAAATAGAGCGGTGAAAACTCCGCTCTATTCTGCTTATACCTACTATTACTTTCTCAAGCCTAAGCTGTCGATCAATGCACGGTATCTCTCGATATCGATTTTCTTTAAGTAAGCAAGTAAACCACGTCTCTGACCTACCATTTTCAGAAGACCTCTTCTGGAATGATGATCATTTGGGTTCTCTTTTAAGTGATCTGTTAACTCTGTGATACGGGCTGTTAAAAGAGCTACCTGTACCTCTGGAGATCCAGTATCGTTTGCTGTTCTACCGTATTTAGCGATAATTTCCTGTTTCTTTTCTTTTGCGATCATGTTATGATCCTCCTTCTTATTCTTAATCACCCAATAAAACATGATACTCAGCGAAAGGTCGGAGTGTCCATTCACCGAATATGGGCTAAACTCATGCCTGAATAGTATAACACAGTCTTTCTGTATTTGTAAACAAAAATTTTATAATTAAGCCAAATTAATCCTGCAATACACGGACTACTTTTACCGGATTACGGTAGCATGCACCGGAGATTTTGATACCGGTACGAGGGGAACTTGCATGTACCACCTGTCCGTTTCCAATATAGATCGCCACATGATTGATCCTGCTTCCATTACCATAAAAGAACAAATCTCCCGGCTGTGCTTCCGATGCAGAGATGCTTGTTCCGCAGCCTGCCTGCGAACCGGAAGAATGTGGCAGTGAAACACCATAGTTTGCAAATACACTCATGACAAAACCGGAACAGTCAGCGCCTCTTGTCAGGCTTGTACCACCCCACACATAAGGATTTCCTACGAACTGGCATGCATAAGATACCAGATCCACACGGACATCCGAGACGCCCTGTCCATATCTTACTTCCGTCATAGTCATAGCTGTCGGAAGTTCCGTATTGATCTCAATATAGTCTGCGGATACATATCCCTCATCACTGTCGATACTTACTTTTACCCAGCCATCTAACTGCTCTACAACCTCTAACTCCTCACCCATTGGCATAGAAGTCACGATACTGCAGTCTGTATTCGGTTCTTCCCTCACGTAAAGGGTTGTCGTTGTTACTTTGGCAACCGTCTCTTTTACCTGCTCTGCCAGAGCGGCCGCCTCATTTCCGGTTACCAGATACTCAGTCTTTACATATCCGGTGACTTCCCCGGACTGGATCTGTGTCCATTCCCCATCCACACCTAACACTTCGCAGGCTGCATGGTTTGGCATCTTACCGACAAGCGCTGCATCGGTTCCCGGTGCCTCACGGACATTCAAGTTACCGGAATCCACCACTGCGATACCAAGATTTGTATATCCAAATACAGATGTCACTTCCTCCTGTGCTGCCGCTGTGAGTGCTGTATCTGTATCAGAAACAGCTGCCACATCTTCATTACTGGCAAGTGCCTTTGCTGTCACGCTTGCAATACCGGCTGTCACACCTGCATCGGCTGTCTCTGCGCTTTCATCTATTACAGAAGCTGTGACAGCTGCCTTTGCTGTCACATCCTCACCCTGTTTATGATTATTGATCGCTGCAGTGGAAATAACTAGTAATCCTGCTGCTCCAAGACATATTGCCCTGATATATTTGGATTTCATAATGCCTCCTGAACATCTGTATGTCTTTCTGCTTCTTTTTCATCTTACAAAATATATTTTTCAAACTTTTTACAGTATAACAGTCATTTATTACAATGTCAATCATATTTGTAACATTTTTGTAATATTTATAGAGTCAGATTTTACAAAGTGGTATTTACCTGTCCATTCATCCTATTTCATTTTTGTGAAAAAAGCTCTTGTAAATGCAATGTCATTCATCATCTGTTCCTGAAGTTTTTCAATACTTTCAAACTTGCGTTCTTCCCGGATCATTGTCCGAAATTCAACCGTTACCACTTTCTCATACACATCTTCCCTAAAATCCAGAAGATGTGTCTCCACCCCGACCGGATTATTTCCCTTTATCGTAGGTTTGCACCCTACATTTGTGACACCGTAATACCTTTTATCATCGATAAACACTTCTGTCACATAGACGCCAAAAGGCGGCAGAAGTTTTTCCTCCGGTGGGATCAGATTGATCGTCGGAATCCCGATCGTCCTTCCGATCTGATTCCCGTGTTTTACCATTCCGGTCACAAAATAGCGGTAGCCTAAGAGATGATTGGCTTTTTCAATGTTTCCAGCCATGATCTCTTCGCGGACAAAAGTACTGCTGATATCCCGCTCATCCTCTTTCATTTTCGAGAGAATAAGTGCCTCATAACCATAGACCGGTGCATATCTTTTCAACATCTGATAATCACCGCGTCTGTTGTGTCCAAAATGAAAATCTTCCCCTGCCACGATACATTTTACATTTAATTTTTCTACGAGCATACGGATAAAATCTTCCGGTTCCATGCACATCACTTCTCTCGTAAAGGGACATTCGATGAGATAGTCTATCCCGATCCCTTCAAAAATATGCATTTTCTCCTCGTTCGTGGTAAGCACCTTTGCCTCGATATGCTCCACATTTTTTTTCGGTGGAATATCAAAGGTAAAAATAGCTGCCTTTAATCCTTCCTCCTTTTTCTGCGCAAGTTTTTCCATTAAGAGTTCATGTCCGCGATGGATACCATCAAACTTTCCAAGAGAAATGACAGTCGGTTCTTCGACATGAAAATCCAGTGTATTTTTTATATATTTCATTCTTCCATAAACACTTTCACAGGTTTGAAGTTTCCCCTCTCCTGCTGGAACTCATAAATTCCGATAAAGTGATCCTTTTCATCATAAATTCTGATCGGTTTTTGCTGCATAGATGCCTCAAACGAGCGGATCATCTCCGGCTCGATCCGGTTTCCATTATACAGTACTTTTGCAAACTGCTCCGGCACGACTGCTTTCTGATACTGTGTAAAAACAGAATCCACAGACCGCACAAACGGAAAACATGCCCTGCTCCATGCTTCCGGCGGAAGTTCCTTCGCACACTCCTGCACAAGCTGCCCGATCTCCCCGATCTTCAAGGCATCCTTTAACAAAAACTCAGACACCTGCGTGCGGAGCAGCGATTCCATACAACCGCCGCAGCCAAGTTTTTCTCCGATATCCTGACATAAAGTGCGGATATACGTTCCTTTGGAACAGTGTACACGCATGCGCACCCTCGGAAGCGTAACATCCAGAATGTCAATCGTTAAAATCTTCACAGGTCTTGCCTGACGCTCTACGGTTTTGCCCTCCCTTGCGAGATCACAGAGTTTTTTTCCATTGACTTTCAGCGCAGAGTACATCGGTGGGATCTGCATATAGTCCCCCACAAAAGAAAGGACTGTCTCCCTCACGGCTTCCTCTGTCACCTTCACATCTTTCTCCTCCAGCACTGTACCGGTGATATCCTGGGTATCTGTCACCTTTCCCAATAAGAGCACTGCCTCATATTCTTTGCTTTTATCAGTGAGCAGATCACAGACTTTTGTGGCTTTACCAAGACACACAGGCAACACCCCTTCCGCATCCGGATCGAGTGTCCCTGTGTGTCCGATTTTTTTCTGTTTAAAGATACCACGGAGTTTTGCCACTACATCAAAAGATGTATACCCTTTTTCTTTATATACATTAATGATTCCGTTGACCATAGTGTATCCTTTTTCTTCATTATTTTCTAAAGCTGTTTTTTTACTTCTTCCAAAATAGCTTCAATGATCTGCTCCGGTTCTCCCTTCATGGAAAAACCAGCAGCCCTCACATGACCGCCGCCGTCAAACTTCACTGCGATCTCTGACAGGTCAACAAGTTCTTTAGATCTTGTGCTGACCTTAAATTCTCCATCCTCTAACTCATACAGGAATATGGCAACTTCCACATCCTTTGTCACCCTAAGCTGGCTGACAATCCCATCTAAGTGCTTTGGAAGCACATCATACTCTTGCATCTCCTGCTTCGTGATGACACTGGAAATGCACTTTCCGTCCAGATGCAGAACACTTTTCATCAGGGCAAGTCCCATAATACGGTTCTGGTTATACGTTTTTGTAAAGAATGTCTCGTCGACTATCTTTGGGAAGTTAATTCCTTTTTCGATAAGCTTTCCTGCGATCTCCATCGTTTTTCTGGAAGTGCAGGAATACTGGAAAACACCGGTATCATGCACCATTCCGGTGTAGATACATTCTGCGATCTCCCGGTCAATGCGCTCGTCTGGAAGCAGTTCAAAGATCAGTTCACAGGTGGAGCTTGCATCTGGAAAAATATAGTTATGTTCTGCAAAGTTCTGATTGCTCACATGATGATCCACACAGATCGTATGTTCTGCCGATTCAAAATACTTTGCAGCATTGCCAAGACGCTTTGCATCACCGCAGTCCTGTGCGATAAACAGATCATATTTCCTGTCATCCGGCCACTCACTCAAAATCTCTTCCGAACGCTTCATAAACTTGAAAATATTCGGGATCGGCTCTAAGTAAAGATCGACCTTCACATGTGGAAAATAGTTTTTAATATAATTGTATGTAGCGAGGCAGGAGCCTGCGCAGTCGCCATCCGGTCTGACATGACCTGCAATGGCAACTGTTTTTGCATCTGCCAGATAAACATCAAAATTTGTCATCTCTATTCCTCTGTCTTATCTGCGATATCTTTTGTTACATCATCGATCATTTTTGACATTTTGACACCATATTCAATGGACTGGTCTAAGATAAAGGTGATCTGTGGTGTGTTTCTCAGGTTAATGCTCTTTGCAAGCATGGTTCTGATATAACCCTCTGCACTCTTTAAGCCTTTGATCGTATCCTGCTGGGATTTTTCATCTCCTAAGACACTGATATATGCCTTACAGGTTTTCAGATCCGGAGCCACCTCCACGGCAACTACACTTGTCAGTGGATTAATGCGTGGGTCTTTGATCTCACCACGGATAATGTTACTTAATTCTTTCTGAACCTCTCCATTGATCCTGGTATTTTTAATACTGTTTTTTCTCATATTTTATGCCTCTTTTTTATCTAGGAACCTCTACCATGGTATATGCTTCCACAATATCAAGCTCAGCAATATCATTAAATCCTTCAAATACAAGACCGCACTCGTATCCGGCTTTTACCTCTTTTACGTCGTCTTTAAATCTCTTTAAGGAAGCAAGATTTCCTTCAAAGATCTGTGTTCCTTCACGTGAAATACGGACTTTGCAGCCTCTCTGGAACACACCGTCAAGCACATAGGAACCTGCGATGTTACCAACACCGGATGCTTTGAAGATCTGTCTCACTTCTGCATGACCAAGTACTTTCTCCTCATATACAGGATCTAACATACCCTTCATAGCTGCTTCCACATCTTCAATTGCATTGTAAATGACTTTGTAGAGACGTACGTCAACGTTCTCTCTGTCTGCTGTCACTTTTGCAGTTGGATCCGGACGAACGTTAAATCCAATGATAATTGCATTGGAAGCGGATGCTAAGATGATATCGGACTCATTGATCGCACCTACACCGCCATGGATGACTTTTACAACTACTTCTTCGTTGGACAGTTTTACAAGACTCTGTTTTACTGCTTCTACAGAACCCTGTACGTCTGCTTTTACAATAATATTCAATTCTTTTACATTTCCAGACTGGATCTGTGAGAACAGATCGTCTAAGGACATCTTTGCCTTCGTATCTTCGATCAGCTTATTCTTGCTCTCGGAAATATAAGTGTCAGCAAATGCTCTTGCCTCTTTCTCAGAATCAGTAGAAACGAATGTCTCACCTGCTTCCGGGACAGCGGACAGACCAAGGATCTCAACCGGAGTAGATGGACCTGCCTCTTTTACTCTTCTTCCCTGATCGTCGATCATCGCACGGACTTTACCAAAGCAGCTTCCGCAGGCGATTGGATCACCGACTCTTAACGTACCTTTCTGTACTAATACAGTGGCAACTGCTCCGCGGCCTTTATCAAGCTGTGCCTCGATGACAAGACCTCTTGCTTTACGGTTTGGATTTGCTTTTAACTCAAGCACTTCTGCTGTTAAAAGGATCATCTCCAGCAAGTTGTCGATACCTTCTTTTGTATGAGCAGATACCGGACAGAAAATAGTACTTCCACCCCAGTCTTCCGGAATAAGTTCATACTCGGATAACTCCTGTTTTACTCTCTCGATGTTTGCACTTGGTTTATCAATCTTGTTGATTGCAACAATAATTTCAACTCCGGCTGCTTTTGCATGGTTGATTGCCTCTACCGTCTGTGGCATAACACCGTCATCCGCTGCAACTACAAGGATTGCGATATCTGTAGAATTTGCACCACGCATACGCATTGCTGTGAAGGCTTCATGTCCAGGTGTATCAAGGAATGTGATCTTCTGTCCGTTGATGGATACCACAGAAGCACCAATATGCTGTGTGATACCGCCTGCCTCTCTGTCTGTCACACGGGTAGAACGGATTGCATCCAGAAGGGATGTTTTACCGTGGTCAACGTGACCCATAACACATACAACCGGTGGACGTGCAACTAATGTCTCTTCTGCATCATCTTCCTCTTTTAAAAGTTCTGCGATTACATCAACCTTCTCTTCCGGCTCACAGATGCAGTTAAACTCTAAAGCAATCTCTTCGGCCTGATCGTAATCGATCTCCTGATTGACTGTTACCATCGTTCCTTTTAAGAATAATTTCTTTACGATCACTGACGGCTGTACTTTCATCTTGTCAGCAAGATCTTTGATGGTAAGTTTCTCCGGAAGGATCAGTGTCTTGATGGTCTCTTCTTCCTGTTTTGGTTGTGGCTGCTGCTGTGGTTTCTTCTTGCCGCCGTTCTTCTCTAAGTTTACGAAACGCTCCTGCTTTCTGCTTCCTAAAACATCATAATCGCCGCGCTGTTTTCCGTTGCGGTTCTTGTTGTCACGTTCTCTCTCCCGTGTCTCTTTTCCGCGCATCTCCTCTGCCAATGGTGCAGAATCCTTATTGAACTTGTCGATCTCACGGTCTAATCTTCCACCGTTATCTCTTCCGCGGAAGTTATTATTGCGTCCGCCGCTGCGGTCTCCCTGATTGAATCCCTGTCCCGGTCTTCCGTTGTTGAACGGTCTCTGGTTTCCGCCGTTTGGTCTCTGGCCTCTGTTATCTCCCTGACGAGCAGGTCTGTCACCATTGTTACGGTTATTATATCCACCTTCGCCATTATTATTTCTGTATGGACGGTCTCCCTGCTGACGGGCTGGTCTGTCGCCGTTTGCGCGGTTATTGTATCCGCCATTCTGTCCATTTCTTGCCGGGCGGTCTCCCTGTGGACGTCTGTTGTCCTGATTTGGTCTGGATGTCTTCTCCTGCTGACGCATCTGCTCATACACATTCTCAGTTGGTTTTTTGAAAACTCTCTCCTGTGCTGCCGGTGCGCTCTGTGCAGTTTCCGTCTTAACTTCCTCTGCTTTTGGAGCTTTGTTTTCTGTCTCTTTTCCGGTATTTGGATTGATCAGACTGTCAAAGTACTTTCTCATATCATTGCCGGACATCGTTGGTTTTGCCTGACCAGCCGGTCTGTCACCACGGTCATTTGCCGGGCGTCTGCCATCCTGTGGTCTGCCGCCTTTTGCTCCCTGGTTCGGTCTTCTGTTATTTCCATGTCCTGCACCCTGTTTGCTGTACTGTGCATTGAACACGGCTGTGATGCTGGATTTTTTCTTTGGTCTGTCATGCTCAGCATCTGCAGGTTTCTTCTCCTCTGGTCTTGCCTTCTCCTCTGCCTTTGGTGCAGCTGGTTTTTCCGCTTTCTCTGCGGCAGGTTTTTCTTCTGCCTTTGATGCGGATTTTTTGTACTTTTTACGGATGATCTCCTGCGCAGCATCATCAATGTTGCTGCTTGCGGACTTGATCTCGTACTCTGTACCGCTTAAACTCTCTATAATTTCCTGTGATTTTATCTCTAACTCTTTTGCAAGTTCATGAACTCTCATTTTTGCCATATATTCTGACTCCTCCATTATTCAGTTGTTATTGTCTGTTTCAATTTGTCTTCCACGGAATGGGCAAGCCCTTCATTTACAATTGCAAGTGATGCACGAAATTCTTTTCCAATACAGTGTCCCAATGTCTCTTTGTCAGAATAAATATACATTGGAACCTCATAAAAATCGGTCATATTGGAAAACATCTTTTTCGTGTTATCGGAGGAATCTCCTGCCACGATCACAAGATAAGCCCTGCCTTCCTTGACTGCTTTCTCCGTTGAAAACTCACCACTTACGACACTACCGGATTTTGCTGCAATTCCCAACATGGATAAAACTTTATCTGGTCTCAAATTCTTCCATCTCCTTTGTCAGCATTTCGTATACATCTTTTGGAATCGGCATTTTAAATGAGCGTTCTAATCCCTTACACTTAATTGCTTTCTGCAGACATTCGCTTTCCGGGCAAATGTATGCACCTCTGCCATTTTTCCGACCGGTTGTATCTAATATTATCTCATCTTCCGCTGTCTTAATGACTCTTATCATTTCTTTCTTAGGCTTCATCTCTCCACAGCCTATGCATTGACGCATCGGAATCTTTTTATTTGCCATAATCTGCTATCCTCGATCAATTCTCCTCGGAATACTCTGTGTCATCCTGATAGTCTGCATCATTGTAGCCACCATCTTCGTCATAGTATTCATCATCTTCGTACTCGTTCTCATAATCAAAGAAATCGCCGGCTTCTCTCGCCTGTGTCTCACTCTTGATATCGATCTTAAATCCTGTCAGTCTTGCTGCCAGTCTTGCATTCTGTCCTTCTTTGCCGATCGCAAGGGATAACTGATAATCAGGAACGACTACTTTTGCTGCTTTCTCTTCTGCATCTGCGATAACAGAAATAACTTTTGCAGGACTTAATGCATTTTCGATGAGCATTGCAGGATTTTCATTCCAGGTGATGATATCGATCTTCTCACCACGGAGTTCATTGACGATGGCATTGACACGCGCGCCGTTCATACCGACACATGCTCCAACCGGATCTACATCCGGATCATTAGACCATACTGCGATCTTTGTTCTGCTTCCTGCCTCACGTGCGATTGCCTTGATCTCAACTGTTCCGTCTTTTACTTCGGCAACTTCAGATTCGAACAGGCGTTTTACCAGTTCCGGATGTGTTCTGGAAACAAGCACTCTCGGTCCTTTGGAGGTAGATTTTACTTCCAGGATATAAACTTTGATTCGCTCTGTTGGCTGGAATACCTCGCCTTTTACCTGCTCATTCTCTGTGAGGATGGCATCCACTTTACCGAGGTTGATGCTCACATTCTTTCCAACATAACGCTGAACGATACCTGTTACGATATCTTTCTCTTTGCTGTAGTACTCATCAAAAAGAACTTTTCTCTCTTCCTCACGGATTTTCTGTAAGATCACGTTCTTGGCATTCTGTGTTGCGATACGTCCGAACTCTTTGGATTTCACTTCTACATTTACAATGTCATCCAGTTCGTATTTGGAGTCGATCATCTTCGCATTGACAAGGCTGATCTCCTCAACCGGATCTTCCACTTTCTCTACAACTTTTTTCTCCTGAAATACATGATATTCACATGTTTCCGGATCAATGTTAACTTTTACGTTTTCAGACTTTCCAAAATGGTTCTTGCATGCAGTGATCAGTGAGTTCTCGATTGCCTCAAGTAAAGTCTCTTTGCTGATATTTTTTTCCTGTTCTAATATATTTAACGCTTCTAACAATTCATTATTCTTAGCCATTATTTTATCCTCCATTATTTTTTCTGTTATTTTACGCTAAAAATCAAAAGCCAGGCGGATCAATGCGATATTGGATTTTTCAAATACCATCTCTTTTCCGTCTTCCTGCTCAATTGTCACTGTATCGGCATCGTATGCTTTTAAAATGCCGTAAAATTCTTTTTCCCGGTCAATCGCACGGTAGGTTCTGATCTCCAGTTCCTTCCCCATGCTTCTTATATAGTCTTTTTCTTTTTTCAGTGGTCTTCCAAGACCCGGAGAGCTCACTTCAAAGGTATAGGAACCTTCTACATAATCCTCTCTGTCAAGAATCTCATTCATCTCCCTGGATACATCTGCGCAGTCGTCGGAAGTGATTCCGCCTTCTTTGTCAATGTAAACCCGTAAATACCAGGTACTTCCCTCTTTCACATACTCCACATCCACAAGTTCAAAATTCCTGCGGTCTAAAATCGGGGTGATGAGTTCTTCGGTGCGTGCTTCATACATCTCTTTTTTCGACATGTGTACACCTCTTCCTTCCATATTCAGTTTTTTCGTGTTCCATCACGCTGCTGTCTCCTAAACATAAATTGAGAGAGGGTTCTGCCCTCTCTCAATCAAGTCAACGTGTTAACATAAATAAGGTAACACTCTTTCTTCTATTTTGCAAGCTTTTTATTAAAAAAAGCATTTAAAAATGCCAGAAACATTGTTTCTGGCATTCCGGGTTGGGCTGTTATAAAAATAACAGAGCAGTTCGTAGGGGAATCGAACCCCTGATTCCGCCGTGAGAGGGCGGCGTCTTAACCGCTTGACCAACGAACCATAGTTACAAATAACAGATATAAAATTGCTGAGCAGTTCGTAGGGGAATCGAACCCCTGATTCCGCCGTGAGAGGGCGGCGTCTTAACCGCTTGACCAACGAACCGTGCTTGTCTAATATAACACGGTAAAAAGAAAAATGCAAGCACTTTTTTATAATTTTTTTAATTTTTTGTATTTTTTATAAATAATATGCAATTTCAACAACAATAGAATGCACGCTCCGCGAACATTCTATTGTCATGAATTAAGAAAGCCCGCGGCAACTGCCGCGAGCCCTGTAAAATCGACTTTATTCACGATGCATAGAGAAACTATCCATATCATAGTTCTTTAAGTTTTCATGGATTCCACGTCCATCTGCATTGCTGATCAATGCATCTCTGTTCTTCTTGGAAGAGATCTGATCATTGAATGCACTTGGTCCGCCAACACATCCACCTTCACATACCATACCTTCGATGAAGTCTTCCGGCAATCTTCCGGCTTTCATTAATAACAGCGCTTTCTTACACTCTGCAGCACCATTACACTTGCATACCTTTGCATCGATCTCATCTTCAGATTCTTTTAAGCTCTGAAGAACTGCTGCAGTCACACCGCCTGCATTGGCAAATCTCTTACCGTATACAGAAGATTCCTGATAGCTGTTCTCATCCGGTTCTAATGCCACACTCTTCGCTTTCATGATGGCACGGATCTCAGAATAAGTTAATACATAATCTGCATTGCCTTCGATCTTCTGGTCTACCACCTCGGATTTCTTAGCGATACATGGTCCGATAAATACGGTAACTGCCTCCGGATCTTTTGCTTTGATCAGACGGGATACTGCTGCCATCGGGGAAATCGTGGTAGAAATATTGTCTGCAAGCTCCGGAAAATGATGTCTTACCATATTGACAAATGCAGGACAACAGGAAGTTACTTTCTTCTTGCCTTCTTTGTAAGCTTCTGCCCACTCTTCTGCCTCATAAGCAGCTGTCATATCTCCGCCGAGACCGACTTCAAAGAAACCATCAAAACCAACTGCCTCCATTGCTTTCTTCCAGCTGTTCATCGTGATATCATCACCGAACTGTCCCTCTGTTGCAGGAGCTGCCATTGCATAAACTTTTTTATTGGATTTTAATGCTTCAATTACATTTACAATATAGGTCTTAGATCCGATCGCACCGAATGGACAGCTGTGGATACATTTTCCACAACGGATACATTTCTTCTCGTCGATAACGGAGATTCCGTACTCGTCATATGTAATTGCATTGACCGGACAACTGAATTTACATGGTCTCTTTAAATGTGCGATCGCATTGTACGGACAGGCCTGAGCACATTTGCCACACTCTTTACATTTCTGTGGATCAATGTGGGAACGAAGTCTTCCCGGCTCGATCGCACCAAATTTACATGCATTGATACATGCCTTTCCAAGACAGTTCTGGCAGTTTTCTGTCACTGTATAACTGGAAATCGGACAATCTTCACAGGCAGAACTGATCACCTGGATCACATTACCGTCATCTACTGGTCCAGGAGCTTTTCCTTCTGCCAGTCTGACTCTCTGTCTGATAATCTCTCGCTCTTTATAGATGCAGCAGCGGAACTGTGCTGCTGGTCCTGGGATTAATTGGTTTGCAATGTAGTCTTTCTTCTCCTCAAGCTCACCTGCAAATGCAAGTTTTGCCACTTCATAAAGTACATCGTGTTTAATTTTGATCACATTTTCATCAGCGTACATTGTAAATACCTCACTCGTTTTTGTTCGTTAATTTTTTAACCATCTAAGACATTATATCGAAAATGTATGGAATTACAAGTACCTCTGATGTTTTTATTATAATACATAAGCTTTTTGTGCAAAGTAACAATTTCACTTATCCTTTTTTGTGCAATTATTCCGTGACCGTCTGAAACAGTCTGTCCCCTATTTTCGTCTGTAATAAACATCGCGGTCAACCGCCTTATTCCAGGAGGCAACGATCGTCGTGCAGACAGCGTCCCCTGTGATGTTGACAGCGGTACGTGTCATATCCAGGATCCGGTCAATTCCCATGATCAGCGCGATTCCCTCGATCGGAAGTCCAACGGAATTAAATACCATGGTCAATGTGATCAGACCCACACTCGGCACTCCGGCGGTTCCGATGGAGGCAAGCGTTGCGGTTCCAATGACAGTGAGGTAATCCATCATGTCAAGCGGGATTCCAAACGCCTGTGCGGTGAACACAACCGCCACACCCTGCATAATCGATGTTCCATCCATGTTAATGGTCGCTCCGAGCGGGATCGTGAAAGATGAAATCTTTTTCGAAACACCCATTTTTTCCGCAAGCGTATCAATATTCATTGGAATGGTTGCATTCGAAGTTGAGGTTGAGAATGCAAACGCCATAACCGGGAAGAAATTCTTGATGAAAATAAACGGGTTGAGCCCTGAAAATATTTTCAGCAATCCGAGGTACACCACAAAACACTGCACTGCGAGTGCAAGCAGAACGCAGAACATATATTTTAACAATGGGATGAACACCTCAAAACCGATCTCTGCAAATGTTTTTGCGATCAGGCAGAACACTCCGATCGGTGCAAGCTTCATGACAGCCATCGTCATTTCCATCATAATATCATTGAACTGTCCAAAGAAGTTCTTCACAATGTCAACACGGTCTCCCATGTTTGCGAGAATCACACCGAGGATCAATGCAAACACAATGATTTGCAGCATATTTCCCTCGCTTAAGGAATTAAAAATATTGACCGGGATAATGTCTAACAGTGTTTCTGTCATGCTCATGGACTGTGTTGTCTCACTCACGGTGGAAGTCACCTGGATCTGTGACATATCAAGTCCTTTTCCCGGATTAAAAATATTGGCGATCGACAGCGCAACGGTAATCGCAAGTGCTGTCGTACACAGATAAAAAATTAGTGTCTTCACACCGACGCTTCCAAGCTTTTTCGTATCTCCCACTGCCATGCTTCCGCAGACGATGGAGCAGAATACAAGCGGAACGACGAGCATACGCATCAGACGGATAAATCCCTGTCCGACAATATAAAAGACACCCTGCACAATGATATCATCCACCACGTAGTTCGATGGAATCAGATAGTTGATGATCACACCGGCCAAAGCTCCTGCAAGAAGTGCAATAAAGATCATCGTGGTAAGGCTTATCTTTTTCTTCTTTTGAACTCTATTCTGCATGATATAATCCCCTCTCTTCCAGATATTCTCTCAGGGAATCCTGCCAGTCTGGGAAATCATAAATCGGAACCATGCTCATAATAAAATTATCGAGCACCGCATACGCCGGTCTCACCTTGGAAAAATCCGACATGACAGTTGGAACCGGCTGCATGGAAGCCGTCTTTCCTGTCATTTTCAAAATCTCCTGTGCAAACGCATAACGGCTGCACACGCCCTTGTTCGTCGCATGGTAAGTTCCGTACTCGCTTGTATGCACAAGATGTAATAAAAATCTTGCCAGTTCGTTTGCGCTCGTCGGTGATCCAAACTGGTCGGAGGCAATCGATAACTGCTCGCCTGCGTCCACTTTTTTTAAGAAACCATTGATAAAATTCTGTCCCTTTCCATACACCCAGGTGCTCCGCACGATAAAATGTTTTGTTGTGAATTCTTTCACATAGTTTTCCCCCGCAAGCTTGGACTTTCCATAAACCGTTCCCGGATTTGTAATGTCAAATTCTGTGTAAGGCTCTGTGCTTTTGCCGTCAAACACATCATCCGTGGAAAGCTGTACCATTTTTGCCTGCATTTTTGCTGCAACGATCGCCAGATTTCTGGCTCCCAGTGCATTTACTTTAAACGCCTGCGAAGGATTTTCCTCACAGGAACTGATATCCGTCATACCGGAACAATTGATGATAATGTCCGGGCGGTTCATCTCGCCAAAACGAAGTACTTCATCTGTATCCGTCACATCAAGGTCATCCACATCTGTATCTAACATTTCAAATTCCAATTTATCCACAACATCATTCACTGCCTGGCCAATCTGACCGCGGGCACCACATACCCAGATTTTCTGCATCACTGTTCCTCCATTTTCTCTTCTAGTATTTCTCAAAGCATAGAAAAAGATGTGAGTTTATGATTCACATTACATCTCACATCTTTTTACCGTTCTTTATTATATTGATCCACGCATTTGATGTCAAATATTTTTTCCATGCAGGACAGATGATTTTTTATACAAAACATGCGACCACTACGCCATGTCATGATATTTTCCAAGGAACTCCCTCGTTCTCTGATTTGTCGAAGTAAATAATAACTCCGGTGTCGTCTCCTCCACGATCACACCTTTATCCATAAAGATCATACGGTTTGACACATCTTTTGCAAAGTTCATCTCATGCGTGACAATGACCATCGTCATTTTTTCCTCCGCAAGCTCCCGGATGACTTTTAGGATCTCAAGCGTCAGTTCCGGGTCGAGCGCGGAAGTCGGTTCATCAAAGAATAATATTTCCGGCCGCATGGCAAGTGCCCGCGCAATGGATACCCTCTGCTGCTGTCCGCCGGAAAGCTGACATGGATAGGCATCTTCCCTGCCGCTTAATCCCATCTTCTCCAGTAATACCTTTGCTTCTGCAACAACCTCTTCTTTTTTCCGCTTCTGAACACTGACCGGGGCATCAATGATATTTTTTAAGACAGAATAATGTGGAAACAGGTTAAAATTCTGGAATACCAGTCCAAAATGTCTCTGTATCTTTTTCAAATCTGCCGGTTTCGCATAAACCGTTTTTCCATTGATACTCTCTGCCGCCTTTTCCCCCATATACGTTAAGCTTCCGTCATCCATCTGCTCTAACAGTGTCGCACATCGCAGCAGGGTGGATTTTCCGGAACCAGAAGGTCCGATGATGGAGACAACCTCGCCCTCTGCAACGCTTAAACTGATATCTTTTAAAACTTCGTTTTCGCCGAAGCCCTTTTTTACATGCTGCATTTCCAGTAAATTCATATCATTTCCTCTTTGCCTTAATTTTACTACGATTGTATCTCTAATGATAATAACTCATCTTTTTCTCAAAAAATTCCATGATAAATGCCACCACATAGTTAAAGACATAATAGAATATCGCGGCTGCCACAAACGGGATCATGCTCTTCTGTGAAGCTGCCAGTGCCTTTGCCTGTGAAAACATCTCTGCATAAGCAATGGAAAACGCAAGCGACGTGTCTTTTACCAGCGTGATCACCTCATTGGTCACGGACGGAAGAATACGCTTGATCACCTGTGGAAGGATGATCTTTACAAATGTCTGTGTTTTTCCATAGCCTAATACTTTTGCCGCCTCATACTGTCCAACCGGCATGGACTCAATACCACCACGGTATATCTCTGCAAAATATGCAGCATAGTTGATTGCAAATGCGATCACAACCGCATATGCGCGGTAGCTTGACGAAATATTCACGCCGAAAATATAGTATGGTCCAAAATATACCACCAAAAGCTGTAGCATTAAGGGTGTTCCACGCATAATGGAAATATATATTTTGGTGATCGTTCTTATCACAACATTTTTTGACATTCTTCCGAAGGCTACCAGAAGTCCAAGCGGCAGTGAAAAAATAAGTGTTAATAAGAAAATCTGAATTGTTGTCATCATCCCGGAACCAAGCTGGGAAATCATTACCTGAAAGCTCATATAAAAAGAACCCCTATCTTTTTCTACTGTAAAACCAATGCGCTGTTATTTGCCGAGCGTGCAGACATCATAACCGAAATATTGGTTGGATATTTCTGCGAATGTGCCGTCCTCTACCATCTCTAATAAAGTGCTCTGCACCTCATCGCGAAGTGCTGTGTTTCCAAGGAAAAATCCAACCGCATACTGTTCTGAGGAAATCGTCTCATCTAAAATCTGATACTGATCTTCTTTTCCCTCAATCTGGAACTGTGCGACACCGATATCTATCGCAACAGCATCGACTGCGCCAGACTCAAGATCCATAAATGCGGTGTTGTATTCGCCTACCGATAAGAGCTGTGCAAAGGAAGCCATCAAATCTGCATGTTCTTCATCGTTTAATGCGGTCTCTGCGGCAGACTCTTTCTGTACCTCCACCACTTTTCCTGCAAGATCCGCAAGTGTGTTAATTCCGGAATCTTTCTTTACCACAACCACCTGGCTGTTGTCCATATATGGATCTGTCCATGTATACTGATCTTCACGTCCATTCATCGTAAATCCATTCCAGATACAGTCGATCGTACCGGCTTCTAACTCCATATCCTTTGCATCCCAGTCGATCGGCTGTAACACAATCTTTTTGCCCATACGCGCTGCACACTCCGTCGCCATCTCAATGTCAAACCCTGTAAATTCGCCATCATCCCCCACATAACCAAACGGCGGAAAATCCTGGTCAAATCCAACAGTAAATGTATCTTTTCCGTCTGCTTGATCCGTTTTTGCTGTATCAGTGGAACCTCCACACGCTGTCAGCGACAATGTCATCCCTGCAACAAGTAATAATGCCATAAATTTCTTCATAAAATCTCCATCCTTTATTTTCAGTTTATTACCACGCTACCACATTAAAGTGTCTGCTTATAACCTATCACAGAAACGGATTCGTTGTCAAGCACAGCTTCTCTCTTTTCAAACATTTCCTATTGCATAAAAAGCAGGAACACGCAATGTGCTCCTGCCCTTTCTTACAGAATATATTTTTCCATTGTCTGATACAACAGCTCTCTCTGTACCGGCTTTGTGATTCTTTCATTCATGCCTGCCTCATGCACTTTCACGATATCCTTTGCCATCGCATTTGCAGTGACTGCCAGAATCGGGATATCCGATGCGTCCGGCTTTTTGCTGCCTCGGATACTCTTTGCTGCCTCATACCCATCCATGATCGGCATATTCAGATCCATAAAAATCATGTCATAATAGTAATCCGGCATATTCTGATAGCGTGAAAGTGCCGCTTCCCCATTGTCGGCACATTCTACTTCTGCGTTGACAGCCTTCAGAAATCCCTGAAAGACCTCTGCGTTGACTGCATTATCCTCTGCCAGCAGTGCACGCTTTCCGGAAAAATCATAGTCCTCCGTTTTATTTTTCTCTGTCTCCGGCACACTGCAGATCTCTGAGATCAGACTGTATACCTGAGACTGCAGCACCGGTTTTTTCAGGATATAATCTACACCCGCCCCGCGCATCTCTTCCTCATAATCCTCTGTATCATAGGAAGATGTAACGATTTTTAATGTATCACGGTCAAAGATCTCCCGCATTTCCCTGACCAATTTTTTGCCATATCCCCCCGGCATCTGCCAGTTGACAAAACAGATGTCGTAGCCTTCCCCTCGTTCATACGCTTCTTTGAGTATCCGGATGATCTCCTTCCCGTCTGTCGAACTGTCATACCGGATCCCGAGTCTCGTCAGCGTCGACATCATATAATGCAGTGCGATCTCATCATTGTTTACCAGAAAAACTTTTAATGATCTGAACTTACGTTTCTCCCGCACAATACTTTTTCCAATTTCAAATGGAATGTCCACGATGAATTTTGAACCCACATTATATTCGGATGCCACATCGATCGTTCCGTGCATCTGTTCGACAATGCTCTTTATGATTGGAAGTCCCAGACCGCTGCCACCGTAATATTTTCCGTTTTCATGCTGTTCCTGCTCAAACGGTTCCCAGATTTTTTCCAAAGCTTTATCCGAAATCCCACATCCGGTATCACGCACTGTAATATGTAAAACCGTCCTGCTGTCATCCACATCCAGCTCAGACATGCACACCTCAATGGTTCCGCCCTTCTCGGTAAACTTAAACGAATTTGAGAGCAGATTCACAAGCACCTGCTTGACACGGATTGCATCTCCGATCAGATATTCATGTGTCACATTGTCAACCCTGAAATAAAAATAGATCCTTTTCATTCTGCACTGGGAATAAAAAAGACCAGAGACCTCCGACACGACCTCATTGAGTGAAAACGCCACATGACGGATCGTCATTTTTCCATTGTCAATGGCTGCCATATCCAGCACATCATTGACCAGTTCCCACAGATACTCCGCCTGGTAACGGATCTTCTTAAAATCCTCCCGGACTTCTGCATCTTTATAATGGGCAAGCTGTGAAATGCCCAGAATTCCATTGATCGGTGTGCGGAGTTCATGGGACATCCTTGCAAGAAACAGTTCTTTTGCCCTGCCCATCTCCTGCTCTTTCTCTAACTGTGCCCTGATCTTCTCCCGTTCCAGAATATATTTTTCCACAAGATTATGAACTCTTTTTTTCACGATGGCCGGATCACACGGAGAAAAAATATACTCATCCGCTCCAGCTTCTAACGCTTTAACCTCTGTTTTCTCATCAATTGCAGTTTTTGCGACGATCGGGATATCCGCATACTTATCCTGCTGTTTCATCTCCCGGATCACTTCAAATCCATCCATCACCGGCATGCAAAGATCAAGAAGAACAATATGTACCTTTTGTTGTTCCAGTTGTTCCAGTTGTTCCATCGCCTGTTTCCCGTTTTCCGCCTCCAGAATCTGATATTCGTCTTTAAAGATTTCTGCAAACGAAATGCGTTCCACTTCCATGTCATCTACAATGAGCATTGTCAGTTGTCTGTTCATATCTGATTCGTACCTTCCTGATTCGATAATGTATCATCTCTTTAGCTATTATACATAATTTTCACATAAAAAAGCGTTTTTTTTGTTTTTTTTCACAAAAATATGCATTATCTGGCATCTTCTAAACATGATACAACATTTTTCGACAAAGATTCTGCCTCGTTTAATGAAACAAAGGACTGATCGCCAGAAGAAAAATCCCCACATAATAAGTGGTGAGGTTAAACAGGTGGACTTTCCGGTCCTTATTTTTATAAAAATAAAGAAACAGAATGGAAATATCTGAGATCATAAACAGAAAACTTCCCACCGCACAGACGATGTGCCGCATGTCAGGGATACTCACTGCAATATGCATGCTTTTTGCAAACAGGTATGCAATAAAAAAAGTGTAGACTAAAATGCATGGCCGGAGTCTTCCGGTATGAAAGCTGCCCATTCCTGTCACTGCAAAAATCCCGATCACCGCTATGACCGGAAACACCATATCTGCAACTGCCGGCGGCTGCATCCGGTCCAGCCACCGGATAAAGAACAGATGCCCCATTAAAAATGTGACAAGTCCCAACAAAAAAAGTCTCTTTTTTTTGATCTTATTATAAAAAGCAAGTATTACATCTCCTGCAAAGCAGCAGACAAACGCCGGAAGCATCAGCCAGAAATCCAGAATATCCCGACTGACAACTGCTGCTGCCAGAAACACAGACACAAACGCTGCACTCTGCAGTGTCTTTACAAGCACATAATTTTTCTTATAATCCGGCTTTTTCACCTGATTTAAAAACCATAGAAACAGCACTCCATAAAAGACTGCCATTCCCAGAAACCATATCCAACGCTCCATAGAAAGCTCCTATTTTTGTTTTCCAAATAATACCGGGTTTCCTGCTGCCGTCACGATCAGTGGGATCACCATGCAGATCCATATGACCGGTTCTGTCCAGATGACTGCCCAATAACCAGACCTGCGCACAAAAACCAGCGTGAACACCACTTTTCCCGCCAGCTCTATAAAACTTGAAAAGACGGGCGTCCTCTGATCTCCGATTCCCTGCAGCGAATTGCGCAGGATCACAATAAACACACAGACCACCTGAAAAGACATATCGTACACCAGATACTGTGTGCCCCAGTAAATGACCTCCTTATTCTTTGAACTTGCAATAAAAGAGATCAGATACGGTGATATCGTATGCGATAAAATAAAAATAATCACACTGAACACACAGCCGATTCCAAGCACTGCCTTTAAGCCCTGCCGGATCCTGTCATACTTTCCGGCTCCGTAATTCTGTCCACAGTAAGTTGCCATGGAGGCGCCAAAAACGCTGACCGGAAGACTGAATATCTCAAACACTTTGCGCGCCGCTGTATGTGCCACGATAATGTTCGTTCCAAGTTTATTGATTCCCGTCTGCAAGATCAAAGTACCGCAGTTTACCAGAGATGACATGAGTGCCATCGCCAGTCCGTTCTGATACAGAAGTCTCATGCGTTCTCTGTCCCACTCCAGATCATTCTTCGAGATGTGAAGGATTGGGAAACCGGACTTGATACGCAGAAAGCATAATACTGCTGAGACCAGTTGTGACAGCACCGTCGCACAGGCAGCTCCTGACACGCCCATGGAAAAGCCGCCGATAAAGAGATAGTCAAGCACAATATTTGTGACCGCCGCAATGACCAGAAAGATCAGTGGTGTCACGGAATCCCCGATCGCCCGGAGCATATCCGCACACAGATTGTATGCCAGTGTAACAAACATGCCCCACACTAAAATCCTGATATAATCATGTGCCATGCAAAACTGTTCTTCCGGAACATTCATGGCATGAAGGATCGGATTTAAGAAAAGCAGTACTGCAAAAATGATCACAACCGCCGTCATCATTCCCAGTATTATGGAAGACGCCACATTTTTCTTTAAAAGTTTCTCATTCCCACTTCCATAGTTCTGTGCGGTCACAATGGAAAATCCCAATGTAAAGCCGCTGAAAATTCCGGTCAGAAGATTATAAAGGATCGACACGGAGCCAACTGCCGCCAATGCCTCTTCCCCTAAAATACTTCCGACGATCTTGGTATCGATCAGACTGTACATCATCTGGAACAGTCTTCCCAAAAAGACAGGAATTGCAAATAATAAAATCAGTTTTAACGGATTACCCTCTGTTAAATTTAAAGTTTTTCCTGTTTTCCCATCAGCCATTTTTTCGAAGTCCCTTCGGGTAATGATTTTTTAAAATGCCACCGGCTAACTTGCCCCAGCCAATGCTGTAACCATCCACAGCCACTAAATACCAGCCCTTTTCTCCGTCCATATTCAGGGTCTGTCCATTTAAGTATGCTTTGACCTGTGGGTCGTCACTCTCTAAATTGCACACATGCTTTACCTGATCCGGTCTTAACGCTAACGCCAGTGCATGGGACGGCTCGAAACGGTTCTTTTTTAAGGTTCCCAGATGCAGTCCCGGGCGGAGCACTTTCAGATTCCGGATGGACGGCATTCCCTTCGGCATCCGATAAAGCTGGTCGCCGAATTTCAGAAAATTGCCTGTTATATTTTTCACAAGGTTTTCCTCTGCAAATGCAAAAAATTCCCTGCACTCTTTCTCATTGATTCCCTTCTCCACACCGTTTCTGCAATAGCCCTGATAGGTTCTGGATAAAACACCCGCTTTCTGTAAGACAGCGAGGTAATGCCCTTCACCTTTTAAATGGTGCGGCCACAGACGGATGGTGTGTTCTAAACCATCCGCCGGATGCTCTGTCCACGCCTGCACACCCGGCATCATACCGTCTTTTTTCTCCACCGGTAATATTGAAAATTCCGGGTGGCGCTCTAAAAAACGGCTGATACTGCCCTCATTCTCCGCCGGGGCAAATGTGCAGGTCGAATACACAAGCCGTCCGCCCGGCTTTAACATCTCCGCTGCGCAGTCTAAGATCTCCGCCTGTCTTGCGGCACAGTTTTCTACATTTTCCGGACTCCACTCATCACAGGCATCCTCGTTCTTGCGGAACATTCCCTCACCGGAACACGGTGCATCCACTAAAATACGGTCAAAATATTCGCGGAAATTATCCGAAAGTTTCTGTGATGTCTCATTTGTCACAAGCGCATTGCACACGCCCATGCGCTCGATGTTCTCAGACAGGATCTTTGCTCTCGCCGGATGGATTTCATTGCAGACGATCAGTCCTTCCCCCTGCATGGAACATGCAATCTGTGAGCTCTTGCCTCCAGGTGCGGCACACAGATCTAAAATGCGCTCTCCCGGTTCCGCCATCAGATACTCCGCCGGAGCCATCGCACTCGGCTCCTGGATATAGTAAACGCCCGCCTCATGATACGGATGTCTGCCGGGCTGATCATTCCCACTGTAATAATAGCCATTCGTTGTCCACGGCACTCTGTTTAAAGAAAACGGCGCCTGCAGCAAAAAAGTATCCCGCTCTGTTTTCAGTGGATTGATTCTGAGTGCCTGATATTTCGGCAGATCATAGCTTGCATAGAATGCTGCGTACTCCTCTCCGAGCATTTCTTTCATACGCACACAAAATTGTTCTGGTAACATAATTTCTCTCCGTCCTGTTTTTCCTGTGATTGATTCATTTTCATAATTCCGTTTTTATGAATTTTACAATTGTATTTTCTCATCGGTTAATTGTTTCAGTGCATCTCCCAGAATGTGATTGGATGATTTTTCCCTCATTCCATCGATTGTTTCCCGAAGCGTCTGGTTTGCTGCCTCTACCTCACGCTCAAACTCTCTTGCAGAGAGCAGATGACAGCCCTGCCCGGTGATGATGATCTGCTCAAGACCATCCGAAGTCGCCACTGTCACATGGTATTTTCTTCCGTTTTCATGTGCAAACTTTTCAATATAAGCATCGGCAGTCTCTGCTTCTTTTGTATACACGACATGAATATTATGGTGATCGAGCATTTCCGTCTGGTGTCCTTTTACGCGGTACGCATCAAACACCACGATCAGATTGCATTTTTTTATGCCCTGATAATTGCACAAAATGTCTAAAAGCTTTCCTCTTGCTCCGTCGATATTGACTGCCGCAAGCTCTTTTAAGCTCTCCCATGCAAAAATGATATTATATCCGTCCACCAGCAGATATTCCTCTTTGGAAACTGCTTTTACAGGTGCATAGCGTGGCGCATTGTCTCCCGAGATCACTTTTTTCGCAGTGCGCCACTGCTTTGTCGCTCCCTTCTCATGTTTATTTGCATGATAGGTACGTGCTAAGATCGCATCAATCTCCTCAATGTCGATCCAGTGATCCGGATCATAGGTTTTTGTCTTTTTACCGGAAGGTGCTTCCTCCTGCTGTTCTTTCTTTTTTAACAGCCTGCCCTCCACATGCATGTGATCCGGCACTTCATTCCATGGAACGATAAATCCTGCTCCGTGCGCACAGAAAACAGAATCCGCCGGGTGCGAAAGATCCCGCTCCGGATCATAACCGGTCTGTGCGACCACCTCTTCCGTGTTGTGACATGGGTAATATCCCGCAAACCGGAACGTTACTTTTCCAAGTCCTTTCGTGTAGGCAGTCACTTCCTTCTGGTAATTTGCCATGCACGCCACCGGAGCAATGCCGCGCAGAACCTGTGCATCGCCCTCCTGATAAGGACCTTCAAACTTTCCATGCATTTTTTCAATATCCGTCATAGCACGTCCTACCATATTCTGCGGAACAGCTATGTGAAATTCATAATACGGCTCCAGCAGCACAGACTGCGCCTGTTTTAAGCCCTGGCGCACTGCCCGGTAAGTCGCCTGTCTGAAATCGCCGCCCTCCGTGTGTTTCGTGTGTGCCCTTCCACCGATCACTGTGATTTTCATATCTGTGATCACCGAACCGGTCAACACTCCGATATGCTCCCGCTCTTTTAAATGTGTCACGATCAGCCGCTGCCAGTTTTTATCCAGCACATCCTCACTGCAGTCTGTGTCGATCACAATACCGCTTCCCGGTTCCAGCGGCTCTAACAAAAGATGTACTTCCGCATAATGTCTGAGCGGTTCAAAATGTCCCACGCCCTCCACCGTATCTGCGATTGTTTCCTTGTATACAATCTTGCCCGGACCAAATGACACCTCCACGCCAAAACGCTCTGCGATCATGCTTTTTAAAATTTCAGTCTGGACCTCGCCCATGATCTGGATCTGGATCTCCTGAAGCTTTTCGTTCCATACAATATGTAATTCCGGCTCTTCCTCCTCGATCTGGCGCAATTTTGGCAGCATGACTGCCGGCTCCACTCCCTCCGGGAGGATCAGACGGAAATGCAGTACCGGCTCTAATACCGGTGTTTCTCCCTGCGCTTCTATTCCAAATCCCTGTCCCGGATATGTGTGGTCTAATCCGGTCACAGCACACACCATTCCGGCATCCGCTTCATTGATCAGCTCATATTTGGTTCCGGAATAAATGCGGATCTGGTTCACTTTCTGTTCCCACACTTCCTCACCAAACCGCACATGATCTGCATTCGAAAGCGGTGATTTCACTTTTAACGTTCCTCCGGTCACTTTCAGATACGTCAGCCGGTTATTTGCCTCATCTCTAGCAATCTTAAAAACTTTCATGCCAAATTCATCCGGGTATTCCGGTGCCAGTGTATATCGGTCAAACCCCTGTAAAAATGTGTCCACGCCGGCATTCCGAAGCGCAGAACCAAAAAAGCACGGAAATATCTTTCGCTGCACGATCATTTCCCTGATTTGTTCACCGGCAATCCTTCCGGTCTCCAAAAAGCTTTCCATGGCATTCTCATCTTCCATGGCGATTTCTTCCATGACCGCACTGTCTTTATCATTTTCCTGTGTTCCTGCGCTAAGATTCGTGAAATCTATGCATCCGTCTGACAACTGTTTTTTTAACTCCAAAAGAATTGCCGTTCTGTCGGTTCCCGGCTGATCCATTTTATTGATAAAAAGAAATACCGGGATCTCATACCGTTTTAAAAGCCGCCAAAGTGTCTGTGTATGAGCCTGCACTCCATCAGATGCGCTGATGACAAGCACGGCGTAATCAAGCACCATCAGCGTCCGCTCCATCTCCGCGGAAAAATCCACGTGTCCCGGGGTATCCAAAAGTGTCATTTTCGTGTCACCAAATTGTAATTCTGCCTGCTTTGAAAAAATCGTGATACCACGTTTTTTCTCCATCGCATCCGTGTCTAAAAATGCATCGCCGTTGTCGACGCGCCCTATTTTTTTAATACTTCCACTGCTATATAAAAGTGCTTCTGACAATGTGGTCTTGCCGGCGTCCACATGTGCCAGAATTCCTGCTATAATTTGTTTCATGATTATTTTTTTCCTTAAGTTGTGAAGCGAATTGTAAAATTCATCTATACTGTCTTTAAATTGTTCAAAATTAATCCGTGCATAAAGAGACCCGCTTCCGCTACGTGTCGCTCGCAACGGTACTAAGAAACCACCGGCTGCATTTCTTATCTGATAAATCAGAACGAAATACAGCCACTGCTTTCTAAGAACCGGCGGCTCCCCAGTGTCTTTTTTGCGCGGATTAATTTTTCACAATATATTTACACTGTGTTGAGTTTTACAATTCGCAATTTACTGTATGAAAAAATGATTCATGGGTGTGTTGCCCTCTGTTGAATCATTTTGCCTTTTCGGATATTTTAACATATTTTCAGAATCCAGAAAAGGGACAGCACACGGAAATTATCCATGTACTATCCCTTTTGCTGGCTGCGTCATGGCCTGGTACTTTATTAGTAGCAGAAATAATGACAGCAGATTTTTACATCAAGATTCGATGTGAGCGGATAAGTTGAAAAATTCATTGTATCATTTCTTAATAGGTCTGTATTTCCATTTAATACATTATAAATAGACTGGTACTCTGTCTCTGTCGGATGCGCTTTATCCCGTCTTTTCCAGGAAACAAACTGAACCGGATTGTTCTGGCTCAGCACATCATATAATGTATCCGGATACAAATCGGATGCCATGCGGTTTAACACCACCTCGACAACCGCTTCCTGCCCCTCGACAGGTTCGCCGTTTGCTTCCAGCCACACGATTTTGGCCAGCAAATCGATCTCTTCATCGGTCAGGCTGATGTTCCAACGATTGTTGTATGCCGGAGCCTGCGAAGTTCCAGAAACTTCCTCCACCTGACCACTCTCACTTACTTCTGTATTTGTTTCAACTGATCCGTCTGTCTCTTCTTCTAAATTACTTTCTGAATCATTTGAAGTTGTCACTAAAACAACATCTTTCTTTTCAACACCTGTTTTTTCATCTGATTCTGTGGTAAATGAATTTGCGGAAATTGCAGCTGCCACACCGGCGGAAAATTGCATTTCTTCCGGCTCTGCCTCCTGATCCTGAAGCGGTACTGCCTCATTCTCAAGCTCTGCAACATATGCTGCCTCTTCCTGAATGTTGGACGTAACAATCAAGCACAATGCGAAAGCAAAAAGTAATGCTGCGTCCAATATTTTTTTTCTCATTTTTCTCCTTTCCTCAAGAATGATACATAACATAGTAAAACGACAGATAAACCAAAAATTTATCTGCCGCTTCATTACAAAACCCTATCATACTCAATTATTCCCAAAAGTCAAATTTCTCATTCAGGAACTGTGCTGAGAAAATTTCTTTGAATTTTACCATATATTTTTTTCATTTGTGTAAATAATCTACTAACGAGTCAGTTATAACTTTTTCGCGTTAAAGCAGAAACAGTCAGATATTACAATTATTGTGAGCTTTTCTGCTTATTTTTATGCAACTTCCATTAATTTTTCCCCAAAAAATCTGGAAACAGTCTTAATCTCTTGCGATCTCAGACAGAATTTCTGCGCGTTTTGTGCCGATCAGGAGCTGATTTTTATATGTTTCATAACGCTCTATGCGATGCTCACTTAAGAAGACCGCGATCTCCGGTGTGATCGTAAGTTCTGTCACAAAAACTACCATTTCCTGTCCATCCGAAAATGCCTGCTCCATAAATGTAAATGCATGTTCTAAGGTTTCAATCCCTTGATTTTCAAGGCTTTGCAGTTTTTCACACTGTGCGTCAAACGGCTCTTTTGCGAGCGCAAATAAAGCAGTTTCTTCTATATTAATTGTTTCCTCGGCTACAATCTTTTTCGCACATTCCTTCAATTTTTCGTTCAGGCTGCGTGCACGGTCACTCTGTGCTTTTGAGACAAACTGCTGTTTCTCGTTCTGCTCATCTGACGCTGTTTTTTCTGCAAGAATCGTTTCAAAAATTCCTTTTGCCTGCAAAGAATTTTTTAATTTTTGACGGTATTCCTTCAAAAAATCATACCATGCATCCGTGATCTCACGCTCTCTCTGTATCTGATAAAAGACATTTGAGACACCATCCAGCAGCAGATTGACCACCGAAAGCCTCTCATCAAACGCTGCCTGATCGATACGCGCATAGACGGAAGGCTTTACTTTTCCCTCCAAAATCTCTGCAATGCCATAATCGTCCTGATATTTTTTATACAGATCAAAGTAGGCAGACACATCCTCCGCCACATCTTCATGCCGCAGAAACTCATGAATGATCTCCTCGTCCACCGGAATTCCAAGTTCCTCGTAGACATCCATGAGATTGCTTAAATCCTCCCAACCTCTGGCGGTCACAAACTGTAATCCATCCACGTCCGCCTCCACGCGGTAGAAATTTTTCGGACGAAGTTCCAGATAACTTAAAATTGCGCTGTTTAAACGTTTTTCTCTTGCATATTCCTTCCACACGCCAAGGTCTGCCTCGATATTCATGCAGCGCACACGGTCTAACGTTACCATATCAAAATCTCTTACCGACTTGTTGTACTCCGGCGGATTTCCGGCTGCAGCAATGATCCATCCCTCCGGGACTGCCTGATTGCCAAACGTTTTGCACTGCAAAAATTGCAGCATGGTCGGCGCCAGCGTCTCAGACACGCAGTTGATCTCGTCAATAAAAAGGATTCCCTCTTTCCTGCCGCTCTCCTCGATTTTGCGGTAGACACTCGCGATGATCTCGCTCATGGTGTACTCCGTCACAGAATATGTTTTTCCGCCATACTGCTCCTCCTTAATAAACGGAAGTCCTACTGCGCTCTGCCTTGTGTGGTGGGTGATGGTATACGCCACAAGCCCGATCTCACACTCTCTGGCAATCTGCTCCATGATCTGTGTCTTTCCGATTCCCGGTGGTCCGATCAACAGAACCGGACGCTGTCTGACCGCCGGAATTTTATATTCGCCAAATGCATCCTTGCTCAGATATGCCTGCACTGTATGTTTGATCTCTTCTTTTGCCTGTTTAATGTTCATGTTTTCTCCTTGTCTCCTCTGCCAAAATATCCTCCTGTTCCACCCGGAGTCTTATTGCCCACGGTGGAACGGCACTCTCATCATAATCATCCAGAAACAGAAATGCGGTCTTATATTCCGGCCGTTTCTTCGGATAAATGCCCTTGCCATCCGTAAAATATAACAACCCGCCAAGATTTTTCAACACGCCCTGCTCTAATAATTCGTTCACATAAGCAAAAGCCGGTCTGAAATCTGTTCCGCCGCCTCCTATAACTGTAAAACGATTTAAAAGCTGTTCGAGTTCGCGGCTGTTTTTTACCTCCTCATCCATGCGCACCTGATTGTCACACTGAATGATGCGTATTCTGCTTTTTGCAAAAAAACTGTTCTGTTCGGTCAGAATCGTATAAGTCTCTTTCAAAAAATTGTGGATGAGCTCGCCGCTGGTCGAATAACTCGTATCGACCACAATGACAAACTCCTGGATTTTTTTGACCTCCCGGCTCTCCACCGGCTCAATGAGCGGCATGTTTCCGTAAAGCCGCAATCCATAAGTATAATAATTCAGGTCGAACTCGTCGGGATCCGCATGCAGTTCCTCCCGCAGAACGGAAAATTTACGCAGAAAATCTGCATAACTTTGTCTGCTCTTCTCTGCCTTCAGCTGTGCAGCAAGAATTTCTTCTCCATCCTCTGTCTCATACCCTCTGGATTCCTTTTCCATGCGCGTCTGCCTTGCAATTTTATCCCACTGTTTTCTGGCGTCCTCATTTACGGCATTTTTCTGTTCCTCCTTCGGCCAGTAACGATGGTCGTCCGTGTAAAATTCCTTTTGCAGTGCGATCAGTTCTGCCGGCTTTCTGCCACTTAGATAACGATAAATAACCGCCGCGGAGATCCCGCTCTTTAGCTGTTTTAGCTCTTCATAAACCGTTTGTCTCTGCCAGCTTAAGATCCGCCTCGTACTCGGTTTGTCCATCTGGTCGATTGTGTATTCCACTGCAATATCGCAGGCAAGATTCCATTTTTCCCGGTCTCTCTTTCCACCGATCCAGAGATGGAAAAAGATACAGTGCAGCACGCTGTGCAGGTATGCCCTGTCGAGATATTTCGGGTTGCCCTGAAACACCCTTAACACCTGCTCCGTGGAAAAATAAAGATATGTGCCGTCAGTCGCAAAGCTTCTGATATTCTCATCCGCCCGGTAAACAAGCGTGCCGAGTGCAATATCTAAAAAGCGCAGATCCATATATAGTTCACTTCGCACAAACTCCAGAACTTTCTTCGACATCTCTGCCTCCCACTCGCTCTGTGTCTGCTTATGTTTACTCCTAAACTGCTCCATGTCAGCTCCTTTATTATTAAAATTCCTCAAATGAATAGCGGCTCTTCACATCCGCCGTTTTCTCTGGTTCTGCAAATAACTGCCGCTTCCATGCGATGAGGCTTGCCACACCCTCCATCCATTCCTCATGCGATGCGATTGCAACGGCATCCTCTATCTGCTCCTTCCTGCCGTATCCTTTCTCAAAGAAGAAATGTAACGGTTTTAACTCTCTTTTCTTTAAAAGAATGGCTAAAACCTTCCCTGACTGTTCCCTCACATAAGTCTCATAAGCTGCCCTTGCCTCCAGTGACAGCCCACATGCAGCATATAAGCGGTTCCACGCCATCGGAATGAGCACCTCCGCTGACTCCTCCACACACGCCTGTGGGAAAATCTCATCATAGGCATTCAGCAAAATGACACCCTCCTTAAAGCACTGTCTTGCGCGGAAACCCTCTCCGGTAAGATTCAGTTCAAAAATATGCGCCGGTCCGATCTCATCATAGCTCTCATAATATTCCGGATACAAAAGAACTGCCTCTCTCTCTCCGTCCTCCTGTTCAAACGATACTTCCACCTGCCATTTGATCTGCGCGAGAAGCTGTTTTAGTCCGGTCGGCTCCTCTACCCCTGCACACATCCGTAAGCTTCGCAGATTCAGGCAATTCATAAACGCATCACTTCCCACTTCCACAAGTTTTGGATAAACACTGATCCTTTCCATTTTCGTACAGTTATAAAACGCACAGCTTCCTATTTTCACAATGTCTGCCGGAAGTTGTACCTCTTTGATATATTTTTCCGATAATTCGTGCAGTTTTCCATCCCGTTCTATTGTTTCCAAAGAAACAATATTTTCTTCCTGTTCTGATGAAATATGATCCTTTTTTTCTTTGTCTTTCAACACAGACAGACCGCTCTCCCACATACCTCCGCAGTACCTTGAATACCGGATCTCATTCTCCGGAAGCTTTCTTCTTGAAAAGCAATAGTCTCCCAGTTCCCGCACGCATCTTCCATCGATAAATCCCGGCACTGTCACGACCGGCTGTTCTCCGAATACCCGAAGCAGACGGATTTCTCCTTCTGAAATTTTTTCCCATAAAAAAAGCAATTGTTCTGCCCTGTTCTCTTCCATCATTTTTCCCTGTCATTCATGTCCAATATCTTGTATATCCTTCTAGATCACAGCATTCTCTCCGTGCTTCAGGCGCCCATAACTGCGCACTAAAAGAGGCACTTCCGTAATCAGCATGGCAATCCATCCTGCCAGACACGCAAACGGGAATGTCTCTACCTTCATTGCAAAGCCAAACACAAAAACAAATGCTGCGAGCACACGCACGCCCATATTCACCATACTGCTGATCAAAGTGATCTTCAGATCTCCGATTCCCCGGAAATATCCCTGTATGCCATTCGTAACTGCCGGGAGCAGATACATAAATGAGATCAGTTTCAGATAAGTGACGCCCTCTTTTACAACATCTGTGTCTCTGACGAACAAACGCACAACCGGCTCTGCAAAAAAGAAGCACACCAGAAAAATGACCATTCCATAAACCAGTTCGATCTTCATACCGCCCCAGAATCCCTTTCGCACACGTTCTTTTTTTCCTGCTCCGCTGTTCTGAGCCATAAAAGACGTCATAGAGTGCGCAATATTCTGTTCCGGAAGGCACGCAAAATCATCAATGCGGTTCACGATCGTATACGCCGCCATCACGGAAACTCCCATTGTGTTGGCAATTGCCTGCACACCGATTTTTCCAAGCTGCACGGTTCCCTGCTGCATCGCACTCGTCCATCCATAGAGGATCGTCTGTTTCAGCAGCGTTCCATCGAATACAAACCATGCTTTTCCAAGATTTAACTCCGGCACCTTTCTCTTAATGTAAATGATGCAAAGCATACAACACACCGCCTCGCTGACGACCGTTGCGACCGCGCAGCCCATGCTGCCCCATCTGAGCACTGCCACGAAAAACAAATCCCCGATGATATTGAGCACCGAGCTTGCCACAAGAAAATAGAGCGGTGTCGTGCTGTCTCCCAGCGCCCGCAATGTGCATGCAAAAAAATTATAGATAAATGTAAAAATAAATCCCAAAAACACGATTCTCAGATAAGAAACTGCAAGCGGAAGCACTTCCTCCTGCACCCGGATCAGTAATAACAACGGTCTGGCAAAAAGAATGCAAAACAACGTGACCGCAATGGAGAACACAATTCCTGCAATCATCGTCGTGCTGATCTGCCGCTTTAAAACATCCATTTTCTTTGCGCCGTACTGGGTTCCCATCAAAATGGAAGCCCCGATACACATGCCGTTCACAAACAAAATTGCAAGTGTCATCAGTGGATTGCTTGTGCCGACCGCCGCCAATGCCTCTTTTCCCACAAGCTGACCGACGATAATGCTGTCCACTGAGTTATACATCAACTGAAAAATGTTTCCAAATAAAAGTGGTATCGTAAATTTTACAAGTAATGGAGTAATTTTCCCCTGTGTCAGATCTTTTGTCATATTCTTACGCCTTTGCCAGAATCTTTTTTATATTACATAAAAACAGTGTGGAAGCCACTGCAACCGAAATAAAGTCCGAAACAGGCTCTGCTAAAAACACTGCAAACACTTTGTTCTCAATGAACATCGGCATCAGATAGATCAGTGGGAGCAACAAGATGATTTTTCTTAAACATGCAATGAATAAGGAAAGTTTTGCCTGTCCAAGCGACATAAACGTCTGCTGGATTGCCATCTGGATTCCAAAGATACCGGTCATGCCCATATAAATCCGGGCAGCCCACGTCGTCATCTCATACAATTCCGGGGAACTGCTGTTGAACAGCTGTACAAAAACCCCCGGGAAACACTCTACAAACAGCCAGAATGCCATCGTGTAAATGAGACTTACCACGATCAAAATGCGAATCGTCTTTTTCACACGGTCAACCTTTGCCGCGCCATAGTTATAGCTGATAAGCGGTTGTGCGCCCTGTCCAAGCCCCTGCACCGGCATGAACTGTAACTGCATAATACTTGCAAGGATCGTCATCGCTCCCACTGCCACATCTCCGCCGTATTTCGACAGGGACGCATTAAATGCAATGTTTATAAGGCTCTCCGTAATATTCATGACAAATGATGCCAGACCAAGTCCCATGACCGGAAGAATGATCTGCGGCTGTACTTTTAAATATTCTTTTCGGATACGAAGTTTTGTCTGTTTTCCATTCAAAAAAGAAAACACCCACACGGCGGAAACTGCCTGTGAGAGAATCGTTGCAACGGCCGCGCCCTTTACGCCCATATGAAATGCAAAAATAAATAAAGGATCAAGAATGATATTGCAAATTGCTCCGATCAGAACTGTCTTCATACTGATCTTTGCAAATCCCTGTGTTGTGATAAACATATTCAATCCCAGCGTCATCATGACAAAAATACTCCCCGCCACATAGATCCGCATATATCCCAATGCAAATGGCAAGGTTTTCTCACTCGCGCCAAACATCCACAGAATCGGCTCCGCGACTGCTTCCAGAAAGATGGTCAGCACAACCGAGATTACGATCAGGCTTGTCACACTGTTTCCAAGAATACGCTCCGCTGTCTCATTGTCCCCTTTTCCCATATAAATTGCGGCTCTCGGTGCGCCACCGGAACCGATGAGCATTGCAAATGCCGTAACCATCATAAGTACCGGAAAACATAACCCGAGTCCGGTCAGTGCAATATCCCCCACCTCGCGGATATGTCCGATATAAATACGGTCAACCAAATTATATAGAAGGTTTACAAGTTGTGCGATAATTGTAGGCACCGCCAGTTTTATCATTAAACCGGGAATGCTGCCACTCCCAAGATTCTGTTTTTCTGTCTCTTTTTCCATAAAAATCTCCTCTTGTACTGTCAAATAAAACTTCCGCCTTATCTCTTTTGTGCAAAATCTGCCATCAGACACACGCAGAATAAGGCTGACACACTTTTCACAGTGCAACAACCTTATTCTAGCACACTCTATGTTCGAATACAAATGGCAGACTTCAATCAGCCAAGTATTTTTTTCAGATCTTCCTCCGGGGTGCTGATCGGAGAAATCTGATAATTTTCTACCAGATAATTCAAAATATTCGGTGAAAGAAACGCCGGCAGAGTTGGTCCAAGATAAATATTTTTAATACCAAGGTGTAACAACGTCAGTAAAATGCAGACTGCTTTCTGCTCATACCAGGACAATACCATGGAAAGTGGAAGTTCGTTCACGTTGCAGTCAAACGCTTCTGCGAGCGCAATTGCAACCTTGATTGCACTATAAGCATCGTTACACTGTCCCATATCCATAATTCTTGGAAGTCCGCCGATGGTTCCAAGATCAAGGTCATTAAAACGGTATTTTCCACAGGCAAGCGTGAGAATGACAGAATCCTTTGGTGTCTGTTTTACAAATTCCGTATAGTAGTTTCTTCCAACTCTTGCTCCATCACAGCCACCCACTAAGAAAAAGTGGCTGATTGCTCCGGATTTCACAGCATCGATTACCTGATCTGCAACTCCTAACACGGTTCCATGTCCAAAACCGGTCATGACCGTCTTACCGCCATTGATCCCTGTCATCTCACGGTCAGCTTCATAGCCGCCAAGTTCTAATGCTTTCTCAATGACCGGGGTAAAGTCTTTTTCTTCCCCTATGTGAACCATCTCAGGATAAGAAACCACCTCTGTCGTAAATGCACGGTCTGCATAGCTTGGTTTTACCGGCATCAGACAGTTTGTTGTATAAAGGATTGGTGCCGGAAGATGATCAAATTCCTTCTGCTGGTTCTGCCATGCAGTTCCAAAATTTCCTTTTAAATGCGGATATTTCTTCAATTCCGGATAAGCATGTGCCGGGAGCATCTCTCCGTGGGTGTAAATATTGATTCCTTTATCCTTTGTCTGCTCTAATAACAGTTTCAGGTCATAAAGATCATGTCCAGTGATCACAATAAATGGGCCTTTTTCTACGGACAATGGAACTGTGGTTGGTGTCGGTGTCCCAAATGTCTCCGTGTTTGCCTTATCTAAAAGTTCCATACAGATCAGATTTTTCTCTCCCACTTCGAGTACGACCGGAAGCAGAAGATCCATATCCATGTCATAACCGATCACGGATAATGCGCGGTAAAAGAAGCTGTTCACTTCGTCCGAAGTGTAGCCCAACACCATCGCATGGTAAGCGTAAGCTGCCATACCACGGATTCCAAATAAAATCAGTGATTTTAAAGAGCGGATATCCTCATTGTCATTCCACAGATTGTTCATGTCATAATCGTCTGTGTTGCCACATGGATTCTGACAGGCACTGCAATCCGGTACAATTTTATTTTTCTCTGCTTTGACTTTTGCGATCATCTCTTTTAAAGTCTCATCATTGAAATTCACATTCGTGATCGTTGTAAATAAACCTTCGATGATAATACGGTCGGTATTTTCTGTTTTGGGATTATTTCCACAGGATTTTGCAAGACCGATCAATGCTCCGGTCAGTTCATCCTGTAATTTTGCTGTATTTGCAGATTTGCCACACACACCTGCATTTCCTGTACATCCACTGCATCCCGCAGTCTGTTCACACTGAAAACAAAACATTTTCTGTTCCATATTGTGTAATCTCCTTTTTATGAAATGTTGTAATGTAAAACGCTGATATACAGGGGGCTACCCCTGCACACCAGCGCTTGTTACGAGGTATGTACAGATTGTAATAAAAACATCGTTATTTTTCTGTTGTATTTACAACGCAATATTCATTTTATGCATTATTTGATTGGTAATATTTTCTTTCTGTCCTCTGTCTCATGCACATAACCGATCAGCTTATCAGATACTCCAACCACACGTTCTGTAGCTGCATTGCACTTGCTGACTGTGCTGTCTAACTCATTCATATGCTCGATCGTGATCTGTGCACTCTCCGCATTCTGAGCTGCAAATTCTTTCAGGGAAACCGTCTCCGTCTCAATGTTATCACTGTGATTCTTTAATTCTTCCACCTCAGAGCTGATGCCTTCGATCGCACTTCCGACCTGACCGATCTCACCGTTCAATATTGTAAAGATCTCCTTTGTCTGATCGATCTTCTCATTCTGGAGGCTGACTGCCTCGGATACCTTCTCAGTGATCTCCACGCTCACATTTGCCTTATCCATAAGGTCTGCTACAAGCTGGTTAATACGCTCCGTAGATTCTCTGGACTGATCTGCCAAAGTACGGATCTGCTCTGCAACCACCGCAAACCCTCTTCCGTGTTCTCCGGCTCTGGCTGCCTCAATACTTGCATTTAATGCAAGCAGATTCGTCTGATTTGAAATATCCGCAATAATATCGGTAACTGTCTGGATCTGCTGGGCAGAATCATTGGTAAGCTTAGACTGCTCTCTTACATTCTCAATCGCTTCCCCATTCTTCTTACTGATGGCGATCAGTTCTCCCATAATATTTTCAGCAGACTCATTACATTCCTGCATCTTATCTGCACTTGCATTCAAGGCATCGACATTCTCGGAAATCATAGCGATCAGATCGCCGATCGCATCGATCTTCTCTTTCATATCTGCCGTCTGTGCTGCCTGCGTCACAGTGTTATCTGCGATCGTATGCGTTGAATCCTGTGTGATCTTCAAGGAATCTTCCATATCATGAAAGATATTATTAAAATCATCGGATACAGATTTTAATTCTTCTGTTGCTGTTTTGATACCGGAAATCACAGTTGCAAATGAACTGATGGAATCATGTACGGAACGCATCATCAATCCGATGTCGTCCTCACGCTCCATCAGCTTTTTCGCTTTTTCTCCGATCTTCGTCTGCTCCTGTTCATCTTCTGTTTTTCCCTGGGCTATTGTAAGAAACTGGTTCAGCAGTGATTTCACAACCCAGAATACGATCCCAAAAATCACAACACTGACCGCACTTACCAGCACAACTGCAATCAACGTGCTGATGATTCCATTCTTTAACATTTCCAATACAAGCACCTGCCATAAAACAATGACAAGCAACAATGCAAATATCGGTTTTAAGGCTTTCCCCCAGGCCACTTTACTGTTATCCTGCTCCATAATTATCCGAAACCTCCGTGTTCATCAAAGTTATACATATTTTACCATATTTTTCATGCTTATGGTATCCGAATTTACTGATTTTTCATATTTTCTTTGACTATTTCCAAGAAATACTATACAATGCAATCGTTTGAAATACGATGGAAAAGGAGAATCCCAAATGAAAAAAATAGCTTTTTTTGATATAGACGGAACTTTAACTTCCGAAATCGACGGTTCTATACCACAGAGTGCCATCACTGCGATACGAAAAGCCAGAGCAAACGGAAACCTGATGTTTTTAAATACCGGAAGATGTATCCAGAACGTGGAGCCACGCTTTCAGGAAGTCGGCTTTGACGGATTTGTCTGCGGATGCGGCACTGATATTTACTGCGGCGGAAAGAATCTTTTACATGTCACACAGTCCCATGAAATTACAATGGAACTGTTAAAAGCAGCAAGAGACACCAATGTGGACATTGTTTTCGAATCATCCACTGCGGTTGCTTATGATCCGGTCCGTCCGGTCATTCATCCGGATGCCGTGGCACAATATGACGCTTTCGTGAAACGCGGTTATACAATGCCAACGGATCTGGAGTCACCGGATTTTACCTGTGATAAATTTGTTATCTGGTTTCAGGACAAAGAGCAGCTGCAGGCTTTCCGAAAGATCAGCGACGTACATTTCAACTGCATTGACCGGGGCGGCACATTCCGGGAATTTGTCCCTCACGGCTACAGCAAAGCAACCGGAATCCAGTTTGTCCTTGATCATTACAATCTGTCAAAAGAGGATGCCTATGCATTCGGAGACAGCAACAATGATCTTCCGATGCTCTCCTATCTCCCGAACAGTGTTGCGATGGGAAATGCATACCCGGCTTCTCTTTTTGACCGGGTGTCCTTTGTCACAAAAAAAGCGAGCGAAGACGGTATCGCCTTCGCTCTGGAACATTTTTCCTTTCTTTAGGGCTGCATCCTGCAGCTCTTTTCTTATAAATACTTTTTCAGATCATCTGCCGTTGCACGCATCTTATCTACTGCCTGCTGTACCTGCTCTGCAAACTGGAGATTCTGTTCACTCATGCCATGTACCTGTTCTGCACTTGCGGTCACTTCCTCTGTTGCAGCAGACAACTGGGATATATTTTCCACGATCTTATTATTAGACTCAGAAAGTCCATCCACCTGCCGGTTTACTTCCTCGATATGATCGATCAGATCTGTCATATTACGGTTCAATATCTCAAATGTCTCAGATGCTGCAACGATCTTCTGATTCTGGCTCTCAACGGCCTCTACAGATTCTTCCACAGAAGAAACTACTTCATTGGCATTCTCATTCAGCTCATTGACGATTCTCGTGATCTGCTCCGTAGAATTCTTTGTCTGCTCTGCAAGCTGTCTGATCTGTTCTGCCACGACAGCAAATCCGCGGCCTGCCTCACCGGCTCTTGCACTTTCGATCGATGCATTCAGTGCAAGAAGATTCGTCTGGCTGGAAATATTTAAGATCATTCCTGCAATCTCTTCCACTTCTTTTGTTTTGTTCTGAAGCTTTGTCATTGCGGTCGTCACTTCGTGGTTTGTATTCGTGATCAGTTCTGACTGTGTCCTTAATTCTTCCATTACACGGATATTTTCCTGAATACTCTCGTTGGAATTCATTGCAATATCCACCATCTGCTTTGAACTCTCTCCGGTTACACCAATTGCATCCTGAATGGAATTGGTCATTGTACTCTGTTCTTCAATGCTGCCTGCGGTTGTATTGGCAGAAGCTGAAATCTCCTGCATGCTGTTTGTTACAGATTCTGTCACGCCAACCAGCTTTTCGATCAGTTCACCGCTCTTTACAGATTCTGTCTGGATAGATTGTGAAATGCCAAGCACCCCTTCCAGTACCCGTTTTTCCTTCTCATGTTCTTCTGCGATAGAGCCAAGTGCATCATCATTAAACATAATCGTGATATCACCGATTTTTGCGATGATAAAGAGAATTCCAAGCACACCCCAAATACCACAGATGGTATCCACATCTATCACATTAATTCCCTTGACAGACTGTACAACAGTCACAAGGATATATAAAATTCCAAGTCCAATTGAGGTTCTCCTTAATCCCTTTTTATCATAATAAGGAATCTGTAATGCAAGAGAAACAATCAGTATATAGGTAATAAAATGCGCATCTGTCTGCATACCAATCAGCAAATACTCAATTCCCATCTCCATGGTTACCGCCACTTTTAACTTGCTTGTTGCCTTATTCCTGCAATAAATAACCGCGTTCACCACGGTAAATGCAAGTAAAAGAACCGTATTTCCATAGACGGTCACCGTCTTGATGTTATGATTCATCTGTTTCATCCACAGATACAACAAAATCAGTGCCGCCATAAAGATCGTGGCTCCCATATATATTCTATTCATTCTCCGCAATCGTTCCGAAATGTCATTATAACGATATTTATTTTCTTCCATTGTTTTTCGTTAACTCCTCTCTTGTTATCATGTAAGCCTTTTCACAATGTAGCATATTATACCTTATTTTTCCAAAAAAGTCCATATTATTTTCTGCATAATATGCATATTTTTCTCAGATACGCCACCTGCTTCAATAAACGATCTTATCGCGTCCGGTCTCTTTTCCCTGATATAACTTCTCATCTGCCCTGCGGATCGCCATTTCCATACCATCGTTCTTATCGTACTCTTCCAGTCCAAACGTCATGGTAATGCGGATCTCCTCATTTTCATACGACACCGTCAGCCTGTGGATCTCGTCATAAATCTCCTGCAACACATCATATGCCGCATCGCCGTTTCTGCCATAAAATACAAACAGGAACTCCTCGCCTCCCCAGCGGCACACCCTTCCATATGTTTTCATTTTGTCCATGAAAAGTTCAGCCACTGCCTTTAACACTTCATCACCTGCATCATGCCCATAGGTATCATTGATCCTTTTAAAGAAATCAATATCTGCAATGGCGATCGATACAAAGCCTGCATTTCCGACCTCATAATCATACTCCACTGCACGGATATATTCCCACATGCTCCGGCGGTTCCAAAGACCGGTAAGTGCGTCAACAGAAGCTAACTTTTGCAGTTTTGTATTATACCGTACAAGCTTCTGTTCCATTTTCTGGGCATCCTTCGTAAATATGATCATGACAGCGGTGATCTGCGCAAAAATAAAAATGGTATTTAAAATCTGTATCAGAACACTTATGCCGGGATCCAGTGGGCTGTACGGTTTGAAATTCCGGGCGTAGGCATACAAAGCCAGACGGAGTGCACATGCTCCGACCGCAGTCAGCACTTTTCTCCGCTCTCCTGCAGTACTCACCGTAAAGTTCAGCGCAAGAAATGCAAACAGATAATGCTGTACTCCGCAGTCCCAGCCAAACATCACAATAAACAGGATGATCCACACGATCATAAGTATCTGTGAGATCCACGCTGACTCTCTTGTGTGATCCAAGTACGTTGTGTAAAAAGATAACACATAGCATACTCCGCACACCAGACAGCCACCCACATTCATCCAGTCGCCCATGCTACAGAAAACTGCCATAAGGCAGAGAAAATATCCAATGAAGATCAGCGCACTGATACGCAATGTCACCGCTGTTTTCTTTGTTTCATTCTCATTCTTTACATCTTCAAAAATCAAATCAAGGATCTTGTTCATTTTCCCTTTCTCCGTTGCTATTTTAGGACTGTCTCATTTATGTCATCCTTTCTCCTACAAAAATAGTACTTTTTTACAGATATAAAGTCAACTTATTTCTGACAATTTTTGACTGAGAATCCGAATTTTTATTTTGACTACTATGAATATTTCTTTTTACTTTTCATTTAAAGTACGCATGGAATTTAAGATTGCGATGACAGAAACTCCTACATCCGCAAATACGGCCTCCCACATATTCGCCATACCAAGTGCGCCGAGGATCAGAACAAGTGCTTTTATTGCAAGTGCAAACACAATGTTCTGTTTTACAATGCGGAGTGTCTTTCTTGCAATCCTAACAACCGATGCAATCTTTGTCACATCATCATCCATCAGGACAATATCTGCTGCTTCGATCGCCGCATCGGAGCCCATACTTCCCATTGCAATTCCAATGTCCGCTCTGGTGAGTACCGGAGCATCATTGATTCCATCTCCAACAAATGCAAGACGCTCTTTTTGCTTTTCGGCTTTTAAGAGTGCTTCCACCTGCTCTACTTTACCACCCGGTAACAGTTCTGCATGTACCTCATCAATACCAAGTGTCTGTGCCACTGTCTCTGCTGCCTCTCTGCGGTCTCCGGTCAGCATGACTGTATGTCTGACACCTACCTGTTTCATATCGCGGATCGCCTCTTTTGCTCCGTCTTTAATGGTGTCGGAGATGACAACCGCTCCTTCAAACACACCATTGCATGCCACATAAACAACGGTTCCCATGCTCTTGCAAGATGTATAGAAAATACTCTCTGACTTCATAAGTTTTTCGTTTCCGAGTAATACGGTCTTTCCGTCGATCACAGCTTTGATTCCGTGTCCTGCGATCTCCTCTGTGTTTGTCACACGGTTTAAATCCAGCTCTTTTCCGTAAGCTTCGCGGATGGAATTTGCAATCGGATGATTGGAATAACCCTCTCCCAATGCAGCAAGTTCGATCAGTTCCTCTTTGGAACCGTTTTCGGTGATGACATCTGTCACTTTAAACTCGCCTTTGGTCAGTGTTCCGGTCTTATCAAAAACAATTGTGGTCATCTCTGCCACTGCCTCTAAATAGTTGCTTCCTTTTACAAGGACACCGATCTTAGACGCTGCACCGATTCCTCCGAAGAATCCTAAAGGAACGGAGATTACCAACGCACATGGGCAGGAAATAACAAGGAAAATACATGCTCTCTGAATCCATTCTGCCCATCCGCCGCCAAGGATCAGTGGTGGCAAAATTGCGAGGATCACTGCACCGATCGTGACAACCGGAGTATAGTATTTTGCAAAACGTGTGATGAAATTCTCAACTTTTGCTTTTTTGCTGCTTGCATTCTCCACAAGTTCCAGAATCTTTGCAACCGTGGAATCGTCAAACTCTTTTGTTGTTTTTACTTTTAATGTTCCGCTTCCGTTCACACAACCACTGATGATCTCATCCCCGGCTTTTGCGCTTCTTGGTACCGACTCGCCGGTCAGTGCTGCGGTATCGATCAGGGATTCACCCTCCACAACAATGCCGTCGAGAGGTATACGCTCCCCCGGTTTCACTACGATAATGCTTCCAACTTCCACATCATCCGGATCAACCTGTTTTAAAACTCCGTCTTCCTCGATATTGGCATATTCCGGACAAATGTCCATCATATCAGAAATGGACTGGCGGGATTTTCCAACCGCATAGCCCTGGAACAGTTCGCCTACCTGATAAAACAGCATAACAGCGACAGCCTCGGAATATTCACCTACGCCAAACGCTCCGAATGTGGCGATCATCATAAGGAAATTCTCATCAAACACCTGTCCGTGGCTGATGTTTCGTGCCGCCTTGTATACAATATCATAACCAATGACCAGATACGGAACCAGATAAATCACAAATAACACAATTTTGTTCCATCCGTCCATCCCTCCCGTGTGTTCACAGACCATCAGGACTGCAAACAGCAGAAATGTGACAATGATGCGGTAAAGCATCTTTTTCTGTTTCTTTGTCATATTATTTACCATGCCTTTCTGTAACCTGCAGACTTTATGCCGCAGGCACAAATTACTCTCCTTGGGATAGAAATGGCTGCTGCATCACGCAGCAGCCATTGATTCATTAAAATAAGATTTTGCAGTCCGGCTCAACCTTTGCACAAACAGCAACGACTTCTTTCATAATCTCGTCGAATTTTGCATCCTCTGCATCAATGCTCATTTTCTGTGTCATAAAGCTTACGCTTGCATCGTTGACACCCGGGATTTTTTTGATCGCATCTTCCATTTTTGCTGCGCAATTTGCACAGTCAAGGTCTTCTAATTTAAATTTTTTCTTCATGATCCATTCCTCCATTTTCTTATTCTTCAATATGTTCTCTTCCCTGATCGATGATCGTGCGCACATGTTCATCTGCCAGCGAATAAATCACGGATTTGCCTTCTCTTCTGCCGGTTACAAGCTTCGCCTGCTTTAATATTTTAAGCTGATGGGAAATCGCTGACTGGTTCATATGAAGCATTTCCGCAAGATCACAGACACACACTTCTGACTCAAACAACACATACAAAATCCGGATTCTGGTTGAATCACCGAATATTTTAAACAGTTCTGCCAGATCGTACAGTTCATCTTCGTCCGGCATATGCTCACTCACCTGTTTGATCTTATCCTCGTGGATCTCGCACGTTTCACAGTGTTCTACATCATTAATTGCCAATCATTTCACCTCCGTGTTATATGAATATCTGTTCATATGTTTATGTTATCAGTCATTTATATATCTGTCAATAGAATTCTTGTATCTTTTTCATTTTGGGGGCGAAACTCTTCTCATGCTATGTCAAATTGTGAAAAATCAACAAAATTTTCGAAAACACGCTTTCGCTACGTGTCGCTGGTAACGGTACTAAGAAGCCAGTCACGACTATTGTCGCACCTGCCTTCTAAGAACCGACCGCTCTCCAGTGTTTTCTCAAGCTTTTGTCGATTTTTCACAATTTAATTTACATTTTATGAGTTTCGCAATAAATGAGAAAAGAAACCTGTTCATTATCAAAATAAATAATAAATAGGTTTCTCTTATATATTCACGTATTTTAGTGGCTATCTTGCCTGAAATATTTTTCTCTGCTTGTAAATGTAATAGATGCTCATCGCAAGCGCACCTGCCGCCCACGTGATCGGATAGCAGATGATGACCTGCTCTAAGGTTCCGTGAGCTGCCACAAGTGTCACCCAGATCATACGGAGCACACAGATGCCAACCATCGTGATCAGCGTGGAGACTACCACTGCTCCCTGTGCACGCAGTGCCCCGGAAAACACTTCGATAAAGGCAAATAATAAGTACGCCGGTGCGATCACATTCATCATGCGGATACCGATCTCTACCACGCCCGCATCATTGACAAAGATTCCAAACAGAAATCTCTCTGCAGACATTAAGATGATACTCACAGAAACCGCCGATATCAGTGCCATGCCAAGACAGATTTTTGTACCTCTCCGGATGCGGTCCCATTTCCCTGCTCCATAGTTTTGTCCTACAAATGTCATAACAGAGATTCCGAATGCGCTGTTGATCATCCAGAAAATAAAATCAATTTTGGAATAAGCCGTCCATGCCGCCATCGTGTCCACGCCAAAATTATTGATGGACACCTGCACGATAATATTCGAAATACTGTACATGATTGCCTCAAATCCCGCCGGAAGACCTATTTTTAAAATACTCTGCAGCATTCTTTTGTACATGCGGATCTGTGAGAGACACAGTTTCATGCCCTCCGTGCGGTACATCAGTGTAACTGTCACCAAAACAGCACTGACCGCCTGAGCGATCAGGGTGGCAATGGCCGCACCTAAAACGCCTAATGGAATAACCAGAATGAGTAAAAGATCCAATATAATATTTACCACACTGCAGACGATCAGATAATATAATGGTCTTTTCGAATCCCCGACTGCCCTTAAAATCGCAGCACCCATATTGTAAATGAAAATAAAAATCAGTCCTGAAAAATACACCCGCACGTACAGTACCGATTCTGCGATCAGTTCCTCCGGTGTGTTCATCCAGCGTAACATCTGCGGTGCAAACACGATCCCGGCAATTCCGAGCACAAGTCCTCCCACAAGTGCAAATGCGTAAGCGGTGTGAAGAGACTCTTCTATCTCCTCTTTTTTTCCGGCACCAAAATACTGTGAGATAATAACGGTAGCTCCCGTGGACACGCCTGTGAAAAAACCTACCACAAGGCTTATGATCTGCCCGGCAGAGCCGCCGACACTCGACAGTGCTTCTTTTCCGACAAACTGTCCCACAATGACAGAATCCACCGTATTATATAACTGCTGAAAAAAACTTCCCACCAGAATCGGAAAGAAGAAAATCAACAGCTGTTTCCAGATCACTCCCTCTGTGATCCCGTTCTTTTCCTGTGTTGTCATGATATCTTCTCCTGTGCAGCTTCCATCCGGTCACGGATAGCTTCCATTCTCTGATCCAGGGATGCACTGATGCCGGCACACTCCACCAGTTCTTTTGCCAGATACTCTGCCTCGCTTTCCGGAATGTTCTTCTTATAACGTAATTTATGCTCCAGACTTGCCCAGAAATCCATTGCGATCGTCCTGAGCTGGACCTCTACCTTCATCGGACGTTTTTCTTTTTCAAGGAAAATCGGCACTTCGATAATCAGATGCAGACTGCGGTATCCACCCGGCTTCGGGTTTTTAATATAATCTTTCCGCTCGATCAGTCTGACATCGTCCTGCTGCAGCAGACAATCCGCCAGCATATAAATATCTTCCTGAAATGAACAGATCACGCGGACTCCTGCGATATCGTTGATATTTTCCTCTATGGATTCCAGTGAAAACGGAATCTGTTTCCGCTTCACTTTCTTTAAAATACTGTCAAACGATTTCACTCTCGCCTTAATGGACTCGATCGGATTTCTGTCATATTGCAGGGAAAACTGCTCATTCAAAACATTGAACTTTGTCTCCACTTCCATGATCGCACACCGGTAGTATGCCATCAGACTCTCGATCGGTGCAAAATTGTCCTGCACTTTATCCATAAACTCATCGGATAACACGGTATCCATGATAATCTCTTCTTTTGCCTGTTTTAAAAATTTCTCGATCAGCATATGTAAAACCTTCTTCTCTCACGTATTCCGTGGATATACCACAGCCTACTTATTATAGATGGTTTTCTCCATTTTTACAAGCCATTGGGAAGCGTAGATAATAAACCGTAATTAATAAAGAGAATTATCAGATATAAATGAACAAAAAAATTGCATAGACAGATGTGATTTCCTTCGCGAGCTTTGCGAGCAGGAACATCATATCTGACTATGCGATTTTTTTGTTCTATCAAACAATTTACTTTTTTGTTATCTACGCTTCTTCTTTGGCTTCTTCCTTCACATCTTTCCTTACACGTCCGTACATTTGCATGTATTTATAAAGGCGTTTTGCAAGTTTGTTGTCAATCTGGTCTGCGGTTGCTCTCCACTCCCAGTTGCCGCCTAAGGTGGATGGCGTATTCATACGTCCCTCAGAACCGACACCGATGATATCCTGCATCGGAACGATTGCGAGATCACCGACGGAAGCCCATGCACCGCGCATCATGCCCCAGTTATAACCTTCCTCTTTTGTGAGGTTTAAGTACTCTTTTGCAAATTTTACACTTGCCTTCGGTGCTGTATTCATCCAGCCAAGGATCGTATCATTGTCGTGTGTTCCTGTGTATACAACACAGTGTGTCGGGTAGTTATGTGGCAAATAATCGCTTCCCTCTCTGGAATCAAATGCAAACTGTACCACTTTCATACCCGGGAAACCGGAATCTTTTACAAGCTTCAATACAGAAGGTGTCAGGAATCCAAGATCCTCCACAATGATATTTAACTTGCCAAGCTTCTTCTCCAATGCATGAAACAGATCCATTCCAGGACCCTCTCTCCACTCACCATTACGTGCCGTGTCGTCTGTTCCAGGAATCGCATAGTAAGAATCAAATCCACGGAAATGATCGATACGTACAATATCATATAATTTTGACATTGCTTTGATCCGTTTTGTCCACCAGCTATAACCGTCTTTTTTCATCTCATCCCAGCGGAACAGCGGATTTCCCCAAAGCTGTCCATCTGCGGAGAATGCATCCGGCGGACATCCTGCAACATCGATTGGATCTAAGTTCTCATCCAAGTAGAACTGAGCCGGATTAGCCCATACATCCGCAGAATCTCCTGCAACATAAATTGGAACATCTCCGATGATCTCAATGCCTTTTTCATTTACATATTCCTTCAACGCCCACCACTGTTTAAAGAACAGATACTGGAGCATTTTGTAAAACAGAATGTCATCTGCATAAGTTTCTTTTGCTTCTGACAATGCTTTCTGTTCTCTTGTCTTTAATTCTTTTTCCCATTCAAACCATGCAATTCCGCCATGGGCATCTTTTAATGCCATAAACAGTGCATAATCCTCGAGCCATTCTGCTTCTTTCTCACAGAAAGATGCAAAATCCTCCGGCTGTTTTTTCATGAAACGTACATAGGCTTTTTTCAGTAATGCATAGCGGGAATTGTACATAACCCCATAGTCTACATAATGAGGATTGCTGCCCCATGGAAAAGATTCACACTCTGCTTTTTTTAACAGTTTTTCTCTGCATAAAATCTCAAGATCGATAAAATAAGGATTTCCTGCAAAACTGGAAAATGACTGATATGGTGAATCACCATAGCTGGTCGGACAGATTGGAAGGATCTGCCAGTATTTCTGACCTGATTTATCAAGAAAATCTACGAACTTTCTTGCCTCTTTTCCCATTGTACCAATTCCATAAGGGGATGGCAGGGATGAAATGTGCATTAAAACACCGCTGCTTCTCATAACAATAATTCCTCCTATTTGAGTTCAAAAACTCCTATTTCAAATTCTTTATACTCTCCCCACTTGCGAACTCAAACGGAACCACCTCATAAATCGGTTCTTTCTTCAGTTCGATCTGTCCAAACAGTATCTCCACACTTCTCACGGCAAGTGTCTGATACTGCTGCCTGATCGTGGCGAGTTTCGGATTATAATATTCTGCTAATACGGTGCCATCAAAACCAATCACAGAAATATCTTCCGGTACACGATAATCCATATCGCGCAGCGCACGGATCGCGCCGATAGCCATCACATCTGACATTGCAAATACTGCTGTCAGATCAGGATACTTTTCCACCAGACGTTTCATCGCCCGGTAAGCACTGTCAAATGAGAATCTTGCTTTCTCATAGCAGACTTCAAGATCCATTTCCTTACCATGTTCTGCAAAGCTTTCCTTACATCCTAAATATCTCTGGTGGCTGGTGTATGATTTTACCGGATCACCACCGATAATACCAATCTTGTCATGTCCTGCTTCAAGCAAAGCATCCACAGCACACTTTCCTGCGGCAATATCATCTGTTGCAACACTGGAAAGGTTCTCAAATGGAAGATTATTTGCCCGGTTTGTCACAAGCACACTCGGCACATCCACCTTTGCAAATCCCTGTTTAAAAAATTCCGGGTTACCACCTAAAAACAGAAGTCCTAACGGCTTTCGCTCCCTGCAGAGCTGTAATGCCTGTTCCACCTCATTGTCGTCCTCGTCAATGTAGGAAACAACCAGTGTATAGTCGGTCCTTCCGATCATCTGCTGGATCTCCTCCACAATGTTGGAGAACAGCATATTGGAAATACCTTTGACTAATACAACAATTGTTTTCGTATTGCTCTGCTTCAAATGCTTCGCATTATTATTCGGAACAAAATGAAATTTTTCAACTACTTCTTCGATTTTTTTCTTTGCATCGGGACTGACATCATTTCTATGATTCAGGACTCTGGAAACCGTGCTGATGGAATATCCTGATTCCCTGGCTATATCCTTTATCGTAACCATATTTTTCTTTCCTGTCTACTGTTTTTTCGTTTTTTTTCGTAAAACATGTATTTTTTACAATCTTCTACTGTAATATCAGCCTTTGACCGCTCCTGCAACTACTCCTTCAATAATATATTTCTGACAAGCCACATAGAAAACTACAATTGGAACAATTGCAAGTACAAGCATTGCCATCATCGTACCCCAGTCTACTGCTCCATAACCACCTTTTAAGTACTGAATGACGATTGGAATCGTCTTGTATTTTTTGATATCCAATACCAGATAAGGAAGTAAATAATCGTTCCAGATCCACATTGCCTGTAAAATTGCAACGGTGATCGCCGTTGGTTTCATAATTGGAAATACCACCTGAAAGAATGTCTGGATCGGAGTACATCCATCGATCATCGCCGCCTCTTCTATCTCGATCGGAATACTTTTTACAAAGCCGCAGAACATAAACACCGCAAGTCCTGCACCGAATCCAAGGTATACTAAAATGATACCGACCGGGTTGCTCAGATGCATCATATTTGCCAGTTTTGACAAGGTGAACATTACCATCTGGAATGGTACGATCATGGAAAACAGACATAACATATAAATGGTTGCATTCACTTTATTATGTACTCTTGTAATATACCATGCACACATGGAGGTGCATAAGATGATCACTGCAACAGAGCCAACGGTGATGAGCACCGAGTAGCCAAACGCCTGAAAAAAGTTTGTTTTTTCAATACCCCGGATGAAATTTGACAATCCGGTAAAGGATCTCTCATCCGGCAATGCAAATGCATTTTTTGTGATAAATCCTTTTTTCTTGAAGGAATTGATCAGCACCAGAAAAATCGGATACAGATAAAAAACGGTCAGCAGACTGAAAAATACGGTCAGCACTCCTCCGTGTTTTGATCTTCTTACAGCACTTACCTCATTATTTTCTTTTACTTTCTTTGCCATTACTGCTGTACCTCCTTTGTTCTAGTCAGTCTGTTCTGTGCCAGTGCGATAACTGCTACTATAATAAAGAAGATAACTGCTTTCGCCTGACCGACACCTTCCCAACCGGTTCTTCCATAGAATGTCTCAAAGATGTTAAGCGCAAGCATCTGCGAATTATTGGACGGCTCTCCTGCTGTCAATGCCAGGTTCTGATCGAACAGTTTGAAAGAGTTCGTCAGTGTTAAGAATGTACAGATTGTGATGGATGGCATTACCATTGGAATCGTAACACTCTTCAATAACTGCCAGTTGGACGCCCCGTCCATTTTTGCCGCCTCGATCAGCTCGCCCGGAATATTCTGGATACCGGCGATATAAATGATCATCATATAACCGACCTGCTGCCAGTTCATTAAAATGATCAATCCCCAGAATCCATAGGAAGAAGAATAAGTAAGTGTTCTTCCAAAATGACCTAAGATTCCATTCAGCAGGATCTGCCAGATATAACCTAAAACAATACCACCAATAAGGTTTGGCATAAAAAATACTGTACGGAAGAAGTTCGTACCTTTAATTCCCTTTGTTAAAAGCATCGCAATTACAAATGCAAAAACATTGATCGTCAGCACTGATACAATGGTGAATAATGCAGTGAACCATAATGCATGCATAAATGTCGGATCACTGAACACGCGCAGATAATTTTTTAATCCTACAAATTTTGCATCTGTAACGGTTGTAAATTCACAGAATGATAAGTAGATACCCATAATAAAAGGAACTATAAAACCTATTGTAAATGCCACTAATGTAGGGAGTGCAAAAACAGGAAAATATTTTTTGATTGCTTTCTCCATAATTTCCATCCTCTCATAAAACCTTAATAATCTGAAAGGGTGAGTGGCAGGCCACACACCCTTTCCATGTTACTTCATCATTACTTTTTATTTGTTTGCAGCTGCTGCATACTCAGTAGCCCATCCGTCAACGAATGCACTGACAACGCCGTCCCAGTCACCTGTTCCCTGTGCGTACTCTAATAATGCAGAACCTACACCGTCTTTCCATGTCTCAGATGGAATAGTAGAGAAGTTCCATGTTACAGAGTATTTACCATCAGCGATGTACTGGTTAGAAGCCTGGATAAATACATTGTCTGCTTCATATTCGCCTGTGAATGTATCAAATGGTGTTGTAAATCCCATTTCATGAGCCATGGATTCACGTCCTGCGTCAGATGTGATAACCCAGTTCAGGAAATCAAGTGTTGCCTGCTGATCTTCTGCAGAAGCTTTGCTGTTTACACACCAGTAGTTCTCAGAACCTGTGCAGAGTCCCTGATTCTCTTCTCCCTCAACACCAATATAGATTGGCATCATGCTCATGTCTTCAGCGGTTACAAGATAACCATTCTCTTCATTTGTGAGGTTACCATACTCCCATGTACCATTCTGGTAGAATACTGCCTCTTCCATACCGAATTCAGATTCTGCTTCATCACCTGTCTTAGATGAGAGCATTCCCGGATCACAAGTGGAATCTGCAATGTATAAATCCCAGATCTGTTTGTAATTGTCAAGGTATGTTCCTTCTATTGCATCTGTAGAATTAATTCCTTTGTCTTTGTATTCATAGTAAATTGGAAGATTTGCCAAATGAGTTTTAAATCTCCAGTCAGATGATCCATCCATACCTGCGGAAGTAAATGCTCCCTGAAGATCGTATCCAAACTTATCATTAATCTCATCTAATCTGGACTGGATATCATCTGCAACTGCTTTTAATGTCGCAAAGTTGTTGATCTCATCAACAGAAGAAATCACTGCGTTGTCCATTGTGCAGTAGTCATTTAAGATTGTCTTATTGTAAATGATACCGTAAGTCTCGATAACATAAGCGATACCCTGTACTGCGTTTCCATCTTTTAATACAAAATCATCACTTGTCAGATGTGAATATAACTCACTGCCTGAAAGATCCATGCAATAATCTTTCCAGTTTGCAAGTCCTACAGGTCCGTTTACCTGGAATAAGGTTGGTGCTTCTGATTTTGCCATCTCTGATTTTAATGTCTGCTCATATGTACCATCTGCAGCCGTGATAACTGTAACCTCTGTTCCAGTCTCTGCTGTGTATTTTGCTGCCAGATCCTGCCACTGCTGATCCTGTTCCGGTTTAAAGTTCAGATAATAAACGGAACCACTTCCTGATGCTGCTGCATCTGTTTTCGCATCTCCTGCTTCTGTTGTACTTGCTGTTGCATCTGCACTGTTTGCACTGTCTGCATTGGAAGCATCACTGCCGCATCCTGCAAATAAAGTTGCTGTCATTGCTGTAGCAAGCATTACTGATAAAACTTTTCTCTTCATGTCGTTTCCTCCCGTATACTTTCTGCACATCTGTATTGTGCAATGATTGTTCTGGCACTCTGCCACTTCGCTGAAATGTTCCCGGTAACATTTTCGGTATTGTTTTCGGTAACGTTTTCAGTTGATAATTGTATTATATTCTTTTTTCATAAAAAAGCAATACTGAATCGTTATCTTCTCTATATTTCATAATTTTTGTTTTTGTTTTTTGTGTAAATTGTATATCAGCAAGATACTTTTTTCTTATTTTTCTTTTTTCTGGTGGAAATTTGCTCAAAGTATTACTTTCTGCCCTGCCGCTTTTATTTCATGAAATTAGAATGCAATGATGTTTTACATTGAAAAAGATTTTTTGAAATGCTACTATAATATTATGGAAATGAAATCCGGGCACTGCCGTTTCATTCTGATCAAAAGGGAAAGTGGAAAGAACATATGAAAGAACTGATCCGTCATAAATTACAACATGATTTCAAACGAATAAAAACCTCTGCCAAATGGGTGCTTTTCTCCATCGTCTCCGGACTGCTTGTCGGAGGCGTTGGCACACTCTTCTATTTCGGCATGTATGTGGTCACACTGACCAGAACCAAAAACCCGTGGCTTATTTTTCTGCTCCCGGTGAGTGGTATCCTGATCGTCGGATGTTACCGCCTGCTTCATGATGAAAAAGATACCGGAACCAACCTTGTATTATCTGCGATACATTCCGATGAAGATCTGCCGCTGCGCATGGCTCCGCTGATTTTTATCTCCACACTCATCACCCACCTGTTTGGTGGTTCTGCCGGACGTGAAGGTGCTGCGTTACAGCTCGGTGGAAGTATCGGAAACGGTCTTGGAAAACTGTTCCGCTTTGATGAAAAAGACAAACACATTATGATCATGTGCGGCATGAGCGCCGCATTCTCTGCATTGTTTGGCACACCGATGGCTGCGGCTGTCTTTTCCATGGAGGTTGTCAGTGTCGGCGTTATATATTATGCAGCGTTAGTCCCGTGCGTGATCTCCTCACTGGTCGCACATGCTGTTGCAGAATTCTTTGGCGTCTCACAGGAAATGTTCCTGATTGATCAGATTCCTGCTTTTAAGATCACAAGTGCTGTAAAAATCTCTGTCCTTGCGATTCTATGTGCCGGTGTCAGCATTATTTTCTGTGTCATGCTGCATCAGTCAGAACACCTTTATAAGAAGTTTTTCAAAAATCCTTATGTGCGCATTTTCGCCGGTGGATGTTTCGTACTCATTTTAACGCTGCTTGTGGGCAACCAGAATTATAACGGTACGGGAATCAATATCATTGAACAGTGTATTGACGGCACAGTCCGCCCGGAAGCCTTTTTTATGAAAATGCTCTTTACTGCTTTAACATTAGGTGCCGGATTTAAAGGTGGCGAGATTGTTCCATCGTTTTTTACCGGAGCGGCATTTGGCTGTCTGTTTGGAAATCTGTTAGGCTTTTCACCGACCCTCTGTACGGCAGTCGGCATGGCTGCAGTTTTCTGTGGTGTGACAAACTGCCCGATCACTGCCCTGCTCATCAGCTTTGAGTTGTTCGGCTATGACGGCATGCCTTACTTTTTGCTTGCCGTTGCATTCAGCTACATGCTTTCCGGATACTATGGCCTATACAGCAGCCAGAAAATTATTTACTCCAAATATAAGACCAATTATATCAACCGCAAAACACATTAAAAAACTTCCCACATATCCGGTTTTCCTGCGATATGTGGGAAGTTTTTTAATGTTCTTCCCTGGCGGCTTTCAGAAGATCAAGCAGTCCTTTTTCCTTGATCAGCGCAATGCCCTGCCCCTCATCACCAAGCACAATGAGATTATCTCCGGGCTTGATATCGAATATCTTTCTGGCTTTTGCCGGGATCACGATCTGACCTTTCTCACCTACTTTTACCATGCCGAAAATGTGTTTTCCCTTCGGTGGAACTTCTAAGCCAAGAGAATCCTTTTTTTCATAATTGATCAGGTCATCCACCGTCACGCCAAAGACATCTGCGAGCCTTTTGCACCTTTCGATATCCGGCAGGGATTCCCCTGTCTCATATTTCGAGAGTGTCTGTCTCGACACACCGATCTGATCTGCCAGTTCATCCTGCGACATATGATTTATTTTCCGAAGCTGAATGAGATTTTCTGCAAACATTATTTTTTCTTTCCTCCAATTCCACAGACGGTCCACCGGAGCACCGGAATACGGCGGATGATCTCATAAGCCAGATATGCACCGGCAAATCCCGCTGCTGCCACAAAAAGATAAAGAAGCACTGCCGGCAATTTTGTATACATGGTCAGATAATATGCTGTCATCGCAATGAAAAGGTAATGGAATAAATAAAGTCCCCATGATTTCGCTGCCATCCATCTTGTCAATGTGTTGGAAATATCCCCCCATTTTTTCATGAAAGCCAAAGCTGCAATAACCGCGATCCATGCAAACAGGCTGCATAGCGGTGTGTCTAAAACTGAATGCTCGGCGTATGGTCTGCCCCAGTATAACACTGTAAATGCAGCCGCTAAAATTACGGCACACACCGCAAGCGGCAGCCAACATTTTTCCAGACGATCCATCACTTCATCATGGGACAAAACAAAATATCCCACAAAAAATCCAGCCCCATAGATACCGAAACGGTATACCACAACCATTGGTGTGTTCAAAATCTGAGCTGCGCCCCAGATCACAATTGCAAATAGCACAAGAAATGGAACGTCCGCTTTCTCTCCCAGCTTCCATAATCTGTCTTTTTCCACTCTGCGGATCCATACGAGCAATACCGAAAAAATCCATAACATCTGGATATACCATAGCGGTCCTATGCCGCTGACTGCCATGATGATAAATAAAACCGGTTTTGGAACTGCTGCCATCTGCTCTAATCCACCGCCGATCAGCAGATTGTAGTATCCTAAAATCCACCAGAACACCAAAAGCCCAAGGGTGGATGGAACCAATAATTTTCCCGTCCTTTTTTTTATAAATTCTTTTTCTGAGCGATGTTCCAGCTCATACCTTGCGCTCATTCCTGATATTACAAACAACAACAGCATAAACCATGGGTATACGATATACTGAAATGCATCCTGATATTGCACATCCGAAAATGGTCCGATCACTCCAAATGTTTCAATTCCATTGAACATATAAATAACATGATACAAAACCACAAGCACAACTGTGATCCATCTGATATTGTCTATGTATAACTTTCTCATATTTTTACCACCTTTGCAATTATTTTTAACATTATTATAAATTGCAGAAAATGGAAAATCCACCAGGTATCCTTAACAATACCGGATGAATTTTGTTAAAAACGAGGGCAGTTTTTGTTATCTTATAATTTTTTCATCATCCAGTCCGCAGACGCATAATGTTCATCCGCATATTTCATGTTATCTGGAAATGTGCCATATTTCTGGAATCCCAGTTTTTCATACAATGTAATTGCATTTTGATTATCTGAGATCACTTCAAGCTCCGCCTGTTCAAATCCAATCTCTTTTGCTGCTTTCAGCACTGTTTCCATCATGATTTTTCCAATACCATATCCGCAGAATTCCTGATATAAAGCAATTGCCACTTCGCATCTGTGCCGATATCTCTTATAGTTTCCAACCGGATTGAAAGAACAGTTTCCGATATGTTTTCCATCCAACGTTGCAATTAACATTAAGGATCTGTCCGAATTCAGACAATTATTGATAAACGCTGTCTCCTGCTCCTGTGTCATGACAACTTCTTCCGGTTCCCGGATCAGATATGGTGTTTCCGCTGTGGTGACTTTTAAGTACGTGATTAAATCTTCTGCATCTTCCGGCGTTGCATTTCTCAGTACAATCGTCCGATTACTTTTATCCTTGATTTCAATCGGTCCAAATTTCATATCTAAACCACCTTTCCAAAGTATCCTTTGCACCATTATGATACCAACGATCATAAGATGCAAATCTTTCCCCCAAAATTTTCACTAATTATAATTTTATTATTTTACTCTACAAAAAAGTTGAAGTAAACAGCCAATTTTTCTTGCTTCCCATATAATTTCTGTGTTACAATGACTAAAAGCATATTTTACAAAATCTTCATGACATTTTTGTCATCTATATTCTAAGAACGACAGATTCGTTTTTTTAGAATCTGTGTACTTCATTCGTATCTATGCTTTTTGTTACCCATCAACAATTGAAAAGCAGGAGACGAAATGAACTTGGAATCATAAACAGTTGTTATTCTCCTGCAAGCAGAGAACCGTTTTAAACATAGGCTGTTCTGCCACATATCAGGAGGAAACAATTTTGGCAAAATGTAAAAGAAACCGTAACAGAGCAAAGCGAAACTTCACCGTTAAAACACCGACAGCAAACAGGAACTACAAGGACACCGTTTTTCGTATGTTATTTTCTGACCGGAAGAATCTGCTCTCACTTTACAATGCGGTCAATCAAAGTGATTATAAAAACCCGGAAGAGTTGGAAATTGTGACATTAGAAAATGCTATTTATATGGGGATGAAAAACGATCTGGCATTTATTATGGATACCAATTTATATCTGTATGAGCATCAGTCAACATACAATCCCAATATGCCTCTTCGTGATCTGTTTTATATTTGCAGTGAATATCAGAAACTTGTGGATAAGAAATCTCTGTACTCTTCCACCTTACAGAAAATCCCTGCACCAAATTTTATCGAGTTTTACAATGGTTCGACGGCAATTGCTGACTGTACAGAGCTTCGGCTTTCCTCAGCATTTGAACATCTGTCAGGTGAACCAAAGCTCGAATTAATTGTTACTGTTTTGAATGTCAATGAAGGACACAATGCAGAGTTGATGCAGCATTGCAGTATGTTAAAAGAATATGCACAGTATGTTGCCAGAGTGCGCCACTATGCGTCAGACATGCCTTTAAATCAGGCTGTAAAACGTGCTGTGGACGAATGCATCCGGGAAGGGATTCTGGCGGAATTTCTTGCCCGAAACCGAAATGAGGTTATCAGTATGAGTATTTTTGAGTATGATAAAGAATTGGAAGAAAAGAAGTTACGGAAAGCTGAATATGAATACGGTTTTGCAGAGGGTGAAAAACATGCGGCAATTGAAATCGCCAAACGTATGTTGAAAACTAACAACTTTTCCCTGGAAGAAATTGCTGCTTTCTCTGGTGTATCTTTGGATGATGTAAAAATTCTCAAAGCCAATCAATAGTATAGCCTACAGGGGGCACGCAGATTCATGCCGCCCCTCTCTCTTCCCTCTGGACTGTCCGGGAGATGATACTTCTGTCAGCACTTCCTGTTTTTCCCGAAAATGACATCATAATTTACATTTTTATAAAAGATATCTTCCAGATCACCGCTAAGTGCTTCCCGGTTGCCTAACATCCACATCACCTTTGCGATGACAGATTCCAGAGTCATATCATAAGATTCCAGAAAACGGCAATATTTTTTCATATCGTGTCCCACTTCATAGACCGTCATATCGCTGCCCTCGTGTGCGACCTGTGTAGACATTACCACAAGACGGTTCGGGAACTCCTGACAAAGCTTATAAAAATCATCGGCGATCGATTGCGGGATACCACCCACCCCAAAGCTTTCTACAATAATACAGTCGTAATTCTCAAAGACACTGCGCAGAATTCTCGGCTTGATTCCCGGGATCATCTTGATCAGATACACATTTTCATCCAGTTCCTCATAAAACTGTACTTCCTCTTCATACGGAACCGGTGGAATGTAACGCATGATATTGCCATCCTGGATCATGGCGAGGCACGGAAAATCAATACTGGAAAATGCATTGTAGCTTTTCGACCGGACTTTCTTCGCCCTTGTTCCTGCAATGACTTTTCCATCAAAAACGATCTGAACCCCCTGCGAGTTCTCATCGGATGCATATAAAAAACTGTCAAGCAGATTTGATTTTGCATCGGTGATCTCAAGGTCGATCGGTTTCTGTGCGCCGGTGATCACGATCGGTTTTTTTGAATTCTGTATCATATAGGAAAGTGCCGCCGCAGTGTATGCCATTGTGTCCGTACCGTGGGCGATGACGAAGCCATCGTATTTTTCATAATTTTCACGGATGGTATGCACCATCATTTTCCAATGTTTCGGTTCCATGTTCGAGCTGTCCAGATTTAAAAGCTGGACAACATGAAAATCACAGATATCTTTCACCTGCGGGATATACTGCATCAGCTCTTCCGGTGAGATCTGTGGTTTTAATCCGTTGTCTGATTTTTTTGATGCGATCGTTCCGCCTGTTGCGATGAGTAAAATGTTTTTTCTGTCTGACATGCTGCATTTCTCCTATTGTCACTGATCTGCATATTCATTTTCATTTAAATTTTCTGAATAAATCAGTCTTTTTTAGTATAATCCTTCAATCAGGCAAGTAGCTCACGAATATCTGCAAGAAGCATATCTACGTTTTCCTCTTTCGTTGCCCAGCAGGTACAAAAACGGACTGCACTGTGTGTCTCATCCATACGCTCCTGATAAGCAAAACTATATTTCTTTTTCAGTTCCGCAAGCACAGCATCCGGCAGAATTGGGAACTGCTGATTAGTCGGAGAATCAATATAGAATTTCACTCCCATTTTTGTTAATTCGTCCTTTAACTTTTCCGCTAATCGCGCTGCATGTGCTGAAATATCAAAATACCGGTTTTCCTCAAACAAGGTCAGAAACTGGATTCCAAGCAGTCTGCCTTTCGCCAGCATACCGCCACGCTGCTTGATATTGTAACGGAAGTCTTTTTTCAGTTCCTCATTGCGGATCACAACTGCCTCCCCAAAAAGCGCTCCCACTTTTGTTCCGCCGATATAGAATACATCTGTGTTGGCTGTGATATCAGAAAGTGTCAGATCATTTTCCTTGCACATCAGTCCATAGCCAAGTCTCGCCCCATCCATGAAAAGATAGAGCCCACGCTTTTTGCACACCTGATAAATTGCTTCCAGTTCCGCCTTTTTATAAATCGTTCCGATCTCTGTCGGATTGGAAATGTACACCATTTTCGGCTGTACCATATGTTCAAAACTCTCGTCTGCAAAATGTGCATCTGTGTACGCTGCGATCTGCCTAGCCGTCAGCTTTCCATCTGGTGTTTCAATACACAGGCATTTATGGCCGCATGCCTCCAGAGCGCCTGTCTCATGGACATTGATATGCCCTGTTTTTGCCGTGATCACTCCCTGATAATGCTTTAATGCAGCTGAGATCACAGTGACATTCGTCTGTGTACCTCCCACCAGGAAATGCACATCCACACGCTCATCCCCACATGCCTTCCGGATCAGCTCTCTCGCCTGTCCGCAATACTCATCTTCTCCATAGCCTGCTGTCTGCTCCATATTGGTTTCAACTAACTTCTCTAAAATTGCCGTATGGCATCCTTCTGTGTAGTCACTGTTAAATCGAATCATTGTTTGTCCCTCTCTTTATCTTTCTTTTCAGCTGTCAGACACAGCTTAATATCTTTTCCTGTTACTTTCGAAATTTTCATCCATGGATATTGTTTCTGAATTGGAATCGCGTATCCCTGCTCTGCAAGTGTCTTGAGATCCGCCGCTGTCACAATCTTGTCGGCATCACATTTTAAAAGTTCTTTTGCATAGTCGACTCTGTGGCACACTTCCCGCAGTGGTTTTCCAATCGCATGTGCCCCCATGACAATGACAACTTCATCCATGTAGGGAAACAGAACCGGCTCATGCTCCGCCGGGGCTTTGACCGGCATATGTGCGGAACCGTCCGCCTCGATCAGAATCTCATCTGCCAGATATAGCAGATCCTCCATCAGCTTTTCCGGCAGCATTCCAAACTTTTCCGTGCCGGGGATCAGGCTCCCTGCGACACAGCAGCCGTATGTGTCAAGGACAGACTGTACCCGCTCTTTCAGTTGCTTTTCTGCTGCCCTGCGCTCCTGCCAGACGGACGCTGTAGCTGATATTACGCTCTCCTGCCCGGTCTGCTCATACGCTGCAAATATCTCCTGCTCCTGTGGCACCATCATTTTAGTTGTCGTAAGGATCAAAACTCTTTTTCCCTCTGCGCGCAATGTCTCGGCACGCTTTCGGATACTTGACGTCTTTCCTCCGGCTCCGACATATGCCGTCACTTTTCCACGGTTTTCCGCTGCAATATCCTGCATCGCCCTGACTGCTTTCTCCACCTCTTCTGTCGTATTAAAACAGGAGAAACTAAATCGTACCATGCCCTGTTTTTCTGTGCCAAAATGGGTGTGCATCAGAGGTGCACAGTGTACCCCCGCCCTTGTCGCAATCCCATAATCTTCTGCAAGGCAGTCACTGACATAAGCGGAATCAAGATCCGCCAGATTACACGATACGATCGCTGCCACCCGTTTTTCACCTCCGTAGAGGTGAATGCCCGGAATTGTTTCAATTCCTCGCTGAAACTGTTCAGCTAACGCCATTTCTTTCTCATGGATAGCTGCGATCCCGGTCTTTTTGATCCAGTCCAGAGCAGCATGGAGTCCTGCGATCCCATGTCCGTTCAGCGTTCCTGCCTCCAGAGCAGCCGGCAGCTCCATGGGATGTTTTCTCTCAAATGAATGTACGCCGCTTCCACCGGATAAAAGCGGTCTCACACACACTCCATCTGCCAGTGCGATCCCACCGGTTCCCTGCGGACCAAACAGTCCTTTATGCCCGGTAAAACAGATTGCAGAAATATGATTCTGTTCCATGTCAATCTCGATTGTTCCTGCTGTCTGAGAGGCATCTAAAATAAAATATAGATTATATTTTTCACATAAAGTTCCAATTTGTGCGATATCATTTCCATCACCTGTCACATTGGAAGCATGCGTGCACACGATTGCTTTTGTGTTTTTACCGATTGCCTGCTTTATTTTTTCACAGGAAATTGTTCCATTTTTCTCACAGAAAACGATTGTGACACCGATGCCCTTCTCCTCAAGCTCATAAAGCGGACGCAGAACACTGTTGTGCTCCATCTCAGTGGTGATCACATGGTCGCCCGGATGCAATAGTCCTTTCAGCACAATATTTAAACTCTCGGTCGCATTCATAGTAAACACCACACGCTCTGCCCCAAGAGACTGTTCTCCATCTTTCATATGAAACAGCTCTGCAATCTGTTTCCGTGTCTGAAAAATCAATCTGGATGTAAAAAGAGAAGCCTCATTCGCCCCTCTTCCTGCATTGCCTATATAAGAAAATGATTCTTTTACCGCCTGTGCAACCTCCTCTGGTTTCTGCAAAGTAGTTGCGGCATTGTCAAAGTATATCATTGCAACCGTTCCTGCCTTTCCATCTGTCAGCTTCTCTGAATACCTGCGTTATTTCCATCACTCTGGAAGGATTCCCGCATGAAGCAGTGCTTCTAACACACCCCCTGCAATGCATCTTGCCTTATCCGAGATTGTAAAACAGTTTTCATACTCGGATTCTCTCGGATCAATGTCTGCAATTTTAAATCCTTTTGTCACCAGATAACCGTCCCGGATGAGTCCACGGAGAATCCCGGAAATGGTAGCTCTCACAGCAAATGCACCGTCTTTTTTCTCCTGCCCGGAAGCATCCTTCCCCTGCGTATCCGGATAAATGAAGGCGATCACTTCGTCTTTTTGCACGTAATCGGAAATCTTTTTTTCTCCATATAAAATACCTGCGCACTCCGCATGAATCACGCGCTCTTTCGCAACACCTGCGATAGCACCCGGAATCCCGGTATTCGGAATCGCATTTCCCTCATAAATAATTCTGCCAAGCTTATGTCCGCGCATTGTCTCAACAACCGCATGCACGTCCACCCCCGCCGTAAATCCGGGACCTAATGCAACCGTAAACGGTGCCATATCCATGGTAGTCCCAAGATTTTTCTTTGCAAGGATTCCGTCGACCACTGCCGCCGGTTTCACCTCCCGGATCACCGCTCCGTCCGGATCGATCATCAACGCAACTTTCCTCTGCTTCAGGAGTTCATATGCCCGTGTCAAATTCTCTGCAAAATAACATGTAACGCCTTCCACAGTGTAACTTTTCTCATAGACCGCCTCCGAAAATGCAACCTGACGCCGGATTGCAGACGGATTTGCAATTTCGGTCACCAGAACCGGATAACCGCTCTGGTGCAGTTTATAAATTGTGCCCGTGGCGATATCCCCGCCGCCGCGGACGATAATGATATTTTTTTTCATTTTCCTTATCCTTTATGGTTTTACAATGTGATCTGCTTCCATCATTGTCTGCGCGATCACGTACATATTGGTCACAGAACCAACCGCCAGTTTTTCGGTCAATCCGTAATGGTTCAGACATGTTCCACAGGTCATGACCTCCACGCCCTGCGCCTCCATGCTCTTTAAATCTTCGACGGAGTCGGAACCTTTACAGCTTAAATATGCACCGGAATTAAAAAGTAAAATCGTCTGTGGCAGTTCCTCCAGCTGCGTCAGCGCATAGACAAATCCTTTCATCAGCATTTTTCCGAGCTTATCATCCCCCTCGCCCATGTGGTCTGCACCGAGCACAACGACTGTTTTTTTCTTTCGGATGTCCGGAATACAATTTTCCTCAGTGACCGGTGTGGATGAAACATTCCCATCCTTTATATTATTTTTCACAAACTCTTCCGTCACTTCCATCCATACCGTGTATTCCTGATCGGATTTTTTCTCACTCTTTGCTTTTAACCCTTTGTGGTTTGCCATCTTGGTGAGATTTTGTACTGCGATCTCATTGTCCACGGTCACTTCCACGATTCCTGCCTCTGTCATGCCGGAAATTGCATTTTTTGCCTCGATCACCGGCAATGGGCACTGTTTTCCTTTTGCGTCAATCTGAATATTCATGTTTCATGTCTCCATCTGTTTATTTACAAATTATTTTCAATCGGCAGCTACTGCTGCATTTTCTTTATTTCAGGACATAGATTTTCTTTTCCCTTTTCTCTGTCACTCTTCCTATTATTCCACAGTCCAGTCCAAGTGCTTCGATCTCCTTCAGCGCCTTTTTGGCCTCATTTTCCGGGATTGCCACAAGAAGTCCCCCGGAAGTCTGCGGATCAAATAAAATCTCTTCCATCGCAAAACTGCAATTTTCAAATACCACCTGTGCACCGATATGATTGCGGTTGCGCTGTCCTGCAGCTGTGATGTAAAATTCCTCCACATAATCCTCGCACGCCCTGATATAAGGGATCTGTGATGCCCACACCTCTGCAGAAAAGTTTTCGCCCAGCATTTCACCCAGATGTACCAGCAATCCAAATCCGGTAATGTCCGTGCAGGCATGTATCCCGTACTTTTTAAAAATCTCTGCCGCATATTTATTCAAAGTAGTCATCGATTCCACCGCCTGGTCAAAGGCTTCTTCAGACACTGCTTTCATGCGGGATGCCGTCATGACGATGCCCACTCCTAACGGCTTGGTCAAAAGCAGCAGATCTCCTTCCTTGCAGTGATTGTTTTCCAGAATACGTTCCGGATGAACTGTTCCCATCACGGACAGTCCATACTTCACATCCACATCATTGATGGAATGACCACCTGCCAACACGCCGCCTGCCTCCGTCACTTTCTCATTTCCACCAAGTAAAATCTGTCCTAAAATGTTGGCGTCCATGCTCTCTGGAAAGCACACAATGTTTAATGCTGTTTTAACTTCTCCTCCCATCGCATAAATATCGCTCAATGCGTTGGTGGCTGCAATTTTTCCAAAGAGATAAGGATCTTCCACCATCGGCGGAAAGAAATCAAGCGTCTGCACCACTGCAAGCTCGTCCGTAAGCTGATACACTGCCGCATCATCGGAATGGTCAAAACCGACCAAAAGCTTCGGATCGGCTTTTTTCGGTATCATTTTCAATACCTTATCCAAAATTCCCGGTCCAAGCTTCGCCGTGCAGCCTCCGCCCTTGCAAAATTCGTTCATCATCTTCTGGTTCTCCTGTCAGAATCGTATTTATGTCTTTTATATTGTACATTAAATTTTTATAAAAATCATCCATTTTATATGGTTAATTTTTTGCGTTCATATTATAATGAATAGACAATTACAAATAAAAACAGGAGCATTTTTATGGAGCAGACCAAAACAGATCCGGGCAGAAAAAAGAAAAAACCTCTTCGCAGATGTGGCATATTTTTTGCATGTCTGCTTTTTCTGTTTCTCTGCAGTTTTGTTTATATTTCTAAGAATCCACGTGCCAGAATGCTTTTGTCTGTCATTTATTTTATGCAGGATACCCTGAAAGATCCGGCTTATATTGCCTACCACATTGACATTATGGAATTATGCCAGGATTACTTCAATGGGGATATCTCATTTGAGGGAAAAGCCTACCTGAACGATATCAAAAATTTTAAATACTCCTCCTCCATGGACATTTCCGGGGAGCGCTCTTTTGCGCAGAAGAAACTTTCCATAATCTCCGATATGGATGTTCTGACGCTGAATGTAGGCGAGATGGATTTTTATATGAATCCTAATACCGTTTATTTCATGGTTCCAATGTTAGACAATCTTTCTTATGCCATGACCACCAGCAATACTTATTTCAAAAAAGCACCGGAGCTGACACATGATATTGATCAGGAATGGTTTCACGACAACTTCTCCAATATTATCGAACTGACCAGACAGATTCAGATTGAGGAAACCGGAAAAACAAGAACAGATTCCGATGATGTAAAAAGCCACGAATACCTCGTCACGATCCCGGAGGGTTCCGGTGGTTTTATCTGGGAGCTTTTAGGCATGGATACGCCGGACTATGACATCCGCGTTTCCCTGTATCTGACCGACCTGTGCCGGATGAGCCGTATGGAGGTCGATTTGTCCGATATCACAGAAGGTGCTTCCATGATCATTGACGGAACAGATGTCGGAACCTGTATTTTAAGTTATGAAATGCCAAATGGAGAACGCTTGACACTCACCTATGTCCGCAATCCGTCTGTCACCCATGTGAATTTTATCTATATGGACTGTCTCTATGAGACAAATCAGGGCGACAATTTTACAGCGAGCGGCTATATCACCACCCAGCCAGACGACAACGGTTGCGAAATAAATGTCAAAAACCTTTCCGTCATGCAGGGCGATGAACTGCTTGGCACTTTTTCCTTTATCGGAACGATCACAAAAGAAAAAAATCTGCCGGATGTCTTCCGTGGCGCCGACCTCGATTCGCCAGACATGGAACACATTGACTGGCAGACCGTCCGCGACGACACAGAAGGCTTCATCCAGGATGTGATCAACGAAGCGAAAAAACGATTGACCGAATGAAAAATTTGGAGGTGCGTTTCTTCCATGGCTTTTAACGTACAATAAAAAATGAAATGGCAAGAGGGGCTCTGTGAAAATAGCTCGGATTGTTTATTTATCCATGGTTCGTTTTAGACTTCTTCGATTGTTTATGTTCATTCAAAAAATGGACGTCTGGCTCTCTGTGTCCGTCTACGGAAAACTCTCTTTGCAACTTTATTGTGCGCAAGTTACATGTCAGAAAATCAGCAGAGAAGTAGGGCAAAAATTATCCGGGTATTTTTTAATTTTTGCCCTACAATAAACGATGCTGATTCTGACATTTACTTGCGCTAAATAAAGTTGCAGAGAATTTTCCGTAGACGGACACAGAGAGCCAGACGTCCATTTATGAATGTACATAAACTTAAAGTCTAAAACGAACCATGGATAAATTTACACAATCCTCACAATATTTTCACAGAGCACCTCTTGCTATTTCATTTCTATCAACACACAGAAGCCATGGAAGAAACGCATCTCCAAATTTTTCACTCCATCAATCGTTCATCTGCTCCATAAAGTACATCCTGGATGCAAAGTCTGGGAAATGCCTTATCTGTTCATTGTAGCCGGTGCCTCCAAATGCCTGCTTTAATTTTACTCCGGCATACATGAGTGCATCGCCATATGCACAGAAATCTTCTGCCTCACCATCCATTTTCACAAACTTTGCGATCAGATTATGTGCGACAGAATCCTGCCTGATATGCACCGGAGCCACGGTGTTTACAAGATCGCCGAACTCTTTTACATTATATTTTAAACTACGATTGTAAAAATGATATCTGGCTTCCGGATTTAACCCATTCGGACGATAATATTCAAACTGCGTGTTCGGCGATACAAGTTTCTGCATCAGAAAGCCAACCGCTTTTTCCCGGTCTTCTGATACACACGTCCACTCCTGAATATTTCCGGTCAGCGGACCTGACAAACTGCCGGTGCTGCCCTGATCCGAAAAATTTCTTCCCCGGTAAAAAGAACCAGTCTGCAGCACTTTGCGCCACTCTTTATAAAGTGCGATCTGCGCTTTTACCGCATCGAAATCCTCTTTTTTCATATCGCAGAAATTACATTCATATCCGCAGATTCCAAACGCTGCCACCTGAAATCTTGTCTCAAGTGGTGTCATTCGGAGCGTCTGGTGATTCGGGCAGGATGAGACATGTGCGCTCACCACGGACATTGGATAACCGTAACTGTATCCGGTCTGAATCTCCGCACGGCACAGTGCGTCTGTGTCATCACTCGCCCAGATCTGTGGGAAATACGATAAGATTCCAAGATCAAACCGGTTGCCGCCTGCTGCACATCCCTCAAATAAAATTTCCGGGAATCGCTCTGTCAACTCCTTCATACACCGGTAGAGTCCAAGCACATAACGGTGTGCCACCTCCCCCTGCCGCTCCGGTGGAAGTATCTTTGAATAATAATCGGTCACGATCCGGTTCATATCCCATTTCACATAGGCGATATTGGCAGATGAGAACAGGTCACTCATCTGCCCAATGATATAGTCCTGCACCTCTGCCCGGCTCAGGTCGAGCAGCCGCTGGTTTCTTCCCTCGGAATGATTTTTGCCCGGAATATCCATCGCCCAGTCCGGGTGCGCCTTATAAAGTTCACTGTCCACGTTCACCATCTCCGGCTCTACCCAGATGCCAAAATCCATACCAAGATCGTTGATTTTTTTGCAGAGACCAGCCAACCCGTTCGGAAGCTTTTTCGTATTCACCTTCCAGTCTCCTAGCGATGACCGGTCATTGTCCCTGTGGCCAAACCATCCATCGTCCATCACAAACAGTTCAATCCCTGCTTCCTTTCCGGCTTTTGCGAGCTGGAGCAGTTTTTTCTCATTGATATCAAAATACGCGGCTTCCCAGCTGTTCAGCAATACCGGGCGCACTTTTTTCTTCCACGCACCACGCACAATATGTTCCCGTACAAAGCGGTGCATACACTGGCTCATCCCATTGTAGCCGGCTTTGGAATAAGCCATCACTGCCTCCGGTGCCTCAAAGCTTTCCCCTGCCGGAAGCTGCCAGCAAAAATTCTGCGGATTGATTCCAGAGACAAACCTTGTTTTTCCATAGCTGTTCACTTCGACCGCCTCATAATGGTTTCCGCTATATACAAGATTGAATCCATAGCAGTCCCCGGTATCCTCCGTGGTCTCTCTCCCACTTAACATCACAAACGGATTCGCTCTGCTTGAGGAAGTTCCGGTATAAGAAGCATTTACGTATTTCCCTGCTGCCACCGGGACATCCCATCTTCGCATCTCCCTCGCCCACGCGCCATGAAAGGAGGTAAACACATGATCCGATGTCGGAAAATCGACCTGACAGCTCATCAGCCGCCGGATCTGCACTGCATTTTCACCGTCATTGATGAGTTTTGCACTTCTTGTGATCACATCACAATCCTCATAAATATAATAATGAAGTTCTAATTTCAAAGCAGAATTGTTGTCTTTTAACGTCACACAGAGATGTTCCACCTGATTTTTTTCATCATAGGAAGCTGGCAATGCATCCTCTGCATCTCTCGCCTCTCTTCCCTCAAACCGGACAGACGATTCATACACAAAATCCGAGGAATAACTTCCATCTTCATAGATAAGTTCCACAAACGGCTCCCTGATATCTCCCTTTCCATAAGCGGACATTTCCAGACACAGATCCTCTAACGTATAGGCGTCATGTTCCCTGTCGTAGACACAGCTGTTGCCGGGCTGAAAGGTATGTTTTTCGATCAAAGGTGCGACTGCATTTTCATCCAGAGGCTCACACACATGGATTTTTCTTCCATAATATAAATGCTCCAACTGCCCTGTCGGCAATTTGCGGAACGCATAGGTCGTATGTGCTGTATGTAACACAAAAATATCATTAGCTGTCTGAATCATGATTTTCTCCTCTTTTAATTCTGATGTTTTTTCTCTAATTCATTGGAAATCTCCGCTAACTTCCGGTCTGTCAGAATATAACGTTTCTTAAATACGATAAATCCGATCACCAGCACAACGATCGGAATGATCGTCATGGATAAACGCAGTCCCATGCGGGAGGATGCTGCGATCGGTTCCGTTACTACCGCTTCTTTGTTTGAACTGATATGGAACACAAATAAAACCATCGAAGATATAAATCCTGCGATTCCTGAGGCGAGCTTTACAACAAACGTCTGCATGGAAAAAATGACGGATTCGTCTCTCCGGCTATTTTTAAACTCACCATAATCTACTGTGTTTGCCAGAAAGACAGTGATAATTACATTCAGCACACCGACTGCTGACATAATAAATGCCGCCGGGATAAACAGCCATCCAACAGAACTTGTTCCGGTTGCGGAAATGATAATGATCAAAATATATCCGGTCACTGCCATTCCAAAACAGGTATAGAAAATTTTAATCGTGTCCATGAATCTGCGGAGCACCGGAAACAGGATCATCATCGCCAAAATCTGGCATCCGCCGCCGACCATATTAAACAGCGTAAAATCTCCCTGATAAGTACTTGGGCTGAAATCATATTTCAGAAAAAAGTAAACAAGCTGCTGGGTGATATATAAGGCCGTATTGATCATTACGATTGCAACTACAACTGTCATTGCCTGATCATTCTGGATCAGCGCCCGAAACATCTCACCGATGGAAGCGTTCTTCATATCGACCGTTGATTTTTCTTTGATGCACAGACAGGTGATCAGAATGAAGATCACAAATAACACCGCAATGATCAGTGCAAATTTACTGTATCCGATACGGTTGATCTCATTGTCTGTCGTTCCACCGAATGCTTTTCCAAGTGCGGCAACACTCATGACTGTGACGATCGATACCAGTGCTGAGCCGACACCTGCGCAGGAACGTGCAAATGCAGACAATCCCTCTCTTTCTTTTCCAGCCTCGGTAAATGCCGGAATCATACTCCAGAATGGAATATCCATCATCGTGTAAGTCATGCCCCACAAAATGTAGGTAACAGACGCATATGCCACTAACCCTGCACCGTTTAATTCCGGTGGGATCGTGAACATCAGGTAAAGTACAACTGCGTTTGTGACCGTACCGACAAGCAGCCACGGACGGAATTTTCCCCATCTCGTTTTTGTCTTTGCGACCAGCACACCCATGATCGGGTCGTTAAATGCATCAAACACGCGGGCTGCCATCAAAAGAACTGCGATCGCTGCTGCGCTGATTCCCATAACATCCAGAAAATAAATGGAAATGTAGCTGGCGGAAAGCATGTAGACCATATCCTTTCCCACTGCGCCGATTCCATAGGCAAATTTCTCTCTGCCGCTCAAACTTCTCTTTGCTTCCATCGTAAAAATCTCCTTTTTCTCCATTAAAAATTCATCATTTCTGTTTATTTTTTAATCCCATTGCAAGTTCCACAACTTTGTAAGCACCGTCATAAAGACCTGCCTTTTTATTCGTTACAATGTTCTGGCACATATCTGAAAGGAAAGTATCGTCCTGTAAAAATATTTCCAGCATCTGGATCGTGTGCGGAATATCCCGGCACTCTAACGTTCCGTCTCCCACCTCCGCAGAATGGATCGCCCCCCACATCTCATGTTTTCCCACGCGGCGGATGAACAGTTTCGGCACCGGATAAAATGCGAGTTCGCTCGGTTTTGTCACTAGGACATCACAGCTTCTCATGAGAAGATTCGTGCAGTATACCGCCTCGAAAATATTTTTGTGCCAGAATCCGTGAATCCCTTCGATTTTCTCCTTCCCATCCAATGCTTTTTGTGCAAATGCTTCTGTATCTGCCCAACGATCAAAATGCTCCGTTGCATAGTTTTTCATCTCAGGAATCTCTGCCAGCAGTGCCTCCCAGACATTTCTGTAATCGCCCACATTGACGTATAACGCCGCCTGCTTTTTCTCAATATACGGAAGCAGGAATTTGATGATCGCTGCAAAAATCTCCTTCTGCGCACCAGCCCCACCGATTGTTAAAAGGAAACGCATAGGCTCACCATTCTCTTTTCTCCGGATACGCGCCGCACAGTCCGCTTCGATGCCCTGCACAAGTTCATGGTCAATGTAATGTCCTGTGTATACAAGGCTGTCGGATGGCATTGGTTTATTTACTTTATCTTTATTCATGCCGTTTAAAATGCGGTATCCCATATAGGAATTATGACACTGGATCGTATGCACGCTTCCCTCTGACAAATGTAGTGCCATCGGCCAATTATCCGGGATCGCGTTCACCACGTATTTCATTCCGGCATGTACGGCTGCCTGCGCCGGCCAGACATGTGTTCCGATCACCGGAATATCCTTCGGCACATTGCGGTACACCGGAGCCATCAGCTCCGCATTTTTCTGGTCCGCCGCATTGTAGGACAATGCCCGGAATCCCTCATAATTCATTGGCTCCCAGACCAGTTTGTTGAAGATTGGATTTTTCGAGAGCCTTGAGCCAAGTGAATACAGATCATTCTGTGCGCCGATCACTTTCGTGCAGGTCGTCTCTCCATAGGAATTTAAGTCCATCCAGTAAGGCGTATAACCCATCGCCTTCGCCGCAGACGCCATCGCCATCGAAATGCGGTAGTGTCCGAATCCCATACGGATATTTCCGACAATGATCCCTTTTTCTGTGTCAAATGTACCTTTTTCCGCATGTGCATTGACATCATAATGTGCATTCTCTGCCGGATTTCCAACCAGAATATTGTAAACACCCAGGGAATCTCCGATATAACGGTTCTTCTCGACCGACACCTCATAATTTTTCCGGGAGTCATCTCCAAATTTTTTTATATATTTCTTTTTGGACTTCACTGCCTTTTTATAAACCTTGTCCGGCATTTTATTTCCAAAAATCACGCTTGATCTGTCTGTCATGTTTTCATTCTCTCCAAACTTTATTTATTTCTCTCACTTCGAACCGTAAAACCGATTTTTATATCTGAGTCACCATCCCGAATGATAAGTACCGCATCCTGCTTTTCTGCTGTCAGAAGTCTTTGACTCTTCACATAAATGCCGCCCATTCCTCCCTGTAAAGCCACCGTCTTTGCTCCAATGATCTCAATCGGTCCCTCTGTTTCAATAGTAAGTGGTTCATTGTAAAACGGAAGGATATTTCCATGTTCATCCTGTGCCTGGATCCGAACCTCAGCCACATCATAACTCTCTGCATCGATCAGATTCTCATGATCCGCTACAGCTGAGATCTTCCGCTCTGTCATCGGTTCTTTGATGATCGTTTTCACCACCCGCTCCTGTCTTGTGGAAGCATCCACCATCACCGCCTCAAAACGATACGTTGTGGAAGTGCCTCCCCAGTCGCCAATATATTGGTTATATAATCGGACTGCCTCTTCCATATTCATATGATAGCGGAGGATCAGCCATATTCCCGTCGCATAAATGGACTTTGGAAGCTTTGCGAACCCAAACCTGGTAAACGCATTCAAGGCTTTTTTCACGCCGGCTTCCTGTCCCGGTTTCATATGTTCTTCCTGCAGGGCATCTCCGATAAAATCATCGATAAGAATCGGACCGTGTTTCAGATGTATGTACGGAGAATCTGCGGCACTGTACTCCTTAATGAACCGGTCATTTTTATACATCCGCACCTTATCCGCATTCGTAAAAATATAGATTTCGCCGCGGTTACATCCCGGATGCTCCCCAATATCCATGGAAGAACTCAATTCCAGCACCGGCTCTTTCTCCTGCTGGCACGCATAGATTACTGCCGCCAGTTTCGGATTGCGGAACATATCCATGACTCCGTGATAACAGATGCGGTCACCACTTCCGAAATCCTTGTGGGTGTTGTAATCAAACATGCACCAGCCAAAGCATCCTGCAATGTCCTCCTCGGCTGCCACCGCATCCAAAACATTTGCATGGCGGAGCGCATGCTCTGTCCGGTGTTCTTCCCAGTCAAATGCCTTCGTTGGATACATATGCCCATTGTATTCACTGATGAGGTATGGTTTTTCCATATCTGATGTCACATTCTTTTTCGGCTCACATCCCTTTGCCTTTCCATCATGCACAAAATCATTGTAGGTATACACATCTTCCAACAGACTGCTTTTTCTATTTGCACGCACACCACCTGTCGGTCTCGAATCATCGAATTCATGCGCCGCCTCATTTGTTCTTCTGTAAAATGCATCATCATCCTGCGATTCATTAATACGCACGCCCCAGAGAATGATCGAAGTGTGATTCCGGTACTGTTTCACCATATCCCTGACATTTTCCACTGCCTGATCTTTCCATGCAGCATCACCGATATGCTGCCATCCCGGAATTTCGGTAAAAACAAGCAGCCCTATTTCATCACACCGCTCTATAAAATAATGGGACTGTGGATAGTGGGAGGTACGCACTGCATTCACCCCCAGCTCTCTCTTTAAAATATCCGCATCCAGCTGCTGCATGGATTTTGGCATCGCATATCCCACATACGGATAACTCTGGTGACGGTTTAAACCTCTCAGTTTTATTTTTTTGCCGTTCAGATAGAATCCGTCTTTTTTGAATTCTGCCCTTCGGAATCCGATTCGGTCTATCCTCTCATCCATTAACTTTCCATCACAGATTAATTCTGTCTTAACTTCATAAAGTTCCGGATGTTCCAGCTCCCACAGAATCACATTTTCTACCGGATAGGAAAGCTGCATGGAAGTGCCGGAGATTTCACTCTCCCCTAATGGCTGATACTCTCCTGTCTTTTTATTCTTAAGACTCTGTTTTAAGAACAATCCCTCCTGCGACCTCTGCACCATCACCTCAGAGATCAGTTCTGCATTCTGGCCGTCCATTTGTCCAATGTCTGTCCTGATAAAAATATCTTCGATGTAATCTGTATTTTTGATATCCAGATAGACATCCCGGTAAATGCCGCCGTATGTCATATAGTCGATCACATAACCAAACGGTGGAATATTCAAGTCCTCCCTGCTGTCTACTTTCACGACAAGGATATTTTTTTCTCCATAGCGGAGTACTCCGCTGATATCCATCGTAAAAGCTGTGTATCCACAGTGATGTTCTCCCACTTTCTCCCCATTTAAAAATACTTCGCTGTCATGGGCGGCACCATCGATTGTCAGTAATATCTTTTTTCCTTCCCACGCTTTCTCTGCCTCGATGACTCTTCGATAACCGCTGATCATCTGATAGCAGTGTTCATCAAAATAGTGAAGCGGCGTTTCCTTACAGGTATGTGGAAGCCTGACATTCTGCATTGTACTGTCATCATAAGCTGCCTCTGTCATAGAAGCTTCAAACTGTTCTGCAAACTTCCAGTCATTATTCAAATAAATACGTTCTGACATCATCCTCACCCTCTCTGTTCTCCTGTGTAACGAACTCCATGCTATCTTTTACCTTGTAATTCCATCCACCAGTATATTGACTACTTCCTCTAACGCCTCGTTGTAGGAAATCTGATTTGTGATCAGAATATCTCTCTGGAAAAACTGCTCAAGCGTTGCCTCCATCATGGTTTTCAAAATTGGAATCTGAATCGGCCGGACCGTGCCCTCATGAATTCCCTGCTGGATCAACGCGATCGTTGTCTCCCAGCCTGTCTCTAACCGCTGCTCCACTTTTTTATAAATTTTTGGATATTTATCTTTCAATAAATATAGCTGGCGGAAATCAATGTCTTTATAACTCTCCGGGAGTACTCCCAAAACCGCCCGGATTTTTCCAACCGTATCGAGCGAAGTATCCGAGATCACTTCCTGCTCGCTCTCTTTGATGGAATCAAAACAGTAATCCACCATCTCTGACACCAGCGTATTCTTATCCTGAAACACGGTATAAATCGTTTTCTTACTGATTCCAAGCAGGGCGGCGATATCATCCATCGTAAACTTCAATCCCTTTTTATTAAATGCCTGAATCGTTCCCTCTAAAATGGTCTCCCGTAACTCCATATCCGCTCCCCTTCTCTGCTTTTTATTTGGAAACTATTTTTCACATTTCCGTTTCCATTATTGTAACATGTTCCAGTTTTTCTCACAAGAAACTACTTTCACAAAAATAGTTTCCATTTTTTGTAGAAATGTACCAACAGGAATCCCTGCTTGCATACTATGAAAATGTCGATTAAAATAAAATAAGTCAGGCATATTCCGTTACCTCTTTTTACATAACAGGTAACCGGATTCTGACCTTTGTTTTTACTATCAGAAAGGAATTTTTCTATGAAAACATTATATTTTGAATGTAAGATGGGTGCTGCCGGAGACATGCTCATGGCTGCCCTTTATGAAATATGCGACCAGAAAGAATTATTTTTGCAGACGATGAATCAGGCTTTCTCGGAATATGGGATTCAGATTTCTGCGGAGGAATCAAAAAAGTGCGGCATTTCCGGCACACATATGCATGTTATGATAAACGGAGAAGAGGAAGGCGTGCATGTACATGAACATGTACATACACATACCCATGATCACACAGAAGCAGAACATGTACACACGAACGAGCACGAGGCAGCGGAACATCATCATGATGAATCTTCCCATGCGCACACGCATCACAGTTACCAGTCTGTCCTCGCACAGATCGAACACTTACAGCTTCCTGCCCAGGTAAAAGCAGATGCCGCTGCTATCTATCGCCTGATTGGAGAAGCAGAATCTGCCGTACACAACACCACATTAGAACAGATTCATTTTCATGAGGTTGGAACTTTGGATGCGCTGGCTGATGTCTGTGGCTGTGCTCTTCTCATGTATCTGATTACACCGGAAAAAGTATTCGCTTCCCCGCTTCATGTCGGAAGTGGTTTTGTAAAATGCGCCCACGGTATCCTCCCTGTTCCAGCTCCTGCGACCGCGGAGCTTTTAAAAGGAATCCCTTTTTATACCGGTTCCATCAAGGGCGAACTTCTGACGCCAACCGGTGCCGCTATCCTTCGCCATTATGTGGAAGGTTTTGAAGAAATGCCTGTTATGACTTTAGAACATATCGGCTACGGCATGGGACAAAAAGACTTTGAAACCGCCAACTGTGTCCGGACATTTCTCGGTGATGTTCAGGCGAACGGTTATGATGATAAAATTTTAAGTATCTCCTGCAATCTGGATGATATGACAGGCGAAGATATAAGCTTTGCTGCGGAAACCCTTTTAAACGCCGGCGCACTCGATGTATATACGATCCCGATTCAGATGAAAAAAGGCAGACCAGGGATTATCCTGACCTGCCTCTGTCCGCTGTCTGAAAAAGAAAATTTCACAAACCTTTTCTTTCAGCACACAACCACCCGCGGCATCCGTTATGCTGTTTACGAACGTGTGAAACTCGTCTCCACGTTTGAGACAAAAGAAACTCCTTACGGAAAAATCCGCATAAAAAAAAGTTCCGGTTATCATGTAAACCATGAAAAACCGGAATTTGAAGATTTAAAAGCAATTGCTTTCAAACAGGGCTGTTCCCTGAAAGATGTACGAAATCTGCTCGACTGATATGCAAATAAATCCCAATAGGATTTTATCCTGAACACTCTATTTATTATTATGTTATGTGTATATCTGCAGACTACACGGTACCTATTTATACATTTGCAGTCTGATTCATATGTGCATACATCTGTGTTGTTGAAATATCGGAATGTCCTAATATCTCCTGCACGCTCTTTAAGTCTGCCCCGCTGCACACAAGATGTGCAGCAAAAGAATGTCGCAGCATATGCGGAGTGATCTCGGACTCTATTCCTGCCCGCTTTCCATAGGACTTGATCAGCTTCCAGAATCCCTGACGGCTCATCGCATCCCCGGAACAATTGGTGAACAACCAGATGGAATTCTCATCCTTCACCAACTGTGGACGTCCATCCCTGATATACCTGACAAGTGCGTCCTTTGCCACCGGAGTCATTGGAATCATACGCTCCTTGTGTGAATCTACACATGTAATATACCCGGTATCAAAATTCACATCTGTTAATTTCAAAGAGATCAATTCAGAAACACGGATTCCTGTTGCATACAACAATTCAAGCATTGCTTTATCACGCAGACCTTTCGCCGAATTATCCTTCGGCTGGGCTAACAGGCGGTTTGTTTGCTCTGTTGTCAGAATAGTTGGGGCTTTCTTCTCCACCTTTGGAGCTTTCAGTTCAAAAGCTGGATCTGCGCTTGTCCTTTGTTCTAACTCTTCATAGTGAAAGAATGCTTTCATGGACGCAACACTTCTGGATACTGTTGCAGGCTTTAATCCTGACTGTTCTAACTCTATCACATAAGAATTCAGAACTTCTGGGGTAACAGCGTCAATTCTATCCACTCCATGTGCTGTTAAATACAAAATCATCTTCTTTAAGTCTCGCTCATAAGATACTTCTGTATTCTCTGAAGTTTGTTTTTCCTGATGAAGATATTGGATAAAATTATGTATATCCTGATTCATGCTCATTACCTGCCCCGATTCTTTTCTCTCAATGTAAACTCTTTCAAGCCGAAAAAATACCTCATTTTCGAGGTATATTCCCTATTATAATGATTCAGAAATCAAAATGCAATCAGTATTTTTGCCTGTTTTTTTGTTTCTTTTTGTCCATATACAACATGTCGTTTTTTGTAATTTCTGTCTTACCATATGTTGTAATTATTCATTACAATTTTTTTACATACATATTACATAATCTGCCCCATTTTCGCTGTCATAGTACTTTTTTCAGGAAAAACGGTGAAATATACCCCTCTGCAAGACACCCCAGCACAACGAGCAAAGCACAGACAAATATTACTTTTCTTTCTCTTCCTCTCTCATACACGGTGAACGCCAGTAAATAGAAAATCCACTGCGGAAGCATTGCCAGTAAAACTGCTGCGATTCCAGACAGTCCCCGTTCTATCACTGACATTGTGATAAATATTCCTGTCAGGAACAGAAACAGTGCCAGAAAAACCCTTGTCACGATCCTCCTGCCAAATACTGTGCCAAGCAGCAGGATCACAATCAGTCCTTTCATCCGCATGAAAAAAATATACCAGAAATACTGGTCATAGGACATGCTCCAGAAAGTGACAGCTGACTGATCCCAGAAGGAAGTCACACCATAGGTGTTCAACAAACCGCTTCCCATAAGATTGACAAGCAATATTCCGGCAAGGAAACATAATGCATAGATGATCTTATTTTTTTGAATCACAATTTTCTACCAAAAATCAATCTTACTAATAATCTATGCTTTTCCGGAATCCTTATTCAGCAAATTCTTATAGGCGAGGATTGCAGAAACCGTCTTGGAATCCTGTATTTTACCTGCATAGATCATTTCACACAATTCGTCTACATCATGTGCTTCCACGTCTATCGCTTCTCCCTCGTCCAGATGCTGTGTACTCTTCACTAAATCTCTTGCAAGGTACACATCGATAAATTCATCACAAAATGCAACCGTCGTTCGAAGTGAAAGCAAAAATGACAGATTCTCACTCCGGTATCCGGTCTCCTCTTCGAGTTCCCTTGCAGCACACACTTTGGTATCTTCTGTCACACTGTCTCTCGCTCCGGCAGGAATCTCTAACGTCATACGCTCTAAAGCATTCCGGTACTGTCTCACCATTAGCAGTTTTCCATCCTCACGCACTGCAACAACTGCCGCAGCTCCCTTTCTATGTGAGACAAAATCCCATTCTTCTGTTTTGCCATTTGGAAGTTCCATTGTGTCTTTGTATACATCAAGAATGGTACCTTTCATCACTAATTCCCGCTTCATTCTTTTTGCGTGTTCACTCATCTTTCTTTCCTCCTGCCTCTTCTGATTCTATGATTATTTTATAACAATCGAATGCATTTTTCATATATGGAGACGAGATACGCTCTGCGAATCTCGCTCTGATTAGCGGTCATCATAACAAAAAAGAAGATTCGAAACAGGATCCATCCTCTTCAAATCTTCTTTTATGCTCTCTTTGTCAAGCTATTTCGCAAAATCCGTTACACGTGACTCGCGAATCACATTTACTTTAATCTGTCCAGGGTATTCCAATTCAGACTCAATCTGTTTTGCAATATTGCGTGCCAATAATACCATGTCAGCATCGCTGATCTGTTCTGGAACTACCATAATTCGAATCTCTCTACCTGCCTGAATAGCAAATGATTTTTCTACTCCCTTAAATCCGTTTGAAATATCTTCTAATTGTTTTAATCTGTTGGTATAAGTATCAAGTGTCTCTCTTCTTGCACCAGGTCTTGCCGCACTGATCGTATCAGCAGCCTGTACGATACAAGCAATCAGGGACTCAGGTTCTACATCACCATGATGAGCCTCAACTGCATTGATGATAATTGGTGATTCTTTGTATTTTCTACATAAATCAACACCAATCTGAATATGAGATCCTTCCATATCATGATCCACAGATTTACCAATATCATGTAAAAGACCTGCACGTTTCGCAGTTCTTACGTCTACACCAATTTCCGCTGCCAATAATCCGGAAAGCTGTGCTACTTCAATAGAATGCTTTAATGCATTCTGTCCGTAACTTGTCCTGAACTTCATTCTGCCGAGTAAGCGAACGAGTTCCGGATGAATTCCGTGAACACCAACTTCTAATGTTGCTGCTTCACCTTCCTCACGGATCATTGTTTCAACTTCTTTTTGTGCCTTTTCTACCATTTCTTCGATTCTAGCCGGATGAATACGTCCATCTACAATCAATTTTTCCAAAGCAATGCGGGCAACTTCTCTTCTGATTGGATCAAATCCAGACAAAATAACTGCTTCCGGTGTATCATCAATAATTAAATCCACACCTGTCATCGTCTCTAACGTACGAATATTACGTCCCTCTCGTCCGATGATTCTACCTTTCATCTCGTCATTCGGAAGCTGTACAACAGAAATTGTTGTCTCTGCCACATGGTCTGCTGCACATTTCTGAATGGCAGTTACCACATAATCTTTGGCCTTCTTATCAGCTTCTTCCTTTGCCTTGTTTTCCATTTCTTTGATTAATTTTGCGGTATCAAGTTTAACATCTTCTTCAACGGTTTTTAAGAGATATTCCTTTGCTTGTTCGGAGGTTAATCCAGAGATTCTTTCCAGTTCCTGTAAACGCTCTTCATTGAGCTTTGCAATCTGAGCTTTCTGCTTGTTGATTTCTTCTTCTTTTGCAGCAAAACCGGCTTCGCGTCTCTCGATGGATTCCAACTTCTTGTCTAAGTTTTCTTCCTTCTGTACGACTCTGCGTTCACTACGCTGAATCTCTGCTCTGCGCTCTTTTACTTCTTTGTCCAGATCATTTTTGACTCTGATGGACTCTTCCTTTGCTTCGAGCATTGCTTCACGTTTTTTGGTTTCTGCTGTCTTTACCGCTTCATCGATAATCTCACGTGCTCTATCTTCCGCATTACCAATCTTAGCATTTGCTACGTTCTTGTGGTAAGCAGTTGTGATAAAGTATGTCAGAACCGCAGTAACGATAAGTGTTATAACAACAGCGATCACTATCTGCAGCACAGGAGCACCTCCTTTATGAAATTTTCATTGTACATATAACATATAATTAGATTAATTTTCTGTCATAATTAACAACAGGTTAATTTTATTCTATTTTCATACTTATGTCAAGTCAATTACTGTTCAATATGCATAATATTGAATGACTCAAAAATAAGAATACAACATATTGTACAAATTTGTCAGATTTTCTCTGAAACAAAATTTTTCTCTCCGGCCTGCTCCTACTGCCGTTCCTGCTTCATGACATGAAGGATATCACTGCTTTTGAATCCCCTGCGGAGTAAAAACTGATAATTCTTCCGCTGTTCGCTGACATCTGCATCCTCAAAAGAATAATGCCGCTTCTGCAGTAACTCTGCAATCTTCTTCTGATCATCCGAAACATACTCTTCTTCTAATGCTGCATCAACCAGATCTCTTCCAATCCCTTTTGCCATCAGTTCCATCTTAAGTTTTTGTCTACTTTTCTTCTCCTGATGATAACGGATGTAGGTAGAAGCATAACGAAAATCGTCGATATAATGATAACTTTTTACATAGGCAATTGCGGATTCAATACAACTTTCCGGATATCCGTTCTGTTTCAGTTTGTCATAAAGCTGACGCTCTGTCCGGTCCTGCTTTTCCAACAGATGCATTGCCCTCTTGATTGCACGCTTTCCAAGGATTTCATTCAGAATCTTATCATAGACAGCCTCTGTGACAACACAGCCCTCCTCTATCCCAAGCTTTCGAATCTCTCCTTTATAAAGAACAACTTCTGTCCCATCATCAAACCGGATTCTTGCTTTTCCCTTCTCAAGAGGTACGACCGACATGACCTGAAGACTCATTTTTATTCCTCATCCTCTAATACTTCTGGCTCTCCCTCAGCATCCGTCTCTTCTGCAGTACCATCTAACTGGAATTTTTCTCTGACTTTTGCCTCAACCTCTTCACATACGAGTGGATTCTCTCTCAGATAAGTTTTCGCATTCTCACGTCCCTGACCAATCTTATCTCCGTTATAGGCATACCATGCACCGGACTTCACAATAATGCCACAGTCTGCAGCAAGGTCTAAAATATCTCCCTCTTTGGAAATTCCCTTACCAAACATAATGTCAAACTCAGCCTCTTTGAATGGAGGTGCCACTTTATTCTTTACGATCTTCACACGGGTACGGTTACCGACAACCTCTCCTGCCTGTTTCAGAGATTCAATTCTACGGACATCCATACGCACAGATGAGTAGAATTTCAATGCACGTCCGCCGGTTGTTGTTTCTGGATTACCGAACATCACACCAACTTTTTCACGCAGCTGGTTAATAAAAATAACAATACAGTTCGACTTGCTGATGACTGCAGTTAATTTACGGAGAGCCTGGCTCATAAGTCTTGCCTGAAGTCCCACATGGGAATCTCCCATATCTCCATCAATCTCTGCTTTCGGAACAAGTGCTGCAACAGAGTCAACAATCACGATATCCACTGCCCCGGAGCGAACCATCGTCTCTGTGATCTCAAGCGCCTGCTCTCCACAGTCCGGCTGTGAAATATACAACTCATCAATATTCACACCGATATTCTTGGCATAAGCCGGATCAAGTGCATGCTCCGCATCAATAAATCCTGCGATTCCGCCCCTTTTCTGTACCTCGGCAACCGCATGCAGGGCAACCGTTGTCTTACCACTGGATTCCGGACCATAGATCTCAATAATTCTTCCCTTTGGAAGTCCTCCAAGACCAAGTGCAATATCAAGACTCAAAGATCCAGTTGGAATTGTCTCAACATTCATATGTGCTGAATTATCACCCAGCTTCATAATAGATCCCTTACCATACTGTTTCTCAATCTGTGAAATTGCAGCATCTAACGCTTTCAATTTATCTTCTCTTGCCATTTTCTTTCCTCCAATACGAACTTATGTTCGTTTTCTTGTTCTTATAGTATTATACTTTGCCCTAAATGTCAACTACGAACATGAAACAATTCTGTCCCTGTTCATCCTTTTAAGACAGTTTTCCCCCTATTTAAACCATCACTTTCTATTTTTTGCCGGAATTTCATGCCGATCTGGCTGAAATAATTACTCTTGTAACATTTTATTTGATAAAAAAAGATTCTGCTATCTGCAAGATTGACTGTAACTGATAGATAGAAATTTGTCAAGGTGTTTTACAAAACACCCTGAAGCATTTCACGGATCGCATCTTTGCCCTGCACGCCGATTGCTTTTCCCTGAAACAGACCATAATGCATCACAACCAATGTCGGGATACTCATGATCTGATAATTCAGTGCCAGAGAAGCCTCTTCGTCCACATTCACCTTACCGAATTTTACTTTTCCATCCAACTCTGCGGCAAGCTCTTCTATAACCGTAGACTGCATTTTACATGGTTCACACCATTCTGCCCAGAAGTCAAGCACAACCGGGATCTTACATCCCAATACTTCTGCCTCAAAATTATCCTTTGTAATCGTTACAACTGCCATCTTTCTCTCCTTGTTTTTAATAGTTATCAGACAATTCGAAACTCATAAAAACCTAAATTGAATTGTGAAAAATTGACAAAAGACATGAAAGCCACTGGGTGAGCCAAAATCGAACAAGTTCGATTGGTACTTAGAAGGCTGGTACAACGGTAAGTTGTACCTGGCTTCTTAGTACCGCTGCGAGCGACACGTAGCGAGAGCGTGTCTTGAATGTTTTTGTTAATTTTGAACAATTTAAAGAAGATTATGAAGAGTTTCGCAGCTATCTGATAACAGTGAATCTACTCCCGCCCGAACTCTGACAATACAAGTCCTTCATTTCGGTCAAGTACCATGCCGACACTCCATGAATTGACAAACAGTAATAATGGACGTCCTTTGAGATCCTGGATCTTCTTCATATCGGAAGTTCCGACGATCTTATCCATATTGATATCCTCATTTTCAATCCAACGGATATGCTCATACGGAAGGTTGTCCATACGGATCTCAACGTTATATTCATTCTCCAGACGATATTTTAAAACGTCAAACTGAAGCACACCGACAACGCCGACGATGACTTCCTCCATACCCATGTTATATTCCTGGAAAATCTGGATTGCTCCTTCCTGTGCGATCTGCTGCATTCCCTTCATGAACTGTTTACGCTTCATGGTATCCACCTGACGCACACGCGCAAAATGCTCCGGCGCAAAAGTCGGGATTCCCTCAAACTTAAAAGGTTTTGCTGTTGTCAGGGTATCACCGATGGAGAAAATACCCGGATCGAACACACCGATAATATCTCCGGCATAAGCCTCATCCACGATGTGGCGCTCCTGCGCCATCATCTGCTGTGGCTGGGAAAGCTTGATCTTTTTATTGCCACCCTGTACGTGGGTAACTTCCATGCCCGCCTCAAATTTTCCGGAACAGATACGCATAAACGCGATACGGTCACGGTGCGCTTTGTTCATATTCGCCTGAATCTTGAACACAAACGCAGAGAAATCTTCCTGAAACGGATCGATCTCCCCGATATCTGCTTTTCTCGGAAGCGGAGAGTACGTCATTTTCAAAAAGTGCTGTAAAAATGTCTCCACACCAAAGTTTGTTAACGCGGAACCAAAAAATACAGGGGACAACTCACCTTTTGAAACCAGATCCATATCAAACTCTGCACTTGCTCCGTCAAGCAGCTCGATTTCCTCTAACAACTTTTCTTTTGCTGCCTCACCGATTTCATCTACAAGCGCCGGATCATCAATGTGAATGTGTCTCTCCGTTCCCTCTTTTGTTCCTTTTAACGTATCAGAGAACGTCATAACCTCTTTTGTATTGCGGTCATAAACACCTTTAAATCCTTTTCCGGAACCGATTGGCCAGTTGACCGGACAGGTTGCGATCCCAAGTTCTTTCTCGATCTCATCCAGAAGATCAAACGTGTCGTTCGCATCACGATCCATCTTATTGATAAACGTAAAAATAGGGATATGGCGCATCACACAGACCTTAAACAGTTTTCTTGTCTGCGCCTCAACACCCTTTGATCCGTCGATGACCATGACGGCGGAATCTGCTGCCATCAAAGTACGGTAGGTATCCTCCGAGAAGTCCTGATGTCCCGGCGTATCCAGAATATTGATACAGTAACCGCCATAATTAAACTGCAATACAGAGGAAGTGACGGAAATACCTCTCTCCTTCTCAATCTCCATCCAGTCGGAAACCGCATGACGGGCAGTTGCCTTTCCCTTTACAGATCCGGCAAGATTGATCGCACCTCCGTAAAGCAGGAACTTCTCTGTCAATGTCGTCTTACCTGCATCCGGGTGGGAAATGATCGCAAAGGTACGTCTTTTTTCTATTTCTTTTCTTAAATCAGCCAAAATATATCCTCCAAATATAAAAAGCACAGCGGTTCTCAAAAAGAACCTGTAATGTGTAAATAAAGTCCCAAGAGACCGCTGTCATGTCTCATTGTAACACCGCACAGCCTGCTTTGCAGACTGCCGCCTTATAAGGATATAACGATAGCCGAAGAAAATCAAGGAAAATCTGATATTATTCCGTGTCCACCTCGCCTACTACAATTGGCGTAATGATCACATTTTCCGCGGAAACATTTGTTTTGCGTTTCACAATATCCTCCACCTGTGCGCGCTTTGCATCCGTCACTTCTCCCATATTTAAGACAACATCACAGCTGTCCTCGGTGATACTTACCACCACATCTGTGAATCCTTTTGCCTCCAAAAGCATTTCTGCCGCATTCTCGCGCTCCGCGATATCCGTCATCGCGATCATTTTATTGATCGCATCCTGTTTTAATTCATCGGAAATCGCATTATTGTTTACAATCTCCAGCAGAGTCTCCTTATTTTTTGAGCGGATCTGTTCACGGTTTAATTTCATTTCCGAAGCATAGTCGATATTGGCAACGGTCGTACTGGTGAGCACCGCCTCTCCCGGATTGACGACTTCCTCTGCCCCTGCTGTTCCATCTGCCACTGTCTGCCCTGTTCCTTCCGCTGCAGGTTCTCCCTCCGTGCCCGCCGCTGTCTCTGCGCTTCCATCCGTTACTGCCGCTGTCTCCGTCCCGTCCGGTTCCTCCGCCGTAAAAATCTCATTCTGCAAAACATCTTCATCCGAAATGTCGTAATCCTCTTCCAGTTCCCCTGCACTCACCTCTGCGTTTGCCGCCTCCGCCGCTGTCTGAAGTTTTCCGTCATCCATATTGTTATTCATGTAACTGAAATACCCTGCAACAGCGATCATAAGTGCCAGTGCCGTGATCACCAGCTGATTTTTTCGAAATATTTTCTTCATGTGATTCCTCCTTGTTTACTCCCTGGAACTACTCATCTTCACTACTTTTATTTTATGTGCCTCCACCCGGAATAATGCCATTACTGTATCGGAAATATCAGAAATTACCCTGGGATCATCCCCGCCCTCTGCCACCACCAGAACGCCCTCCACTTTGGGAAGCACTTCTTTTGTCACATAAGGCTGTTTTTCACTTCCGTTTTCCACATACACCGTTGTCTCCTCCGTCTCCTGCTCCGTCGTTGTACGGGTTCCTCCACCGGCATCACTTTCCTCGATACGGTTTCTCTGTTCTTTCTGATCTTTCTCCACGATCGTTTCACCGGAATCTGATAGCGTGATCATCACCTCTGTCTCTCCTACCCCCTCCATCTGCCCAAGCACATGCTTCAGCCTCTTTTCCATCGCAGCCGCATATACATTCTGGCTGTCCTGCGTGCTCCCGGAATCCAGAACCGCTGCAGCTGTCTCCTGCTCCGCCGTACTCTCACTATCTGACTGCTTTGGTGATAACGGCATTGCAATGATCAGGATCAGCACACCTGTAAGTGCAATTGCGATCCAGTCACTTTTTTTGAGTTGCCGCAGTCTATTCATACAGGATATCCAACTGTTCTTCCGATAATTGATAATAACTCACCAGCTTTTCTTTTAATTTTTTATATGCGCTATCCTCAGAAGCCTGTTTTTTCTGTCCATCCTCCAGCACAACTTTTCCGATCACAATCCCTTCCTTTACCGGATTAGTCAACGTCATGCGGATACATTTGATCTCATAATTTTCTGTCATCTCCACTGCGATCTCCTTCACTGCAAAATTTTCTTCCTGTGCCATCTGTGTAACATCAAGCGCAATGGCATCCTCATACTTTTTCACATAGTGATCATTGTCCAGATAAGTGATTTTTTCTGCATCTGTCTGGACCTCCTCCATCTTCTGTAAAAAAGACTGATATTCAATTTTTTCCAGAAAAGCGTCACTCTCTCCCATCCATCCCAAAACCGGATAGAGCAGTCCAAAGGCCAGGATCATCTGCGAAAAAAAACGGATATACTTCTGCATGCCCGCCTTCGGAACCATCTCAAGCAGTATCGTGAGCACAAGAAAAAGAATGACATAGCTTTTCAGATAACTAAAAATCCCGTTCATCGGCTCCTTCCCATTATCCTCAATAAATAAATCCCGACGCTGCCGCCGTCAGTGCGATCGTCACAAAAAACAACAGCACACTGTATCCCAGCAGTTTTACATAGAGCATACCTCCGTTTGCCAGACCTTTTAAGCAGCCGGAGATCCGCTTATCCGACACGGGCTCAGTCACTGCCGCTGCCAGTTTGTAAAAGAATGCAAGGCACAGCGCCTTGAGCAGGGGAACAAGACTGATCAGGACAAGCACCACAAGTCCCGCTGTCCCCACACAGCTTTTCATGACGATCCCTGCGCCAAGGAGCAGCTCGGTCACGCTGCCCACCGCATTTCCAAGCCCCGGGATCACAGAAGCCGTTTTTGCAAAAATCCCATGCCCCATCCGGTCTTTTGCCGGGCCAATCAGGTTCTGTACTACATTCAGCCCCAATACGAGCACTCCTGCGATTTTTATCCCCCAGTTGATCACCTCAGAAAACAGTTCCGTCAGATTTGAAAAGCGCTCCTCCGGCACAAAATGACCGAACATTTCCAACAGCACATAAATATGGATCAGAGGCATCAGCAGATTTAAAAACAGCCACTCCACCAGATAGATCACCAGAAATGCGGTCTGGTAAAATCCCGCAGCACTGCTCACATTTGAGGCAAACATCATGCTGAGACAAAACGTCGGCACCATGACTTTCATAAATTCCACACAGCTTTCCAGCGACTTCGACACGACCTCCTGAAAGAGAAGAAATGTCTGCAAAAGCATGACTGCCATGACACAATACACCAGCAGAAAACATAGTTCCGAGATATACGACGCATGAAATGCACCCGCAAAGTTTTTCAGAACCGAAAAACAGAACGCCAGCAGTACAATTTCCAAAAGCATCTTCCGGTTAGCTGCTATCTCCCCAACGAGTGATGTTTTTATCGCAGAAAACACATGTTCTCCCCACGCTGTGCTCACCCCATCCTGCATCAATTCTTCCACCAGACCGGAAAAAGAAACCTGCTCCACGCCATAGTTTTCTAAAAATGTATCCAATTTTCCATAGTCCATCTCATCCGAAAGTTCACTCAGATAACTACCTGTCTCTTCTGCATGAACCTTCACCGGACAAAAGAGCCCTGCGAACATCAGAAACAGTATGATCTTCCACTGCCATCTCACTTTTCTCATAAAAGGCTCCCTATCGTATCAATAAATGCCATCAGTACCGGGAGACTCACCACAAGGATCGACATTTTGGCAAAGTTTTCAATCTGTCCTGCAATCGCACCATAACCGGAGTCTCTGCACACATTTACTGCAAATTCTGCCGCGTAGGTAATGCCCACCATTTTGATCACCAGACCAATATAAGTACTGTCAATGGCGATCATCCCCTCTAACTTCTCCACAAATTCCAACACGATCTGAACCTTTGTGATAATATAAATAAAAATGCAGATACAGACTGCCATGCTTAAAAACATACTGTATTCCTGCTTCTCTTTGCGCAGCGGAATTGCCATCAAAACCGCTGCAACACCTAAAATCCCCACTTTTATGATATCCATGTCTTTTTCACTCCCTGCCAGATTGTAACTGCTATATGATCTATAACGTAAAAAGCGACTGCATCGTCTCAAACAGTTCGTAGATATAAGGCACGATCCAGAACAGCACGATGATAAGTCCTGCCAGACTGGTCAAAAAAGCATGTTCTTCCCGTCCACTGTGTTTTAACACCTGACTCAGCACGGTCACTAAAATCCCAACCGCAGCAATTTTAAAAATCAAATTTACACTCATAAAGTTCCTGCCTTTCCACAGCTTTCGGAGCTTTTACAAAAACAGAAGAATGACGATCAGCCCACACATCACACTGACGGTCTGATACACTTTCTGTTTTTCCTTTTGTTCTCCCCTCACCTGATCGATCACATAATCCAGACGTTTCAGATAATGTTCCAGGCTTTTTTCATTTTCTCCCATGCTTTTTCCGAAAAAGGCGCATCCTGCCCCTGCAAAAATTTCTTTCTCCTCCGAAGTGAGACCTAACGTTTTCTGCCACGCTTCAATCCGCTCCTGCCAGAGTTCCTGTCCACATCCTCTTTCCTTCTTCTGTAATCCCTCTCCCATCTCCCGGCAGATCTCATTCAGATATGGATTTCTGCTGTGTATCGAATGTTCCAGCACTACCTCCATGGGATCCATCGTATACGCTGTTTCATTTGCAATGTCAAAGAGCAGTTTTCGTATGTCATAAAGCAGCCGCAGATGATTTTTCAGATCCATTTGGATCTGAAATCCAAAACCAACGCTTGCCAGAAGAATCAACATACTTCCCAGCACTTTTAACATGTGATCCGCTCCATATGCTCGTCATAAACCTGCATTTTTCTCCTCCCGTTGGTCTCTTTTTCCAGAAAAATGAACCGCTGAAAAAGTCTTCGCTCCATCCACCGTTTCAGATACGGTTTTTCCGACAGCTCTTTCATATTCCCTGCATGGATCGTGCCAAGCACTCTGCTCCCACAGTTTAATGCCTGCTCTACCGCATAAAAATCTGACTCGGCTCCGAGTTCATCCACCGCAATGATCTGCGGTGACATGGAACGGATCAGAAGCTGCATTCCCTCTGCCTTTCCACAGCCGTCCATCACATCGGTTCTCGGTCCCATGTCATTCTGTGGCACACCGTGAAAACTTGCTGCAATCTCCGAGCGTTCATCCACCACACACACCTTCAGCCTGATCCCATATGCCTCCCCATTCGACAACGCACGGATGGAATCCCGCAAAAGTGTTGTTTTTCCGGCTCCCGGCATCGACAGGATCAACGTGTTATAAATGCTGTTCTTCTGCCGGATCAGCGGCAGTATTTTTCTGGCGCATCCACACTTTTCGTGGGCAATCCGGATATTTAAGAACGTGATTGGACTGATCCCTGCAATTTTTCCATCCACCAGAACGGTCTGCCCTGCCACGCCAACCCGGTGTCCTCCCTCGATCGTGATATACCCCTGCTTAATCTCCTCTTTGTAGGCATACAGCGAATAATTGCTGATATAATTTAACATTTCCCGCAGATCAGCCTCGCTCGCATGGTACAGATCTTTTTCCCATCTTCTGTAGTCCTTTTCGCTACAGAACATTTGTTCTTTTTCTTTGCCGATCAGATAACAGTTATCGCTTCCATAGCAAAACTCGATTGGTTGTCCGACTCTCACCCGGATCTCCTCCAACCCGCTCTGCCATGTATCGTCCTGAAAAAATGTTCTCATATGTACCGGAAACAACAATCTTATTTCACACAAGGCGGCACCTCACTTTCTGTTCCATCCTCACGGAATTCTTTTTTTAAAGAAAAAAAAGCCATGGGAGTTTGTTTTCTCCCATGACTAATTCTATGACTTGTCTTTCTTTTTATGACTGTTATTCTATTCTTTTCTTACATTCTCTCCGGTGCAGAAAATCCTAATACATCGATACAGGTCTCAAGAACGGACTTTGTAAGCTCTAACAGACGGATGTACGATTTCTGGACTGTCTCATTCTCCTCGGACATGATCTTGGTTCCATGATAGAAACTGTTGAATGCATTGGCGAGGTCATAAATATAGGAACAGATCTTATGAGGTGCTGTCTCCTCAAAAGCGCTCTCCATCACTGCATTGAACTTGGAGAGTTCTAACATTAAATCTTTCTCGCTCTTAGAGTGCGCCGCCCCGATGACTGCACCGCTGTCATCTTTTCCAAGACCGTGATATTTGTTTAAGATCGATTTGATACGGACGATCGTATACAGGATGTATGGGCCTGTATTTCCCTCAAAAGAAGTAAAGCGGTCAATATCAAAGATGTAATCTTTGCTTGCCTGATTGCTCAGATCACCGTATTTGATTGCTGCAAGTGCGACCATTTTTGCAGTGTTCTCCGCTTCCTCTGTGCTGATCCCAAGGTTCTCCTTTGTCTTCTGGTTCTCCTGGATCTTTGCAAGCATCTCCTCATTAATACCAGAGATCAGATGCTCTAAACGCATCACACCGCCATCACGGGTCTTAAATGGTCTTCCGTCCTTGCCATTCATCGTACCAAAACCTAAAAACTTCAGTTCTGTTTCCGGTTTTACGATACCTGTTTTTCTTGCGCAGCGGAATACCTGTGTGAAATATAACTCCTGACGCTTGTCTACCACGTAAATAATCTCGTCCGGGTTATAGTCTTTCATTCTCCATACCATAGTTGCAAGGTCTGTTGTATTGTAAAGGGAAGCTCCGTCTGATTTTAAGATCATACATGGAGGAATCTCTTTCGTGTCGGTATCCTCTTTGACATCCACGACAAGAGCGCCGTCGCTGATGTATGCAAAGCCATCGTCCTTCATCTTCTGAACCATATCCGGAATATATGGCTGTGCATCAGACTCGCCCTTCCACAACTCAAAGGAAACATTCAAGTTTGCATAGTTTCTCTTTAAGTCTGTCACGGACACATTTAAAATATGTTTTAAAAGTGCCTGATAACCGCGTTTCCCATGCTGCAGTTCAAAAGTTGCCTGCATGGCCGCTTCCTTATACGCCTCATCCTCTTTGGATTTCTTGCTGGCAGTCGGATAAATCTCCTCTAACTCAGAGATTGTAAATGGTGCTTCTTCTGGATACTCTCCGGTGTAAGCATCATCAAAATAAACGAGTTCCGGTCTTCTTAACTTTAACTCTGTGATGATCAGTCCCATCTGAAGTCCCCAGTCGCCCAGATGCACGTCACCGATCACATTGTGTCCCATAAATTTGCCGATACGCTTCACACTCTCACCAATGATTGCAGAACGCAGATGTCCTACATGGAGAGGTTTTGCAACGTTTGGTCCGCCATAGTCGATCATGATGGTCTTTGGCGCTTCTGTCTTTTCACATCCAAAACGTCCCTCATCTTCCTGCATTTTTGCGACATAATCTGCAAGGTATGCCTCATCAATTTTCAGATTGAGGAAGCCCGGTTTTACAGATTCTGCCATCGCAAAAATCGGGTTTGCAGCAAGTTTTTCCACCACTTCGTCTGCGATCATAAATGGGGCTTTTTTGTATTCCTTGGCGGCTGCCATGGCGCCGTTACACTGGTATTCACAAAGATCAGGTCTGTTTGATAAAGTAACCTTTGCATATTTTGCATCATATCCGCATTCTGTAAATGCTTTTGTCACTTCATCTGTGATCAAATCCAAGATTTTCTTCATAACTTTTTCCTTTCGTTCTCTCTTATAGATACTGCTAACTATATAGTTTACTTGCGTTTTCAGAAATCGTCAATATTTTCTTAAAAATTATTAAAATGCCATGAGAAAGAGAGTTTTATCTCTTTGACATGGCATTTTTATAACCTTCACATTTATTCATTCTTAAAAATAACATTTCTCATTTTTGCCAATGCATTCAATAAGATAGAGCCAAGAATACAGCAGCAGATCACTTCTCCCGCGCCGACGGTCAGCATGTAAAAAGGAATTGCGACATCATGTCCACCAACTTCCATCGCAAGTCCGTATCCATAACGCAATACAAATGGAATGATCACCATATTTGCGATCACCGGAGGAAGCGTGCACAAAAACTTATGTTTCCGCAGTAAATACGTTCCGACTGCACCGAGTAATGTTGCAAGGCTTCCGAACACGACATCATAAACCGCTGCCCCTGTCAGCAGATTGCTCAACAGACACCCGATCGCCAGTCCCGGAATCGCTGCCGGTGTAAAAAATGGTAAAATGGTAAGTGCTTCGGAAATTCGTACCTGAATGGCACCGGAAGCTAAGTTAAATGCACTGATAAAAATAGTCAGCACAACGTAGATTGCTGCGATCACTGCAGCCTGGGTAAGAAATAATACCTTTTTGTTTCTCATATGTTTTTCTCCTTTAGTTTTGTTTTTCGTCAGGAAGGTTCCGAACTGACGTTTGTTTTTGCAGAATTGTACCTCTGCACGAAAAAATCGTTGTGTTCTTCACACAACGATTTATAAACTATCATATTCTGCCTGCAATTGCAAGACTTTTTTATGATGGTTCCCATATGCCCTGCTGTGCAGTATTCACAACACCAAGAAATTTTCCAATTTATGCAAAAAAATTTTCCGCCAGCGTGATACTTCCAATGTAAACAACAGGTCCTGTCATAAACACACGGTCGTCCTCTGCAAATTCCACCAGCAGATCTCCGCCCTGCATATGAACCTTCACACAGTTTCCCACCAGTCCGAGTTTATGTGCCGCAGATGCCGCTGCGCAGGCTCCTGTACCGGACGCATATGTGTACCCGGCTCCCCGCTCATAGATTTCAATCTGGATATTTTCCCGGTCAACTACATGACAGAGCTGCATATTGATCCGGTCTGGAAAATATTTTGAATTTTCCACATATGGTCCCAAATGCAGCGCTTTCTTCCTGCTGATCTCTTCCATCATCACGACACAGTTCGGATTTCCCATAGACACACAGGTGATATTGTAAAAATTATCACAGAAGAAAACGGATTCGTTGATCATATCTCCCTCAAATCCTACCGCATGGATACTGTCTGCCCCAAACGCGGCGTATCCCATATCGACTTTCATATGCGATGCATCCTCGTCTAAAAACTCCACCTGTACCGGTCCTGCCTTTGTCCAGAGCTCATAACACTTCTCTTTCACATATCCGGCATCTTTCAAATACTTTGAAAAAATCCGGATGCCGTTGCCGCTTCTCTCAGCTTCACTTCCATCCGGATTAAAAATACGTACTTTTATTTTTTCATTCTCCAACACAGGCCCAGATAAAATACCGTCTGCTCCCACTCCGGTATTGCGCCTGCACAACAGCTGTATCTGCCGTTCCTGTAATAATTCACGGTTCTGATTCGGATCATAGATCAGATAATCATTCCCAAGACCGTGATACTTTTTTAATGTAACCAAAACGATCCCACCATCGCCTGTTCTTACTATTACATTATGTGGCAGACTACAAAATGTGCATCTGCCCGCAACCCTGCCAAAACAGCTTCAGGATTCCTATCCCTCATGCTGCTCATGTTCGATCAGGTTCTGTAATCTGTCATCTTTCTCATGCAGGATCTGTTGGATTTTTGTCTGTGACACTTCATCGATCGCCTCGATCTCTGCCTGTTTTAACTCTGACTCTTCGTCATAGACATGATTTTCCTGTGGATATATGCCGGCGGCATGTTCCCGCTCTTTTTCTTCCTCTTCGCCACCAATTGCTTCCGGGGAACCATAGGAAACATTCCAGTATTTTATGATACTTCTTTTCATTTTTTCCTGTCTGTTCTTCTCATCGATCAAATCTTTCATATATGCACCAGCCTCTTGTTGTATTCTTCGTATCCCATTTGATTATGCTTTTTTAAAACAATCCGTCTCTACTGAAACGATTTTCTTACCGTGTATAGTATAGCATTTTTTTCCAATAAAAAAAAGTTTCTTTCTGTATAATTTTTTCTTAAATGCCACATCCTCATTAATAGCATCCGACATCGACAGACCTCGGAGCTGATCCTGATTTTAGAAAAGACCGGAGGATAGCAACATGCCTGCATATAAAGTAGAAATCTGTGGCGTCAATACCGCCAAACTCCCAATTTTAAAAGAAACCGAAAAAGAAGCCCTGTTTGCACGGATCCGGCAGGGCGATCAGGAAGCAAGAGAGATGTATATCAAAGGCAACCTGCGCCTTGTGTTAAGTGTGATCAAGCGTTTCTCCGGCAGCCATGAAAATCTTGATGATCTGTTCCAGATCGGCTGTATCGGACTGATCAAATCCATTGACAACTTTAATCCTGATCTACAGGTAAAATTTTCCACTTATGCGGTACCTATGATCATCGGGGAGATCCGCAGATATCTGCGTGACAACAACAGTATCCGTGTGAGCCGCTCCCTCCGCGACACTGCCTACAAAGCGATCCATGCCAAGGAAGTTCTGTCCAGGAATTCATTTAAGGAACCTACCCTGCAGGAGATCGCAGCAGAATCCGGAGTTGCCGCAGAAGACATTTTGTACGCACTGGATGCGATCCAGAGTCCGGTCAGCCTCTATGATCCGGTCTACACCGATGGGGGCGATACCCTTTATGTCATGGATCAGATCAGTGACAAGAAAAATAAAGAAGAAAACTGGGTGGAAAAACTCTCACTGAGTGATGCCATGAACCGTCTGTCAGAGCGTGAAAACTTTATTATCAACCTCCGCTTTTTTGAAGGAAAAACACAGATGGAAGTGGCGGATGAGATCCATATTTCCCAGGCACAGGTCAGCCGTCTGGAAAAGTCTGCATTGAAAACCATCCGCCAATATCTTACCGTATAACATTATCTCGACCATTTATCACATAATGCGTTGATCTGATCGGCAAATTTTGCAAGTTCCTTGTTCGGCAGTCCCTCGCACTTGTAAATAACCTCAAGCAGTCTCTGTCCTGCTGCGAGAAGTCTCGCAAATACATTGCTGGAAGCTTTGGATGTTCCGTTTTTCTTCTTCTCAATCAGCTCCCTGCTTCCGGCTGCGATCTGTTCTCCCGTCACAAGGTCAAATATATCACCGCTATATGGTGCATAAGCGTCATAACCATATACGTCATGCACATGTGCTGCAAAACTCTCCGTCACTTTGTCGTCCCCATGTACAATAAACACTTTTTTCGGCGGTGTCTCGAATGCCCCGATCCACTTTATCAGATGATTCCGGTCTGCGTGTCCGCTGATTCCCGGAAGATTCTCGATCCTCGCATGCACCTCGATGGTCTCACCAAAAAGCCTTACCTGCTTTGCTCCGTTCAAAAGCGAGTTGCCAAGCGTACCCGGAACCTGATACCCCACGAATAAAATCGTGGAATCCTTCCGCCAGAGATTGTGTTTTAAATGGTGGCGGATACGTCCTGCCTCACACATACCGGATGCGGATATAATAACTTTCGGCTGTTCGTCGAAATTGATCATTTTGGATTCATCACTCGTGATCGCCATGCGCAGTCCCGGAAAACCGATCGGGTTAATTCCCTGATGCACAAGATTCAATGCTTCCTCGCTGAAACAGTCCTCCACATTCTTATTAAAGATCGTGGTTGCCTCCACTGCCAGCGGACTATCGACAAACACCGGGAAATTCTCAAACTCCGGCAGCAGATGTTCTGTCTTGATCCTTCGGATAAAGTAAAGCATCTCCTGCGTTCTTCCCACGGAAAATGCGGGAATCACAAGATTTCCACCCCTTGTAAATGTATCCTTCAATACCCCTGCAAGTGCGGCTGCATAGTCCGGCGGTGTCTCATGCTCTTTGTCACCGTACGTGGACTCCATTACAACATAATCCGCGTCTTTGATATACTGTGGATCTTTGATCAGTGGACGATTACCATTTCCGATATCCCCCGAAAATACAACTTTGACTTCTTCATCATCCTCTCTGATCCACATCTCAATGCTTGATGAGCCGAGCAGATGTCCTGCATCCACAAACCGTACCTTTAATCCGTCACAGATCTCAACAATGCTGTTATATTCACACGGCACAAAGTGTGTCAGCACCCCCATTGCGTCATTCATATCGTACATTGGTACCACTTCCGGTTTTCCGGCCCGTTTTGCTTTCCGGTTTCTCCATTCTGCCTCAAACATCTGGATATGTGCGCTGTCTTTTAACATGATATTACAGAGCTGCGTTGTTGCCTCTGTCGCAAAAATCTGTCCCCGGAATCCATGATTATACAATAGCGGCAGCAGACCGGAATGATCAATGTGTGCGTGTGTCACGAACACATAATCCACCGCTGCTGCATTCACCGGAATCTCCTGATTCACATACAGATCCGGTCCCTGCTCCATACCACAATCCACCAATACATGTTTATCCCCGAATGTTACATAATGGCAGCTTCCTGTCACCTCATGCGCTGCGCCCAAGAATTCTATCTGCATCTGTCCTTCCCCCTGTCTGTAAATTCCAGTCCGTTTTCATCTGATCCCCATGCAGTCATCTGCTGCATGTTGTCTCATCTGGCCACTGTCTGTTCCCATTGTCAAATAGTTCGACTTCTCCTTTAATTTATAACACAATTATACTACTGTTATTCAAATCGTACAATTTCTTTTTTCAATCTTCCCATAATTTTTTTCTCAAGTCTTGAGATATAGGACTGGGAGATTCCAAGCATATCTGCCACTTCCTTCTGTGTCTTCTCCTCCCCACCGGAAGTATTTAACCCAAACCTCAGTTCGATGATCATCCGTTCCCTTCCGGACAGCTTTTCGATCGCAGCCTTTAACAGTTTCCGCTCTACATCCGTTTCCATGTCTTTCCCCACGACATCCTCATCCGTCCCCAGAATATCCGATAAGAGCAGTTCATTTCCATCCCAGTCCACATTTAACGGTTCATCGATGGACACCTCCAGTTTTGTCTTGCTGTTTCTCCTCAGATACATTAAAATCTCATTTTCAATGCAGCGCGATGCGTAAGTGGCCAATTTAATATTTTTGTCCGGATTAAAGGTATTGATCCCTTTGATGAGACCGATCGTCCCTATGGAGATAAGATCCTCCACTCCGACCCCTGTGTTATCAAACTTTTTTGCTATGTATACGACCAGCCGCAGGTTGTGTTCGATCAGCTCCTTTCTCGCCCGCTCTGCATGCACGCCATCAAGCATGCGGATACAGTATGCCTCCCGCTCTCCCTCCAACGGCGGTGGCAGGATCTCTGCACCTCCAATATAGTGCACCTCATCTTCCTTTCGCATAAAAAGGCTGCAGATTCCGGACAGAAAATGAACCTTTTCATATCTTGGCAGTACAAGTCTCATGATCATATTTTGTTCCTCTTTCCCGACTCTCCAGCATAGATGCATGAAGAATCATATCATATTCTTTTCCTTCCAATAATCCTTCATTTGCAATTCCAACCGCTGCCGGTCTTATCTCGACTTCGTGCCTTCCATTCTGAATTTTTATGCATGCGATCTCTGTCACCGGCAGAAGCCCCTCCTTCTGTCCCAGGGAACAATAAGGGATAAAATGCACCCTGTCCTTTTTCGGATTTAAGATCTTTGCAGCCATATGTCGGCTTAAGATGCACACCGGCCTGTGATCGTACGGATCACGCAGCTGATTCCCACTGTCCCAGTACCCCATAATCTCCATCGCATGCCCCCGATGCACTAATGTCACCGGAAAAAGCTGGTTTCCAAACTGTTTTCTGCGTCCGAGATACCATGTGACGACCGACAGAATAAGCGCCGCAATGACCGCCTGGATCCAGAAAAATGTCATTCCTGCTGCGCTGTTTTTCAATAATTCCATAACCCCGCCAAGAAAAAGGACCATCAGATAAATGACTGCCCAGTTTTCCAAAAACGTACGCCACGGACTTCTTCCAAAACACAGGACGACCATTCCTGTATTGAGCAGGAAGTGAATCAGGATCGCCCTGCAGAAAGGCTCTGTGACAGTCAGTGTAATGATCAGACTTCCCACAGATGACAGAAATGCGATAAACCACAGTCTTCTTCCCTTTACCTTGCGCCGCAAAAGGCAATTTGCGCCTGCGAGCGCAATAAAATCCATCCACAGATTCTGTAACAGATAAACATCTGCATAAAAAATATATATTTGGAACCACTCCCTCCTTTTCCTTCTCCATAGTCACATTATATTTTTTTAGAACCATCTTTTTTGTCAAAACACTTCCTCTACTTTCAGAAGTTCATCCAGTTTTTCTGACAAAAAAAGACCGTTACATGAAAACCTTATGATCTTCATGTAACGATCCTGTCATATTCTTATGTAATTATCTTCTGGAATTCTTAAGGAAATCCGGAATCTTGATATCCATCTGCTGTACAGAACTTTCTGGCTGGCGTGGTTTCTGGATACCAGAGAAAGCTGGCGCAGGATTTGGCTGTACCGGAGCTGTATAACCAGCCTGTGCTGCTGGTCTTGGTGTTACAGGCGCTGTTGGTCTTGGAACAGTTCCCATGTTCTGATACTGCATCTTAGGAACGATCTTGCCTGCTGCGTTTGCACCTGCAGTCTCAAGTCCTGTTGCAATAACAGTAATGGTAGCCTCATCTGTCATAGACTCATCAAACTTCGCACCGAAGATAATATTGGCATCATCTCCTGCAAGATCCTGTACATAGCTTGCTGCATCATTTGCATCCATTAAGGAGATATCTCCGGAAATATTAATAATAACGTGTGTTGCACCGTTAATGGTTGTCTCAAGCAATGGGCTGGCAACTGCAAGTTTTACAGCTTCGATCGCCTTGTCGTCTCCCTTTGCAGAACCGATACCGATATGTGCAAGTCCCTTGTCCTTCATAACAGTGGAAACATCTGCAAAGTCAAGGTTAATGAGTGCAGGTAAATTGATAAGGTCTGTGATTCCCTGAACTGCCTGCTGTAACACTTCATCTGCTTTCTTCAATGCATCCGGCATTGTAGTACGTCTGTCTACGATCTCTAATAATTTATCATTTGGAATGACGATCAGTGTATCTACGCTCTCTTTTAAACGTTCAATACCACCGGTTGCATTCAACATACGCTGTTTAGCTTCGAATTTGAAAGGTTTTGTAACAACACCTACGGTTAAGATTCCCTGCTCTTTTGCGATCTTGGCAACGACAGGTGCTGCACCTGTACCGGTTCCGCCACCCATACCACAGGTAACGAAAACCATGTCTGCACCTTTCACTGCAGCCGATAATTCCTCTGCACTCTCTTCCGCTGCTTTCTGTCCAACCTCAGGCTGTGCTCCTGCACCAAGCCCTTTGGTAAGCTTCTCGCCGATCTGGATCAATGTCGGTGCCTTACATAACTGTAATGCCTGCTTATCTGTGTTGATACCAACAAACTCAACACCACCAATATTTTCATCGATCATTCTATTTACAGCATTATTGCCAGCTCCTCCAACTCCGATCACGATAATTTTTGCACTGGCATCTGCTTCTGTTGTTCTAATTTCCAGCAAGGTAGTTCCTCCTTCATATCTCCCTATATTTATGTCAAATTTGATAACCAGACAAACTTATTTCTACTTTGTTTAGTTATCTACTCTCAAAATCATACTATATTTTGCGTTTTTTAACTCTTATAATCTATAATATAATTTTTCCTACAACAAATCAACCGCTTTTTCAAAAAAAATCAAGTTTTTTTACGGTTTTTATTGTTCCACTGGCGGCATATCCTCCGCCGGTGCATTTTCGGCTGGCTGCTGCTCTTCGGCCGGTGTATTCTCTGCCGGCACATCCTGTGCAGGTTGTTCTTCCGCTGGTGTATCTGCCGACGGCTCCTCAGAAGGCTCTTCTGTCGTCTCCTCTTCTGTTTCCGATTGTTCTTCTGCCCTGTCCCAGATAATGTCGGTGGTCTCCGGTGTCCATGTCTCTAAATGGAGTGTGCCGCTAAGTCCGTCAAGCTGTGGCAAAATAATGGATAACCTCACAACTTTCTGCGACAGGTTGTCCTCAGAACCAATTTTCACCTGAATTGTTCCATAGTAAAGCACCGGCTCCATGTTACTGTCATACTGGATCTCATCCGGGAGCAGATTATATTTTTTCAAAGTCTGTGTCAGGTTCAGTAAATCCCGCAAAATATCACTGTTCTCTAATTGCAGTTTCTCATAAAGTACCACTTCCTCACAGGAGATTCCTGTGATCTTTGGCACACCGTCAATCACTTCCGTAGATGTCTCGACTACAAATCCATCTTTGTCAAAATAAGCATTCTGACCAATGGAATTAATATAAAGATAGCCGAGCATTCCTTTTTCGTAAACTTTAATATGTACGGTATGGGGATTGTCCAGTGAAACCTCCATCGTATCTACAAACGGAACTTCCCCGATATCCACAAATCTGTATTTCAGATCTACATACAGGGAATTCCAGGAATATTCATCATTCAGCACCATGTTTTCAATCTGTGTGGAGCTGTACAGTTCATTTCCCTCCACGACAACGTTTTCCACGGTAAAAACATTCATGACAATGAAAACGCCCGCTGCGATAAGCAGAATCAATATCAACAGGATGTACAATCCTATCTTTCTGCGCTTTTTTCTTCTTCTCTCTTCTTTTATCATATTTAATTAACCTCAAATTTAATTCCCTTTGCCACGGAAAGCGCAAGCCCCATCTCTGCAAGCAGGAATAAAACCGAAGTACCTCCATAACTGATAAACGGCAGTGAAATACCGGTATTCGGGATCGTATTGGTCACAACCGCAATATTTAAAATAACCTGGATGGACAAATGCGCCATAATACCAACCACAACCAGCGCCCCATAAAGGTCTGACGCATTATTGGCAATGATCATAAATCTCCAGATCATCAGCAGAAACAATAAGATCACGCACACCGCGCCAAAAAGTCCAAGTTCCTCACAGATAACAGAGAAAATCATATCATTCTGCGCCTCAGGAATAAATCCCAGCTTCTGCATACTCTCGCCAAGCCCTTTTCCAAATAAACCGCCGGAACCGATCGCATACAGTCCCTGTAAGGTCTGATAACCCTTCTCGTAGGCTTCCGGATTCAGCCAGATCTTGATACGATCCATCCGGTATGCCTCAAAACTGATGAAAACAACACCTACCACACCGACTGCCGCTGCCATCAACACAAAGTGGGAATACTTCGGACTGGCAACAAACAACATACAGACTGCAATTCCAAGTATAATGATCGCTGTACTTAAGTTATTGTAGGCGACCACTGCAACGATTGGAAGCACAATTGCCATTATCTTGACAAGGCTCATGAACTCTCCCATCTTCTGTGGTGTCTTATAAATAACCGTTGCCAGAAAAATAATAACCGCAAACTTGGCAAACTCTGACGGCTGGAAAGATAACGGCCCGATTTTTAACCATCTCGCCTGACCGTTTGCCTCTGTACCAATAAAAATAACGGCGGTACAGAGCACGATAGCTGCCAGATACGCCATGGAACTCACCTTCATCCAGAACCGATATGGGATCTTAGATACGATATACATACCCACGATCCCCAGTCCTGTTGCAAACAACTGTTTTTTTACAAAATAGGAAGCATCCCCAAACTTATTGGAGCCTGCATAGGAACTGGTACTGTACAACATGACCAATCCAAAACACAAAAGAAAAATGATCAGAAACAAAAGACTGTAATCGAAATATTTAATTGGCTTTTTTTTCTTTTCCGTCTGCTGACCTCTTGCCATTCCAATTCCTCATTTCTTATTTACTGCACGTCATGCCATTATGCCTGACATTTTTTATTCTGCCAGATTGCGCACGTATTCCTTAAAAATGCGTCCGCGCTCCTCATAGTTTGCGAACATGCCCCAGCTTGCACATGCAGGGGAAAGCAATACCGCATCCCCGCTCACTGCGTTTGCATAACAGGTGTCAATTGCCTCCTCAAATGTATCACAGAGTATGACATCCTCAAAGCCATGTTTCTTCGCACATTCCGCAATCTTTTCCTTCGTCTGACCGATCAGCACGAGTTTCTTCACCTTGCCGTCAAAACTCTCAATCCACTCATCATATTCAGACTGTTTGTCATAACCTCCACCGATCAACAGTGTCGGACGGTTCATCGCGCGGATTCCCTGGATTGCCGCATCCGGGTTTGTTCCCTTGGAATCATTGTAAAACTTCACGCCGCGTTTTTCTGTCACATACTCAATTCTATGCTCGACTGCCTGGAAACGTTTCAGCACTTCCACAATTTTATCCATCGGTACGCCAAAGCTTACCGACATTCCGACCGCCGCCATGACATTCTCATAATTGTGTTTTCCTAAAATATTCAGCTCGTTTACGTTGATCACTTTTGTGTCCGTTGTGCCGTCTGCATAAAAAATATCTTCTCCGTCCAGATAAAGTCCCTTTTCCAGTTTGCGCTTGCTGCTGAAAAATACAACTTTTGTCTGAAGTGTCTCGCCAAACCTGCGCAGCACTTCATCCTCATAATTCAACACACAGGTATCCCCGGCGGTCTGATTCTTTGTAATGCTCTCTTTTGTCTCGATATAACATTCCATCGTATGATGACGGTTCAGATGATCCGGTGTGATATTTAAAATAGCTGTCACTTCCGGCGCAAACTCATGTGTTGTCTCTAACTGGAAGCTGCTGATCTCTGCGACTGTCACAGTATCCTCTGTCGTGTTTGCCGCTACCGATGTGTATGGGATTCCAATATTGCCGACCACTTTCACATCATCGAAATAATTCGCCATGATCTCACCCACAAGCGAAGTTGTCGTAGTTTTTCCGTTTGTTCCGGTAATTGCAATAATTCTTCCTTTTGCAAAATGATAGGCAAGTTCAATTTCGCCCCAGATTGGAATCTGTCTGTTTCGAAGTTCATTGACCATCGGAAGGTCTGTCGGCACGCCCGGACTTAACACAACAAGATCAATGCGCGCCATATCTTCCGGTGCAAGTTCTCCCAAAAGAATCTCTGCTCCGGCAAATACCGGATTTTTCTCGATCAATGCTGTCACATCTAAATCTTTATTTCCATCAAAAAGTACAAATGTGATTCCTTTTTTTCTGAGCAGTTCTGCGGCTGCAACCCCGCTTTTTCCAGAACCTACTACTAACACTCTTTTTCCTTCTAAATTCATCGTCTTATCCTTCCAATCTCCTGTCCGAATCCGGCAGGTCATTTTGCAATTTTCCAATGCGATTTATAAGCCTAATAATGCAAGCATGCAAAGCAGTGCTGTCACGATTGCAAACACTGCGACAACTCTCGTCTCTGACCATCCACCAAGCTCAAAATGATGATGTAACGGAGCCATTCTGAAAATTCGTTTTCCAACACCTGTTTTTTTCTTAGTGTATTTAAAATAAGTAACCTGAACCATAACAGATATGACTTCTGCCAGATAAATCAGTCCAACGATCAGGATATATAATGGCATCTGGAGCATATAGGCAGTTGCCACAACAAAGCCGCCCAGTGCCAGCGAACCGGTATCGCCCATGAAAACGCTTGCCGGATACACATTAAATAATAAAAATCCAAGCAGGGCTCCTGCTACTGCGCAGGTGATCGGTGCGATCCCTGCATTTGTTCCGATCGCCACAACCGAAAAAAAGGTTGCAACCATGATCGTAACGCTTGACACAAGCCCATCCACACCATCCGTAAAATTCACACCATTTACAGTTCCGATCACTGCAAAATAAAGTAGCGGAATCGCAAGCCATCCGATATTCAAGTACTTTCCGCCGGAAAATGGGATCAGCATGGTAAGTTCAATTCCGGAATAACGCACCATATAAACTGCAAATACGGTTGTCACAACAAACTGTAAGATCATCTTCTGCCACGGAAGCAGTCCGTCCGATCTGCGGAGCACAACCTTCAGATAATCATCCAGAAAACCGATCACACCGAATCCCACGGTCATAAAAAGGATTGGGATAATTCTCGGATAATCTTTGACATAAAACAGAGAGGTAATGATAATACTTGCCAGTATCATAAGTCCACCCATAGTCGGGGTTCCATTTTTCTTCAAATGGGATTCCAACTCTTTACGCTCCGTCTGCCCCACCTTTAACCGTTTCAAAAAGGGGATCACGATCGGTCCTAAAATTGCACTGATTGCAAAAGAAATCAAAACTGGTATCACTATTTCATAATCCATGACTAAACACCTCTTGTATTTTTTCTAACGTTCAATTCGCCTAACTAGTATACGTTATTTCATCTCATTTATCAAGGTAAGGCAAAATGTTTTCGAATATTTCCTTCGCCACAGGAGCAGCGATCGTTCCGCCGTAATAAATCCCCTGCGGATTGTTAATGACAACAAGCACAAGCACCTGCGGATTGTCAGCGGGCGCAAATCCGAGAAACGATGAAATGTATTTATGGTCGCTTCTTGGAAGTGTCTGTGAGGTTGCTGTCTTTCCGCCGATGGAAAAGCCCTCAATTTTGGCATTTTTTCCGGTTCCCTCTGACACCACTTTCTCCAGCAGATAGCGCATCGTTTCCGAAGTTTCTGCTGTGCAGATATTCTCATGCGTTTCATAGGAGAACGTTTTTACTGTATTTCCGTCCGCATCCTGCACGCTTACGCCAAAATGTGGTGTCACGCGCGTTCCCCCATTAATAATAGAAGATACCGTCGTGACAAGCTGGATGGGGGTAATCTGAAACGACTGCCCAAACGAGATTGTCGCAAGTTCCACCGGTCCAATATTTTCCGTCTTATGCATGATCGTTCCCGCTTCCCCCGGAAGATCAATATTCGTTTTGGATAACAGCCCGAACTGTTTGAAGTAACCGACAAAGTTCTCCGCGCCTAACCGCTCGCCAAGTTCCATAAAAACCGGGTTGCAGGAGTTCATGATCCCTGTCTCAAATGTTTCTGCCCCATGTCCTGTCGTTCTTGCACACCGGATACGTCTGTCCTCCACGATTTTATAACCCGGGCAGTAAAATGTATCATCCAGTTTTACCACTCCCTCTTCTAACGCTGCCGCTGCCGTAATAATCTTAAATGTGGAACCCGGCTCATAGGTATCACTGATGCACTGGTTTCGCCACATTTTATTCAACAGATTCTGTTTTTCTTCCGCTGACACAGCTTCCCCGTTGTCCCCAACCAGTGTAAACGGATCGTTCAGGTCAAACTCAGGATAATTCACCATCGCCATAAGTTCACCGTTCTGCGGGTTCATCACGATCACGGAAACACTGTCCGCCGATTTTTTCGTGCAGACTTTTTTTGCCGCCTGCTCACAGTACATCTGGATATTGTAGTCTAACGATAAGCAGAGGTCATAACCGTTCACGGGTTCTAATCTGCTCTCCCCGGCATTCTCAATCTCAATTCCTCTCGCATCGGTTAACGTTAAGATTTTTCCGTTGGTTCCCTGAAGATATTCATCATACTTTACTTCAAGTCCCAAAATTCCCTGATTGTCGGCCCCGGTAAAACCAAGTACTTTGGAAGCAAGCGTCCCATAAGGGTAATATCGTTTATAATCCTCATCCACTTTCACTCCGGAGAGTCCATAGGCTCTGATTGCGTCCCCGGTCTCCTTTGCGACATTTGTTTTCACACGCTCGATGGAACTGACTTTCTCCACACGCTTTCTCGCAGCCTCCTCCGAAATGCCAAGTTCTTTCACAAGCATAGCAATGACTTTCTCAGGTTCTTCCATCTGGTTATGAATCACAGAGATCGTGCATACAGATTTGTTTGTGGCAAGCACTGTGCCGTTTGCATCTAAAAGTTTTCCCCGTGCCGCCTTAATATCTCGCTCCCTCTCATGAAGATTCTCCGCTTTATTTCCATAATATTCGGAGCAGAATATCATCAGATAGACCAGTCTTCCAATCAGAAACATCATAATAAAAAAAACTGCCACGAATACGATCATTACCTTTTTGCGGTTAAAGGTCTTATTCCGATACATAAAACAAAAACCTCATAAAAGTCTTCCTTGCATTTTATTCCAACTTTTATGAGGTTATGTTTCTATTCACTGTTATCGGATGTTGTTCCTGCTTCTTCTGCATTTACACCATCATTTTCGGCGTTTTCTTCGTTGTTTTCCTCGGCTCCCGGAATATCTTCCATGGTATCCGGCACATCATCTGTTCCTTCCGGTTCTTCCTCCGGAATATTTTCCATATTTCCTGTCACACGGTCTGTCACAGCGGCTGCGCCTGTATCTGTTCCGGTAATATCCCACCCAGAATGTAAGCCTGTCGTCTCCTCATCCGGATAAATATTCATATAAGGAAGTACTTCTTCTAAAATCTCCCTCACAATATTCTGTGCAAATGTGCTGTGTGGCTGATCCTGCGAGTTCGGCTCATCCACAAAACAGTAGATCATTAACTGAGGATCGTCCACCGGTGCAAAACCGATAAAAGAAACCAGATAGTTCACACCATCACGCGGCACTTTCTGTGCCGTTCCGGTTTTACCTCCCATGGAGTAACCGTCTACTTTTGCCGTATTTCCGGTACCGGATGTCACGGTTGAGTACATGTATTGTTTTAATGTATCACTTGTTGTCTTAGATACAGTTTCACGCAGCAACGTCGGAGAAATATCCTGAATCGTATTTCCATTCTGATCCGTGATCTTGCTTACCACTCTCGGCTGATATAACTTACCGCCATTGACCAGAGAACAGAAAGCAGTTCCAAGCTGGATCATCGTGGTGTTAAAGTTCTGTCCGAAAGCATTGGTTGCAAGACTCAGCTGTGATGTTGTATCCAATGTGTAAATCAGGGAATCAGTTCTCGATTCTCCCGGAAGATCAATGTTCGTTTTCTGTCCAAATCCAAAAATCTGCTGGTACTCCGTGAAATTCTCTGCCCCGATCCGGTAGGACATCTGCATCAGGGCATCATTACAGGAATTCATCAATGTCTGCTCCAATGTCTGCATTCCGTGTCCGCCTTTTCGATAGGCAACACATTTTACGGTAAATCCGCTGAGCTGTTCGGCTCCATCACAGAAAAAGGTATCATTGGTCGACAGTGTTCCTGTCTCAAGCCCGGCTGCAACCGTAAATGGTTTTGCCGTTGATCCCGGCTCATAAGTATAGGTCAGACATATGTTCTGCCACAACTGATTTAACGCTTCGAGTCTCGCATCATCATCCATCGCATCGATCTCTTCCTGTGTATAATACTCAGATAAATCCCATGGATTGCTCAGATCGTAATTTGGATACTGTGCCATTGCAAGGACATCGCCATTGTCCGGTTTCATGATGAGCACGCCGATTCTTGTTGCTCCGCCCTCACCCTCTCTGTAACCATCTGTATAGGCCTCATTAAACTCCTGTATTTTCTTCTCTACCACCGACTGGATCGTCGCATCGATCGTTGTCACTAACGTATTGCCGTTGACTGCCGGTTTGATCGTTTTTTCAAAATTACTGTCCGAATTCAGATATCCATACTGTCTGCCGTTAATTCCATTTAACGTGTCATCATAATAATTTTCCAGTCCATTAATTCCAAGGTTACCGGATGTTGTGAACCCGATCACGGAACTTGCCAGTTTTCCATATGGATATTGTCTCTGGTATTCTTTTTCAAACCAGACACCCTTGATATATGGATTGACCAGTTTTCCCTTTTCATCCCGCTCCTCCTGCAGATTCACAAAAGGCTGGATCGTATCATAGGACAAACGTTTGGCAAGCACAATATATCTGCTGTCCGGAGAGTCTTTCAGATAAGAATAAAGCTGTTCACTCGTCAGATCCGGGAAGCAGCTTACAAGCGCATTGATCGTCGGCTCCACATATTTTTCATCATCATTTAAAACGGAACAGTCCAGAATCACATTATAAACTGCGATACTGGTTGCCAGCACAGTTCCTTTTGCGTCTACAATGTCACCTCTCTGATAAGGAATTGTCTGGCTGTCATAGCCCTGCTGTGCCAGAACGATTTTCTCATATTTTTCTCCACTGGTGTATTCAATATACATCAGTCTTCCGATGAGTCCGATCATAAGCGCTGCAACAACCGTAAACATGACGATCATTTTTTTCTGCATACGCTTTGGAAACTTTAACATCGGCTTTTTCGGTCTTCTTTTTGCCATTCTACCACCTGAATTATTTTTTTGTCTGAAAATCCCCCTATTGCGGGATTTCATTATACTGATTCATGTAGTCTGTCTTATCTACAGAGTAGTAGACGATCTGATCCTGTGTTGCATAAAACATACCAAGTTCATTGATTGCCTTCTCCTTGATCGCATCGAGATCTACTGCGGTATTAATTCTCTTGTAAGCCTCGTCATTGTCAGCCTTAAGGTCTGTCACCTGGCTCTCTAAGCTTGCTATTTTTTTCATTCTTGCAGTCACATCAGACTGAAGCTTAATATAAGCTCCACAGAAAATGCCAAATACGGTCACTGCCATTGTCAGGAATACAACATAACTTTTGCTCATGCGAAGCGCTTTTGCCTGATTTCTGGCTGCGGCACGTCTGCGTTTTCTCAGCTCTTCCTCGCGTTCCCGCTCCTGTCTGTCTCTGCGCTCTTTGCGGTAATCCGGCATCGCCTCCATACGGCGTACGGTGTTGCCATCTACCTGATATGCTGCTCTATTTCGATTGTTGTGATTTACTGTTCTGCTCGGCATCTGCTACACCCTTTCAAAAACTCTTAATTTTGCACTCTTGGAACGGGAGTTCACTTCTAATTCTTCCTCGGAAGGAAGAATCGGTTTTCTTGTGACTACCTTTCCCTTGGATTTTTTACCACATACACACACTGGAAAATCGCTTGGACAGGTACATGGGTTCTCATTTCGTTTAAAATTCGTCTTTACAATTCGATCCTCTAAGGAATGGAACGTGATAATACAGATTCTTCCACCCGGATTCAAAAGGTCGATCATATCATCCAGATTATTCTGCAGTACTTCTAACTCTTTGTTCAGCTCAATACGGATTGCCTGAAACGTTCTTTTTGCCGGATGTCCACCGGTCACCTGAACTTTCATTGGAATGGAAGCCCTGATGATCTCCGTCAGTTCTCCGGTTGTCTCGATCGGTTTCTTTGCCCTCTCCTGCACGATGTGTTTTGCAATATTTTTTGCGAACTTGTCCTCACCATAATCACGGATGATACGGTAAAGATCCATCTCACTGTATCCGTTTACAATATCTTTTGCAGTCAGGCTCTGTCTGTCATCCATTCTCATATCAAGTGGAGCATTCTCATCACGGTAAGTAAAACCACGCTCCGGTGTATCTAACTGAAACGAAGATACGCCAAGATCCAACACGATTCCATCCACCTTTTCCACGCCAATGCGGTGAAGTTCCTCTTTCATGTTGGCGTAATTGCTTCGGATAATGGTGATCTTGTCACCAAATTCCTTTAATCTTTCTCCGGCGGCTGCGATTGCATCCGCGTCCTGATCGATTCCGATCAGCCTGCCTTTTTCTGATAACCGTGAAGCCACCTGGTAAGCATGTCCGCCACCGCCAAGTGTTCCATCCACATAGATTCCGTCAGGCTTGATATTCAAATTTTCAATTGTCTCATTTAGTAATACTGAATAATGATTAAATTCCATTGTGATCCTCTCTGCCTGACTTTTGCTCTGGCTCTCTTTTTTTATTCTCTGTGGATCAGATGCTGAACCCTAAATCTGCCATGTGTTCTGCAATCTCATCCATCTCATCTTCATCATATGTATTCTCCTGCCATCTGTCTTTGTCCCAGATTTCCACTCTGCTTAAGACTCCGACTAAAACGACATCTTTTGTCAGATTTGCATATTCTCTTAAAACTGGTGGAAGAAGGATTCTTCCCTGCTTGTCCAGTTCACAGGAAGCTGCTCCTGCAAAAAAGAAACGTGAAAACTTTCTTGCATCCTTGGAAGTCATGGAAATGTTTCTGAATTTCTCTTCGATGTTGTGCCATTCTTCTGACGTATACACAAATAAGCATCCATCAAGTCCCTTTGTCACTACAAATTCATCGCCAAGCTGCTCTCTGAATTTTGCCGGAACTATCAGTCTGCCTTTTGGATCAACTGTGTGGTTGTATTCTCCCATAAACATGACACAATCACCTGCCTTTGTGCGGCAGCTGGTTCCTCTTGATTTTCCATTTCTGTGGTCATTTGCCACCACTTCGAACCATTTTCTACCACTTTCCACCACTTTTAAACATATATTAGACTATTCTTAAGAAAAAATCAATATTTTAGCGCAAAAAAATAATGCCAGACCAGTTATTTCCTGATTTGGCATTATTTTCCATTCTTCTCTACTTACTTCTTTCTGTTTCCTCGATATACTCTTCAATCAGCTGATCGAGTTTTGTACTTTTTTGATAGTAATTATCAAACTTATCCTGTCGTAAAAGTGCCTGATCCAGTTCAAATCGAACGGATTCGATTTCCTGCTGTAACTCACTCAACTTTCTCATATGAATCCTCCTGATTTCCTCAATGGAAAATGCAATTTTACAAATTCAAATTTCTGCTAATTGCCGGAGCAGAGAATAGTCCCTTTTTCTTTTCCCCTTTTTCTTTTCCTCTCTTTTATATTCTCCATATTACTATCCGCAGATTCAAAAATCAAATGAATTAGGTGATGAGTTTTCTCCAAAATTCGACATTTCCAAACGGATTTTTTCACAATTGCACGTATTTCCTACAAAAACAGCGCATCCATTTTTCGACTTTGGATGCGCTGTTCATAAAAAATTAATATTTGATTCGTATGTTTTCCTATCGTTTTTGTATGTTTTTCATTTTTCAGGAATGTTTTAACCGGAATTCTGCCCTTTTCTCGGCGAGTAAATGTATCATTGTCTCCATTGCCTTGTAGTTCACCTCCACAATGTGATGGATATCATCCTCCACATCATGCTTTCTCACAAGATAATCATCATGGGATTTCTGGATAAAATCGCAAAGATTTCTGGCACTGTTAAATTCCAGATGATCTGCTTTATGCGGTTTTGCAGCGTCCGTCCTGATATATCTCCGCAAATCCCGCTTTAACTTCTCCTCGTAAGAACAGTGATCCTTCAGACTTCCCGGATAGATCTTATTGTGAGGATAGGTAAAATAGTCTGCCAGATAGTGGCTGATCTGTCCAAGATCCATGTAATACTTGCGCCCTTTTTTCTTCTCCACCAGTTTCCTGCCCTCGGAAAGGCGCTCAATATGGCGTCTGATATCCGGGTAAGTTCCGTCCATCTCATGGCGCTTATAGACGAAAGATGGCTTAATGTCCGGCAGGACACTTCCGATGTAAAAAGATAATTTATGTTTTTTCAGATCATTGTCTTCCATATTATTTACAATGTAACGTGCCAGTGAAATATGTGATTTTTTTCTCATAAGTACCGCCTCCAAACAGGAATCTTTTTGTTTTTCCAACTCCCATACTACATCTCCGCGGCAAAAGAAACAAGGGTATCTTTGTAAACTTTTTGTGTAGTTTTTGTGTTTTAAAGCACTGGAATCCTGCTTTACAGATGTAAATTTTCTTATCCTGCTTTTTTATGGTCTGCACAAATGGAGCATGTGCAGACCAGTTTCATACCTGTATTAATTATTCATATTTACAGTTGCACTCGAAGCTTGCGCACTCTGTCTCTCCACAGGTGCAGGCTCCGGCACCGGAAATACCGATATGATCTGCGTGACATTTCTCATTTTCATTGAAACGGCAGTGTGTTGCCTCACACGCAACGTCGATTTCCTTGGAAACATCTTTTAATGCGTTACAGGCTGCACCGTTTGTTCCGCGGTCTTTGAAACTTCCGCAACAGGTGCTCTGTGCTTCGGTTGCTTCGCGTCCCTCCACCTGAATGTCGCCTTTGCAGCAACAGCCGTCTTCATTATTGTAGGTGCAGCTTTTCACTGAACAATCCAAATATGCCATACTTTTTTCTCCTTTTCCTTCAAATCTGTCAGACAATTGTGAAACTCCTCATAATCTTCTTTAAATTGTTCAAAATTAACAAAAACATTCAAGACACGCTTTCGCTATGTGTCACTCGCAACGGTACTGCTCATTCTTCGCAGTACTTCGCAAATTCATTTAAAATCTGCTTCGCAGATAGGAATTTGCTCACACTTGAATCACTTTCGCACGGTCTGTGCAGTAAATGCACAGACCTGATTGAAAAAAGTTGTACCTGCCTTCTAAGAACCGGCGGTTCCCCAATGTCTTTCATGTCTTTTGTTAATTTTTCACAATTCAACTTAGGTTTTTATGAGTTTCGCAATTGTCTTAGATTAGTATGGCGATTTTTGAAAAAAATATGCAAAAGAGCATATGCCATAATTTTCTGACATATGCCCTTCTTTCAATTTTTATTCATTTTTATTTTAATGCGGCAGGATTGATCTTCTTTGTTGCGATCTCATCCTTTAACATTGCAAGGAACTCTTCTTTTGGAACGGTTGTGGTAGCCTGTTCGCCATGAAGTCTGTAGCTTACTGTTCCGTCTTTTACTTCGTTCTTGCCAAGAATGATGAGGTAAGGAACTTTCTCTACCTGTGCAGCTCTTACACGATAGCCAAGTTTCTCGGCACGCTCGTCAATCTCCACACGGATACCGTTCTCATCCAGATAGCTGAGAAGTTCATGTGAGTATGCATTCAACTCTTCATCCTCATTTTTAACCGGAATGATTCTTGCCTGAACCGGTGCTAACCAGAGTGGCAGATTTCCTTTTGTTTCCTCTAAGATATAAGCCATGAAACGGTCAAGGGAACCAAGGATTGCTCTGTGTAAAACAACCGGTGTTTTCTTTGTGCCATCTTTGTCAATGTATGTCAGATTGAATTTTTCTGGTAAGCAGAAGTCAAGCTGGCAGGTGGAAAGTGTGTATTCATTTCCGATTGCCGGTTTTACGTTTACGTCAAGTTTTGGTCCGTAGAATGCAGCCTCACCGATTTCCTCTGTGTAGTCGATTCCAAGGTCATCTAATACTTTTCGGAGTGCATTCTCTGCTGTGTTCCACATCTCATCGTCATCATGATATTTTACTTTATCAGCAGGATCTCTTAAGGAGAGCACGCAACGGTAATCTGTGATGTTGAAATCCTTGTAAGTATCAAAAATCAGATCTACAACCTGTGAGAACTCTGACTCAATCTGTTCCGGTGTCACGAAAAGATGTGCGTCGTTCTGGCAGAAATGACGTCCTCTCTCGATACCTTTTAAAGTACCGCTGGCTTCGAAACGGAAGTCATGTGCGATCTCACCGATACGGATTGGAAGATCTTTGTAGGAGTGCATTCTGTTTGCATAAATCATCATATGATGCGGGCAGTTCATTGGACGGAGAACAAAGGACTCTCCCTCCACTTCCATTGCAGGGAACATATTGTCTTTGTAATGATCCCAGTGACCGGATGTTTTATACAGATTAACCGTACCAACACAAGGTGTCATAACATGAAGATATCCAAGCTTTCTCTCTTTTGCTTTGATATAATTTTCAAGTTCCTGCCATACTGTGTATCCTTTTGGAAGGAACATTGGAAGTCCACGTCCAACAAGGTCATCCGACATGAAAAGATTCATCTCTTTACCGATTTTTCTGTGGTCACGGTCTTTTGCTTCCTCAAGAAGTTTTAAGTGCTCCTCTAACTCTTCCTGTGTCGGGAAACATACACCGTAAATACGCTGCATTACGTGATTGTTTGCATCACCTTTCCAATATACACCAGAGTATTTTACAAGTTTGAAGTTCTTGCATAACTTTGTATTGTCTACGTGAGGTCCACGGCAGAGATCCGTGAAATCTCCCTGATCGTAAACAGAAATGTTTCCATCTTCCAGACCTTCAATTAAGTCCAGTTTGTATGGATCATCTTTGAACATTTCCATTGCTTCTGCTTTGGAAATCTCACGTCTGTAAATCTTCTTGCCTTCCTTGCAGACTTTCTTCATCTCTTTTTCGATTGCTGCGATTGCTTCGTCGTTGATGATATCATCGCCAAGGTCGATATCATAATAGAAACCTTCTTTTACAACTGGTCCTACCCAGAACTTTGCCTGTGGGTATAAGTGTTTTACTGCCTGTGCCATCACATGTGCGCAGGAATGGTTTAAAGTATTCAGTCTCTCGTCTGCTTTAAAATCTACCATTTTCTTCATTTCCTTTCGCTATATAAAAATAAGTTTCTGTAGGAAGTATCTCCGATTCTCTGTGCCACATTCCTCTATACTTTTGTATATTAGATAACATAAAAAATCCCTGATACTGCATTCCTACAATATCAGGGACGATATACTTATCGTGGTTCCACCCATCTTCATCTCTCCATCCTATCAGACATCAAACTTCTTACTGCCTGTCCATTCTGGAGAAATCTCATTCTTGATGATAACGGTATCACCGGACCGGATTGGGGTCACTCAGAGCTGGTCTTCACATAATTCTTAGCCGGAATGCTCACACCAAACGCCTTCCTCTCTGGGACTTTTTCTTATGCTACTCTTCTCTTCATCGTTTTGACTAGGGTCATTCTATACCCTTTTCTTCTATCTGTAAAGTACTTTTTACAGTTCAGATACGGCGGACTATCTTCCGCAGCAGTATTTGTACTTCTTACCGCTTCCGCATGGGCATGGATCGTTACGTCCGACTTTTTTGCCTACATGAACAGTGCCGGATTTCTTCTGCTCTAAGAATAAAGTTTTTCTCTTCTCATCATCGAAAATCTCTTTCCACTGTGGTAATTCATATAACCAGTCTGCTTTTGCGTCAACCATGTTTTTGTATAATTTTTCTTTGTCAAAAACAAGGTTAACTTTTGTATCTTCTTCCATGGTGTCGATTGGATTAGCCTCTACCAAGCTGTCGTTGATTCCGTCTAAGAATCCTGTCATCTCCATAACACTGAGGTTATACTTCTCTGCAAGCTCTTTTACAGTTCCTTCTACTTTCTCATCCGGATTTGTTAAAAGCTGTTCGTATACGCCCTTCTCTAAAAGGAAGTATCTCTGCCAGAATCTCTGTAATTCACCTCTATCTGCTTTCTCATTATAGGCAACTTTCTGCCACTGTTCCAATAATGCCATGTTACATTCCTCGATTTCTAATTATAGTATATTTGCATCATGCATAGATGCATTTGTTATTATAGCAAATATTGATGGGATTTTCAAAGGATTTTTTTTGGTGGGGAATAGCAAGTATTTTTAATACTAGAATACCAGACAACCGAAAGCTACCAAATCCATCATAATCTTAGACATTTATTTCTAACTATTTACCGTCTTAAGTAACTATTTATTTCCTTATACTTTGTCTCAATAAAAACATCTAATAAAGCTTTTTGCTCTATAGACAATTCAGCATGATCTCTAATCCATAAATGAATTGCTTTTCCTATTGCATATGATAATTTTTTCTGTTGTAATACACTTACATTGTTTCTAGAAACATTCGGGACAAATTCTTGATTTAAAACATTAATAACTGCCCCCTTTAATATTACCCCATCAACAAGATATGGTATCTTAATTCTTAATCCTGATAGTAAAACACTCTTAACATAGCATGTATCAGTATTTTCCCAACTAAATCTTCCTTTAAATGTATTTTCCTCATTATAGGGCAAATATAGTTTTTGGTTTTAGTTGTTTTGGTCTTGAGCTATCTGGATTCGGACTGGAGTTCGGCGATGGCGGTGTTGTATTCGGATTCGGTGTATTTTTTTAAGATACTCTCTTTTGGGATTTTAAATTCGAGCATATTTTTTATTGCAGTGATGTTGGCCTGCTTAGTTGCTTTTTTTACAGCTTTTTTTGAATATTGTTCCATTACTTCGCACATTTTTTGAACACCTCCCTCTTCATGTTTCAGATAGTGCACACGGTTGGTTAATTTCGGAAATTTGGCATTATCTATCTCTTTTTGCAGAAAACAGTCCATGTATTCTGAAATAGTTGTTCCGTCTTTTACAGTGGTATTGACGAATACACGCTCCAATCCGTCATCTACTTTTTCCTGCGTTTCCCGGATCACGCTGTCCACGTGATAGATCACCCTGCCACGTTTAAAGATATCGAACTCGGAAATATACACAACGATCAGATCGATCGTCTCCTCAAATTTATCATCCGTCTGCGAGTCCCGCACCGTGATGACCGATGCACTGAACCGCACTCTTTTTAAATGGTGATCCTTGTTAGATCGCTGCACTTCCACGTTACACTTTTTTCCATTTCCAAGGATACAGAGTGCATCCAGACGGACAGATCGCCCGTACAGGTTTCTCTCACTGCTCTGTACGATAACGTCTTTTACGATGAGTTTCTCATCTTCTAAAATGATACGCAGCATCTCCTGACATACGCCAATATCATCTGCCAGTACTTCAAAAAACGTATCATCGATAGGTCTGAAATTTTTAACCTGTTCTATCTTTTCTTCTAATGTCTTTTGTTTTTTCCCGGTCATTTGACCTCCTGCTTTTATGGTATACAAACAGGCTTTCCAAATGATCTATGTTTATTATATAGAACCCCTCAAGATTCTTCAAGACTGTTTGCATGGATTTTTTAGTTACTGTTCTAAATCCCCTGTCTGTCATTTTCTCCTGCTGAATGGTCCACCGATGTGGTGATGGATTTTTGTTATGTTAGTATGTTTTGTAACTTTGATTTGATAAAAAAGATAGGTTTATTGTAAGGGGTTGGATGGGAGAAGTCAAGGATATAATGGTTTTTATGATGTGGAAAGAGCCAGCTCCTGACGGGCTGGCTCTGTGATGGGTTGGTTTTGGTCTGGGTTGTTTTGGTCTGGGTTATCTGGATTCAGACTGGAGTTCGGCGATGGCGGTGTTGTATTCGGACTCGGTGTAATCTTCCAGAATGACTTCCCTTGTTGCCCGAAAGCGGATGATCATGTTTTTGATGGCGGCAATGTTTGCCTGGCGTTGACCGATTTCTTTTCCGATTTCTTTGCCGGCTTCCTCTCCCTGCTGATATGCTTTTTCTGCGACTTCTTCTGAATATTTTCTCATTATTTCACACACTGCGTTTACGCCTCCCTCTTCATGTTTCAGATAGTGCACACGGTTGGTTAATTTTGGAAATTTGGCATTGTCTATCTCTTTCTGCTGAAAACAGCCCATGTATTCCGAGATGCTTGTTTCGTCTTTTACAGTGGTATTGACGAATACACGCTCTAATCCATCGTCTACTTTTTCCTGTGTTTCCCGGATCACGCTGTCCACGTGATAGATCACCCTGCCACGTTTAAAGATATCGAACTCGGAAATATACACAACGATCAGATCGATCGTCTCCTCAAATTTATCATCCGTCTGCGAGTCCCGCACCGTGATGACCGATGCACTGAACCGCACTCTTTTTAAATGGTGATCCTTGTTAGATCGCTGCACTTCCACGTTACACTTTTTTCCATTTCCAAGGATACAGAGTGCATCCAGACGGACAGATCGCCCGTACAGGTTTCTCTCACTGCTCTGTACGATAACGTCTTTTACGATGAGTTTCTCATCTTCTAAAATGATACGCAGCATCTCCTGACATACGCCAATATCATCTGCCAGTACTTCAAAAAACGTATCATCAATAGGTCTGAAATTTTTAACCTGTTCTTTCTTTTCCTCTAATGTCATTTGTTTTTTCCCGGTCATTTGTTTTTTCCCGGTCATTTGACCTCCTGCTTTTATGGTATACAAACAGGTTTTCCGAATGATCTATGCTTATTATATAGAACCCCTCAAGATTCTTCAAGACTGTTTGCATGGATTTTTTAGTTACTGTTCTAAATCTGTACCTGTCATTTTCTCCTGCTGAATGGTCCACCGATGTGGTGATGGATTTTTTGGTTACGTTAGCATGTTTTGTAACTTTGATTTGATAAAAAAGATAGGTTTATTGTAAGGGGTGATTTTTGGAAAGTCAAGAAATTAATTGACTATGTTTATCCGCGCTCCTTTTCCTTATCCTGCCGCAAAATACTGTCAATGTTGTGTTTAATAATACCATATTCTTTGGTCTGTTTTTTAAACGGTTGATTGCATAGGTAGTAAATAGCGATTTTACTACTTTCCTAACTACCTTTGAGACGGAATGCATGAAGGGAAATTATCTTACAATCGGTAATTTATCATATCTGTACTCAGCCTTAAAAGATTCCGAAAAGAACACAATTGCAAAGTATTATTCTGAAAAATACAACAAACAGTATAAGCCATCTTCTCATTTGAGAATTAGTAGTAGAGACATGGAATCTGCATTAAAGATTTTTAACTTAATAAGAAACCAGTGTGCTCATAGTTATTGCACATGATATACCCTATTCTCATCGCCACGCTTCATCTCCAGCGCTGTCCCATCCTTCCAGTCACAGCAATTGCGTAAGTACTCCGCCTCCGTGTTCAAAAAGTTTTCCGCATTTGGCGGCAGCACAATCGGCTCAATCGTATTGTTTTCGTAATTGCAGACGTAAATGGTTTTGACACAATTTAAAAATACCCGGTCAAATCGCATTTTTTTCTTTTCCTGTGTATATCTCATATATTCAAACAGTGCACCTGCATCAATATCATTCTCGTCTGTCGGATGCAGAAAAAGATACAAACCATTGTAGCGCTTATGGATATAATTTGCATTTAGTTTTTCCAGTTTGCGGTCAAAACGATATTTCGCCTTGGAAAGATAATCTTGCTGCACAGTATTATCTGGCAGAATCGCCCAGAACCTTCCATTGTAAAAATTCAGCCGTTCCCCATATTTTTCAAACGCCAGAGGAGGCAGTTCCTCTTTCCGGCAGCCAAGATATTTTTCGATAAAGCTCTCCTCCTGCCCGTCATCCGGCAAAAGTGCCTGACTGACTTCCAGCCCGAAATCCATGTTTGGATTAATCCAGTCCGGCGATTCACTTTTCACAAAATATGGTTCGTATTCCTTCCACAGATATTTCAATGATACCGCCGCATAAATTTCATTCAAAAGCTTTTCATATGCCACCAGATTTACCTGCCTTTTCTTCCACAATTTTATTGACGAAAATGTTTTTTTCCGATAGGATGATTATATCGTGATTTCATCACTCAATAATTTCGCCGCTCGCCGAACATATAAATATGTTCTTTTCGCTTGCGCTCATTATACCATAACTTATTCGATTTTTCCTGAAAGGATTCAAAATATGAAAAAAGTAAAACAAATTTTAGCAATCATCGGTGTCATTATTCTGGTTGGACTTTACGTTTCTACTATCGTCTGTGCAGTTTCTGCCAGCGAAAATTTTATGAACATGCTCATGACATCTATTTATGCTTCTGTGATCATCCCTGTTTTGATCTGGGCATACAGTTTTATTTATAAGCTGATCAAAAAAGATTCCGAAGAAAAAGATACTACAGCGCATTAAAAAAATCAGCACCTGAACAAATTTCCTGTCAGGTGCTGATTCTGCTTTTATCTTATTTATTCTTCTGTGTTCTCAACTGTCTCCGTGCTTTCTGTATCCTCTGTGACTGTCAGCTCCTCAATCGTTTTTGAAAAAGCATCCGCAAGAGACGTTTCTGTCAGATAAATGCTTCCTCCATCAGCTGAAATAATATAGTATGCATTCAAAGTATCATTTTTATTTCCTACAAAAAGAGAAACAGACCCTTCACTTGTTGTGTAGGATATCAGATCTTCCGGCTGGTCAAATCCAAACTCTTTCAGATCTGTATAATCACTGATCTCTTCTATTGCTGTCAGCGATGACAGTGTTGAAAGCATGCTGTCGATCGCTTCTTCATCCATATCCAGTGATGTGTCTCCGTCATAGGTCCATGTATCCCCATCCTTTGTAAAAGTATACGTCACATGGTCAACCTCATAAGAAAATGCTGTGATCGTGTCAACGTCCACTTTGGAAATATAAATGGTAGAAGCCTCTTCTTCCGCTGTTTTCTCTTCCTCTTTATTTTTGTTATACCATTTCATTCCGAAGGTGGCAGCGATAAGCACTGCCAGCACGATCAGAATTACAATAAACTGAATTTTCTGTTTTTTCATATTCTATCTGTCTCCAATCTTGATTTTCTATCATCTATTGTTTTATTTTTTTCTTCTTGATGCCCATATCACAATTCCAAGAATCATCATAATGACCGGAAGCACGATCATCAGACCAAGCCCATACAGAATCCCTGCCGCTGCATCCACCGTGATGGCGCTGAGCGTGTAATCTTTTGTCGGGATCACACTTGTTGCAAGATCAGAATCGCCAACCATCTGGGCAATGATATCTGTAAACATAGCGCTGTTATTTCCGGAAACGATCTGGTCTGCACTGTCTGCAAACATTTCCACAGATCCGGCGACCACTACTTTTGCGACTGTATCTTCATCGATTGTTTTTTCCATGGCTACCGCAACCGCAAATGGTCCTGCAGCATCTCCCTCCTCCAGCTCTGATGTTGTTGCATTTACTGCATCTGTCTTGGATACTGCTTTATCTGTCGTCTCCAATAATGCTGTATAAGTTGTATCATCTGTATCTTCTCCATAGGTAATTGCCTCGCTATATGGAGCAAAGATATATGAACCGCTGACGGAACTTGTATAAGCACTTGAATTTACGTCAGGAAGCAGATAATACGGTGTATTGCTATAGTAATAGGATTTATCATTTTCCATCACAATGCCGGAAACACGCTCCATGCCGCATGCCGACAGGATTGACTCGAAGTTTTCCAAACCCTGTGCCTGGAAATTGCAGGTGATCAGCACTTTTCCACCCTGATTGATATAATCGATCACTTTGCTGGCATCATCCTCCGAAAAATCAGTCGTCGGTCCATTGATAATAAGTGCTGCTGCATCTTCCGGAACCGCATCCTCTTTTAATAATGCAAGGTCAGATAAAGTGATATTTGCTTTTTCAATTGCCTCTGTAAATCCACCGGATAAAGCTGTTTCCCCATGTCCGGACACCTGATAGATCACCGGAAGTTCTGTCGAATCCATGGTCACATACTGAATCGCACTTGTAAGCTGTCCCTCTGCATCATATCCATCAATGCTTCTGGAATAACTGCTGTAATCATAACTATAGGTATACACATCATTGTAATCAATGACTCTGGATCTTGCGCTGCTCACAACGATCATGCTGTTGGAAGTCACAGAACTGTCTGTATACTGTGCTGCAAAAGCCGGGTTTGCAGCCGGATTGATATAGGAAACTTTGATGTGATCCGACAGGGATTCATATCTCTGTAATGTCTCATCCAGCTTTGTGTCTTTTGATGCATCGGACACCAGCACATAAATTGTCACGTCCTCGTCGAGACCTTTCAGATAATCCTTCGTATCGTCTGTGATGGAGTAAATTTTTGTTGAAGTGACATCAATGGATGTCCATGTTGCCGGAAGTTCTGCCACGAACAGGTTCACGACAACGGTCACTGCCACCATTGCAATGATCATTCCCGTTGAAAATACACCTGTCGATATTTTTTTGGAACTGATGCTCCAGCGGCGTTTCTGAACGGACTGCCCTGTCAGGAACAAAAGTAATGCAATGATCGTTACGTAATAGACAATTCCCGCTACATCCAGTGTTCCATTCATAAAGTTATCGAGCGGCGTGTAAAGATCGTAGCAGCCTAAAATTTTTGTCAGAAGATTTCCGCTCTCTGAGATCAGATTACAAATGCTTCCCATCATATAGCCGGCAAATAATGCAACAAATGTCAAAACTGCGGAAATCACCTGGCTTTCGGTCAATGAGGAAATAAACATACCAACGGCAATGCAGGCGCAGCCATACAGCCAGAATCCAAGCACTGCTGCATAGGATTCCCCTAATGGGATCGTTCCGTAGGACATTAACAGCAATGGTGTGATCGCAATGATCACCATATCTATGGTAAATACAAAAGCCATTGCGAGATATTTTCCCAATACTACTTTTCCCACAGATACCGGTGCAGTCAGGATCAACTGGTCTGTTCTGCTGTGGCGTTCCTCCGCAAAACTGCGCATAGTCAGCACAGGTACCGTGATCAGCATGATAAATGCGATCGCCGACAGTGAGTAAGAAATATAAGGATAGCCTGCGCGCAGATTGTAAACATAAAAATATAGTCCATAGAGTACAAGAACTGCTGCAATAAACAACCATCCTGTCACCGTCTGAAAGTAAGCTTTTACTTCTCTTTTTAATATCGCAAACATTATTCCCCGTCCTCCTTACTCTCTTTTCCAAAATGAGACTTTACAAAATGGAGTTTTTTCTCCGGCAGAACTTCCTTCTGTGTCCCCTCTTTTTCCGTAAGTTCGAGGAACACATCCTCAAGAGATTTTGAAACGGGAATCATCTGCAGAATGACAAATCCATGGTTGACACAGGAAGCAAACACCTGTTCCCTGATATCCATTCCCGGTTTTGCGATCAGATTCAGATGTACACACGCTTCGTCCTTCTGCTCTAATGGAATGCATTTTTCAACTTCTGCGATCCCGGTGAATGTCTCCTGCACTGCCGCATTGTCTCCTTTGATCAGAAGTTCGATCTCCTGCGCCCCGGACATCTGTTTCATCAGATTCTCCGTGGAATCGCCTGCCACTAATTTTCCTTTGGAAATAATGAAAATGTGATCACACACTGCAGATATTTCAGACAAAATGTGCGAACTTAAAATAACCGTATGATTTTTGCCAAGTTCTTTGATGAGGTCACGGATCTCTATGATCTGTTTTGGATCAAGTCCGACCGTCGGTTCGTCCAGAATGATGATCTCCGGATACCCTAACACTGCCTGTGCAAATCCGACTCTCTGCCTGTAGCCTTTTGACAGGTTACGGATCAGTCTTGACTGCTGTGCAGTGATTCCGGTCGTCTCCATCGCCTCCTCCACATATTTATTTCTCAGACTTTTTTCGAGTTTCTTTAACTCTGCCACAAAGTTCAGATACTCCCTGACTGTCATATCCACATAAAGAGGCGGGATCTCCGGCAGATATCCCACACATTTTTTTGCTTCTTCCGGCTGTGCAAAAATATCAAATCCGTTGATCTTCACCTCTCCGCTGGTTGCACCTAAATACCCTGTAATAATGTTCATCGTGGTGGATTTTCCTGCGCCGTTTGGTCCTAAAAATCCATAAATTTTTCCTGGTTCCACAGTCAATGTCAGATCATTCACTGCAATATGGTCGCCATATTTTTTTACCAGATGGCTGATCTCGATCACAATCTTTTCCTCCTTACTTCCGGCTCGCATGAAAATCGCGAAATCCGTCTGTTTTCACGAATTTCGCAACTGTCGGTTTTCGATAGTATTATCTTATCGAAAAAATGTGTTTAATTTTGGTAAAAATTGTGATAACTTTGTGAAACGACGATTTTTTCTCTTCTTAAGTACCTGTTATTTAAACATATATGTTGTATTTCTTCAGATCCTCTTTCACCTGCCCGATCGTCTCAAAGCAGATTCCGTGGATTCCGGCTTTTTTTGCCCCCTCGATATTTTCCATCCGGTCATCGATAAATACACACTCATCCGGTTTTAGCTTGTACTGATTTAACAATGTTTCATATATTTCAAGATCCGGTTTGATCTGCTTCACTGTATAGGAAAAAATCGCTCCGTCTGTCAACGGCAAGAAATCCAGCGCATTGTCTTTTGTTCTCCGGTAAGTCAAATCCCCATAATTAGATAAGATATAAACACACAGCCCCTGCTTTTTCATGCCAGAAATCCACTCTTTCGTATATGGAAATTGTTTCACCGCAAGTTCTAAATGCTCCCAAAACTGATTAATCTGTGCTTTATATTCCGGTGCTTTCTCATGGAAAGCAGCAAGGATTTGTTCATCTGACCAAACGCCACGATCTGTCTCAAGCCAGACCGGCGTATTGACCGTAGCATCCGCAACCGCTTTCACTGTCTTATCATCAAATCCAAGTTGTTTCATTGCGTCTTCCGGCTCCCACTCCACAAGAACTTTCCCGACATCTAAAATTATATTTTTTACCATAAATTCTCTCTCTTTTCTTATATATTTTGCATACAATGATACGTATTTATTAACGAGTGTAAGCAACATCCTATTCTTCCTAGCGGATACTAACTTCTTATATCTATCTAACAGAATCATCTGTCTACAGGCTGAAGGCTAGTCAGTGTATCACTCCGAATACTTTGAATAGAGCTTCTAAAAGATTGTAACTCAATCATATCTTAAAGTACTCTTTTTTTCAATAGTAAATGCTGATATCGAAGGTTCTTTGCCAGTTTTAATGCCCTATCATCACATTTCCTCAACATACCGAATATAATCCAAATTCCGGATTACATCAATAATCTCAGTTCGCTTGCTGTAATGATCCACGCCCATGCTCACTACAAGTGCAGAACATTTACTAGGAAATTTTGTCTTAGTCGTCTCAATAATCTCGGTGCGTACATTTTGTTCACGCATTTCCTGTAAGAACAAGCCAATGCTTTTTCCATTTTCCAGTTCCAAATAAAGATCAAATACCTTAGCATTTTTCTGTAAGAAGGTATCTAACCTGTTAAGAAGTCTTAACACAATACCAATAAAAAATAGCGCATAAATCGCACCTTCTACGAACCCAATTCCAATCGCAAGCCCCACACAGGCACACGTCCATAGTCCTGCTGCTGTCGTCAGTCCACGAACCCTCTGCTTCTCTGTTACAAGGATTGTGCCTACGCCTAAGAATCCTACGCCACTGATAACTTGGGCTCCAAGTCTTGCCAGATCCGCTTTCTGGTTAAAATTTATCGCCATATATTCACTCGTCAGCATGACAAGAGCAGAGCCCAGACACACAAGCGCATGCGTTTTAATCCCAGCACCACGCCTTTTTAAACCACGATCAATCCCAATCAAGGTTCCAATCAAAATTGAAAGCGCAAGACGACCGATAATTGCCATGTTGTTCCATTCCCCCATTGAATCAATAAAAGTTCTCCACATTTTCGTCTGTTCCTCTTTTCCTTCGCTTTGTAGATTATAAACTAAATTGCACACAAAATCTGAAATTTTCACCTATAGAATATTGGAAAAGAGCAATTTTAACTCTACCTTAAAATTGCTCTTCTCATTACGCTTATCTGCAATTGTCATGTATATATCTGAATCCTTTTTCTTTCAGTTTTTCTGTGAAATCTGTTGTAAAATGCATACAGAATACATATCTTCTTAATTCTACTGGTATATACCTTTCCAACTCTTCAAGCGGACAATGCGACCTGTGTGCCGATATAAATTCTGTTGTATCCTGATAAATAAAAGTAATACTTCTTTCACAAAATGCATTCAGGATCTCTTTCGGAATCTCATAGGAATCTCCGCTATAATAAATCTTCTCTCCTGCACATTCAATCACATAACCATAACAATGAATGTCTTCCGCATGCTTAACTGCAATTGCCTGTGCACACATGCCCTCTTCCTCGATATAATCCGTTTCAACCGCCACATATGCTTCCGAATCAATGCCCATTAGCCCAAGCAACTGCCATAATGATGGTTCTGGATAAATAACACAGATTTTCTTTCTTAAAACATAGTAACAATAAGAAATAACAGATGCCAGACTGCCTACATGGTCTGCATGCATATGTGTGATCAGGATTGTGATCGCATCATATTTATTTAACAGTTCTCTCTGATATAGCTGTAAAAAAACGCTTTCCCCTGCATCTATGACGTACAGATGCTTTCTAATTGTAAAATACGCACTCGTATTTCCACATATCGGGTTAAATGCGGAACCGCAACCCAAAAATTTTAAATCCATATTCATCACTTCCGATATTTTTTTTCTTTCAGATAATCCACACAATGTTTTGTCCAGTCTGTCTGGATAATATCAAAACCTCTATCTGCAAGCCATCCCCATCCCTTATCTGGATCATCTAATAGTGAAACATCATCAGAATGACCACCTGTAAGTGGAACTCTGCTGGAATAAAGAATCGCATTTCCCCAAAGGATTCTGCCTTTCTTCTTCTGTGTTTCCAAATAAGAATCCTGTGCGACAGGAGAAGTTTCCGACTTAAATACAAGCTCTGCTCCAATATAATTAATGTTCATTTTTTCAATCTTCTCAGAGGCATTATCTTCTTCCATATAGATCGGCATATAATCAATTGTCGGTGCGTAAGCTTCAATTCTCTTTAAGGAATCGTCTGACGGATCGCTCTTCATTAAAATCTGATCTTCCATACCATGTTTTTTCACAACTTCCATAACCGGTTTCAAAATCTTGACGCTTCGATCCAAATTTAGTTTGCACTTTCCTTTTAAATGTTCTAATACATCATCAAAAGAATTTACCGGGAGAAATGTCTGTATCAAGTCGCTGTTGCATAATCTCATCTGGCGGATCTCCTCTGCCGCATACTGCTCAATATGAATATGTCTGTCCAGATGACTTGGTTCCATTCCTGTATGGAATACAAAGATTTCTCCATCCACACTCTGAAACAAATCCATTTCTAAGACATCTGCTCCTTCTTTTAATGCAATATCAAATGCTGCAATAGAATTTGGTGGAATATTTCCTGCGCTTGTTCCCCTGTGTGCGGCAACTAAAACGCCTCGTTCATTTCTTAACTCAATAATAGATTCCATTATGCTTTACCTCCATTTTTCTTTTTTGCCAAAAATGCTTTGATTGTTCCAATCCCATCATATCTTCCAAGCCAGAGTGCGATCGTTGATATAATCATCAAAATAACGGTGTAAACAAAAGCCATTGCCTGTGCATCTGTAGTTGCCGTTTCATCCGATGCCTGTTTAATCACAATTCCAAGAGGCTGGAACGCTGGATGATATAAGAATACGGAAAGATCATACTCGGACAATAATCCATTAAAATTTAATACAACTACAGATAAAACAATCGGCAGTAAAATTGGAATGATTACTTTTCGCATAGTATAGAATGGTTTTGCTCCCATTACTTGTGCCGCTTCTTCCATATTTCCATCCAGTCCAACAAATCCAGCACGGATCATTCGATAGGAGAATGGAATTTTAATGATAATATAGGCAAACAGCAGGATTACTGGTGTTGCAACCAATACTTTATCTGCCAAAATGAGTCTCGGTTCATCATAGGTCATCATGAGCCCCAACGCAATCATAGTAGATGGCATAAGCCACGGAATCAGAATAAACGGTTCAAATAACCTATCATATTTTTTCTTTGCTTTCGTTACAATACGTGCCACAACTATACATATCACAGCTACTGCCAAGGCTGCGAGAAGAGAATACACAATACTTACCAAATATGGCTTGTATGCTGTCGCTGAATTGAACAGCTTTGCATAATTTTCCAGTGTAAAAGAATCTTTGCGGATCACCCCCGTCTTAATCGTCATACCATCAGTGAAAGAGAATACTAATACGTTAATAATTGGAAGCATATAAATAACAAACATTACATAAGCCACAACGTGCGCAATCACATTCATGACTGGATTTTCAATCTTCTGTTTTTCCATTCTTGCTTTTGTCTTGGATACAGAGATAAAGTTTCCTTTGTCCTCAATCTTTTGCATAATTGCAAGAAGGACAGAAGTAGCGATACCAAGTATAATAGCAAGCAGTGCCGCAATATCTCTGGATCCCGTCATTCCGGCAAAAGTCTTGATCATCGGATTAATTGTCTGAAAATCAGGACCTCCAACAATCAACGGACCGGACATTGTACTTAACGCAGCGATAAAAGTCAGTACTGTGATAGCAAAAATGGTTGGTTTCATAGTAGGCAACACAATTTTAAATAGAATCGTACTCTGGGAAGCCCCCATATTCTTAGCTGCCTCGATTGTATGATAATCCAGTCCTCTTACAGCATTCGTTAGGAACATCATATGGTTGGATGTACCTGAGAATGTCATAATAAAAAGTACTGCACCGAATCCAACAAACCACTTAGGATCAAGATTCGGGAAAATGTTAGTAAGTACCTTCGTCACGATTCCAGTGGAACCATAAACGAATTTATAACCAGTAACCAACACAACACCGCCATAAACAAGAGTTGACATAAATCCTATACTCAACAGTTTTGAGCCTTTAATATCAAAATACTCCGTAAAAAGCACAATTAGGATACCTGAAATATTTACTGTGATAATAGAAGTAATTGCAAGAATAAAACTGTTCTTTAAACTCGTCATAGCTCTTGCGGACTTCATGATCTTACTGATTGCTTCTAACGTAAAGTGACCATCTTTCACGAACACTTTTAAAATCAGATTTACGTTTGGAAATACCAAAAAAGTAAGAATAAACCATATCAAAACAATCTTCACAATTAATCCCGGGATACTTATTGTACCATCCTGAATTTTTTTCTTAAATTTAACCATCAAATATTCCTCCTAAAACTGCATAATATCCTGTGGGTTAATGTGAAGAACTATCTGCTCTCCTTTCTGATACAGTCTGCGCCCATCGTTTTTCTCAAGATATTTTAAAATTTGTCCGTGACATTCCAACTCATATTTAGTTAAAACTCCATCAAACTCTGCTTCTTTCACAACGCCTAAAAGTTTTGCATATCCCGGTCTCTCATCACTGATGCAGCGCTCAATACGGACAAACCCCGTCTTTGTTCTATCAAAGTTATTTCCAGACTGTGCATTGACTTCTGTCAAAATTTCTTCCTTTAAACGATTGATGTCTCCAATGAAGTCACAGACAAATTCACTCTTGGATTCATTATATATCTCGTATGGTGTACCAACCTGTTCTACATATCCGTTGTTAAAAACTGCTATACGATCAGACAGTGTCAGTGCCTCTTCCTGATCATGTGTGACATATAAAGTTGTGATGCCAAGATCTTTCTGCAGGCGCTTCAACTCCATTCTCATATCAATACGGAGCTTTGCATCCAGATTTGATAAAGGCTCATCAAGACATAGAATCTTCGGTTCTAAGACAATAGCTCTCGCAAGAGCCACTCTCTGCTGCTGTCCACCGGAAAGATCTGCCACATTTTTCTTCAGCTGCTCGTCCGTAATTTTAATCTTTGCGGCAACTGAACGCACTTTCTTATCAATTTCATTCTTTGGCATTTTCTTCACCTTCATGCCGAATGCAATATTGTCATACACGGTCATGGTCGGGAATAAGGCATAGCTCTGGAACACCATGCCAATGTTTCTTTTTTCGGCAGGAAGATTCGTGACGTCCTTATCACCTACATAGACCTTTCCTTTTGATGGGGTAAGGAATCCGACCAGTGCCCGAAGCGAGGTAGTCTTTCCGCAACCACTTGGACCTAAAAAGGTAAAAAACTCACCTTCTTTAATATCCAGATTTAAATTTTCGATGGCTACAAAATCTCCATACTTTATTTCGACATTTTCAAACTTTACCATGGTATTCTCCTAACTATTTCCTATTTCTGTTATTTTCCACTGCCATTCTACATCTGTTTCATAGTTTCTTATCTTAAAAGTCAAGCCCAGCAGATTCAATACGCTGACCGGGCCTGTTTTTCTCTGCAACTGTCTTTTATCTTGTCACACAGATTTTTATTTAATTATTTCACATACTCAAGCTCTGCTTTTTCTACCCATGCATCTACGTTCTCAGCAATAAAATTCCAATCGAGATCCTGCGGTGTTAAAATATCCATTAACTCTTTAATGTCATCCGATACCTGAGACAGTGCTTCTTTCTGGCATGGAATAGTTCCATATGCATTGGACCAGTCAAGCTGTACGTCTGAACTTCCAAGCCAATTCAAGAATTCTACGCATGTATCATATTTCTTAGTTCCTGCTGAAATGGCAAGAGACTCTACTACGTATGGTTCTCCGACTTCTGGTGTCATGATCTGGAATTTGTAATCACGGTCTTTCTGCTCCATTAAAACTCCAGATGCCCAGTGTTCATCCAATGGATATGTTCCGTTAATTACATTTCCGATTATATCCCCGTCACCATCTGCAATGTTATGCGCATTTCCGAGGAACTTAGAGGCAATCTCCCATCCTTCATCAGAAATACCAAGTTCTCCATCCGGATCAGGATAGCGGCTAATGATGCTTGCAAATACGGTCTTTCCAGTACCGCCAGCCAGTTCATGTAACTGGTATAGTCCTTTGTACTCATCTTTTACAAGGTCTGTCCAGTCAGACGGCATATTTTCAAAATCTGCACTTCCTATTAACACCAATGGAGTGGTTGTTATCGGATAGTAATAACCATCCGGATCAATCAGGCTCTGATCTACCCCTTCTACCCAGTCAGGTTCCCATTTCTGAAGAAGGTCATTTGCTTTCAACTTCTCATACTCAATGTTATTCAAACCAAAAGTAACATCGCAGAGGGGATTATTCTTCTCAGCAATCATACGCTCTGTTGCCTCAGATGCCCCGAGAGCTACCACCTGAATATTAAAACCTGCCTCCGCCGCTTTCTGTGTCAGATATTCATCTCTTCCTTCACCTCCATTGTTCGTGTATACTACAATCGTCTCATCATGACTTGCTGTGCCCGTGCCCTCACTATCTTTCTCTTCTGCCTGTGTTTCTGCTGATGTATTAGAGTCATTGTCCGTGCTCGTATTTCCACCGCATCCTGCTAAAGTTGTAACCCCCATTGCTGAAACTAGTAACATTGTTAAAATTCTTCTTTTCATCTTTTTTCCTCCTTATTTTTTAGAAATATTCTCTTTATTTTTGTAATACCATCTTACTTCATTTTTTGAAACGTGTCAATATTTATTTTCGTCATTTTGACAACTTTTTTTCTGTTTTTTTCTTATTTATTGTATTTTTTATTATTTTGTATCTCTAGTTGCAAATATTTTGTTATGCTTTTTACCTAAAATCTATGTTTTTTCCACTATTGTTTGTATTTTTTCTTTCTACTTGGGCTTTAAGTTTTCTGTATTTTCTCCTGTATAATATTTCTTTCCATACATTTTGATAATTCATATTTTTTATAACGTTATAATTATATTGATTGTAAATCACCATAAAGATAGATGTTTTTGAAAGGAACTTCAAAAAATTTTCACAGATATTCTGACTTTTTATATATAAAAAAACAGGGGAGAATATCTATAATCCATCTTCTCTCCCTGTCTGTTATTTTTTATTGGTTTACTTCCTCGTCTATCAGTCTCTGTGCCCTATTTAACGCTTCTTCTGCCGAAAGAAAACCCATCATTACATTTTCCACTGCCATACCAACCACGTTCAAAAACTTAATCTCATCAAATTCTTTATCGGAATCTGCCGGAATCCTCTGTGTATGTGATATGGAGAAACACTCCTTCGAAAGTTCAAGCCATGGGAACTCGTCAATGATATCATACTTATTATAAGTCTTAATGCATGGAGAAACGCTGCCTAGTGCAGCCATCCCGGATGCCACTGGATCAGTCGTTACCCATTTAACAAACGCAAGTGCATCTTCTTTCTTGCGACTATTCTTGGAAATTCCAACTGTACCTCCACCATAGATTGGATTTCTTCCTGGAACCATTGCAACCCCAATATTCCCGATAACTTTTGATTCGGCACCAATAATCTCAGATGCATAGTTACTGAAATTAATCATCATAGCCAGTTTGCCGCCCGCAAATTCCCTTGCAGAGCTTTTCCACCAATGAGCTGTCTTAATATCGGAATATTTTTTGGCTGTCATTAGTTCTTCCATCGCCATAATACCTGCCTCATCGTTGACAATCACTTTCCCATCCATTCTGTACAGATGCTTCTTATGACTAAAAAGCCTGCACAAAAATTCCGTTGCAGTAACACCCATACTTCCCAATGTCAGATTTGAGAAATAATGCTCTTCCAAAGCTTCATTTGTTGCAAAAAACTCTGCAATTTTATTATATTCTTCAAAAGTTTTCGGTACTTTCAACTCCACCTTATATGCCTCTCTGTAAAGTCTCCTGATCACCGTATTTTCAAACAAATCCTTCCTATAAAAAAGAATCTGTGTACTAGGCGTGATAGGAAGCGCATAGGCTCTGCCATGTACTCTGGAATACTTGTTGATCAGTGCTGGTATATATTCCTTATGCACTTCTTCAATATTTTCATCCAGCTCTTCTAACGGAACTAATATGCGTTCAGACAGCAATGGAAGCCATGTTACATCCATACGAAAAATATCATAATAATCTGAATGCTCCGCTTTTAGAAACTGTTGGTAAAGATCATCATATGCCAGCACATCAAATTCAATCTGTGTCCCAGTCTCCTCTGTGTAAAGCCGTGCAAGTCCCTGTAAAATCATCGTCTCCGGACTGTCAATTGTCAAAATCCGCAGTTGTTCCACCGGTTTCTTATTCAATGCGATTCGATTCCATTCCCGGAATCCATCATTTTCACAGATGGATGTTCTCCCTGTCATTTCCATACCCATCTCACCGATTATTCGCTCCGCCACCATTTTGCCAACAAGTCCATAGTCAAGCTCATATTTCTGATAGTCTCCTTCCGGCAAAGAAGAAATGGAAGACAACGTATAGATCAGCGTCTTACACTCCGGTGCGAAATTCTCCATGACATTCCGGATTTTTTCAGCAAACCGGATGTTGGTTGTAATCATTGCATCGTATTCATTCCCTCGTACCAAAGTATCAATAATGGAATGATACAGACGTCTGCTGTCTGTTGTAATATGCGAAAACTTAATCTTCTTCTCCCCGAATGAAGTACACAGCCCTTTGCAGAATTCATTTTCATTAGAGAACTTCAATGAGTCTGTGACAATCAAAGCATTCCGAATTCCCTCCCTGCTTACTGCATCTGCAATCTCCGCACCAGCAAGTTCATAGTTAAATCCAATATAGTTATTGCCGGGCACCCCTTTCCTTTCTACAAACCACACCTTCTTAAATCCTGCATAAGCTTCCTCTGCTTCTTTTTCGTTCAAACAGGTAATCACCGCAATCCCCATTGCCATAACAGACTTTGCCCATTGGATCATATGATATTCGGTCTGCTTATTATCATTTGTAAACATAAGTTCTGCTGTAAATCCCCTTTTTTCTGCATAATTCTTCAGGCAGTAATAAAAATCCCTATAATGCTTCCGTTCCATAGATGGAACAATCACACATACAATATTGCCGCTTCCTTTTCTTAAAATTTTAGCCCTCTCATTAATCGTATAGCCAAGCTTTTTCGCTGCTTCCTCAACAGCACGGACTTTCTCACTGCTGACATTACCCTTTCCATTCAATACATTGGATGCTGTTCCCTGTGATACCCCTGCCATCTTTGCCACATCTATAATTGTCGCCATTCTATATTCTCCTTCGGCATACCCATTTACCTATCTCAAGCGTTGTTAGGTATAACGTTATGATAACTTTGAAATTAACATTTGCTATAATATCCCACCTCATCCACGGATCTAATTTAGAATTATCACTCCATTAAGTTTATGCTATTTCATCCATTTTAGGTAAAGACATACTTTTGAACATTTCTGCCAGAACAAATTATTTGCTTTTTTATTCTGTCAGATAAAAATGTTCCGTTATATAATATCTATGTTTCGCTATTTTTAAATTGCTTTAATACTCTTTCCTGTGTATGAGCCAACAACTCCTGCCACAAAAGGCAGGGTGCACTGCACGCCTGCCTCAGTCTTTTTATTTATTGCGGTAAATGATATCTTCTCTTCCCGGTCCGTTAGAAACCATTGTGATCGGGTATCCGATCTGTCCTTCAATGAACTCAATGTAATTTCTGCAGTTTTCCGGAAGATCCTCGTATTTCTTAATTCCACGGATATCACATTTCCATCCCGGAAGTTTTTTGAATACCGGTTTTGCTTTCTCTAATTTTGCAGTTACAGGGAAGTCTGTAGTAACTTCTCCGTCGATATCGTATCCAACACATACCGGGATCTCATCTAAGTATCCTAATACATCAAGTACGGTAAGTGCTACATCGGTTGTTCCCTGCAGACGACATCCATATTTACTTGCAACACAGTCATACCATCCCATTCTTCTTGGACGTCCGGTTGTTGCTCCGAATTCACCGCCGTCTCCGCCGCGTCTTCTCAGTTCGTCAGCCTCGTCTCCGAAGATCTCACTTACAAATGCACCTGCTCCTACTGCGGAAGAGTATGCTTTACTTACTGTTACAATCTTCTTGATCTCATATGGTGGGATGCCTGCTCCGATCGCACCGTATGCTGCTAAAGTGGAGGAAGATGTTACCATTGGATAAATTCCGTGATCTGGATCTTTTAAAGTACCAAGCTGGCCTTCCAATAAGATCTTTTTGCCTTCCTTAATCGCTTTGTCTAAGAATAAAGAAACATCTCCGACATATGGAGCTACCATGTCTCTGTACTCATGTAAGGTAGCTAATAATTCCTCTTCTTTTAATAATGGTTTATGATACATATGCTCAAGCATAATGTTCTTTGTCTCGCAGGTACGTTTTACTTTTGCCTGCAATAATTCCTCATCGAATAACTCACTTACCTGAAAACCAATCTTTGCATATTTGTCTGAATAAAATGGTGCGATACCGGACTTGGTAGAACCGAAAGAATTCTTTCCAAGACGCTCCTCCTCATACTGATCGAAAAGAACGTGGTATGGCATAACGATCTGTGCTCTATCTGAAATCATGATTTTTGGCGCAGGCACATTGCGGTCTGTGATCGATTTGATCTCACTTATTACCTTCGGGATATCCAGTGCAACACCATTTCCGATAATGTTGGTGATATGGCTGTGGAATACGCCTGATGGCAATGTATGTAATGCAAATTTACCATAGTTGTTTACGATGGTGTGACCTGCATTTGCTCCGCCCTGAAAACGGATAACAATGTCCGCTTCATCTGCAAGCATATCTGTGATTTTTCCTTTTCCCTCGTCGCCCCAGTTAGCGCCTACTACTGCTGTAACCATTTGATTTTCCTCCTGCATAAAAAAAGTGATGGTCTGTAAAAACCATCACATCTTCCTGTTTTTACTTTATGATTATACACGAAGTAATGTCATAAGTAAAATTAATATTCATTATATTTGATATAATCATTCATTATATCTCCTTATTTCCCCCACCACGGACCAGATAACACAATATTCCAGATGCCATCAGACACCATCGGTTTCAGAAACATGGAAATCAAAAGCGTAACTGCCAGAATCAGGACAGGTTCATATCGTACCAAAATTCCTTTCGAATCCACTGATTTTAAAGAGAACGGAAAAGAAAATCTTCTGCTTATTTCATATCCCAGCACGGTTCCTGCCGTATTGGTGATCAGATCATCAATATCCGTAAGCCGGAATGTAAATATCTGTAATAGTTCAATCCCCAGTGATACCGCGAGTCCCATGAAAAACATGGTTTTGAAAGACCGGTAATTCTTCCAGACCGCAGGTACAAAAAATCCCATCGGTATAAATAAAATGATATTCAAAATCGTATTTTTCATATATGCAAACGGACTATTTACAATGTCTACAAACGGTATCAGATTCAGTCCAAAATCCATCTGAAATGTTCCAACCGCAGGAACCCCCACAACTGAAAACATTGCAATCGCATAAAATGCAAATATCAGTTTTACACAAAATGGTTTAAATTCCCATTTCCTGTAGATTGTACACTGCAAAATAGCCAAAGCAGGAATCACAAAAATAGCAGCTGAGACACAATCTATCCCGATGGATAATAAACGCATCATTTACGTTTCCCCCTAAATATCCTGATCTTGCATATAAATTTATCATATTCCTGCCCGCAATCCCATTGATATTCCATTAAGATTGATGAAGATTTGATGAACTTTTTCTGACATTTTCACTACGGAACAAGCAGAAAATCGTATAGTTTTTCCGCTGCTGCCGACATCGGCGCACGCTCGTTTGAGACAATGCAAAACTCGCGTTCCGGTATCGCCCTGTCAAATTTCAATATGAATAATTCCCCATTTTCAATGTATTTTTCTGCGAAATCCGACACGACACTGGCAACACCGAGGTTGCGCACTGCAAACTGGATGAGCATATCACTTGTCGCAAGTTCAAATTCCGGCCGGACAAATGTGCCGCGCTCTGCCAGATAATCCTCCACATATTTTCTTGTGGAAGTGCTGCCCTCTAAGCACATCACCGGAAGATTTTCAAGCTCTTTATAGCTTAATTTTCCACCCTTTAAGTACTCAAACTTTTTTCCCGCCACAAAGACATCCTGGATTTTGCGCACAGGCGTCATTTTAAAATCGTATTTGTTGTTCACCGGGGTACTGATGATCCCAAAATCAATTTTTCCGTCCTGCAAATGTTTCAACGTCTCCGGTGTCGGGGCATTCGTCACAGTCACTTTGATCTGCGGAAATGCATCATGGAACGTCTCCAGATAAGGAAGCAGATAAAACTGCAATGTCATGTCACTGGCACCCACACAGATTTCTCCGGCATCTAAGTTTAACATCTCCGAGAGTTTTTTCTCCCCGGTGAGGATTGTCTCATATCCTTTTCTCACATATTCTGCAAGCAGTCCGCCTTCTTTTGTCAAGCGCACGCCTTTGGATGTCCGCACAAAGAGAGCGCAGGAAAGATCACTTTCTAAATGCTTGACTGCCTGGCTGACTGCCGGCTGTGAGATGGAAAGTGCCTCTGCTGCGAGGGAGATACTGTTGTATTTGGATACATAATAAAAAATTTTGTAGTATTCGAGGTTTGTCTGCATTATTTTACTCCGTGATTTTACTGTGACTTGCAAATAATTGCTTTCTTATTATAACAGTTTCCCACGAAAAAATCTTTTCTTTTGCGAAAACAAAAAATTTATATTTTTTCGCAAAAATAAACATTGTCTTTTTGCGGTCCATGCCTTATACTAAGTTGCTGAAACGTAAAGAATATGCGTGTTGAGGCTAAAAAACACGGACAGATTTTTAACTATTTTATAAATCAAGGAGTACAGATTATGACAAAAGACATGACAATGGGAAGCCCGCTCAGAATGATCTTACTTTTTTCCGTTCCGGTTTTACTGGGAAATATTTTTCAGCAGTTTTATAACATGGTGGATACGATCATTGTCGGGCAGTATCTTGGTGAGGATGCTCTGGCTGCGGTAGGCTCTACCGGATGTCTGATGTTCCTTGTATTAGGATTTGCAAATGGTATTGCGCAGGGATTTGGCGTTATGGTCTCCCACGCCTTCGGTGCAAAAGATTTCAAGCTGTTAAAGCATTATGTCGCACTCTCCCTGATACTGACTGCCATTATATCGTTACTTCTGACTATCCCTACGGTGGCAGCTTCCAGACAGTTTCTTATTTTAATGAAAACACCGGACAATATCTTAGGACTCGCAGACTCTTATATTAAAGTCATTTTCGCAGGTATCCTGCTCACGATGTCCTACAACGTTGCCTCCGGTATTTTAAGAGGGATCGGCGACAGCAAAACACCGCTGTATTTCCTGATTCTCTCTTCCTTTTTAAATATTGTGCTCGACCTGTTTTTGATCGTCGTCGTAAAACTTGGAACCGCAGGCGCTGCCTATGCAACGATCATTGCGCAGGGTGTCTCCGCACTGCTTTGCTTTATTTATATGTTCCGCAAATTCGACATTTTAAAAACCAGCCGGGAAGATTACTACCTCGACAGATACGGTGTGTTCAATATGCTTTCCATCGGTATTCCGATGGCGCTCAACTATTCCATCACCGCTATCGGAACCATGATCCTGCAGGGCGCAGTCAATATTTTCGGTTCCAGTGTTGTGGCTGCCTTCACTGCCGCCTCCAAAGTGGAAAACCTCTCCACCCAGACCATGCCGACACTCGGCACTGCGATTGCCACCTACTGCGGTCAGAACCTCGGCGCAGGAAAATACAAACGTATCTACGAGGGAATGCGCAAAGGATTTTTCATCTGCATTTTTATCTCGCTTGCTGCCTCTGCTATCTGCGTATTCGGCGGACGTTTTATTGTGAGCTGGTTTGTGAGCAATCCTTCTGAAGAAATTTTTGACTATGCCATGCAGTATCTGAACACCATCAGTTTCTTCATGCTGCCGCTCGCATGGATTTTCCTTTACCGGAACGCCCTGCAGGGCTTAAACCGCGGACTTGTTCCAATGTTAAGCGGTGTTGTGGAAATGGTGTGCCGTATTATCGTGATCGCCGTCACCTTAAATCCGTTCGGTTACTGGGCAGTCCGTCTGGCAAGCCCGATCACATGGCTGTTCACCGGAATCCTTCTGATCGTGACGTATTTTATCTGGGAAAAACAGAGCCGGAAAAAACATGCCGGTTCACAGGACTAAAATTTTAGTTTTCCACCCCACTTCTGAACAGTCTCCACAAGCTGTATCAGATACCGGAACACCGGCTCCGTGATGACTGCGAACACGATCATGAGCATTGCACATTTTCCTGTGACCGCCGTGATCGCAAACAGTTCACTGAAAAACAGCATACAAAATAACCAGCCGATGACCATCGCTGCGATCAGGATCGCATGCGGTGTTGTCATCGGTTTTGCTATATGATAAAGGATCATGAAGCCGACAACTGCGATCAGGATCGTGCACGACGTGGAAACGCACTCTTTTTCCACTCCGAACTCCCTGCAGAAAATCACCAGACCGCTCACCACGATAAAATCTGTAATCCCAGCCGGAAGCGCCTGGATCAGGACATTGGTAAGAAAATGCCCATGGATCTGATTCCGGTTCTGCTCCAGCGCCAGAAAAAATGACGGAATCCCGATCGTAAAAACACTGATGAGCGACACCTGCGATGGCTCCAGCGGATAATCAATCAGAAACAGCATGGAAAATACGGCTAAGAGCATGGAGAAAATGTTCTTGACCAGATAAAGGCTGGCAGTGCGCCCGATGTTGTTCACCACCCGCCGCCCTTCCATGACAACCGCCGGCATTTTATTGAAATCGTTATCGAGCAGCACAAGCTGTGCCACATGCGAAGCCGCCTCACTGCCTGATGCCATCGCAATGCTGCAGTCTGCATCTTTTAACGCAAGAATATCGTTCACGCCGTCTCCGGTCATTGCCACGGTCTTTCCCTGCTCTTTTAATGCCTGCACCAGAAGACGTTTCTGCTCCGGTGTCACCCTGCCGAACACCGTGTATTTTTTTGCTGCCTTCCGCACTGCCTCCGCTGTTTTCAACGTTGCTGCGTCCACCTGTTTTTCCGCATGGCGGATTCCCGCTTTCTTTGCAATCTCCGATACCGTGACCGGATTGTCCCCGGAGATCACTTTCACTTCCACTCCCCGCTTGGAAAAGTAACGGAATGTATCCATTGCCCCCTCACGAATTGCATTGTTGAGCAGGATAAATGCAATGGGAGTTGCATTTTCTGTCAGTTCTTTTCCATCCAGATTCCCCTCATACTCTGCAAATACAAGCACACGATATCCCTTTTCCAGAAATACTTCGATTGTTCCCTGAACAGCCGCATAATCCTGCCGCAGCACAAATTCCGGTGCGCCGACCACATAAGCTTTTCCTGCCAGAACCACTCCGCTGTATTTTGTGGCAGACGAAAACGGGACGATTTTTTCTGCACTGTTTTCCATCGGCTCCGTAAAATACTGCTGCAATGCCTCCATCGTTGCATTGTCGCACGGCAGGGCACGCACACAGTCAGAGATCGTTTTTGCAACTTTATTTTTCTCCTCTTCGGCTGCAAGGTTCTGGTCTTTAGCAAGGATAAACTGTGCCACTTCCATTTCCGGCACGGTAATGGTTCCGGTCTTATCCACGCACAACACATTTACCCGCGCCAGTGTCTCGATACATTTCATGTCATGGATCAGTACCTTTTGTTTTCCAAGCCTCATCACCGACACCACCATCGCCACACTTGCAAGAAGGTACAGGCCTTCCGGGATCATTCCGAGAATAGCCGCCACCATGCCCGTCACACTATCTTTCATCGTTGCCCCGGAAAAAAAGTATTGCTGTAAAAACAGGATCGCCCCGATCGGCAAAATGATCACGCCCACGGTCTGCACAAGGCGGTTCAACGCCCGGATCATCTCCGACTGCTCGCCCTCTTTTGTCTGCGTTGCCTGTAACATCAGTCCTGAAATATAAGAATCTTTTCCCACTTTTTCGAGTTTTGCCAGGCACTCTCCCGATATCACAAAACTTCCCGAAAAAATGGAATCTCCCTCTTTTTTTACAATCTCATCGGCCTCCCCTGTGATCAAAGCCTCGTTGACTGTGATATTGCCGGATAACACCAGTGCGTCCGCCGGAATCTGTCCACCTGCTGAAAGCGTTATCACATCATCCTGCACCAGTTCATCCGCCAAAACCTCCTGATCACTTCCGTTGCGCCGGACCGTGATTTTCGGTGTGTTTAATATCGTAAGATCATCCAGAATCTTTTTGGAACGCAGCTCCTGAATGATTCCGATCAACATATTTGCAATAATTATAGGTAAAAAAGTAAGATCCCGAAAGGACCCCACCACGATCAGAAGAATCGTAATGATCAAAAAAATAAGATTATAATAAGTTACAACATTTGAGCGGATGATCTGTGCCACTGTCTTTGTGGAAGAATCTACGCTTTCATTCGACAACCCTGCCTTTTTCCGAAATTCCACTTCAGCAGTGGACAGTCCACTCATATTCTGGCACATTCTGCATCTCTCCATCTCACTTTATGATGCTTTAGTATGCCCTGTTTTTTATTAAACTATTTGAACAATCGCTAATTGTTCTTTATTTTGCTTTTAATGCCCAGACAGCTTTGATCTGGCTTCTGATTTTTCCATAGTCCCATTTCTGACCACTGCGGTATAAAGAAAACGGATCGTTAATGGAAAATCCTTCATCATCATAATCATAGAGCAGGATAAAATGTCCCCCTGTAGTGAAATCTCCCTGCCGCACGGAGCAGATCACGATGTCTCCCTGATCTAAGTGCTGTTTGATCTCAATCTGGCTGATATTGATCTGCTCGGAGCGGACACCATAAGCTGCCGCCCCTTCTGTCATAAGCGACCACATCGTTCCTGTGCCGGACATATAGTAACCTTCCTGCATGGCAAATTTTGCGATTGCAGCCGGAGTTGCCTCATCGTTTCCAGTCAGCGCAACTACTGCCATCGCCAGTGTTGTCGGACCGCATCCGCTGATCGCGACATTGCTGTCATCCCCATATGCAAGGCAGCCCCAGCGTTTATCCCACTGTAAAAAGAGCGGATATTCTTCCTGTAACTCTTTCTCTGTCAGTTCTGCTTTATCATAATCCCTTGTATTCCCTTTGTAATCAGCTACAAATGCGATCATTTCCGGATTATTTGCCAGATTGATCAGTAATTTTTCCGGATATTTCTCTGCATTTTCCACGATCTGTGCGTAGCGTTCATCTGACGCTTCCATCTGTTCTAACTGTCTGATTGCCTGATTTAAGGAATAATCTACCGGTTTTGATAACACAACCTGTGGAATCTCCGCAAACGGATCATTCGTTTCTTCGCTGTCTGCCGGTTCTTCGACAGTTTCTGTAGCAGACTGTTCCTCTTTTTCCGTTCCATCTGCTGTTGTTCCATTATCTACGTTATTTGTAATTTGATTTTCTTTTTTCTCTTCACCGGAGTTATCCTGCGCTGATGCCAGCACTTCTTCTGTTTTTCCAAGTTTGATCTCAGGAAAATATCTTCCACAGACACATCCCAGTAAAAAAGATGTCAAAAGCATTACACTCAAAACGATTTTTCTTTTCCGTACAAGCTTTTTCTGTCTCAGTCTTCTTTCGTCTAATTCTGTCTGATTCTGTATCTGGCGCTGATTCTGCTCCTTCATCTATCGGTAACCTCTCTCGTATTTCTTTCTTGCGTAGCGTGTTCTATTATATACATAAACCCTGCAATTTTGCTACCCTCTTCATAAAATATTAATAAAACTTTGGGTTTTCTTTGGAATACTTACAGAAAAAAACAGGTGCCAAATGTATGATCCATTCAGCACCTGCCCTGTCCTGTCTGTTTTTATTTGTTGCTGAGATATTCGTGAATACCCTTAGCTGCTGCTTTACCGGCACCCATCGCAAGGATAACAGTTGCTGCACCTGTCACAGCGTCACCACCGGCATAAACACCTTCTTTGGAAGTTGCACCGGTCTCTTCTTCTGCAATAATACATTTTCTGCGGTTGATATCAAGACCTTTTGTAGTGGATGAGATCAGAGGATTTGGAGAAGTACCAAGTGACATGATCACAGTATCTGCCTCGATCTCATATTCAGAGCCCGGAATCTCAACCGGACTTCTTCTTCCGGAAGCATCCGGTTCGCCAAGTTCCATTCTGATCACTTTTGCACCCTTTACACAACCGTTTTCATCCACCAATAATTCGGTTGGATTCTGGAGAAGATCAAAGATGATACCTTCTTCTTTTGCGTGATGTACTTCCTCTTTACGGGCCGGAAGTTCTTCCTCACCACGACGATATACAATATGTACCTCTGCACCCAGTCTTCTTGCTGTTCTGGCAGCGTCCATTGCCACATTACCACCACCTACTACGATGACTTTCTTACCTGCTTTGATCGGTGTGTCGTAATTGTCCAGAAAAGCTTTCATAAGGTTGTTTCTTGTTAAATACTCATTGGCTGAGAATACACCCATTGCCTGTTCGCCCGGAATACCCATAAATCTTGGGAGTCCTGCACCGGATCCAATGAAGACTGCTTCAAAGCCCTCGTTGTCCATCAACTCATCGATTGTAACGGATTTACCGATGACAACGTTGGTCTCGATCTTAACCCCTAATGCTTTCACGTTTTCCACTTCAGCGGCAACCACTTTCTTCTTTGGAAGACGGAATTCAGGGATACCGTAAACCAAAACACCGCCTGCCTGATGCAATGCCTCGAAAATCGTCACATCATAACCAAGCTTTGCAAGATCTCCTGCACAGGTAAGACCTGCCGGGCCTGAGCCGATCACTGCTACTTTATGTCCATTTAACTTTTCTGCCTTTTTCGGTTTAATGCCATGTTCTCTTGCCCAGTCCGCAACAAAACGCTCTAATTTACCGATCGCTACAGGCTCTCCTTTGATTCCACGGATACATTTTCCCTCACACTGTGTCTCCTGTGGACATACACGGCCACAGACTGCCGGAAGTGCGGAAGACTCACTGATCACATGATAAGCAGCCTCAAAATTACCTTCTTTTACTTCTGCGATAAATCCCGGAATATTGATAGATACCGGACATCCTTTCATACACTGTGCATTTTTACAGTTTAAGCAACGGGCAGCTTCTGCCATTGCTTCTTCTTCATTATATCCCAAACATACTTCTTCAAAGTTCGCTGCACGAACGGCTGGCTCCTGCTCACGAACCGGAACTTTAGTTAATACGTCCATTTTTTCCTCCTGATTCTATGTAACTGACCAGACAGCATTCTCTCTGATCTGACAAATTTCTGATTTTTAACTGTTACAATTGCCACATCCGCCGTGATGTGTTGCACCTTCCTGTAATTTCAACATTGCTCTTCCCTCTTCGGTCTTGTACTGAGCCTGTCTTCCCATCGCCTGATCAAAATCAACCAGATGTCCGTCGAACTCCGGTCCGTCTACACATGCAAATTTCACTTCATCGCCGACAACCAGACGACATGCACCACACATTCCGGTTCCGTCTACCATGATCGGATTCATGGAAACAACCGTTGGAATTCCTAATTCTTTTGTCAGTTTGCAGACAAATTTCATCATGATCATTGGTCCGATTGCCACACAGTGGTCATAACGGTTACCATTATCCCAGAGTTCCTGCAGCTGTGCAGTACCGGTTCCCTTGAAACCGTACGAGCCATCATCCGTTGTCACATAAAGATTTGTGGCAACTTTTTTCATCTCATCCTCTAAGATCAGTAAATCTTTGTTACGGGAACCCATGATAACATCACAGTCAACGCCGTGCTCATGCAGCCATTTTACCTGAGGATAAACCGGAGCTGTACCAACACCACCTGCAACAAATAAAATTTTCTTTTTCTTTAATTCTTCAATATCTTCATGGATCAGATCAGATGGACATCCCAAAGGTCCAACAAAATCTTCAAAAGCATCCCCTTCCTGTAAGCTTACCATACGCTCTGTGGAAGCTCCTACGGTCTGGAATACGATTGTGATTGTTCCCTCTTCTCTGTTGTAATCACAGATGGTAAGTGGAATACGTTCACCCTCCTCATCAATTTTTACAATAACAAACTGTCCCGGTTCGCAATACTGCGCAACACGAGGAGCCTTGACATCCATAAGATAGATCTTGTCTGCCAGTTTTTCTCTTCTAACGATTGGATACATGTTTTTCCTCCTTGTATATACTCACTGCCTTTTTCATCTCTGTAATCGTTTTCCTTAATCACGAATCTCCTATGAAAATATACATTTTTTTAGCATTACTTTATATAATAAAGGAAAAGCCGTTAGATTTCAACGGCTTTTCCCTTGTTTTATTGCTTTTTCATATAATTGAAACATACTAATTATTTATAGCTTCTATTCTTACTACACCACTATTATGCCTCCACTTTGGAAAACAGAATTCTGTCATTATCCAATGCCTTTCCGGCACGGACTGCAAACTGCTCTAACAGATCATCCACTGACATCTTTTCCCGTTCTTCCCCGGAAACATCCAGCACAATATTTCCCGAATCCATCATGAGGGTACGGTTTCCAAGTTCAAGCGCCTGATGCATGTTGTGCGTGACCATAAGGCAGGTGATGTTCTGCTCTGACACTATCTTTTTTGTGAGGTTCAGTACTTTCTCTGCGGTGGCAGGGTCTAAAGCTGCGGTATGCTCATCCAGCAGCAAAATCTTAGGAGTCACCATCGTTGCCATCAAAAGTGTGAGTGCCTGACGCTGTCCACCGGACAAAAGTCCGACCGACTGCTTCATACGGTCTTCTAACCCCATGTCTAGCAGTGCGAGCTGCTCTCTGAATTTTTTCTTGTCCGCTGCCTTGATCCGGCTGAAATAGGCATTCTTTGAAGTAGTCGTGCGCAGGTAGGCAAGCGCCATATTCTCCTCGATCGTCATATGTGGTGCGGTTCCCTTCAATGGATCCTGAAACAAATGACCAATCACTTTACTGCGGACATGCTCTTTCTGATAGGTAATGTCCTCACCATCCAGCATGATCAGTCCTTTGTCTGCAAAAAAGGCTCCTGTTATCGCATTAAACAGCGTTGATTTTCCGGCTCCGTTGCTTCCTACGATCGTTGCAAAATCCCCCTGCTTTAAGGTGAGATTCAGATTTTTTAATGCACATTTTTCATTGACAGTTCCCGGATTAAAAGTTTTGCTGACATCGCGCATCACAAGCATTGCGTTCTTCTCTGCCATTATCTTTCTCCTCCTTCGCTGTCATTTTTCGTAATCTCCTGAACGTATATCTGGTTCTGAGCCTTTGCGGCACGTTTCTGCCGGTAAAAATTCATCTGCTTTTTCAGATATGGGAATGCGATCGCCACGGCTACAATGATTGCAGAAACAAGTTTTAAACACTCTGCCGGTACATTTAATCTCAGGGCAACTGCCACGATAAAACGATACAGGCAGCTTCCTAAAATAACGCCGGTCACACGCTGTAACATACCGCCTTTTCCAATGATAGATTCCCCAATGATCAGGCTGGCGAGTGCGATTGTTACCATTCCGGTTCCAAGATTGATATCACAGGATTTCTGATACTGCGCAAGCAGTCCGCCGGAGAGACCGGTCAGGGCATTGGCAACACAAAGTCCGATCGTGATCATGGCACTTGTATTAATGCTGGAAGCTCTTACCATATCCGGATTATCTCCGGTTGCGCGGATGGAAAGTCCAAGCCTTGTATTTAAAAAGAAAGAGATCAGCACTCCTACAATGATAACGATCAGTGCAGCCACGATCAGTTTATACCACGTTCCACCGATCGCTGTTTTTGCCCAGGTAAAAACGGATTCACAGTTGAATAAGTTCATGTTGGAAGCGAATCCCATTACTGCAATATTAATTGTATACAATCCGGTATTTACGATGATTCCCGCCAAAATGGACTGAATCCCCATTTTTGTTTGTAAGAAAGCGGTCACAAAACCGGAGCAGACACCAGCTGCCATCGCTGCAAATAATCCTAATATCGGATGACCTGCAAGTGTCACCGATGCACAGACGGCACATCCCAATGTAAAACATCCATCGGTCGAAAGATCCGCAATGTTTAAAATACTGAAGGATATAAATAATGCCAGTGCGACCAGTGCATAGATAAAACCAAGTTCTAATGCACTCTGTACAATTGATAATGTAATAATGGAACCCATACCTTAATTAAACTCCTCTGCTGTTACTGTCTCGATCAATTCGGAACACATATCTTTAAAGATAGAATAATCGATTCCGACTTTTTCTGCAATCTCTGTATTTACGGTTACGATACCGCTGTCTAATGTTTCTACCGGTGTTGTGGCCGGATCTGCTCCGTTTGCAAGAATGTCTGCAACCATGTCTGCTGTCTTTGTTCCAAGTGTCTCATAGTTGACGCCGTATCCTAAGAATGCTCCGTTTAAAGCAAAGGAATCTGCACTTGTGTAGTGAGGGATACCTGCGTCTGCAAATTTTTCAAAAATCGCAAGTTCTGCTGTCATAACAGTGTTGTCCTGTGGTGTAAAAATAGCGTCTACTTTTTCTGCTACCAGGGAATCTGCTGCTGCCTGGATCTCACCGGTTGTTGTACCTGTTTTTTCTACATAGGAAATCCCATGTTCATCGCAGTAATCTTTTGCCGCCTGAATAGCACTTGCGGAAGAATCCTGGCTCTTATCATACAGCAATCCGATTTTTGCTGCATCCGGATCCGCTGCCAAAATGAAATCCATGATCTGTGCCACATCAATTGCATCGGATGTTCCTGTAATATTGGCACCCGGAGCATCTGCACTTGCTACAAGTCCTGCTCCGACCGGATCTGATACTGCGGAAAATACAACCGGGATCTGATTATCTTCCGTTGCGTTCTGCATGATCATTGCTGCCGGCGTTGCGATCGGAATGATCACATCGACGCCCTCTGCCACAAGATCTGCTGCGATCTGATTTAAGGTAGAGGAATCTGCCTGACCATTATAGGTGTAATCTGCATAATCAAATGTCACACCAAGTTCTGCTCCTTTTGCATCCAGCTCTGCTTCAATTGCTTTCTCAATCTGGTTTAAGGATGCATCATCTACATACTGTACGATTCCAACTTTGTACACGGTTTTGTCTGCAGTATTCTGTGCAGTGTCCTTTGCGGTATCGGCTGCGTCTGCACTGCTCTCTGTTGTGTTCGTGCTGTTTCCTGCATTGGATGTGTCTGTGCTGTTTCCGCATCCACCGATCATTGCTGCTGCCATTGCCATTGTCAATACTGCTGCCATCATTTTTCTCTTCATCATTTTTTCCTCCAAATTTTAAGAATGTTTTTTTGAAAGAAATCCGTTTTGAAAGTTATAAGAATCATGTATTGCGGTTTTGTTTGCAAGTATAAAAAGAATCTCGCCTGCGAGATTCTCCGCCTGCGGCGGGTCGCAATATGCGACATGTTTCTTATCCGCCGCAGTGCGATCCTCACGGAGTGTTTTTTATGTAATGGAAACGAAGTTTCCTATTACATAAAAAACCGTCTCAAGCTGTTGCTTGAGACGGTAATAAAATCTTATTATCGCGGTACCACTCATCTTGACCATCCGGTCCACTCTCTCATGTACTATCATACACGCCTGATTGATAACGGGTTCGGTTCCCGGTGACTCCTACTGCTGATACATGGCTCTGTATGCTTCATGTATGTTGTTCAGGTCACCCTCGAAAGTCCATTCAGTAAAATGATCCATACTGCAATCCCACCACCTGCAGCTCTCTGTAATATCAACAGATTACTTACTACTCTTTCTCAACGGTTTTTCTTTATGGTGTTACTTTAATACATTAACGTATCTTTGTCAACACCTTTTTTTTATTTTTATGAGAAGTATACGAGTTCATCTTCCGGCTTCTCGGCTGGAGTTATGGAAATTGGATACAATACAGGACCTTTTCCCTTGTACTCTTTTGCGAATTCTACGTGTACTTCTGCTGTGATATTGATCCAGGATTTGTGAGGTATTTCATCTTCCCTGTCGTATTTCGTTTTGAAACCGATAAAGGTAACATCCTCCACACAGCAGGTCATTGCGAAACGTCCTGGAACCATAATTCCTTTTTTCAGTTTGTCCGGATTGTATACAAGTGCTAAGAAAGAAACTTTTTTGCCCTCATATTTTTTCGGATTCTCCTGACAATCCATATACCAGATGGCGTAATCTGCATCGGAAATTTCAATCTCATCCGCAGTAATGTCAAATGGCAGTTCCTCCGGTCTCTCATCAAGTGTTCCGTCCGCACGCTCATAGACAAGCTGTGCTTTCCGGTTTAATGCCTTGACATTTCTGCGGTATTTTCCCTTGTCTGTGCTGTCATCACAGCGATTGAAGATCACGACATCTGCGGAAAAAAGCTGTTCCATGATCATCGTGCGCATATTTGCAAGATACATATCGAATGTCGTTGCATCTACTGTGGCAAGCTGCTGCACGATCATCCAATGCTTCGGAAGCTCCATATCCATGAGTGTTCCCATCTGCCACGTTCCGTTGTACTCTAAGAATACCTGCTCCGGCTGGTACTCGGTATTTACTTTTTTCAAAAAGTCCTCTGTAAAATCTGCCTCACTGTCTACCATGACAAGTTTTACATTATTTTTTTCAAGTTCTTCATCCGTAAACTCTGCATCGCCGTCTTCACAGCAGATGACAAGGCTTTTTCCCTCTTTTGCAAAGCCCTGCTCAAATAAGGTGTCTTTGATGAGGGAGGTCTTTCCACTGTCCATAAAACCGGTAAATAAATATACTGGTATTTCGTTCATATATATTCTCCCTTATTAAATTCCGAATAACTCTTCTAATCTGTGTTCGTCAATGTTGCAGCCGATCACACAAAGTCTTCCTGTATAGTCAGGCTCACCGTCACGGAGTTCATACTCGCCCGGAACCATGTCAAAGTAAATCCAGGAACCATTCTCATCCTCTACCATTCCTTTGGCACGGAGGATTGTTCCGTAATCATCTGTCTCGCAGAGTGTCTTTAATACATCCTCGATCTTTTCCTTCGTGAATTTGTGAGGAGTCTCTTTGCCCCAGCTTGTAAACACTTCATCTGCATGATGGTGATGATGATCGTGGTCATGGCATCCACAGGTGCAGTTTTCGTCATGTTCATGATGGTGGTCATGGTCGTGGTCTTCATGATCGTGGTCATGATGGTGATGTTCATGCTCATGCTCCTCTGCCTCTTCTTTGGCATGCTGCTCAGCCATCAGTTTCATCTCAAGAGAATCTGCTCCCTCGATCACTTTTAAGATCTGCTCGCCTTTGATCGCATCCCATGCTGTTGTGATGATCGCAGCCTTAGGATTCAGTGACTGGATCTGTTTTACGCAAAGCTCTAACTGCTCAGGTGTTGCATTCTGACTTCTGCTCAGCACAACAACTGTAGCATATTCAATCTGGTTATTGAAAAATTCACCGAATGCTTTCATCTGCTTGCTCGCTTTTAAAGCATTTACGACAGTTACGAGTCCGTTTAATTTAACGTCTTCCTCTTTCTCGATATCGATCACAGACTTCATAACATCGGATAACTTACCGACACCGGATGGCTCGATCAGAATGCGGTCCGGATGATATTTGTCAATCACTTCGTGAAGATTCTTTCCGAAATCACCTACTAATGAGCAGCAGATACAGCCGGAATTCATCTCGGTGATCTGGATTCCTGCATCTTTTAAGAAACCGCCATCGATTCCGACTTCACCGAACTCATTCTCGATCAGAACGATCTTCTCGCCCTTAAATACCTCATCGATCATTTTTTTAATAAATGTGGTTTTTCCTGCTCCTAAGAAACCGGAAATAATATCAATTTTTGTCATAATAAATCCACTCCTTTTTATGTCTTGATAATATGCAAAATGCAGATTATCATGGTTACATTGTATTATCTTTGTCTGCCCGGATCACACTTTCTGCCCGAACATTCCTATTTTACTCGATTATTTTATAAAATGCAAATTTTGTGCAATTTTTAATAATTATTTTATACCCTGTTTATTTTTATCCATTATATCCGAAAACACTTCTGCATATCCTTGTATGTACCGAGAACCAAAAGGGTATCTTCACTGCTTAGTTCCATATCCGGACCAATCGCCATATTCATCTTTCCGTCTGTTTTGATCGCCAGAATACTGATGCTGTACTTTTTACGGATATCCAGTTCACCGATCGTTTTTCCGATCCAGTCTCCCGGCACCTCCACCTCAAAAATAGCATGTGAATCATCCACTTCGATATAATCATGGATATGATCTGCCGTATAGCGGATCGCTGCCCAGTTGGCGATCTGTTTTTCCGGATAAATGACCTCGTCTGCTCCGTTGCGAAGCAGGAACTTTGCCTGTACATCCCGCTCTGCACGCGATATGACCATTTTAGCGCCAAGTTCTTTCAAAAGAGAAGTTGTCTCCAGGGAATTCTGGAAATTGCCTCCGATCGTCACAAAACAAATATCATAATTTTTGATTCCAAGCGACTCGAGGAAATTCTCATTGGTACTGTCACCGATCTGTGCGTCTGTAACATACGGAAGTATTTCATTGACAAGATTTTCATTCTCATCCACAGCCATTACTTCATGTCCAAGCTCATTCAACTGGTATGCAACATGCTTTCCAAATCTTCCGAGTCCGATAAGCAAAATATTTTTCATTATAATTTTCTCCTTTATCCAACAGTTATTTTATCAAGCGGTCTTTTTGCTCCGCTCTGGATTTTTACTGAAATTGCAGCATATATAAGTGTCAGTCCGCCAACTCTTCCAAGATACATCAAAACAACCAATATCAGATGTGATACCAGTCCAAGCTCCGTTGTGATCCCTAATGTAAGTCCTGCCGTGCCCACTGCAGACGCTGTTTCAAAAAGACAATCCGACAATGCAACATGTTCTATCTGACTGATTGCGATTCCACCTGTGAAAAACAAAAAGAAATACAAAATAGCGATCGTTGCCGCATTTTTCACCACTGTGTTATCAAATCTTCTTCCAAAAACCTCTGTTTCCGGCTCTCTTCCAAATGTTGCAAATGCATTCAGTATCAGCACTGCGATCGTTGTTGTCTTCATACCTCCTGCCGTTGATCCCGGAGATCCACCGATCAGCATCATCAAAATCATGATCGCTTTAGAAGAATCGTTCATTGCACCAAGATCTGCCGTATTAAAGCCTGCCGTCCGAAGAGTTACCGACTGAAAAAAAGAAGCCAGTATTCTTTTTCCCATAGAAAATCCGGTAAAATCACTCAGAAAGAAAAAAACAGCCGGTAGTAAGATCAAAACAGCGGTGGTAACAAGGATAATCTTACTCTGCAGACGGTAACGTTTCAAGTTCCATTTGTTTGTACAAAAATCATCCCAGGTCAGAAATCCGATGCCACCGATCACGATCAAAAGCATGATCACAAGATTGATCAGTGGATTGGCAATATATCCTGTCAGAGATGGAAATGTCTGTTCCGTCGTTCCAAGTATGTCAAAACCTGCATTGCAAAAAGCCGATACCGAATGGAAGACTGACATCCAGATTCCTTTCCATCCATAATCCCTGCAAAATACAGGAAGCATGAGAATGGCACCGACCAATTCGATCAGAAATGTTCCCTGTAGAATAAATTTCGTAAGCCGGACAATTCCACCTACTTTCGGTGCTGAAATCGCATCCTGCATCGTGCTCCGCTGCATTAACGAGATCTTTCTCCCCGATACCATTGAAAAAGATGCAACCACAGTGATGACTCCCAATCCGCCGGTCTGGATCAGAAGTAAGATTACTGCCTGACCAAACGCCGACCAGTAGCTTCCTGTATCCACGACCACAAGTCCTGTCACGCAGACAGCTGATGTCGCAGTAAATAAAGTCTTATCAAACGGTGTCACAACTCCGGCAGAAGATGAGATTGGAAGCATTAAAATAATTGCTCCAAATAATATCACACCTGCAAATCCAAATGCGATCATCTCAAACGATGACATTTTCTTTTTTTTACGTATAAGTTCCGGCATATCAGTTCTCCTTTTTTCTGCTGCTTTCATTTTATTTGTGGAACTGCATATTGTAAAGCTTTTCGTAAGTTCCCTTCCTGGCCATCAGTTCTTCATGTGTTCCTGATTCTTCGATACCATCCTCAGATAAAACAATGATTTTCTCTGCGTTTTTGATGGTGGAAAGCCTATGTGCAATTACAAATGTGGTACGGTTCTTTGCAAGTTTTTCCAGAGAATCCTGCACCACTTTCTCGCTCTCATTGTCAAGTGCGGAGGTTGCCTCATCAAAAATAAGGATCGGTGGATTTTTAAGGAAAACCCTTGCAATGGACAATCGCTGCTTCTGTCCGCCGGAAAGCTTGATCCCGCGCTGTCCGATGTCCGTCTCATAACCGTTTGGAAGTGACATGATAAACTCATGCGCATTGGCGTTTTTTGCTGCCTCGATGACTTCCTCTCTTGTCGCATCCGGTTTTCCGTAACGGATATTGTCAAAAACAGTTCCAACAAAAAGATACACATCCTGCTGCACAATGCCGATGTGGTCGCGCAGACTCTTTAAGGTGAGATCACGCACATCTTTTCCATCGATTTTTACTGCGCCGCCCGTCACGTCATAGAAACGTGGAATGAGGGAACAGAGCGTACTTTTTCCTGCGCCGGAGGAACCGACTAATGCCATGTAAGCCCCCGCCGGAACATTTAAACTGATATGGTTCAACACTTTTTCCGTGTTTTCCTCATACTGGAATGAAACATTTTCAAAAGTAATATCTCCCTTTACATCCTTAAGTTCCACTGCATCTTTTTTGTCCTCGATATCCGGATGAATGGCGAGGATCTCCTGAAAACGTTCAAACCCGGTATAACCATTCTGAAACTGCTCTGTGAAATCAATGAGGGTGCGGACCGGATCCGTAAACACACTGATATAGAGCATAAATGTGACAAGGTCGCTGACATCCACACTGCCTTTTGCGATCAGCACCGTACCTGTCAGGATCACGCTGACCTGAATGAGTGTCGTAAACGCTCCAAGCCCTGCCTGATAACTTCCCATGTAAAAATAGCTGTTTTTCTTGGCTGCAAGGAAACCGTCATTGCCTTGTTTAAACTTGCGGTTTTCAATCTCTTCGTTGGCAAAAGATTTTACCACCCGGATACCGGATAAGTTATCCTCGATCTGCGCATTGATGTCCGCAATTTTTACACGGTTCTGTTTGAATGCGAGACGCATTTTTTTATTCAGGACAAATGCATAGATCAGCATGAACGGCAGAATTGCAAAGGCTGCAACTGCGAGCATTGGGTTGATGTTCACAAGAATGATCAGTGCTCCGGCAATTTTGATCACGGACAGAATGATGTTCTCCGGTCCATGATGCATCAGTTCACTGATATCAAAAAGATCGGTTGTGATACGGCTCATCAGCTGTCCGACTTTCTGGTCATCATAAAAGGAAAAGGACAGTTTCTGATAATGTGCGAAAATTTCCGCACGCATGTCATACTCGATTTTCGCTCCCATCACATGTCCATAATTACAAATGTAGAATTTACTGTAACAGTCAACCGCCACCAGCGCAAACAGTCCAATGGCGATGTATGCTGCCTGATGCAAAATCTCTGCCGGCTCACGGTACACAAGATTGTAGGTCACATACCGCACGACCAGCGGAATGATCAGGGCAACCGCCGCAGAGAGCGTTGCGAAAAACATGTCTGTCCAGAACACACGCATGTAAGGTTTATAATAGGTGAGCATTTTTTTCATGGTTCCACTTTTTTTCATAAATTCCGGTTCTCCTCTGCATAAGATAAGACTGATACATTTCTTTTATGCATCAGTCTCATTCAAATTCATATGATATTATTTTAGACGTAAAGCTGAAATTGTCAAGCTTTTCCCTACGCCGGATATGCTGCTTATTGTTACAGTTCACAGGTCACCCTGCGAACTGTAACTTCGCAGCCCCATATAAAGTTTTGCTTCGCAAAAGGGGGCTGCTCACACCCACATCACGTTCATACGCACCTGAACAGCATGGTGTTCAGGTGCTGAGTGAACAGAAGCTGCTTATTTTCTCTTTTCAAACCCATACACCCATTTTCCACGCAAAAATAAAGCAAGGAAAATGACTGAACTAATACTCCAGGTCAATGGATACGCCCAGAAGATCACGCGGATGTCCGGGATAAAATGAACCGTAACCGTGATATAGCTTACACGGAACAGACACCATACACACAGCATGACGATCATCGGAACCGATGCATTTCCCGAACCACGAAGCACCGCAGCGATGCAGTGGGAAAAAGCCAGCAGAAAATAGAACAACGCAATGGTTCTCGACTGCATAACTCCATAATGTACTACATCCGGTTCACTGTTAAAGGCTGCAATAAGCACCGGTGCGGCTGTATAAATCACAACTCCGATCAATTCTGCAATGATAATCGAACAGAGAACGCCAAACCTCGCTCCTTTTTTTGCACGGTCATACTGCTTTGCACCAAGGTTCTGGCTGACAAAAGTGGTCAGCGCCATCGTAAAACAGGTCACCGGCAGAAACGCAAATCCTTCGATTTTGGAATAAGATCCACATCCTGCCATCGCCATTTTCCCAAATGCATTGATATTTGTCTGCACAAAAACATTCGCAATGGCGATCACAGAATTCTGAAAGCCGGACGGCACACCGTTTTGTATGATCTGCCACAGCATCTGTCTGTCAAAACGGATTTTATTTAACTGAAGCCTATATTCTTCTTTTGCTCTCAGAAGATGGATCAGACATAAGAATGCACTTACAAATTGGGAAATCGCTGTTGCCAAAGCGGCTGCACCGACTCCCATCCCCAATCCTGAAATAAAGAAAATATCCAGCACCACATTGATACAGGAAGAAATGATCAGATAAATCAGCGGATGTCTGCTGTCTCCAACCGACTGCAAAATCCCTACAAAAATATTGTACATGATCACTCCGATAGAGCCTGCAAAATAAGTGCGGAAATAGGTGATAGATTCCGGAAGCACCTCTGCGGGTGTTCCCATCAACACCAGGATCTTCGGTGCTAAAAGCATGCCGATCACTGTCAATGCAATTCCTGCTGCAATTCCAAACGCAACCGTTGTGTGGATTGATTTCTCCAGATTTGCCCTGTCTTTCGCTCCATAATATCTGGCAATTACAACACCTGCACCCATTGCGATGCCATTGATAAATCCAACCATCAGAAAAATCAGATTCCCGGATGAGCTGACTGCCGCCAACGCATTGCTGCCGAGATAATTTCCTACGATCAGTGAATCTGCCGTGTTATACAATTGCTGAAACAAATTTCCAAGAAACAGCGGAATCGCAAATAAAATAATTTTTCTGGAAATGCTTCCCTCTGTCATTCTTGTTTTATCTTCTGTTCTCATCATTACTTCCTCGTATCTTTTTCTGCTCTACGCTCTGACTCTAATAATAGGTACTATCTATAGTATAGTTTTTTTCGTGTAAAATCAACAAGTTTTGAGGATTATAAGAGATTTGGATTGAACAAAATCTTGAGTTACATAACTAATGCTGCTCCATATAATCAATAAATTCCGTTGTCTTAGACCAGTACTTAATCCCCCAATTTTCAAAATTCCATTCATCCATGTAATTGTTACATTCATAGTCAATATACTCTTTTAATATTCTTTCATTTGCTACATCAATGTCTAACATTCTTGGAATTCTGATTCCTGTCTGCAACAGTCTGTTATAATCATTTTGTTCTGCTTCGATTTTATTGCCAAATGAGTAATATTCACATGGCTCATGGTGTATCTGTTTTAACACATAAAATTTACCTTCCCGTTCTGCCAAATAGGAATAACCACCTTTTCCATGTCCTAATAACTTCACAATTTTATATTCTTTCTGATTAACATTCATAACATCCTGCATTATCGTCCCCCCTGTTTATTCGGCAAAGTATATTCCTTGAATCCGACCACTAACGTAGCGTCAGGCTTTTGCATTGCAATTAACATTGTGTTGTTAAAGCTGTAATTATGAAATTTTGACATGGTATTCAGATAAATCTTGTACTTCTCGCTTTCAAAAAGTTCCTTGATACCCTACTCCAACTTCTCCGTTATTTCCTGTACTTTCTGTTTTTCTGTTTTAGCGTCTGCCATTGTTTTTGTTTCTTAATTGTCTGTTTCTATGCTATTAAATTTCTCCCTTTTCGGAAAAGTGTTTCTGATATTACTTAACCCAAACTATCCTGTTATTTATACATTTTAAGAAGTTAATGCAATTTGAGCTATT